>OGQR01002580.1_pt1 | contig 10672 bp, 10 predicted proteins | sample 1553271 | NCBI WGS metagenome assembly OGQR01 (sample SAMEA2579970, study PRJEB22360) | human gut metagenome | biome: human gut; feature: human-associated habitat; material: faeces | place: Denmark | collected 2008/2010 | reverse complement strand
GCCTGCTCGATCACGGCTGGTTCCTCCATACGCCCCTTGCCGGTATCGCCGCACGCCAGATTGCCGGACCCAGGCTCCACAATCGTCCAGCCAAGCTCCTTGCACATGCGCAGATTGCGTTGGGTTGCCGGATTCTCGAACATGTGCACATTCATAGCCGGGCAGAGCACCTTGACGCTGCCGGAATAGGCGAGAATCGTGGAGGTGAGCGTATCGTCCGCCAGCCCCGCGGCGATGCGGGCGATGATGTCGGCGCTGGCCGGCGCGATGACCAACGCGTCCGCCCAGGCGGCATCCGCGATGTGGTTGATGGAGGCGGGAACGGTGGGGTTGCTGGTCACATCGCCTTGGATGGCGGCGGCTGTGACGTTCGGGAACATGGCGGTCCGCGTCTGTGTGTGCGTTAGCGAAGCGAAGGTGAGTGGGGTGACGAACTGTTCCGCCGCCACTGTCTCGATCACACGCACCTTGTGACCTGCTTTGGTCCAGTCGGATGCCAGATGGCATGCCTTGAACGCTGCGATCGATCCCGTGACTCCCAGAAGAATATGCGCCATGCCCGTCAGTATACAAACCGTCGCAAACGAGTGGGACCCAAGTTCATCTGGCTCATCTCATCTGGATTGTCGGCTGCCTTGGTTCGGATTCGACCGTCTTGCGGTATGCGATGGCGGGCATGGCTTCGGGTGCCGGTTCGCCGGATGCTTGGCGAAAGGCTTACCGGTTTTGCTGAAACGCGCTGACGTAATGTGCACCGTTGTGTACCGGTACGTTGGCGCACGTATGGGAGAAGAAGGGGTCAACGTGTCATGCGCCCCTCGTAGTACAGGGTTTCACGCAGATTGCCGTCGATCACGCCTGCGAAATGCTGCTCGTGTTTGGCCACTGCGGGTGAGCCCAAGTCGCTGGCGTTCTGGTATGCGGCCTGATGGTATCTCAGCCAATGGCTGAGCTCCTGCCCTTCCGAGGCATTCGGCACCTGTGCGGCGGCATATGGGTTCGGCGAAGGAATGATCACGCCATCCTCCACCATTTGCGGCGCGCTGGGCGTTACCGTGCCGCGAACGGTCAGCCAGTGTTCCGTCTGCGGATTTTGCGCGCCATCCAACGCGGCCACCAGCTCGTCGTTCATTTCGATGCTGGTCACCCATGTCTTTTCGGGAATCGGATGATTCGCCACCGGGGAGCCTGCCGTCACCACATGCCGGATGTTGAACTCGTCGGCCCGGTCGGCGGCGATCTGCGCCGCCACGATGCCTCCCTGCGAGTGTCCGATCAGCGCTACGGAATCATCGGGCTGAATACCCGCCTTGCGCATCGCCTCCACCACCATGCGCGCGCTGTCCGCCTGTTTCCGCTGCTCGGCATCGTCGCTCATCAGCTCGATGTTCTGCTCCCATCCGAATGGTGAATCGGCATGCCCATCCGTGCCGGGAATAGTTACCAGCCAGGCGTTCGTGCCATCCTCGCGTTCGTAGCGTTGTACGGCGATGGTGGCGTATTGCAGCCCTGACCCCAGCTTGTATTTGTCTTCGCCGAGCCTGCGCAGATGCTCCAACGATTCCGCCACGGAGGTGCTCGGGCCGACCATGTCCACGGTTGAACGCACGCGGCGAACGGTCAGGGTATTGCCCTGCGCAAGATCTTTTGCAGGGGCGGAATACTTGCTGATCTTCCCCGCCGACTGGTTCACCTCATCCGTGGAGAACAGGCCCTCGATGAGCGACGAGCCGGCGATCAGCGAGCCGATTCCGGAAAGATAGGCCTCTTGAAACGGCGCAGTCACCCAGGATGCCGCCGATGGTTTCGGCTTGCCATCATTGATCCAGCTTGCGCCCAGTCCGCCAAGAATCAATCCGAACATGCCCAGCGATACCCAGCCGGGAGCCGCCTTGGTCACGGCTTGGCCGGTTTCGTTGAACGCCTGACGGGCTTTCCAATCGGCTTCGCTGTACAGACTGTGCGCGCGAACCAGCAGATCGGCCATGCTGCGCAGCTTCGAACCGTCGGCATCGCAATACCTGGCATTTTCGGTGCATAGCGAGATAAGACGTTCGTAAGGGAGCGTGCCGTGTGCGACCGCGGGCGCTACGCCTACTCCGGTGCCGCCCATGCTGCTTGCGCCGGCGAGCGCCATCGTGGAGGTGGGGGAGGCTGGAGTGGAGGAGGCGGCGATGCAGCTGGTAATGGTGTTTGATAATGGTGTGGCTATGGGAACTGTGATGTTGCCGGATAATACTGGGCAGAGTGGCACGCTGGTGCGGTCGCGGGCGAGGTCCATTGCTGCTTGCCGCCAGGCGATGCCGTGCGCGATGAGTTTGCCGCCGGCATCGTCCAGTGCTGTGGCCACGCGTCGGTAGTCCTCTTGTGTGGCTGGTGCTAGTTGGTGCCCGCCGTATATGTATGACGTGACCTGCCATCCCATCATGCGCCTCCTTGCGGTGTGGAGACGTGTGCGATGTGCGCGATTTGGGCGGTGGAGCGTGCTTCGTCGTCGTGTGTGCTCAGCGAATTGCGTATGGTGAGCAGGCGGTCTCGATAATGGTCGGCTGCTTTGCCTGTCCAATCGATGCTGTGTGCCGTGGCTAGGGTTTCGTGTATCGATCCGTGGATGGACGCGCTGCTGGCGGCGAGTGTGATGATGCGCTCGTGCCCTTGTGCTGCGATGTTGAGGCATGGGCAGGTGGTGGCTGCCGTTGCCTGTGTGATGGCGAGGAGCGATGTTGTGTGGTGGCCGGAAAGTGATGTGATGCTCATGCGTTCATTGAACGGGAGGCGTTGGTGGGTTGTCCAGCTGGATGGGGGTGTGTGGTCGGAGCCTTCGGGTTTCGTCACAGGTTCGTCACAAGGTGCTGGTCGTGTGCCGTTGTGTTCAGTCAGCTGTGGCGTTTTTCTGCGGTACTGGTGACATATGCTGTGACTGGAGTGACAGAATATGTCACTCCAGTCACAGCATATGTCGCAAACCCTGCGGTAACTGTCATTAACACTGCATTGGTTGTCGCAAACCCCGCGGTATCCGCATGAGCCGCGACTCGGTGCCACTGTTCGCTGCCTCGCAGCACCACCGGTCACCAGGGTTTGGCGGTCTGCTGTTTCTTGTTGCCTTTGTCGGTCTGCGTGTTTGTTGAGGGGTTGGTATCGGTGGATTGCTGGTTCGCCTTGAGCAGTTCCTCCACCTGCTTTTTCTGTTCGTCGGTCAGGCCGCTGGTGTCGTTGGCTGTGGAATCCTTGGTGCCGTTGCCGCCCTCGACGCCGTTGGTGTCGGAACCGGAGTTTGCGGAGTTGCCGCCTTGCTGAGCGGCGAGCTCCTGCTTGATGCGTTGGGTGAGTTTGGATGAGACTGCCGCGTTGGCGCTGATCGCCTCGCGTAGTTGCGGTAGCAGCGCGAGGTTGAGTCGTGCGGCGTCTTCGAATTGGGCATCGGTCTGCTGCTGGCTGGCGTTCAGGGCGTCGAGGTCGGCATCGCTGCGTGCGGCCTGCTTGAGGTTGCTGTTGAGCGAGGCTGTCGCCTGGTTGAATCGCGCGGAGGCCGATATGTTCAGGCCGGTGAGTACGGCGAATGCGAGCGCTATGACGGCGATTGCGATCATTACGATGCGTATGGCGAGCGATGCGCGCGCTTGGACTGTGGGCGCGTGTGATTCGAGGGATACTGCCGATCCGACTATGGCATTGCTGGTGCCGGCCTGTGTGTGGGCTGTGGTGTTGCGTCTCATAGCAGTCTCCTCGACATTGCGATGGTTGAGCCCATTTCCCAGGCGATGAGTATGAGCGCTATGGCGGCCAGCGGCCATACTACGGGGTTGGTTCGGGTGCGTTGTTTGGCGGTTGCGCCCACGCTCCACTTCTTTGACGCTTCGGCGGATCGGCCGTTCGCCATGGTGTTTTGTGCGGATGTGGTCACCATGCTGCCGCCCAGCTCGTCGGCCAGGTTCTTCAGTGTGGTTTCGTCCATTTTCGAGATTCCCGGCTGGCCGGTGTCGGGGTCGGTGACCCACTGTTGTGCGTTGGAATTCTTGGATTCAGCGGAACCGGATTCAGAGGATTCGGAGGATTCGTCGGATTTGGATGAGTCGGATGATGCGCCATCCTTGATCAGTGGGATCCTGCCGCCTGCCGTGGAGCCTACGCCAACCACGATCGCGTCGTTGATGTAGTGGCGCAGCGTGGAGAAGGTGCGCCTGGATTGCGCCGAGGTCTGCTCGCCGTCCGTGATCAGGTACAGTACGATCGCGTCGTCGGGGTGCGTGGTGCGCATGTCGTTGAGCGTGGTGATGAGCTGGTCGAGCGGCGCGTCCAGCGAGGATCCGGACGATACGCTGGTCGCTTCGGGGGCGAGCGTGGTCGCCCAATTGCGGATCGCCGCCGCGTCTGGCGTGAGCGGAACGTCGAGCGTGCCGGATGCGCCGAAGCGTACTGCGGCGAAGCTGGAATCCGCATATGCCTTCGTCACGTCGTCCACGGCCTGCTTGGCCGCATTCAGGCGCGTGGTCAGCTCGTCCGAACCGTATGCTGCGTCCTTGACGGCCATCGAACCGGTCACGTCCACGGCCATCACCACGTCCGTGTTGTTCACCGCACGGCTGGTGGTCGATACCGTCATGCTCGGCCCCAGCGCCATCGCGCCCACCGTCAGGCAGATCAGCATGCGGCGTACGCATGAGAGCATCGTCTCGTCGCCCGCGTCGCCGAACGTGTGGCGTACGACCTCCACAATCGCCAGCGTCAGCATCACCAGCGCGATTGTGCCGCCGACCGGCCAGCCCAACAGGGGAGAGAAGGTGAATGTGCTCATCGCTTCAACCTCCAGACGAGCAGCAGCCATATGGTAACGATTACAGCCAATGCCAGCACCCACCATGCCGGATCGTCCACCATCGACGCCTTGGACGAGGCGTGGCTTTCCTTGTTGCGGCGCGTGTTGATGTCGCGCACGAGCTCGTTGACGCTGGTGCCGTTCGACTGGGTGAGGAACGTGCCGTGATGCGCTTCGATGAGTTTGCGCATATCCGTGGTGGCGTTTTCCTTCTCGCTCGCTTCAGGCCCGGAGAACAGACCATCCACGGTGATATTCGCCTTCGACGTCAGGTTGAGCGCCTGGTTGAGGGTGTACACGGGCGTGCCTGAGACCACATTGTCGGTGGCGAGCACGATGGATGCCGCGCGGCTGCGTTCGGCGCTGCCGGCCGTGGAAGCCGAACCGTAGGTGAAGCCCGGCAGCATGGCCGCGCAGGAGACCACGCCGTCGCCGATCAGCGAGGTGGCGTCCTTGCGGTTCTGCGTGCCTTCAAGCCAATCGGAGATGCGCTGGTAGTCCTCGTCGCTCATCTTGTCGATGTCGTCCTGCGACTGCACGCCGCTGAGCGCCTTGCTGGCAAGCTCCAACTGGTGGCTGACCAGCTCGTAGTCATCCGTCAGGGGGAACACGGTGCGCGACGTGGAGTTGAAGATGCTCATGCCGATGCGCTCGCCTTGGAAATGCGAGACGAGATCGCGGTACGTGTCGATGACCTCGCGGTCGTACGGCAGGGTGGAGCCGGAAACGTCGAGACAGAGCACGATATCGCGGCTGCTGGCACGTTCCTCACCCTGATCGACGGTCGCCGGGCGGGCGATCAGCGCGAAGGTGAGAAGAAGCGCCGCTGCCATCAGCGCCGCGGCAGCACGGTTCAGCAGACGCCATTGGCGTAGCAGCTGCGAAGCGCGTTCGGTGGCCAGATCGTCGTCCATCGAGAACACGCGAACAATGTTCTCGGCACTGTGTTTGCGGGCGAACGCGATGGACAGGACGATAATCGCCAGCGCGACCATCGCCCCGACCAGCGCGGCCCAGGGGCTTTGCCAGGAAAGCTGCATCAGCGTCCCCACCTTTCCACCAGGGTTGAGGCCCAGCCGGCGGCATCGTCGACGCTCACCTCACGAGCGTGCGTGTCTACTGCGGAATCCGCGTATTCCGGCGGGTATAGCGCCGCGATGGTCATGCGCAGCGTATCCAACCCGGTGCGGGTCGAAGGATTGCGGGGCTCACGGCGAATATCGGTAAGCGTATGCGCGTGCAGGTCGCGGCCGGTGTGCGCGGATGCGATGCCACGGCAGATCGCCGCCAGTTCAATGAACGCGGTTTCGCGGTCGATCTGCTCGGCATGGTAGCGGCGTACCACGTCGTCGATGCGCCTGTGCCATGAGGTCTTGACGGTATCGTCCAGATGGGCGCCGCGCGGCTGCGGCTTGTCGCGATTGCGGCGTGGGCGCGACAACAGGACCGCGCCTGCGACAAGCGTTATGGCGAGCACTGCGGCGAGCGCCGCGGCAACGATCAGCGGCGTGGCGATGTCAAGCTGGCCGACCGGCTGCAAATCGTTGGTGTCTACGGCCAGAACGCTTATCGGGGAATGCGGTGCGAGTGCGGAGGCGATCATATGGATGTTCATCGGCTGTCGCCTCCCAGTCCTGTCGCAGGCGCAACCAGATTGCGGGTATCCTTCGCCAGCGCACGCGACACCAATCGTATGAAATCGTTGAACACGGCTTCGCTGGAACCGGCGTGAATCATATGACCCCCCATGTGCGAAAGCTCGCGTTCCAGGGCCGCGGCCATGTATTCGCGGTGCGTGTTCACCTCCGCTGCGGCATGCTTGTCCCGCAGGAAGGCCGGCAGTCGGCGCCCAGACAGCGCGTCGGTGACGGTTGCGCCTGTGGCGGCGGCGAACGGGTTCGCCGTGGCCACGTCGATCAGCGTCAGCGGGTGGGTGCGCGTAATGCGGTGGATCTCCTGAAGATGCTCCTTGGTCAGTGCATGCTCGTCGGTTGCCAGCACGATCAGCGCGTTGCGGTCCTTGATGCGCCGTGCATACGCGAGCAGGGCGTCGATATTGCGCGTATGCTCCCACTTGCGTTCCAGCGCACTGTCCAGCGTGCGTTCGAACTGGTAGAAATCACCGTTGAACGGCACGCGCGTAATGCTTGCGGCGTCGCCGAACACCAGTGAGATCTCGTCGGAACGGCGTAGCGACAGCGCGGCGAACATACGCAGCGCATTCGCGGCGATCTGGTATGCCATTTCGCCCGACTCGCATGAGGCCGTCATTTCACGGCCCACGTCAAGCAACAGCCATACGCGTGACGTGACCAGCCGTTCGCGCCGGATCACCATAGGCCGCCCTTGGCGCGCGCTCGTCTTCCATTCGATCAGTCGCGCCTCGTCGCCCGCCTCGTAGGCACGGACCTCCATCAGCTCGTCCGAGCCGCCCGGCCGCCGTGACGAATGTTCACCTTCGATAACGCCCAATGCCTTGGCCACAGTCGGCAGATTCAGACGATTGCCCATGGCCTCGATCTTGGCTCTGATCGGGTCGGACGAAACGGCTGGCAGCGGCTGGGCTTCAGCCATGCCGGCATTCGACTGGCGTGCGTTCGCGCCGCGAGCGCTGCGGCCGGCATTCATCGCGCGGATCACGGAACAGGAACCGCCTGCACGATGCGGTCGATCACTTGATCGGCGGTCACGCCGTCGGCCAGCGCTTCGAACGTCAGCACCAGGCGGTGGCGCAGCACGTCGGCCACCACGGACTTCACATCCTCCGGAATCACATATTCGCGGCCCTTGAGCAGCGCGTTCGCCTGGCCGATACGCACCAGTGCGATCGACGCTCTCGGCGAAGCGCCCAAACGCACCAGGGAACCCAAGCCCTGCACCGGGTGCGAGCCTGCGCCGCGTGATGTCGCCGCAATATCGACCGCATACTGCATGATCGCGTCCGACACGTACACGCGCTTGGCGGCCGCACGCAAAAACTCCACGTCGCGGATCGACAGGCGGTCGCCCTGCAACTGCAGCGGGTCGAGCATGTCGGAGCCACGGCGGGTGATCAGCGCCAGCATGCGCTTCTCCTCATCGGCGGTGGGGTAGTTCATGATCGCCTTCATCATGAAACGGTCCATCTGCGCCTCGGGAAGATTGAAGGTGCCCTCTTCCTCGATTGGATTCTGCGTTGCGATGACCATGAATGGTTTCGGCAGCGCGATGCGTTGGCCTCCGATGGTGGTCGCGCCCTCCGCCATGGCTTCAAGCATGGCGGACTGGGTTTTCGCGTTGGAACGATTGATTTCGTCGAGCAGCACGAAATTGGCGTGGATCGGGCCGATCTGCGTGGAGAATTTCTGCGTGGCGAAATCGAAGACCTGAGTGCCGACCAGGTCCGAAGGCATCAGATCGGGAGTGCATTGCACACGTTTGAACGAGCCGGACACCGAAGTGGCCAAGGTCTGCGCGGCAGTGGTTTTTGCCAGACCCGGGACGGATTCGATGAGGATATGACCGCCGGCCACCAAAGTGGTGATCAGCGATTCACGAAGATTGTCCTGTCCGACCAGGGTCTGCGCGAAACGTCCGCGAATCTGCGAACCGATGTTCCTGGCGCGTGCGATGTCTTCGGCCGACAGCGTGGTTGGTCTTGCGGCTGCGGGCATGGGGATGGGTGCCGGTGCTGGCGCCGGATTCTTTGGAGGGAATAAAGCCATGGTTGCTACTCTAACGGGTCAAGCTGACGGGAGGGTCCAATCCACCGGCTGTTCTCCTGCTTCGATTAGCGCCTGATTGGCGCGGGAGAACGGTTTCGAGCCGAAAAATCCGTAGCGGGCGGACATCGGACTTGGATGGGGGGATTTGATGATGAAAGCGTTGGTGAGCAGGGGCTCCAACGTCTGCGCCTTTCGTCCCCACAGAATCGCGACCAGAGGCTTGACGCTGCCGTCAGGCCGACGGCGATTGTTCAATGCGCTGATGGCCGCGTCGGTGACCACTTCCCAGCCTCGCCCCTGATGGCTTCCCGGCTTTCCCGGTTCGACGGTCAGACATCTGTTGAGCAGCATGACGCCCTGTTTGGTCCAGGGTGTCAGGTCGCCGTTGGCCGGCATGGGCACGCCCAGATCGTCGGTCAGCTCGGTGTAGATGTTCGCCAGACTGCGCGGAATAGGCTTGACGTCCGGTGCCACGCAGAAGCTCAGTCCCACCGGATGGCCCGGCGTGGGGTAGGGATCCTGGCCGACGATAAGCACTTTGATGTCGTCGAATGGAATGGTAAACGCGCGCAGAATGTTCCTGCTGGCCGGAAGGTACTTACGTCCCGCCGCGATTTCCGACCTCAGAAAGTCTCCCATGAGATGTATCTGGGGTTCGACATCGGCGAGGGCCTGGGCCCATCCGGGCTCCACAAGATCCTTCAATGGTTTGATATGAGTCATACTTTCCCACTGTACGACGTGCCCTGTGGATGTCCATGCCGATTCCATGCGGAAACGTGTCGAATACGCGCAAAATCGACGATGCTGATTGTGGGCTGACTGCACGGGCCGGTACACTGGGGCGGTAAGTGTGAGAAATGAGGTTGCAGAAAATGGCTAAGCAGGACAAGGAGACCTACGAATCCTACGCCAAGGATATGTTCGACAATCCTCCGGCGGGACCGATGGGCGTGCACCGTGGCGCACGTTCCATGGCGTCCAGGGCTCTGCCGTATGTGATTGTCGTGATTGTGGCTCTGCTCGCCGGCCTGCTGTTCTGGGGAGTCTATTCTGGTGAGATCAGCAACCTGAGAATGCCTTGGTCGGCCAAGGAGGACTCTTCATCGTCCGTTTCCACGGCGGATAAGGCGGATAAGAAGACGGACGACACGTCCAAAGACGCCAAGACGGAGAACAAGAAGTCCGAGGACGGCAAGAAGACCAGTACTTCGGATGGCCAGTCGAAGGACGCTTCGGACGCCAACCAGAACGCGGAACAGAATAACGATCAGAACAATGGCCAGGATGCGGCTTCTGAGCAGAGCGTGAATCTGGCCACCGAGATCCGCGTGGTGAACGCCACCAGCATCACCGGTTACGCCAAGAGCAAGGCCGATGCCCTGACCCAGGCCGGATACACCAGCGTGACGCCCAGCAATCCGACCGGCAACGTTCCCAGCCAGACGGTTGTCTGGTATCAGAATGAGGCCGACAAGGCGACGGCGGAGAATGTCGCGCAGACGCTGGGAATCTCCAATGTCCAGCAGAGCAGCGGATTGGTCACGCCGATCGTTGTGGTGCTGTTGAACTGAAAAAACGCCGTCCGAACCGGTTTGGAACCTCGCCCGAACATAGGCGAGGTTCTTTTATTTTCTTGGAAATCCGGCGTTTTTCAAGTTGATTCGATGCGACTGACATCTTGCTCACAGCGCAAAGAACGTCATCGGGTTTGGCACTCTCGACGTGAGAGTGCTAATCTGCGAATTAGCACTCGACGAGTGAGAGTGATAACTGGCGGCTGACGGCTGGTTCTGATTGTCGCTCCGAAGGTGGAAATAATACCGTGTAGCCATATGTGGAGGAACAATGGCAAAGATGATTGCATATGACGACGAAGCTCGTCAGGGAATGCTCGCGGGTCTCGACAAGCTCGCTGACACCGTCAAGGTCACCCTTGGTCCGAAGGGCCGCAATGTGGTGCTTGACAAGACCTATGGCGCTCCGACCATCACCAACGATGGCGTTTCCATCGCAAAGGAAATCGATCTGGACGATCCGTATGAGCGTATCGGCGCCGAACTGGTCAAGGAAGTCGCCAAGAAGACCGATGACGTCGCAGGCGACGGCACCACCACCGCAACCGTGCTGGCCCAGTCCCTGGTGCACG
>OGQR01002579.1_pt1 | contig 10673 bp, 10 predicted proteins | sample 1553271 | NCBI WGS metagenome assembly OGQR01 (sample SAMEA2579970, study PRJEB22360) | human gut metagenome | biome: human gut; feature: human-associated habitat; material: faeces | place: Denmark | collected 2008/2010 | reverse complement strand
AAAATAAGCGAGAAATCCGGCGTTAAACACTCCCATGGTTCCGCCGACAAGCGTCGCTCCCGCGGTAACGACCAGACTCCCGACTATCATGGGCAGGATTCCGAATCTCTCGGACACGGGCAAAAAATCCTTCGTAGGCGCCCACGTGGTACCGAAAATAAAATTCAGCGCTCCTATTTCCGAAAAAGCGGGCAGGCTTTCCAGCATAATAAAAAACACGATTCCCGCAACCGCCACAACGGAAAAGAAAGCGGAGGCGGTAAAAACCGCCCTTGCCGCTTTATCTCTTGCAGATGATTGATTAAGTTCCTTTACGTTTGCAAAATGTTCCATTTCAGTACGCCGCAACTCTTACATAGCCACATAGCCTTCTTCCGCAACTATCTTCTGTCCTGCTTCCGAAAGAATAAAATCGATGAAGTCCTTTGCCGCCTGCGACAGCTCCGCACCCGATTTGGTCACTATCAAAAAAGGTCTCGCAAGCTTGTAGGTGCCGTTTTTGACATTTTCGACGGTAGGCTCCACTCCGTTGTACTTAACCGCCTTGACGGTGTCGTTGAGCGAACCCATGGAAATATATCCCAGCTTTGCGACGTTTCCCGCAACGTCCGTCATGACAATGTTTGTGCCGTTGGCAATCTGTATTCCCGACGTAAATTTCGTCAGGTCAATGAGCTTGTTTCCTTCCGCATCGGTAATCTTTTCGTCAAAAGCCTCGCGTGTTCCGCTGCCGTCCTCGCGGCTGACGGGAAGTGAGATTCCGCCTATCGGGGTGCCGTAAGCATACAGCGCGTAAAGCTGCTCGTTGGTTACGTTGTTGCCTTCGATTGAAGCCTCTTTGTTGATGATTACCGCCACGCCGTCGTAAGCTATTTGGATTTTGTCCAGCCCCGTTTCGGTGTACTCTCCCGTCACGGAGTCTTTTTTAAGGTCGCGGCTTGCCATACCTATGTCGTTTTTGCCATCCTGCGTATCCTTAATTCCTTGGGAGCTTCCGCCTTCGCCGACCTCGATGCGCACGTTTTTGTTCTCCTTTTCGTAAGCTGCGGCGAGCACCTTCATGAGAGGCGCAACAGACGTCGAACCTGTGATTTTAACCTTTTCCGTTTTGCCGCAGCCGACGAATACAGCCGACAACGCCACAACGAGCACAAGCGCGATTGCCAAAATACTCATCATTCTTGTTTTTGATTTCATTTCTTTTTTCTCCTTTTTGTCTGCTTTGTTTTACGCCTTGATTTTACTCCCCGTCACACGGTCAATTCCACCAAATCCTGCAAACACTTTGTAAACAATTTGTAAAACGACAGAAAGAATTTTGCCCGACAAAACGCCAAGCGACGCGGTAAATGCCGCGTCGCTTGGCGTTTTGTTTTTCAATTTGTTCAATTTATATCATTTTTGCAAGCTCGGGGAAAATTTCCAAACTGCGCTTCAAAATACCGTTGATATGCGCAATGGCTATTCCGTAGTTGCAAAAGGGCACTCCGTCCCTTACCGCCGTTTCCCGACGGCGCGCCATTTCCTTTTCGTTGAGCATACAGCCGCCGCAATGCACGGCGAGAGCCGTCCCCGACAGGCTTTCGGGAAAGCTGTTTCCCGACGTAAAGCGGAAATTCAGCTTTCTGCCCGAAAACTCCTCTATCCATTTGGGAAGCTTGACGGTTCCTATATCCTCGCATTGTCTGTGGTGGGTGCACCCCTCGGCAATTAGCACCGTATCCCCGTCTTTAAGCTCCGAAAGCGCGGCGGCGCCCTTTACCGCCTCTGAAAGTATTCCGTTGACGTATGCCAAAAGAATGGAAAACGACGTCAGCCTTTGGGATTCGGGCAGCATTTTTTTAACCGCACCGAAAGCCTGACTGTCGGTCACTACAAGCTTCGGACTGTTTTTTAAAGAAGAAAGCGCGGCGGGCAGCTGCTCCGTCTGACAAAACACGCATACCGCTTTTTTGTCGAGCACGTCTCTCAAAGCCCGCACCTGCGGCAATATCATGCGTCCTTTGGGCGCGGACGCGTCTATCGGCGTGACGAAAAGCACGACGTCCTCTTTGTCGAGTATGCCGTCGAACAGTCCGACGCTTGACGACGCCGTCTTTGCCAGAGCCGCACCGCCTCCCTCAGTCTGTTTATATTTTCACCCGTTTTGGCGCTCACTCTGACAGCGTCGGGTTCGTCGCCTGCTTCACGAGTCAGGTCGCATTTGTTGAACACGACAAGAAACGGGATTTTTTTCAGTCGGATTTTTTCAAGAAGCTCTTTGTCGCCAAGAGTCAAGCCTTTCGTCGCGTCTGCGACAAGCAGCGCCACGTCGCATCTGTCAAGCTCGACGTCGGTTCTCTTGACTCTCATAGAGCCAAGCTCGCCCCCGTCGTCCGCGCCCGCCGTATCCACAAGCGTGACCGCTCCGACGGGCAAAAGCTCCATTGCCTTGACCACGGGGTCGGTGGTTGTGCCCGGGGTATCGCTGACGATTGACACCTCCTGCCCCGCAAAAGCGTTGACCAGACTCGACTTGCCCGCGTTGCGGCTGCCGAAAAAGCCTATGCGCACCCTGTTTGCGTTGGGGGCGGAATTTAAATTGCCCATAAATCCTCCCTTAAAACCTGAAATCTCTTTTTCCGTTTTCTATCTGCGCGATGTAATCCGCCGCGATTTTTCTAACCTTTTGGTCTGGAATTTTCTTCAATTCGTCTTCGATTAGCTTTTCCCCCGCGGCGCGCGTCTCTTGACTTGCATAGTCAGTGAGAAACTCTTTAAGCGTCATGAGCGCGTTGGGATGACAGCAATTTTGTATTTGTCCGCTTTTGAGCAGACTCATAAATCTGTCGCCCGTGCGCCCCTCTCTGTAACATGCGGTGCAGAAAGACGGAATATATCCGCTTTCAATCAGCCACCTCACCACCTCGTCCAGAGTTCTCCTGTCCGAAACGTCGAACTGCTCGGTGTCCTCGGGTCTTTCCTCCTCGGTGTAGCCGCCTACGCTTGTGCGACTGCCTCCGCTTATCTGGGAAACGCCGAGTTTAATTACTCTTGCGCGCAGCTCGGCGCTTTCTCTCGTGGATATTATCATTCCCGTATAAGGAACGCTGATTCTTATCAAAGCGCACAGCTTGGCGAAAATATCGTCGCTTATCCCGTTGTCAAACGACGACGGGTCTATGTCGTCGGCGCGTTTTATGCGGGGCATACTGATTGTATGCGGTCCCACGCCGTGCACGGCTTCCAGATGCTCGGCGTGCATTAGCAGCGCCGCGAACTCGTATCTGTAAAGCTCCAAGCCGTAAAGCACTCCAAGCCCTACGTCGTCTATACCTCCCTGCATAGCCCTGTCCATCGCTTCCGTATGCCAGTTGTAATCGTGCTTGGGGCCCGTCGGGTGCAGCTTTTCGTAACTGCTCTTGTGATAAGTTTCCTGAAACAGTATGTAGGTGCCTATTCCCGCTTCTTTAAGCCTGCGGTAGTTTTCAACCGTCGTCGCCGCAATATTGACGTTGACGCGCCTTATCGCGCCGTTTTTGTGCTTCAAAGAATAAATCGTTTTAATCGATTCGAGCACGTACTCTATGGGGTTGTTTACGGGGTCCTCGCCGCACTCCAACGCAAGACGCTTGTGTCCCATGTCCTGAAGCGCCGTGACCTCGGCGGCTATTTCCTCCTGCGACAGTTTTTTGCGCGGGATATGCTTGTTTTTGGCATGATAAGGACAGTAAACGCAGCCGTTTACGCAATAATTGGACAGGTAAAGCGGCGCGAACATAACTATTCTGTTGCCGTAAAAATCCTTCTTGATTTTTTCCGCCAGCCTGAAAAGCTCCTCGTTGACGCGGCTGTCGTCGCAGGCAAGCAGCACGGAGGCTTCTCTGTGGTCGAGCCCTTTTTCCCGTCTTGCTTTTTCGAGGATTTTTTCAATCAGCTCCGTGTCGTCCTTGTGTTCGTCGGCGTATTTCAACGTCGCTTCCACTTCTTCGTGGCAGATAAATTCCTCCGCCTTCATAGATTTGGGATTGTACATATTTGTCTCCTTTGCCTTCGGGTCGGGAAAAGCCTTCCCGTCGGAATAATTTTCCGTCAATTTTTTACCAGACTGTCTCCCCTGCAAGTCGCAAGAACGCGACCGATTTTCTTCATGCGCGCCGCAAGCTCCGCCAAGCCCTCCGAGGACTCTGCGCCCGTGTTCAGCTTGTTGTCGTAAATGCTGTATTTTTCACGACAGGATGCGGGAGAAAGATTGGGCATAACCACGTTTGCGCCGGCAAGGATACCTCTTTCGCGTCCGCCGGCTGCGGCAGTGCCCAGCGCGGTTGTGGCGGGCAGCAAGATTTCGGGACACAGCAGTCGGCTCAATGCAAGCATTTTCAGCGTTGTCTGCACAGAGCCTCCGCCGAAATCTTTGAACGGAGTGTCTCTGTGCGGCAGAAAGGGACCTATCCCCGCCATATGCGGCTTGAACTGCGTCAAAAACGCCAGCTCGTCGGCGAGCATTTCCGTCGTCTGAAAGGGCGTGCCCACCATAAAGCCGCATCCCGTCTGAAAGCCGATTGCTTTTAACGCGTAAAGACAGTCAATACGCGCGGCGTAACTCATCTCGGGCGGGTGCAGCAAGGCGTAATGCCTTGCGGAAACGGTTTCGTGCCTTAAAAGATACCTGTCCGCTCCCGCGTCGAAAAAGGCCTTGAAGCTGTCGGTTGGTCTTTCGCCCAACGACAGGGTGACCGCGCAGCCCCCGCAGCGTCTTTTTATTTCGCGCACAATGCGGCAGATACTTTCGTCGTCGAAATACCCGTCCTCTCCCCCCTGCAAAACAAAGGTGCGGAAGCCGAGAGCGTATCCCGACTCGCAGCGCTCGAGAATTTCCTCGAACGAAAGACGGTATCTTTGAGCCTTTGAGTTGGAGCGTCTCAGTCCGCAGTAAAAACAGTCATTTTTGCAGTAGGAGGTAAATTCAATCAGCCCTCTTGCGAACACCTCGTTGCCGTAGTGTTTTTCGCAGACGGCGCGCGCCGCGCCGAAAAGCTTTTCCCACACCTCGCCGTCGTCGCACTCCAACAGAGCAATCAACTCTTTTTTTTCGGGAAGGACGGAATTTAAAAGCTTTTCAATCGCGTCCATCGCAAACTGCGGAATACGCCGTCTTGGCGTTTACTCCGTTCAATCGTCCGACCTTGCCGGACAGAGCGTTGATTACGTCCTCCGGAGCGTCCGCCGCAATGGCTATTATGTTTATGCCGCGCTTGGGATAAGGCAGCCCCATGCGCCCGATTATGTAACTGCCGTATTCGTGCAGCAGAGCGTTCAAAGGCTCCACCGAATCGGGATTTTCCACTATTATGCTGATTACTGCAACTCTGTCTGCCATATTTACCTCCGAATAAATTATATGAAAAAAATGCGCCCGAAAGGCGCATTCAAAATACGTTTTCAAACCGCCTTCCGCTTCAAAATGTTTCGGCGTCAGTTTAAATTTACTTTCCTTGCCGAAAGAAAGCTCTCGCGACTCGGAACAATCTTACTATACCACCCCGCCGTCCGAAACGCAAGCGTTTAGCGTGCGGTTTTGATAAATTTATAGATCTGTTTGGTGTTTTCGCAGACGGCGACGGGATTGTATTCCTCAAAATCCTCCGCCCTGCCGAAGCCGTAGGTCACTCCGAGCACGTCCATGCCGCAGGCTGCCGCTCCGCGCATATCGTAAAGGGTGTCCCCCACAAGCAGACAGCTTTTCACGTCCAGATTTTTGCCCTCGATGGCAGCCCGCAGAACGTCGGCTTTTTCGTTCCTGTCGCCGATGCTTCCGAACACGAAACCGAAATACTCTAAAACGCCCAGCTCTTTGAGCACCTTGACGGCGTAAGGCTCGTATTTGGAGGTGGCGACGCCCAGCGCAAAACCGTCGGCAGCCAGCTTTTCCAACAGCTCCTTAACCCCGTCGTAAAGGGTGTTGTCCGTCATGAAATCGAGGTAGACTCCCCTGAAATAGTCCAACGCCTTGAACAGCCGCATATCGTCGCCGAAAATCTGATAAAAGCTCCATTGTATGGGCGGACCGATAAATTTTTTCAAATCGAATTTCGACTCGTCCACGCCGAACTCCTTCATCATTTTTCTGAACGCTTTGAATATGCCGCTTTCAGTATTGGAAATGGTTCCGTCGAGGTCAAAAATAATGGTATTGTATTTCATCTGCGGTTATTCCTTCGCAAAACGTCGCTTACGCCGAAATTGCCGACAGTATGTCGGCAATTTCCGTGTTTTGCAATCAATAATTGTTGGCTTTTACCTCGAAATAAGCTTTCGGGTGGTCGCAGGTGGGACACTTCTCAGGCGCGAATTTTCCTACGTGTATATGACCGCAGTTGCGGCACACCCACACGGTATTTTCTCCCTTGTCGAACACCTTGCCGGACTTTACGTTGTCCGCCAGCGCGCGGTATCTTTCCTCGTGGGACTTTTCGATTGCCGCAACCAGACGGAATTTCGCCGCTATGTCCTTGAAGCCCTCTTTTTCGGCAACCTCGGCAAACTCCCTGTACATTTCCGTCCACTCGGCGTTTTCGCCGGCGGCTGCGTCCAGAAGATTGTCGTAGGTGTCGCCGATCCCGTGAAAGATTTTGAACCAAAGCTTGGCGTGCTCCTTTTCGTTGAGCGCCGTTTCCGCGAAAATGGCGGAAATCTGTTCAAAGCCGTCTTTTTTGGCTTTGCTCGCGTAAAAATCGTATTTTGTTCTCGCCTGACTTTCGCCCGAAAAAGCGTACATCAAATTCTGTTCCGTTTTGCTTCCTTTAAATTCCATGGTATTTCCTCCGTTTGAAATTATATCATTTTCCGCGCCCGCTGTCAACGCCGCTTTGATAAATATTGCCGCATCTCCACGTTTCAAACAAAAAACGACGGAAAATTTCACCCGCCCGAAAAAAACTCCGGCACGTATTTTTTTTCGCTCTCCGCGTCGGAGGGCGGCTGCTCGAACCCGTTTTCAAGTCCGACGTTGAAAAAATAATTCCTTACCCTGTCGTATTCGCTCGTCCGCACGGCGCGTTTCAACTCGGGAAATTTTTCGGCGTTGCCCGCGGGGAAATACTGTCCCATAAGGCTGACGTACAGCTTCCTGTCAAGACGCGCGACAAAGTCCAGCGCCGACTTGCTGTTTTCGACGTTTGCCGGCAGTACCAGGTGCCTGACAATCATTCCCTGTTTCATAATGCCGTCTTTATCGAAAACGTCGCGGGGACGCTGTCTGCGCATTTCGGCGAGCGCCGACGACGCAACCGAGAAATAATCTCCGACTCCGGAATATTTTTCGCCCGTTCGGTCGGAGCCGTACTTCATATCGGGCAGGTAAATATCCACAAGCCCGTCGAGACGCTTCAAGGCTTCTACGCTGTCGTAGCCCCCGCTGTTGTAAACTACGGGCAGCGAGCTTGACGCCTTGAATTTTTCAAGCAAAGGCGCAAGCCTTGTTGCGTAATGTGACGGAGTTACCAGATTTATGTTGTGCGCGCCCTCCCTTTCAAGCTCGAACAGCTTGTCCAAAAGCCGCCCGTCGGAATAAGTTTCTCCCCTGCCCGACGACGAAATGACGTAATTCTGACAATATACGCAGTTGAGATTGCAGCCCGAAAAAAACACCGCGCCGCTGCCGCGCGTACCGCTTAAAGGCGGCTCCTCCCAAAAGTGCAGCGCGATTCTTGCGACGGAAAAAGCCTCCTTGGTCTTGCACCTGCCCGTTGAAACAGCTCTGTCCGCGCCGCAGCGGCGCGGACAGGCGTTGCAAATCATTTCACTGCTCCGAGCATTTTTCCGATATTGGCGTTTTCGTCTACAAACGCCGACAAACGCTCGGTTTTGCAGCTCAAAACGGTAGTCACCCCGGGGCCGTGTCCGGAAATAAGGCAGTCGCTGTGTATGACCACTCCGACGGTTCCGCTTCCTTTGAGATACTCTCTGCCGAACACCGTGTCGCAGTCTTGAAGAAACACCAAATCTCCGAAGCGCAGTTTGTCTATGCCGTACTCATTAAGCTCGCCCTTGCTCGCCGTCATAATGTCGTAATCCCCAGAAAACGCCTGACTTCCTATGCCGCTGCCCATAAATCTCGCGGGAATAACGGCTCTTACGCCCACGCTCAGTCTGCCGTCCCCGATTTTTATATTCAGCTTTTCAAAGAGGTCGGGGTCGATGTTCATAACCCTTATGTCCTCGAAGCCCTCTATCTCAAGCCCCTGACCGAAGGATTTGACCAATATCTTATCGTCGGGCGCAAGCAGCTCCTTGGTCTCTCTGTCAAACCACACGATGACGTGCTCTATGCCTCCGTGAGTGCCCGTCACAAAGCCCTCTCTGCCCTTTGCGTCGCCCGAAATTACCCGCGCTCTGTTGCCTATGCAGGAGAGAAAATTGTACGCGCCGTTCTCGGCGCTGTCGGCGTTCTGCGTGGAACCGTCCGGCTCTATGTGGTCGCCTACCCAGCCGAACACGCTGTCCCCCAAGGTGACGTTGTAGCAAATCGCGCCTACTGTGGGATACGCCACGGGCTTCCCCTCCGTCGTCACTCTGTAAACTCCGCCTCTGACGGTAGGATTGTGCACCTTCCCCGTCACGGATTGCATGACAAGTCTGTCTCTGTTTGTTTTTAGCATAAACGAAATCTCCTTTACTTCTAACCCGCCGCAAGGTATCCCGGCGCCACTGCGGGTATAAGCAGCCCGAACACAAGGTAGCCGACCACCCCGCCTCCGACTATCAATATGACGGGATTTAATTTTTTGTTCTTTATTTTGATACAGCTTGCGCCGAATGCCGCCGCAACGAGTATGAGCGAAACCCAGTCGAATTTGTCAAACCAGCTGTCCGCAGAGGAAAAATCCTTGAGATTCATCAAAGGCAAAATTACCTGCAAGGCTATGGACACGCCCGCCGCGGAAATAAGCCCCGTCACAACGGGCTTGATTCCGTCGAAAGCGCCTCTCAAAAATCTGTTTTTGCTGATTTTCGAGTAGATTGCCGCAAAAATAAGGATTATGATTAACGAAGGCAGCACCACCGAAAAGGTCGCCACTACGCCGCCCAGAACGCCCCCCTGACTCGTGCCGACAAAGGTGGCGATGTTGATTGCAAAGGGACCGGGAGTCGACTCGGATATGCCTATGTAGTTGAGCAGCTGCGTATCGGTGAGCCACCCCTTTTCGTCCACGATTTCCTGCGTTATCATGGGAATCATGGCATAGCCGCCGCCGATTGTGAACAGTCCGATTCGGAAAAATATCCAAAAAAGTTCGAGGTAAATCATTGTTTGTCCTCCCCGCTTTCCTCCGCGCCGCCGCAGGCTTGGTCAACCCGCTCCGCGCCGTCCTCCTCCGCCGCCGCGTTTTCGCCGCCGTCGAGATTTTTTTCGAGAAGCTTCTTTTTTCGCGCGTCTCTTGCAAGAGTGTATACTATGCCGTAAATTCCTCCCGCCAGAATCAGGAATATGACGTTGAAATCCGTGAGGAGAGTGACAATAAGCGCAGCCGCGGCAATCAGGTAGGACTGCCAGTTTTTGTCAAGCTGTTTGAAAAACTTGACCATTGCGTTGACGATAAGCACCACAACGACCGCCTGAATCCCCTTGAACGCGGCTGCAAGCCATGCGACCTCTTCGAGGTAATGCACGAAAAAGGAAAGCACGGTTATGATAATCAGCGAAGGCAGAACAACGCCTAGAGTGCCCAAAATGCCGCCGAGCACGCCAGCCACCCTGTAACCGACAAAGGTTGCGGAATTTACCGCGATTGCGCCCGGAGTCATTTCGGAAATAATAAGCATATCCGTCATATCTTCCTGCGTTATCCACTTTCTGCGCTCCACAAGCTCGGCGGAAATGACGCTTATCATGGCGTAGCCGCCGCCGAACGTAAACAATCCGATTTTGAAAAAGCTCCAAAACACCAGCAATGCTTTTTTAAATTTGTTCATAGCACGCAAATTATACAGCAAACCCTTTCCGCTTTCAAGCAAAAAACGGGCGCGGAAAAAATTTTATTTTCGTCGCCAAAAGACTTGAAAAAAAAGTGTGTTTGTTTTAAAGTATATATGAAGTTCACAACAACGGAGAAAATTATTATGACGCAGCAGAATCTGGTTATATTCGACCACCCCCTAATCAGTCACAAAATCGCTCTTTTGAGAAGCGTGGAAACAGGAGCAAAGCAATTCCGCGAGCTGGTTGAGGAAATAACCACGCTCATGGCGTTTGAAGCGTTGAAGGACGTGCCCACAAAGCTTGTGGAGATTACCACTCCTCTTGAAAGGTGCACCCAAAAGGTGGTCGTTGAAAACTCCGTCGTCATCGTGCCCGTGCTGCGCGCTGGGCTCGGCATGGTCAACGGCATACACACTCTTTTGCCCACGGCAAAGGTGGGACACATAGGAATGTACCGCGACCACGACACGCTCGAACCGAGGGAATACTACTGCAAGCTGCCCGACGGCATAGAGGACAAGACGGTAATCGTCATAGACCCCATGCTTGCAACGGGCGGAAGTCTTGTCGCCGCAATAGATTTGCTCAAAAAGCGCGGCGTAAAAAAAATAAAGGCTATGAATATTATCGCCGCGCCCGCAGGCATAGAAGCGGTGCAAAAGGCGCACCCCGACGTTCAGCTTTACATAGCGCAGCTTGACCGCTGCCTCAA
>OGQR01002564.1_pt1 | contig 10714 bp, 8 predicted proteins | sample 1553271 | NCBI WGS metagenome assembly OGQR01 (sample SAMEA2579970, study PRJEB22360) | human gut metagenome | biome: human gut; feature: human-associated habitat; material: faeces | place: Denmark | collected 2008/2010 | reverse complement strand
TCGCCTTAACATATTATTAAAAGATACAATGCAATCCACACTTACTGCGCTGCATCAGGAGCTACATACGAGTATGCATTGGACATCTTTGCAGCATTGTTTGTCAGAGTGACAGCCTCTCTGTAGTAGGCAACAACAGGAGTGCCCTTATCCACAGCGTTGAACAGCTGCTCTGCAAAAGCAGGCGGCACATTGATACATCCGTGTGAGCCGGAGGTTTTGTAAATTGTTCCTCCGAAGGTATCACGCCAGCTGGCATCATGGATACCTATATTGTAGGCAAACGGCATGAAATAGCTGACAGGAGAAGAGTAACCCTCACCGACAAGAGTAGCATTTCTCTGCTTGTAAACAATCTTGTATACACCATCTACGGAACCATTCTGACGGGCGAGATTACCTGATACGAAATCAGACTCCATCTGGAGAGCACCATCCTTGTAATACCACATGTGCTGCTTTGTGTAGTCAATCTCTATGTATGTATTACCTATGTCGTCGGCGCCTCGGTAGAGAGCAGTCTGCTCGTAAACAGGCTCTCTTTCCACTGGCTTGCCTCCCTCTAAATCGGAAAGAAGTTTGGCCTTCTCATTTTTCTTGCTGACTACCCATCCGTAGTCTCCACCACCTATTTCAATAGTGTCACCGGACGATGTCTTGAATGAGCGTTTGCGGCCGAAGGTATTGTACTTGGAAGCAAGCTGCTGGACATATTTAGTGACCTTGGCATCATCTATGCTCACGCTGCCGTCATCTGAGATGCTTAGCATATCAAGGATTTTGGCTGAGTCAAGCTTCTCGTCGGCACCTTCAATTTTGTAAGTGACGGTTGAAGCAGTGTATTTGTCGAGGGCTTCTTTTTCATTTTTGATTGTATCGCTTTCCTTTGTGATTTTTGGAGCTTCATAACAGTCATCACTTAAGCTAAGCTTTGGAAGCTCATTGTCCAGGGCATCCTTTACTTCGGCAAGGATGCTGTCATATATCGGCTTGCAGCCATTTTTCTCTTCAATCACATCGTATTTGCCGTCTTTTATCTCGATGTGGGCATCCTCCGGATTTTCAATGTAGTCATCACTGAAAATATCAAGAGCCTTGAGCTTTTCCGCCAAAGCGGCATCGTCATATTTGGACGAACCCTTTAGAGTATAGTTTTGAGCTTTGAAGAGACTGACAGGCCATGTAAAAGCATTCTGGCTTTTTAGGATTTGCTCCTCGTCACCGTTTGAGACATATTCATAGGAAAAATCAGGTCCCTTAAGTGAAAAGCTGTTGCCTTTTCTATCAGTGATTGTGAGCAGATAGTCGCGGCTTAGGGCTGTATTTTTTTCTAATGCTTCTTTTACGGTTTTCCCTGCGTATTTTACAGAGTTAATCTTTGTGTTGAACAGATAGTGGCTGCTAAAATAAAAGGCAAAGCCAAGATAAACAGCCAAAATCACACCAAGCACAACGGCGCAGGCTATAAGCACTTTTTTCTTCATGTAAATCGACCTCCTTGAAGATATGCTGTTGCTGCCCACACCGGGGTGTAGGCGGCAGCTAAAATCAGTTACATTTGTGAAGATGTGACACATCCATATAGTCAGGCAGACCATTCTTGTAGGCTACAGCGGTTTCTCCCTGAATAAGTGGCTTTAAGTATTCGATAAGCTCAGGCTTCACATCATTGCCAGCATCATTGATCCACTCTCTTGGCACAGACTTGGCCTCGTTTGCGATATCCTTGATAGCAGAATATGTGTATTCTACCTGATAAGGATCATTTGAGATGCGCTTCAAGCATACCATTGATGCGGTCACACCCTCTGCTGCAATAGTGACACCCTTTTTACCCTGAGCAAAAGATTCCTCGATATCGGTTAATGATGCAAGATGTGAGGCACAGCGCTGGAGCACGTTTACCTCTACTGAGCGAACCTTGACACCGATGTTTTCCTTTACGATGAACTCAAGAGCTTTTCCGGCACCGCTTAGCTGCTGGTGTCCGAACTGGTCGCATGAGGCATTTGATGATGTAATGTATGAGCCGTCTGCGTCATGTATTCCTTCGGATACGGCAACTATCACATTGTTAGTGTGCGTAAGGGCTTCTTTTATATCGGCAACAAATTTGTCCTTGTCGAAATCCACCTCAGGCAGATAGATGAACTGAGGCGCTGTATTGTACTCATTACGTGCGAGAGCGGAAGCGGCAGTGAGCCATCCTGCGTCACGTCCCATGATTTCAACGATTGTCACACTCTTAACAGCATAGATAAAGGTATCATGGGCTATCTCAAGCATGCTTGATGCGATATATTTGGCGGCAGAGCCAAATCCCGGAGTGTGGTCTGTCATGCACAGATCATTGTCGATGGTCTTTGGAATCCCTATAATTTTCACATCACTGTTGATTTTTTTTGCATAATCGGATAACTTTAATACGGTATCCATAGAATCATTTCCACCGATGTAAAAGAAAGCCTTTACGGAGAGCTTATCAAACTGGTGGAAGATGTATACATATGGTGAATCATCATCCTTGTAATCAGGGAGCTTGTGACGGCATGAGCCAAGATACATGGCAGGTGTGGGCTTGAGCTTTTCAAGATTAGCATCATCTGCAAAAATATCTGACAGATTGAGATAATTCTCATTTAATATGCCGAGTATTCCGTTTACGGCGCCATAGCAGATATCGTATTTCTCAGAGCTTTTTACTCCTGCGATGACTCCTGCAAGGCTTGCGTTGATTGCAACAGTTGGGCCGCCTGACTGGGCGACGATACAGTTTGACTGATTCATTGTAATCTCCTTATTGTGTATTTTAACTATTCTCTTCTGTAAGAATAGTTATGGTATAATTTTAAAATGACTACTGAAGGCGCATGGCATATGCACCGCATAATCATATAGATTGTAGTATCAAACATTATTTTTAGCAAGGGTTAAAATGAAAAATATGAATAAATACGAAAATTGCTTATTGTGTCCCAGAAAATGTGGCATAAACAGAAGAACCGGACAAACAGGCGTATGTGGCGTTTCATCTGAAATAAAGGTGGCGCGAGCAGCACTTCATTACTGGGAGGAGCCGTGCATATCAGGAAAAAGAGGAAGTGGGGCAGTTTTTTTCTCAGGCTGCAGCCTGCACTGCGTGTTCTGCCAGAACAGGGAGATTTCTGACGGAAAAGCGGGAAAGGTAATCAGTAAAGAGAGGCTGAGTGATATTTTTATAGAACTTGCGGACAAAGGCGCAAATAATATCAATCTGGTCACACCGGGGCAGTATATCCCTGATATAGTGTGGGCGGTAAACGATGCAAAAAGCCGTGGCATGAAGCTTCCTATTATATACAATACGAGCGGATATGAAAATGTGACAGAGCTAAAACTGCTTGAGGGCATAGTGGATGTGTATCTTCCGGATTTTAAATATATGGACAGTACGCTTTCGGCAAGGTATTCAAGGGCAAAAGATTATCCGTCTGTCGCAAAGCAGGCGCTTTCAGAGATGGTCAGGCAGCAGCCGGATGTCGTGATTGACGATGCGACAGGACTCATACAAAAGGGAGTTATTGTGCGACAGCTTCTACTGCCGGGACATGTGAATGATGCAAAGGCTGTACTTAAGTACCTGTATGATACATATCATGATCACGTATATATAAGCATGATGAGCCAGTTTACGCCGATTGCATTAAAGGATTATCCTGAGATAAACCGCACAGTGACAAAGAGAGAGTATGAAAGACTTGTTAACTATGCCCTCGAAATAGGAATCACGAATGCATTTATACAGGAGGGTGACGTGGCAAAGGACAGCTTCATTCCGGCATTTGACTGTGAGGGAGTATGATATTTACCGTTTTTCTTAATAAAATAGTAAGAATTGGCAGGCAAAAATGACTGGATTTTGTGATGCCGGTGTAGTACTATGGTTATGTGATATTTTTTAACTGTGAAGGTACTGAACAGTTACGATATTTTGTTATTACTCACATCCCGGTGTGACAGACGATAATGTTTTTAATCACACAGGATACATTATTCAATAGAGGATACATTGATGAAAAATATAGGAGAACAGCAGATAATAATTGAATGTCCGAATACTATCTTTCATCTATACATCGACAGTGAGGATGAGCTTTCAAAGGTTAAGGTGTTTATGAACAATATAAAGCATGTTGATTCGATAAGTCTGCATGATATATACAACTGGTGCAACAGACAGCATTTGCAGTACACGACGACATTTAATTATGACAGTAAAATGACCTGGACAGAAATGATAAAATCCTACATATTTTACTTCAGACAGAAGCTTAGATATGTAAATAATAGTGATAGGATGATAGAAACATGAGATACCCTGAATTTCTAAAGGATAGAGGAACAATAGGCTTTGTGGCGCCTTCGATGGGCTGTACAACAGAGCCGTACAGGAGTGCCTTTGACAATGCCATTAAAAGGTTTCACAGCATGGGTTATAAGACGATAGAGGGACCTAACTGCAGGTGCGACAGTGGTATAGGTATCAGCAATACACCTAAGAAGTGCGCAGAAGAGCTGAACGAGAGCTATGCTTCTGTTGACAGTGATGTGCTTATATCCTGTGGTGGCGGCGAGCTGATGTGCGAGGTAGTGCCTTATATTGATTTTGAGCGCGTGAAGCAGTCAAAGCCGAAATGGTACATGGGCTATTCCGACAACACTAATTTCACATTTTTGGAGGCTACTATTGCAGATACAGCAGGTATTTACGGGCCGTGTGCGGGCAGCTTTGGCATGGAGGTGTGGCATGAGTCAATTACCGATGCATTTAATCTGCTTTGTGGCAGGAAGCTTTCATTTACCAATTACCCTATGTGGGAGAAGGAATCGATAAAGGATGAGAATGCTCCGTTTGTGGGCTACAACCTGACTGAAAAGTCGTGTATCAGCTCTATTCCTGCGGTGGCAAAGGAAAGCAGGCTTACCATGAGAGGCAGGCTGCTTGGTGGCTGCATGGATTGTCTTATCAATCTGCTTGGTACATCGTTTGACCATGTAAGGGAATTTAATGAGCGCTACAGTGATGATGGTATCATATGGTTCCTTGAGGCTTGTGACCTTAATGTGATGGGCATGAGAAGGGCTATGTGGCAGATGAAAAATGCAGGATGGTTTTCAAATGTAAAGGGCTTTCTTATCGGACGCCCGGCGCACTTCGGAGAGGAAATGTTTGGCATAGACCACCGACAGGCGCTTTCATCACTGCTTAGAGATTTTAATGTGCCGATCATCATGGATCTGGATATAGGTCATATGTCGCCGATGATGCCTGTGGTATGCGGAAGCATGGCAGATGTCAGCTTCGACGGAAGCAGCTTTACAATTTCGTATGATATAGAGCAGTAGATTGGAGGAAAAATGATTAGATCAATAAAGAAAAAAGCAAAGAGTATTGTATGTAGCGTGCTTGCTGCGGTGACACTGTTTACAATGAATCCGGCTGTATTTGCAACAGAGACAGCTACGCAGACTGATACAGTTTCAAGCGTTGATGTATCAGGCAGTGACGCAGCTGATAAGAGTAACACAGACAGTACTGCAGACAGTACAACGCCAGCCGGCAGTGAGGCAAACGACAAGGTGACAATCAGCAAAAATGATAAGCCATACTTAAGTCTTGGAGCAGACCTCACACCGGATCAGAGAGCGACAGTGCTTGGATTTATGGGAATCGAGCTCACTGATCTGGACAAGTACGATGTGGTCTATGTAAATAATGATGAGGAGCACAAGTACCTCGATTCATACATCAGCAAGAGCGAGATTGGCACAATGTCACTTTCCTCAGTACTCATTACAGAGGATAAAAAGGGTGCGGGTCTTAGTGTTTCCACACACAATATCAATTACTGTACGGTAGGAATGTACAAGAATGCGCTTGCCACAGCAGGCATAGCTGATGCTAAAATCATAGTCGCAGGACCTTTCCCTATTTCCGGAACGGCAGCACTTGTAGGCACACTAAAGGCATACGAGGAGATGACAGGCAAGAAGCTTGACGACAAGGTGACAGACGCAGCGATGGATGAGCTTGTCACAACAGGAGAGCTAAACAAGAGCATTGACGGCGATTCGCAGGATATCGAGGCAATGATTGCAGACCTAAAGAAGCAGCTTGCCGATGGAAGGCTCAAGGATGAGAGCCAGATAAAGGATGCGATAAAGGAGGCTGCAAAGGATTACGACCTGAAGCTTTCTGATGATGATATTGCAAAGCTGACATCGCTTCTTATGAAGCTTAAGGATGCCAATATCGACTGGGATTCAGTCATCAACCAGGCACATGACTGGGCATCAAAGCTTGGCGATAAGATAAATGACCCGGGCTTCTGGGAAAAGATTGGTAACTTTTTCATGGATTTATGGGATAAGATAAAATCCCTGTTCAGCTAGAAAAAGCTACAGGAGACAGTAAGAAAAAGCAGAATATGAATCAGATAACTCCCTGAAACGTAAGCATGAGCTGCACGTTGAAGGGAGTTTTTATATTATGATTAAAGGGTCAAAAGGTATCATCGATGCATGCTTGCATGCAATTCGATGTATATCTTAGGATAAAATTGAATCAGAAAAACATAAGGAGGTTCATAATGAATTATTTAGAAATCGAAAAGGTAGTGGGCAGAGAAATACTTGATTCCAGAGGAAATCCTACGGTTGAGGCAGAGGTTTATCTGGTTGACGGAACTGTTGCAAGAGGCACAGCACCATCAGGAGCTTCAACAGGGGAGTTCGAGGCACTTGAGCTTCGTGACGGAGACAAGAGCAGATATCTGGGCAAGGGTGTTACCGGGGCAGTAGAAAATATAAATACTGTAATCAACGACACATTAACAGGTATGGACGCAAGTGATATCTATGCAATAGATGCGGCTATGATAGAGGCAGATGGCACAAAGGACAAGTCTAAGCTTGGAGCCAATGCCATTCTTGCTGTATCAATTGCGTGTGCGAGGGCGGCAGCTGTATCACTTGATATTCCTCTCTATAGATTTTTAGGTGGTATCTCGGGAAACAGACTTCCTGTACCTATGATGAACATTGTAAACGGTGGCTGTCATGCACTCTCATCAGGACTTGACGTGCAGGAGTTTATGATTATGCCGATAGGAGCATCTTCCTTTCATCAGTGTTTGGAGTGGTGCGCGAATGTATACGCTACCTTGAAGAAACTGTTGGCAGAAAAGGGATTTGCCACCTCTATTGGTGATGAGGGTGGATTCGCACCGCATCTTGCTCATGAGGACGAGGCGCTTTCTTTTATTACAGGGGCTATTGAAAAAGCAGGATACCGTCCGGGCGAGGATTTTTCGATTGCTATGGATGGTGCCAGCACAGAAATGTATGAGGAGGCTGTGAAAGCAGGAAGACCGGGCGAGTATTTGTTCTGGAAATCCGGTGAGTACAAAAGTACTGATGAAATGATTGATTTTTGGTGTGATTTGTGCCGCAAGTACCCAATTGTTTCGATTGAAGACGGGCTGGCAGAAGAGGATTGGTCGGGCTGGCAGAAACTCATGGATAAATTAGGAGATAAAGTGCAGCTTGTTGGTGATGATTTGTTTGTTACAAATACCAAACGTATCGAAAAGGGAATTAAACTTCAGGCGGCAAATGCGGTTTTAATCAAGCCAAATCAGATTGGAACATTGACAGAGACATTAGATGCCATTGAGACAGCTGCAAAATCAGACTACAAAACAATCATTTCTCATAGATCAGGGGAAAGCGAAGATACGACGATCGCAGATATTGCAGTTGCAACGAATGCAGGACTGATCAAAACAGGAGCACCATGCAGATCTGATCGTACTGCAAAATACAATCGTTTATTACGTATTGAAGAAGAGCTTGGAAGCTTATCAAAATATGGCTGGTAAAAGGATAAAAATGTAAAAACTATGCAAAGTATTGTTGTTTTCCTTGCAAGTTTGATATGTATATGTTAGAATGAACCACAGTGAATGGAAATATATTAGGAGGCATATCGTGAAAACAGCATTAACTGTAATTTTTATTATAGCATCAATTTTATTAATCATATTAGTATTAATGCAAGAAGGAAAAGAGGCGGGATTAGGTTCTTTAACCGGTGCAGCAGATAGCGGAACATACTGGAGCAAGAACAAAGGTCGTTCTAAGGAAGGAACACTGATCAAAGTGACAACATTCTTTACGATCGTATTTTTCGTAACAGCAGCAATCCTTTGCTCAAGATTTATTTAGAGAAAAGATAAGCACTTCTTAAACTTGTTTTAAGAGGTGCTTTTTATGTCGAAGAGAATTTCCATAAAAAGATTAAGAAGATTTAATATACAGGAGAACGTAATGACAGATAAACGATTTAACAGAAAGAAGAAAATTAAAGCGTTGATCAACGATCCGTATTATCAGCCAATGAAACAAAGAGAGATCGGATACCTGATGCAGGTAGCTCCAGAAGATCGTGACGAGTTTGTTGAGATTTTGAATGAACTGGTAGAAGAAGGATCGATTGAAGTAAGTAAACGTGGAAAATACATGCCGCCAAGTGTGAAGACGGTCAAAGGAACATTCAGTTGTACAAGCAAAGGTTTTGGGTTTGTGACTGTAGAAGGGGAAGATGACGATTATTACATTCATGAGAAGAACATGAATGGAGCTTTCCATGAAGATACGGTCTTAATGCAGGTATTGGACGATCATCCAACTTCTGGAAGAAGAAAAGAAGGAAAGATCATCAAGATTTTAGAGAGAGGAATCAAGACGGTGGTCGGAACTCTTCAGAAAAACCAGAACTTTGGGTTCGTGATTCCAGATAATTTAAGATTTGACAGTGATATTTTTGTATCCAAATCTCAGTGCAAGAATCTTACCAGCGGATTTAAAGTGATGGTAGAGATCACAGATTATGGAGATGCCAGAAGAAGTCCAGAAGGAAAGATCATTGAAGTTTTAGGACATAAAGATGATCCAAGAGTTGATATTTTATCAATTGTCAAAGCTTATGGAATCCCAACCCAGTTTGAAGATGATGTCAAACAGCAGGTTGATACGATTCCATCACAGATCAAAGCATCTGACTACAAAGACCGTATGGATATCAGAGACTGGCCAATGGTAACGATCGATGGAGAAGATGCGAAGGACTTAGATGATGCGATCACATTATCAAGAAAAGGAAAGAATTATTTACTTGGAGTACATATCGCGGATGTATCCGAATATGTAACAGAGTACTCTCCATTAGATAAAGAAGCGTTAAAACGAGGAACAAGTGTATATCTTGTAGACCGTGTGATTCCGATGCTTCCACATCAATTATCGAATGGAATCTGTTCCTTAAATCAGGGATGCGACAGACTGGCATTAAGTTGTATCATGGAAGTTGATCCAAGTGGAAAGGTTGTCGATCATCAGATCGCAGAGACATTGATCAACGTCGATCATCGTATGACATATACATCCGTAGCTAAAATCTTGGATGGGGATATGGAAGAACGTAACAAATACGAAGATTTTGTAGAAATGTTTGAGTTAATGAAGGAATTATCCGACATTTTAAGACATCGTCGTCATGAAAGAGGAAGCATTGACTTTGACTTTCCAGAATCTAAGATCATCTTAGATGAAAAAGGCCGTCCAGTTGATGTTTATCCACAGGTAAGAAATGCAGCAACAAAGATCATAGAAGATTTTATGTTGTGTGCCAATGAAACGATCGCGGAAGAATTTTACTGGAGAGAGATTCCATTTTTGTATCGAATCCATGAGATTCCAGACCATGAGAAGATTGATAAGTTACAGGTATTTTTACAAAACTTTGGAATTTACTTAAAGAGCAGTCATGATGAGATTCATCCAAAGGAAGTACAGAAGTTACTGACAAAGATCGAAGGAACACCAGAAGAACCATTGATCAGCCGTTTGACATTAAGATCTATGAAACAGGCAAAATATTCTGCATACAGCTCTATGCATTTTGGATTGTCCACAAAATATTACTGCCATTTTACATCGCCGATCCGAAGATATCCAGATCTTCAGATCCACAGGATCATCAAGGAAACTTTGCATAATAAATTTACAACAAGACGATTCAGTCATTACGATGCAATTTTGCCAAAAGTAGCAGAACAGTCATCTAAGATGGAACGCCGTGCAGAAGAAGTCGAGAGAGAAGTATGTAAGCTTAAGAAAGCGGAATACATGAGAAGAAGAATCGGAGAAGTACATGAAGGAATCATTTCCGGTGTGACAAACTGGGGAATCTATGTGGAACTTCCAAATACAATCGAAGGAATGGTTCATGTATCCATTCTTCCGGGAGACTATTATTACTATGATGAGAAGACCTATTCCATGGTAGGAGAAAGAACTGGAAGAACATTTAAATTAGGAGAGAAGGCGAAAATCCGTGTCAAAGATGTGGATATGATGCTTAAGAATATTGATTTTGAGTTAGTGGAGGATGATGATTATGAGCAAAGCGAAGACGGATGGAATTAAACTCATAGCAAATAATAAAAAAGCAAGACATGATTATTTTGTAGAAGACAGTTTTGAAGCAGGGATCGTACTTCATGGAACTGAAGTAAAATCTTTAAGACAAGGACACTGCAGCATCAAAGAATCCTTTGTTGATATTGATAATGGGGAAGTGTTCATTCATCAGATGCATATCAGCCCTTATGAA
>OGQR01002563.1_pt1 | contig 10714 bp, 9 predicted proteins | sample 1553271 | NCBI WGS metagenome assembly OGQR01 (sample SAMEA2579970, study PRJEB22360) | human gut metagenome | biome: human gut; feature: human-associated habitat; material: faeces | place: Denmark | collected 2008/2010 | reverse complement strand
TCTTTTATTTTTTATATATCATGATTATTCCATCACCCTGTATATCAAACTTTAATGATTGCGTACTCGCCAACAATTCTAACATAAAATCAATTGATTTACTTCGTAGTGCAGCCCCGGAAAAACACACGTCTCGCAAGGATTCATCAGCAAATTTAAAATTTACATCATACCAGCGTCCCAACTCTTCGAGAATCTCCTCCAGGGTGTCGTCGTTAAAGCAAAATTCCCCGTTTTTCCAGGCGGTGTACTTCCGGATATCCACTTCCCGGAAAGTGATTTCCCCGCTATGATGGTCGCAAGCGGCCAACTGCCCCGGACGCATCCGCTGCTCTCCGGTACTTCCCTTTCCGGAGATACCGATTTCTCCCTCCACCAATACCGTTTCCGTTGCCCGGAGGCCATGGGTATTCACATTAAAAGCAGTGCCATACACCCGGATACTCACCTCGTCTGTTTCCACATAAAACGGCCGTCCCGTATCTTTCGCCACTTCAAACCAGGCCTCGCCTTTCAGATAGACTTTCCTTTCCGCCGCCGCAAAAGCCACCGGATAGCGAAGTTCCGACCCGGCATTCAGATGCACGGCAGTGCCGTCAGCAAGCAATAAACGATACTCTCCGCCATGGGGTACGGACAAGGCATTGTAAACCACGTTTTCCGGCTGCGACGCCACCGGGGCGGAATAAACCACTTTACCCGAATCTATCCGGATACTCCCGGCCGTTTCCTGCAAATCCCGTTGTCCCGATTTTTCCAAAACAATCCGTTCACCACTGCTTAATTGCAGAAATGCCCGGCAGGTACCCGGTTCCACCACGGTTTCCGCCATTTTCACGCAGTCTTCCGGCCTGTCCCGCTCCACCAGCAGCCATACGGCGCCTAAGGCCATGAGCAGACTGGCCGCCACCGACAAACGAATGAGATTCTTTCGGATGCTTTGCCGCCGCATGTTCTTCCGGAACTTCCGGTAACCCCGTACAGGTTCCCAACCGGCATACCGCCGGAATTCTCCTATCAGGTACTCATCATCCCCCACCTCCTCATACAACCGCCGCATATTTTCATCCTCCAACAAACGCACCATCTCCGCCCGCTCATCTGCCGTGAGTCTTCCCGCATAGGATTTCCGAAATAAAGTCACCGTTTTTTCAACACTTTTATCCATTATTTTTTCATTTTTATACCTATTGTGCATAACAAATGAAAAAGGGTGACAAGAAAACTGATTTTTTTTGAAAAAGAAGGTATTTTATAAGGAGGGATATTATTTAAGTTTTCAAGACAAGAAAAACGCCAACCAGAACACGCTGGCGTCCCCTCTCATTTTCCCGCGCAATTGTTTAAAGCTACGCTTTTTATGGGTTTTTACCGTGTTGACGGATATGCCCAACTTTTCGGCAATTTCATTGACGGACAATCCATCTATGCTCAGCCGGATGACCTTACGCTGTTCGGACGGCAATTCATCAATATAAAGATACAATTGCCGGAGCAACTCTTCACGGACAGTCGCCATAAACATTTCATCGGATTCCGGATCGTTTTCCAGCATCAACCGGTTCAGATGCCTGGATTTACACTTTTCGCGGCGTAACCACATCATCGACCGATTATAAACAGCCCGGTAAAGGTAATTGGTCAGCTCGTCTATCTGAAGAAATTTTCGTTCTCCGTTCCAAACATACAACAAAATGTCCTGCACCAAATCTTCGGCAATGACCGGGTCCTGCACCAAACGCCCGGCATAAGAGCATAAAGCCGCGTAATAGCAGCCGAAAACTTCCTGCCAAAGTTCCTCCTTCTTCTCGTTTACCGCTTCCAATATCCGACTTGCATCCATATTTCCGGCACTATCGTTCGCTTTACCACACTAACCGATAGTCTTCCAACCGGAATCCCCTCAGAAAGTCCTCCGTCCGCATTCTTTTTTTTCCTGACAACTGCAACTCCAGCACACGAACGATACCTCCCTCCACATATACATCAAAAAAGGTTTTTCCATCGGTACGGACTTCCCCCGCGGGCAGATTATGGCTCTGCCGTATCCTGGCGGCTTTAAATATTTTAAGTGTCAACACTCCGCTATCCTTCCCGACAGCCTGTAATTCCGTCCATGCCCCGGGAAAAGGCGACAAGCCCCGGATATGGTTACAGATGGTTTCCAGTTTCCCGTTCCAACGGATTTTCATGTCTTCTTTGAATATCTTCGGAGCGAGTACCGCTTCGCGCCCCCGCAGCAATCCACACTGGTCGGTCAACGGATAGTCCCCTGCCTCCATCGCCTGCACGGTTTTCAGCAACAAGTCCGCCCCTTTCTCCATCAGTTCGTCATGCAATTCTCCAGCGGTCATCTCCTCGCCGATTTCCACCTTTTCCTGAAAAATAATATTGCCGGTATCTATCTCCTGCTTTAAAAGGAAAGTCGTCACCCCGGAGCAGGTTTCCCCATTCATTACGGCCCGGTTTATCGGTGCCGCTCCCCGGTAATCCGGCAGCAGAGAAGCATGCAGATTCACCGTCCCTAAGGGAGGCATATTCCAAACCACTTCGGGCAACATCTTAAATGCCACAACTAATTGCAAATCGGCTTTTAGCTCTGCCAGCGCCTGTAAAAAATCGGGATCCCTGAATTTCTCGGGTTGCAGAATCTTCAGGCCGATTTCCCGGGCGTATTTTTTAACTGCGGATTCCTGAAGCTGTTGTCCTCTACCGGCCGGTTTATCAGGATTAGTAACGACTCCGACAACCTGAAATCCAGCCTCTATAATTCTTTTCAAGGGCAGGACAGCAAAATCGGGAGTACCCATATAGACGATACGCAACTTATGACTTGGCATTTTTCTTCTTTTTTATAAAGGCAATCAATTTCTTAAAGACTCTTGTGTAAGCTTCTGTATTCATCATCTCGGAATCGGTCACGGATTTATAAGTCAGTATAATTCCCAAAGGCAACAGAATAAAGGCAGAAATCCACATCCCGGCAGCCGGAGAGATAACAGCCTCCCTGGCCGACCTTTCTCCCATCATCGAAATAATATAATAGATGATAAACAAAAGCACGGAAACCACCACCGGCATTCCTAATCCCCCTTTCCGGATAATAGCCCCCAGAGGAGCACCGATAAAGAAAAAAATAAAGCAGGCAAAAGATAAGGTGAATTTACGATGCCATTCCAATTGACTCTTTATTACATTCTCTTGCTGAGCCACATAATAATGAAGATCGTCCTGGTTCCGTTGTTTTACCTCTCTGGCATATTGCAGGGCATTATCGACCGCCCGACGTTGTTCTTCAATATCAAAAGCAGTAAAAAGGCTGTCGGGATCACTGAACTTTCCCCGGCTTTGATCGGCCAGTATACTATCCCGTTGCGGACTGGGACTTTTGCTTCTTTGATAATTATTCGCCAATAATTTCTTCGTATCTCCTGCTTTTCTCACTTTCAATGCAGCTCGTGCCGAATCGATCGAATGACTCAATTGTTTGAGATTCAGCATCATCGAATAAGAACGAAATCCGTCTTCGTCGCTTCGTTTCAGGTCAGTTCCCGGCAATTCGATCAATACGGTTTCCTTATCGAACTTTAATCTTCTGAAAGGAAATGTTTTACGGGAACTGGGATTCTTCATTCCTTCATCTGTATAAGAATGGCCATTATACAAGACCAGTTCCATCAGATTACTTTTTGCATCACTGATCATCATCCCGGAATCGGCTTTGGTAACATCATAATTCCCGGAACCGTCCTTATGTTCGTATATCAGCATGTTATACATCATGCCGGTTTCTTTATTGATCTTATCGATTTTAATACTATATCCTTCCAAATCGTTCGTAAAGATCCCTTCTTTAAACGACATCTCCGGTTTTTGTTTCCGGATATCGTAAAGCAGGCTATAAAATTTAAGGTTCGCCACCGGAAGGATATTGTTCGAAAAGACAAAAGCGAATACTGTGAGGCATATAATCAGGATAATCAAAGGTTTCATAATCCGGTAGAGAGAAATACCTGCTGATTTTAAGGCGATCAACTCATAATTTTCTCCCAAACTTCCGAAGGTCATGATCGATGAAAGCAATACTGCCAACGGCAATGCCATGGGTACCAAAGTGGTCGCCACATAAATCAATAACTCGGCAATTACCGTAAACTCTAATCCTTTTCCTACGATTTCGTCTATCATACGCCAAAGAAACTGCATAATCAAGACGAACATACTGATGAAAAAAGTAGCTACAAAAGGCCCGATAAAGCTTTTGAGCATAAATATATGTAGTTTCTTCATTTGCCAATAAGTAACCTGTACATTATCAAAATCTTCAAAACAGGTACAAAGGTACGTTTTTTTGTTTACAATACTCTCTCTCTGGTCATCAAAAACCGTATAGATCAGGCCCCCAGGTTCCGGTGCAGGATATCCATTTGTTTATTCCATAACTCTATCGTATCGTTGACTTCGTCTTCATCGGCAAAATCGGTAATAATCAGCGCTACATCTCCGGTCAAGGGCTCCACATGTATATTAAATTCAAAATATTCATCTTCCTCTTCTGCATCATCCCACCGAAACCTCACCACGGCATTACTTTTCAATTCTACGAGCGTAGCCGGCTGCTCACTACCATTCCATATAAAAATAAACTGATTACCTTTTTGGAATACGTCATCTGCAAACCATTCCGATAAACCGGCAGGGGTACTTAAACGAGAAAACAAGACTTTTACAGAAGACGAAAAAATGTACTCTAACTCTATCTTTCTTCTCATATTTCTAAATTTTGAGCCAAATTACTCAAAAAAAATATAAGTACCAAACAGACCGAAAAAAATAGCATTCGCTCAGGAGAGCAAATCAGGCTCAAGCAAAGGTATCCTGACCGAATTCCTGTCTGACTGCCCCAACCAATCTGACTTTCCATTCTTCACCTTTATTCTGATCCAAATGAGATAAGCGATTAATAATATCCGCCACAGAAAGACGATGAAAATCCACTGCCGGGAAATAAGAAACATCATCGTCTTCTTTTACTTCGACCAGGATTTTATGATCTACCAATTCCTGTAGGATTACTCTGACTTTACTGGAACTCATTCGGAGTCTTTTACAAACCATAGCCAGCGTAGGACTTCCTTGTCCATGAATATACAAATCGGAAATATATCGCAACATCCGCAACGTCACTTCAACGTTATCCACCCATTTATTATCCGCATTCATTGCATTCCGGTACAAGAAATGGCGGTTGCGCATAATATAACACAGCTCCGTCCCCCACAAAACGATACTCCAACTCAACTGTAACCACACCAATAAAAGAGGCAAAGCGGCCAATCCACCATAAATCGCATTATACGAGCTCACACCGATCTGGAAACGCAAATAGAACCATTGTACAATTTGAAAAACAGTACCGGCAACAATACCGGCCACCAAAGCATATTTGAATTTCACAGGTGTAGTGGGCATGAACATATAAAGAAATACGAAAAGAAACCATACCAAGATATAGGGTATCAAAGTCAGAATAGCTTTCAAAGCAGCACTGGCATAACTCAATAATCCTTCGTCCATGGCATATTCCTGCAAATTAGCCATCATAAAAACATTCATACTACTGATCAATACGACCAGGATCGGAGCGATAAACAGAATCGACATGTAATCGGTAAATTTTTTTACCAGACTCCGTCCCTTCTTCACCCCCCAAATCCGGTTCATAGCCAGTTCGGTACTGGAAAGCATCCGGATAACCGACCAGAGGAGTAAAACAATACCAAAACCTGCAATCACACCTCCCTGCGTATTATCCAAGGCTTTATTCGCAATATTCATCACCCATTGCATCACATCGGGATTGGTATAAGATTGCTCTTTGAGCCAATCTTCGAATGCCTTTGCAGCACCGAATCCACGGGCGATAGCTAAAATCAGGGCAACGACAGGAATAAAAGAAAGCGTAGAATAAAATGTTAAAGCAGAAGCTGAGATCATCGAAGCATCTTTAATAAAACGATCGATCGAGACAATGACAACAGCCACTGTTTTTAAAACAAGATCGGAAAGAAAAGTGGAAATCCGCCAATCCCGGCGCAAAACCGAGTAATAAAAATCCAAATACAAAAATCGTTTCAGATTATTCCTGTGTTTCATGACCTATGTATGATTTATGCAGCAAAGATAAAACAAAATTCAATACCTGTAGTGTACAATAACGAGGTTACAAAGTTGGCCAGAAAAAAGATCGACATTTAAATCATTACAGAGGTTCGAAAAGTTACAGCAGTTAGACTTAACCTCTAAAACCACAGTAACTCTCCGAACCTCTGCAACTAAAAAGAAGCCCCACAGGTGCCAGGGCACTTTACGGACTTTATAAACCTATTCCATTCTACCACGATCCTGTTTAAGGGAAAAAACTTTAATCGGTTTTCTCCTCCGGCAGGATCAAATAAACAATTCCATCACAGTTTCTTTAATTGTATCGGGATCTGTATCGAGTGCAAAGACACAATCGGGCTGTTTATAAACCACTTTATTTTCTTTTTTAAATTTTGCGATACCTCCGCCTGTAATATTCAGCATAATCACAGCATCGGTTTCGACAGCTCCGGTACGAATGGCTTGCTTCAGGGAAGCCACTGCAACTCCTGCGGCCGGTTCGATATCGATCCCTTCAGTGCGTTCGAACAAGACCATACCTTCCATCGCCTCTTCATTCGATATGGCAAACATATCTCCGCCGGTTTCGGTAAGCGCGTCGAACAATCCTCCTTTCAACGAATAAGGAGGTTTACGGTTAGAAAGTACTTTAGCACATATTTCTTCTGCCTGCTTACGGGCAACCGTATCGTCAACCGGCAAAAGAGCCCGCGATCCGGCCTTCCAGGCATCATACATCGGAGTAAACGGAATATTTTGTGACACCATCAATTTCATCAGGTTATTTCCGTAACGACCATCTACGATAAACCGTTTGTTTGCCTCCCAGGCAGCGATCGCCCCTGTTCCGCTTCCGACAGCCTGAAAATAATAATCCGGAATCCGTCCGATCGTGGTAACGGCAGAAAGTACTGTCGTCCCCATTCCATCGCGCCGGGCAACGTTTTTCGCTCCTCCTTCCGGATAAAACTTATCTAATTCACAAATAATATTCGACAGGTAAATAGCATCGAAATAATCGCTTCCTCTTTCGGTAGCGACCAATTTCACACAAGGATTCAACGGTTTAGCCGACCACATGGCATCGATACAATCCTGCGGAATACATAGTAACAAAGGAATATTATTTTCGGAACAAACCCGTGCAAAAGCCCGAGCGGTATTACCGGCCGAAGCCACCACCATCACTTTATCGTTCAAGTCATTGATCCGGGCACAAACCGCATAAGCCTCACATTCCTTGAAAGCCCCTGTCTTCATCAGAGCTCCCTTTTCAGGCCAATACCCGTTAAAAGTGATATACAAATCCGACAATCCCAATTCGCCGGCCAGCCCTTCACTTTTGTATGTGACAGGCGCTCCGGAACCGTCCAGTGTCCGACAAACAGGTAACCAATCGGAATATTTATACAATCCCGGAAGATTTTCTTTCACCTCCAGTTGTTTCTTTGCATAGTTGGCAAAAATCAAAGCTGCGCCATCCCGATTCGGGCAATCCAACTCCCATTTTTCATCTGCAAACTTTGTCCCACAACATCGGGATTCAAGTACATAATCAGTCATTTCTAGTGTCTTCACTTTATTACTATTTACAACTTACAAAAATAAGTTATTTCTAATAGCCGAAGTTGGGTATAAATACTACTTTTTTGTTTATGTAACAGATTTACCGGGCCGGCAACTGCCGTTCTGACAGTTTTTCCTGCCATACCCCTTCACCATTTTTATAAAAAAACCGCCATTTTTACAAAAATAATCCGGAGAAAAGCACTGGCATGCCATTTGATAAAAAATAAATGTGTTTGAATCAAAACCTCAGACACACCGAAAACGAATAATAGGTAAAAACGAATAGTAAGTAAGTAAATAAAATACATTAACATTATGGGAAAGATTATAGGAATTGACTTAGGAACTACCAACTCATGCGTTGCTGTAATGGAAGGTAACGAACCGGTAGTAATACCAAACAGTGAAGGTCGGCGTACTACCCCTTCAATTGTAGCTTTTGTAGACAACGGCGAACGGAAAGTAGGTGATCCGGCCAAACGTCAGGCTATCACCAATCCGAAAAAAACGATATACTCGATCAAACGTTTCATGGGTGAAAGTTTCGATCAGGTACAGAACGAAATCAAACGAGTAGCTTATGAAGTGGTGAGAGGTGACAACAATACTCCCCGGGTAGTGATCGACAATCGTCAGTATTCCCCACAGGAAATTTCTGCCATGATTTTGCAGAAAATGAAGAAAACGGCAGAAGATTATCTGGGTCAGGAAGTATCTGAAGCAGTCATCACCGTTCCGGCTTATTTCAACGATGCACAGCGCCAGGCAACGAAAGAAGCAGGAGAAATTGCAGGTTTGACTGTAAAACGTATCATCAATGAACCGACAGCTGCCGCTTTGGCATATGGTTTGGATAAAAAGTCCCAGGATCAGAAAATCGCAGTATTCGACCTCGGGGGTGGAACATTCGATATCTCTATTCTGGAATTGGGTGACGGGGTATTCGAAGTAAAATCGACTAATGGAGATACCCATTTAGGTGGGGATGATTTCGACGATAAGATCATCAACTGGCTGGCTGACGAATTCCAGAAAGACGAAGGAGTAGACATCCGTAAAGACCCGATGGCTCACCAACGGTTGAAAGAAGCTGCTGAAAAGGCAAAAATCGAATTGTCCAGTTCAACTTCTACAGAAATCAATCTGCCGTACATATTCCCGGTCAACGGAATTCCAAAGCATCTGGTACGTACGCTGACCCGTGCTCAGTTCGAACAATTATGCGACAGTCTGATCCAGGCAACGATCGAACCCTGTCGGAAAGCCCTGCAAGATGCCAACATGAAAGCTTCCGATATCGACGAAGTGATTCTGGTTGGTGGTTCAACCCGTATCCCTGCCGTTCAGCAGAAAGTACAGGAATTCTTCGGAAAAGCTCCTTCGAAAGGTGTTAACCCGGACGAAGTAGTAGCGGTAGGGGCAGCTATCCAGGGAGGTGTACTGACCGGAGAAGTAAAAGACGTCTTGTTGCTGGACGTTACTCCGCTGTCATTGGGAATCGAAACACTGGGCGGTGTAATGACCAAACTGATCGAAGCCAACACGACCATCCCGACTAAAAAATCGGAAGTATTCTCTACGGCAGCTGACAACCAGCCTTCTGTAGAAATCCATATCTTACAGGGTGAACGTCCGATGGCCCGCGACAATAAAACGATCGGCCGCTTCCATTTGGACAGCATTCCGCCAGCACCGCGTGGAGTACCTCAGATCGAAGTCACTTTCGATATCGACGCCAACGGTATCCTGAATGTTTCAGCCAAAGATAAAGCCACCGGTAAAGAGCAATCTATCCGGATCGAAGCTTCTTCCGGTCTGTCCGATGCCGAAATCAAACGGATGAAAGACGAAGCAGCTGCTAATGCAGCCTCCGACCAGCAAGAAAAAGAAAAGGTCGATACGATCAATAAAGCAGACTCTATGATCTTCCAGACCGAAAAACAACTGAAAGAGTTCGGAGACAAATTGCCGGCCGACAAGAAGGCGCCGATCGAATCTGCTCTGCAAGAACTGAAAGAAGCTCATAAAGCTCAGGATGTCGCCCGCATCAACAGCGCCATCGACAAACTGAACAGTGTCTTTCAGGCTGCTTCACAGGAAATGTACAACGCTCAGGCTCAACAACAGCAGGGCGGTGCACAGCAAGGTCCTCAGGGTAACCCGAATGCCGGTCAGCCGAACAATGGCGGAAAAGACCAGGAAGTCACCGATGTTGACTTTGAGGAAGTGAAGTAAGATAGTAACTATCTGAAACGATAAATAAGAAAAGGAGTGTTACCCAATAAGTTGCACTCCTTTTTGTTTTACTAAATATTGCTCAATTTTTCGTTATTTACTGATTTTTATCATATACCCTTGAGAACGTCTACTAATTTGCGATATGAAATTCAGACAATTGTGTTTCAGGAACCAGCGGAGTTGCAAGGCGCACTTAAATTTTATCTTGAGCAAAATACATGCGCAAACTGTATTTGACTTTTCCAAAAAGTGAGACGCTATTTCACTAGTTGCCGTGGAGCCATTACTTTGAATTACTCAAGTGTGAGGATCCTATGGAGTTGCAGTTCTATATGAAGGAGTGTATCAAGGAAAGTTGGAAGGTCAGAGAACTGAAACGCCAGATCAACTCGTCACTATTCCAGTGACTTGCGCTCAGCACAAACAAAGAAGGTGTACTTGCTCCTGCCAATGAGGGATATGAGGTACTAACTCCAGCCAACATTATTCACGACCCGTACGTTCTTGAATTTGTAGAAATACCTCAGCATAAGCGTTACAAAGAGACGGAACTAGAAAAAGCTTCGAAGACCAACATTGAGCAATTCCTATTGGAATCAGACAGATGCCTTTATTGGCGTACCGATTGGTGCCAGACGTTTCAAAGTTGATTTAGTGTTCTATCACGCAATTCTAAAGTACTATGTCTTGATTGATTTGAAACGTGTAGAAATTAAGCATGGTGATATAGGCCAGATGAATC
>OGQR01002559.1_pt1 | contig 10725 bp, 9 predicted proteins | sample 1553271 | NCBI WGS metagenome assembly OGQR01 (sample SAMEA2579970, study PRJEB22360) | human gut metagenome | biome: human gut; feature: human-associated habitat; material: faeces | place: Denmark | collected 2008/2010 | reverse complement strand
CAGCATCATCTGATAGTTCGGATGCTGTGACGTTTCAGGCTCCTCTATGGCATAAATCACATTTCTGGGCGTCCCCGCGACATTCTTTTCAGCCTCAGCCCGAAAAAAATTCAACAGGATAAGCCTCCTTATCCCGCTGCCGCGCTTATTGATGGGGATGCCATTTTCCCCGTCCAGGGTGAAATTGAAGGTCCACTTGGGTTTCTCCTTAAATCGTGGAGTCAGTTCACTGGCGAGTTCGGGGGCCATTTCACGTAATTTATCCAGCGTTCTCTGTGCGACATCCAGGACGCTGTCCTGAATCTCATTTTCCAGCGCTGTAATTTTGTCCTGCAGCGCAGCCTGAGCGTCTTTTACGGCCTGCTGTAAGGGGTTTTTAGCTTCGGAATCCCCGTCGCTGCTTTCCCTGTCGGCTTTGAAAATCGCATACGTGGGCAGCAAATCGAGGATCTTACCCCATAATGATTTTGTGTCGGTTCCGAACTCTTTATCGACATCCAGCATAATTTCCGAACAGGTATAGGGGGCTGCGGCTTCCCTGATGGCCTGACGCCATAACGATGCAGTGCGTTTATCCGCCACATTTTTTTCAACTTCTTTTCCCACCGCCTTGAGCTCAGAAATTTTCATGCCCAGTAAATTTCTCAGGGGCTCCTCATCCGGGTGGATGCAGCGGATGCAGGTCTGCTCCGGTTTTCCTGAGGTCGTTGCTTTAAACGTTTTGACGATTTCAAAATTGCCGTCCTCATTCAGCAGATGTTCTGAGGCGAGCGTGGTCTGCACCCTGTCGTCGATCATGATAAAATCGGGCAGGTCATCAAATTCACAGGCTATTTCAAAACGGCCGTCCCCTTCTCTTAGGCTGAAACAGTTCATGTCATTCTTGTCAGCCTTCATTCCTTCTGTTTCAAAAAAAATAGCCAGCGCTTCCAGAAGCGTTGATTTCCCAAAGTCATTACGACCGACAATACCCGTCATGCTTTCATCAATAATGATTTCAGTAGAGTTTTTGTAGCCTCTGAAGTTTTTCAGTTTTAATTTTCTGAGCCGCATATGAAGTCCTGTGTGTAAGAAAGCGTTTTGCTGCAACCTGAATACAAAATATATTTTCAAATGCCTGCCAACAAGCAGGGATAACCGTTATTCAGAATATCTTAACGACATTTCGGGATTATGATCTGGTCGCGCTTTCAGAACTTTACTGCCCCTCAAAACACCGGAAACTAACTTGTGGTTGGTTACATGGCAAAGTTAAAACTCCAGAATCACGGGTAATGATTTCAATGCTTATTATATTTTTTGGAATTGACTCATGAGCTTTATAATTTAAATGATAATAATAACCATTCTTTTATGCGTAATATTTGCTACTGACACTGATGAATTTAAAAGAAGATAGATTTTCATTTACGGATTATTTCCTAAATTCATCGATAATGTGATCGACATAAAATTTTCACTGAAGAATGAAGAGATAATTTAAGGCCGAGCGAAATAGCTCAAAATGGTGTATTTAACATAACAGAAGAAATGAAAGGCTCTATCGCAACCTGATACTTCAGGCCGCTAAGGGGTTAATCTTGTTGAAGAAAAATTAGACCGGGAAGCGCCAGGCGTCACCATTTCTCCCGCCTGGCTGGAAGTGAAGAATAATTGTGCATAGCTCCGTATTCGGGCTTTGCATCTGACAATGGTTCCCTGGATGAAAGTACGATCTCCACTCCAAGGACGCTGAACACCCTAAACAAACGCTCAAAACCCGCACTTGCAGGGTTGGCCTCTAGTCGGGCATAAGTTTGCTGTGTTATACCCAAACGTTCAGAAACATCTTTTTGCGTCAGTCCATTGGCTTTGCGAAAGCCGATTAAAACAGGACGTAACTGATTCAAAGTCTTCAAAGCGTATTGAGTGTTCATAAGTGACCTTCCGTATCGACGGGTTAACAAGCATAACGCAGGGATTTACAGCATATAGGCTGTAATGCTCATTAACAGACTATAGGCTGTAATACGAATCTTGCCAAGATGCGGCATCTTTCAAATACAAGGCCGTATTGGGTAAGCAGTACACCGTTATATAGCACCCCTTGCCCCTTTGCTGGAGAGGGACCCACGTGATCGCAGGTCTTTTAGACGTTGTTGCTAACCGGCATCATACACAGGTGGTAACCCCCAGGGAAACTCTATGAGTGATAATTTATTCCTGCCCCAATCAAAATATAAAACCTTATCTAACTAGCTTTCTTAGTATTTTATAAATGAAGTGAAATTAGCGAAGAAGTTTTACATTGTAAAGTGAGCAAAAATATTTACCATTCAACTGGCAAAATTTACAATCTGCAGCCCTTAGCCTGAGAAAATGCACATTAACAGAATAATCATCAAGTCCGATAGAGGCATAACTTACGTCCTCAAAAATATCAGAAATAAATGAGTTGAAATTACAAAAATTAACTTCACTTAACATCTTGAACACCGCAGAAATATATCTATCATGCATTATCTTGACTTCGATAACCTTAGATAAACTTGAATGCGACTTACATTTGAAGAGATCAAAGAGAAAGTAAATCAGCATATTTTTATTGTCCGAAATCCATTTTAAAATTTTATTACGTGCACATGGTAATATATACACTGGATTTTTGAAAGGGTTTGAAACGTCAACCACAAGGGAACAATAACCATGAGGATTTATTCCACTTATAATTAAGTCACTAAGTCCTTTCACTGCATTCAAATAGTTATCAAAACAAACCTCATATAAACTGGTACTATGAACTGCACATTTAGATTCAAACAACCATCTATGACGCAGATAACCAATGCCTTTAGAGTGTATATCTTCAACAATACATTTGTGACAGTAACGAATGTTTGAGATGTTTACCAATGGATATGAATTAGTTATGTGAAAATTTTTCCGACAGGCATCTTCAACAGCGTTAAAATACCCGTAAACACCAGAAGATAACGACACTATATTGGAAGTTAGTATATAACCATTTCTAGTGGCAAGAATGTCATATATATCCTGCAAGCTATGCAATTTGTACATATCAATCAGTTCGAAACGAGGAAAGGCATCGTACCTTAGTGCGCCATGCTTTGATATTATGTTCCTGCAATTGGATAAGTTATACATTATCTGTGAACGCAGAAGAAAACTGTGCCACAATTCATTTTCGTAAACCATATAACTCCCTCTTATTTAATTAGTTCCATTTTTCTGAGAAGTATCATTGTCATTGGTAGTTTATCTCTGTATTTCAAAAGCCAGCCATGCCCTCCCAGTAAAGCATCTAGACTTGTAAGTGACATCGAGTACTGCCCCTGAGATAAAACATCATTTATTAATGATGATGAGATAATATCTCTCTCGCTCCAGTCTACTCTTTTATTTTTATAGCATCGTATTGTTTTAGGAAGACAGGAATTAAGCCAGTCACATTCATGTTTATTTAGCCAATAGAAACTTGCATAACAACTTTCTTTGACTAACTTTCGTGTTATAGAAACGGATTGATTATGTATAAACCTTAATATTTTCTGCTTATGACGCCGTCTTAAAGAATCTTTTTTACATTTTTTACGCCATGAGCATAAACCGTAACAAGATGAAATTACAGAGGATACAGCTCCTTCCGATAATGAGTTTTTCTCAGCTATGGATGCCAGACTAAACCCCCTTACAGCCATAGACTTGATAAGCAATTCAGTGAATATATTAATTTTTGTGTTTCGCTTAAACGCCCTCAGGTATTTTTTATAAATAAGTGTTTTAATGTAACATCTGCTGCGACTAAATTCCTTCCCAAGGTTGCTAACACTAGTATTATTTTCAACTATATGAAAACTGTATTTCTTATGACTTTTAAAGATTTCTTTCTTTTTATTAGTACGACTTCCTGCATACGTTGGCCAGCAAGTATTTAACAAACAATAACAAAGCAAAAGATGCTTTGTGGGATGCTGACAACATTTGTCTTTGAGTATAGGCTCCCAGTAATGATAATCAGTTAGGGATGTTGGTATAAGTCCCGATGAACCCTCCCCAAATAACTGGCACTTAGCATAAACATGTGCGTAGAATACATTTTTCTTTAAATTTCCATCCAATGATAATAAATTCAACTTTTTAAGTTGAACCGCTCCGGTTTTCCTGGAGAGTATTTTGCCTGAGTGATCAGGCTGCCACATCCCGGTCATTCAGCGAAGCGTAATAGGCTTTTTCTGCCTCCACTGGCGGGATATATCCGGTCCGTTCCATCAATCGGTGATTATTGTACCAGTCCACCCATTTCAGCGTAGCCAGCTCAACATCCTGTCGGGTTTTCCAGCTTTGCCTGTGGATCACCTCCGCTTTGTACAACCCGTTGATACTTTCTGCCATCGCATTGTCATATGAGTCGCCCGTGCTGCCTGTTGAAGCCAGCAGCTCCGCGTCCTGCAGCCGTTGCGTGTACGCCAGTGACACATATTGCGAACCTTTGTCGCTGTGATGGATGGTACCGCTCGGGCGTCTGGCCCACAGCGCCTGCTCCAGTGCATCCAGCACGAACGACGTTTCCATCGTGGATGAGACCCGCCAGCCCACGATAACACCGGCGAACACATCAATGATGAAGGCCACATATGCGAACCCCTGCCAGGTGCTGACGTAGGTAAAATCGGCCACCCAAAGACTATCGGGCCGTTCAGCCACGAACTGCCGGTTCACCCGATCCTGCGGTGTTTCGGCTTTGTTGCTGCGGGTGGTTCTGACACTTTTGCCGCGTGTCACCCCACGTAGCTGCAGGGCTTTCATCAGGCGCTCAATGGTGCAGCGGGCAACGCCGACACCTTCACGTTTTAGCTGTCGCCAGACCTTACGCACACCGTAAACGCTGTAGTTTTCTTCGTATACGCGCTGTATCTCAGGTATCAGCACGGCATCGCGTTTATCCCGACTACTGCGTCGTTCAGGACACTTCCGGCGTTGCTGATGCCAGTAGTACGTTGACGGAGCAATATCCAGCTCATGACAGACTGGCCCGACCCCGTGTTCACCGCTCAGATTTTCCAGAAGCGGCATTATTTTTTCCAGTGGCGGTCGAGCTCCGCCTGGGCAAAATACGCTGAAGCCTGACGCAGAATATCATTGCTGCGGCGCAGCTCGCGGACTTCCCGCTCCAGTTCTTTCAGACGCTGGCGTTCGCTGGCAGTCAGCGCATTCTGCTCATCATCAACGGGCTCCTGCTGACGGATCCAGATACGCAATGTCTCGGGAGTGCAGCCGATCTTAGGGGCAATGGAGCAGATAGCGGCCCATTGTGAGTTGTAGGTATTCTGGTTTTCCAGAACCATACGAATAGCGCGTTGACGAACTTCAGGGGGAAATCGGTTATGTTTTGTCATCCTGGTTACCTCTCTCAAAGAGTGTAGTCTCCAGGATTACCGGGGCGGTTCAAGTACATCCATGTAATTGGGGTGTGTAATATCTTTTCTTCTGATTATATTTAGGGACTCATAACAAAACTTAGCAAAATCGAAGTCTATCTCATTGCTAAGTTGTTCTGTATACGAAACAGGAGGCATCAGTCCAATACGTATGTGCGGTGAAGAAGGGACATGGATGCTTTCAAGCGCTACCGGATGCCGATGGCAGGTTGTAACCCCATGAAGCTGATGCGCCAGATGCCAATAAGTAACACCATAATGAAAAGTATCTTCACGAGCGCAAACCGGGCAAAACTTCAATAGTGTGCGCTGCCCTAGTGAAAAATTACTAAGGCGGCACAATCGATTAAGCCTGGCAGGGGTCGTGTTGAAATCCATAATTTCATTACGACTGATTGGTAGTGCCCAGGCAAAAAGAGGGAGTAAAGTCTGTTCATGCCAGAGCTGATCTGCACTTTCGGATGTATGAAGAGAAATAGCCTTTAATCCTGAATTGAGAATTGGATGGACGTTCATATCAGGTTTGTTGAAAATGATCGTTAACAGAGAAGATGGGGACATACCGTACACGGTAGTTGTCCGACAAAACCGGCTGAACAAGGATTCATCAGGCAAAACAGGCAACATTCTCATTTCCCACACCTCTCTTTGACCGTTACGAACTGTTACCTCATTACAATTTATTAAGTGGATCTATATTTATAAGCCCGCAACGCTGAAGAGCATCGTAGGTATTTTTCTTTTCAGCTGTTCTGTTGATAACAAGATCGTGGTCAAGAGACAGTATTTTCTCGTCGAAATTGCGCAAAACCTCGTCTATTTTTCCTACGAATTCCTTGTGCTGTGGCCTGTCTATATCCCCAGGGATCAAAGACTTTAGGGACTTCTCTGCCATGATTTTAGCCGAAGCATCACCCTCATTAGATGCAGAGAGCCATTTAGCTTCCTCATCTTCAGTCGCGGCCCCCGGGAGTGGAGTATCCTTATATTCCTCCGTATGACTCACGAGTACCGGTACAGAGGCCGACAAGACTGCGCCAGTGATGATTTCATTGCCGCTACCGATAACCTTTAATTGTGCCCCCCGATAAATCATCTGAGCCAATCCAATATTGCCTTTAGATAAAATGAATAATTTTTCGTTTAACTCATCATTTAATGGAGTTTCAACATTTGTCCATTGTAATGGCCATAAATAATGAATAAACGATTGCCAGTCTTGTGAATCGTATCTAACATTCTTAATTTTCATGTAACCACCAGACTCTGCCCGCCTGGCAATTCTCATTTTCTTTGTCAGCGTCTCGTCAAAAGGATGATTTCCACAAAAAACCATAGATACCCCCATGGAATCTACAATTTCATGTAAAAAATCAATCAACTTACTCTCACCCCCGGTTCTTGAAAATTTAAGCCTCTGCATTTCATCAATAACAAGGATACCCAAAAATGATGATTTAATTCTTTGTGCAATCTGGCGAGCCAGAGCACCATTTCTAATCTCAGGTGTAGTTCGTTCAATACCAATTGCATCATCTAATTTTTGTAAAATCTCTTCACAAAGGTCTCTCACACTTGAATTGTATGGACAATTAATCTTTACCCATACAATTTGCTTACTGAAGCCGGGAAAAACTCCTTTATAGCTGCTGTGTTCTATAATCTGAGGGAAATGATCCATGACTTGCTCAATCATGGTAGTTTTTCCAGAACCACTCATTCCAACTATCGTAATAGTTTCAGCCTGGGATTTAAAATATCCACTTTCTGGCTCAATATCAGGACGCTCATTTCCATAGTAATGAAGATATTGAATTGTTCCGCTTTTTAAAGGATTACGAGCTGCATAGCTTTCCCTAAGTGCCCGTAAGATCATCTTATAAGCCTGGATAAGATTGGTTTGAGGGCAACGGAATTTCTTTATACGTTCGACATACTGCTCTCTAACATTCGCCGGGGCAGTCCAGCGGATTTTTTCGTCAATTTCGGGGAAATAACTCATTTCCAGAAGTACTTCATCTTCCGTAAGCGCTTCAGGAAGTGCTTCAATTAAGGGATTGCCACGATACTCAGGTAACTCCTGTTCTTTATATATCGCTGAAACGCGCCGTATAAGGTTCATTATTCTGCGTCCTCAGTCTTCTTCTTACCTTTTAACCATCTTTGTTTCTCCTCCCGGCCAGGCAAAAGCAGAACATTACTGGATGAAGGAAGTAGGGGTTCAGATCTTCCATTAGCAACATGAGTTCGCCCTAATGAATCAAGTTCATTTTTCCTGTTTTTTTTAATATCTTTACCATGTACCCGACGAGATTCGTATATTTCATTTAATCTTTCGTTACCTTTCCTGTTAAATTCATCTTTATTATTGATATTGCTGAGCGAATCCAGAGTAAATAAATTAATTTCTTTTTGAGTATCTACCCAATCAGCCATTACATCTGTATCAAGATGAGCTTTCCCTTTAAATACATCTCTTTTCTTAAGTAGGTAATGTTTTTTGAAAATGCTATTTTTGTCAAATCTTACATATATATAATCTACGCAATTGTCATCTATTCTTGCTTCACAAGTGGTTCTTCCAAATACTCTGACACCTGATGCAATTTCAGGATCACATTCATAAAAAAGATTATTGTACTGAATCCCACCGGCGGTAATGTTAGCGTTCACAGGGATTAACAATCGTGCGATCACTTCGTCGGCCCCAACGGCTCTTGCGCTGAATCTCCCGTGCTTTAAGCTTATCATCCAACTATTTTTTGGTGATATTACGAGATCATTTTCAATCAGTAAGGGATTGATATAAGCCAGTTCCTCATACGTTCTCTGATTATGTGCAAGTATCTCCCGAATCAGTAAAGACGTGACCTCCTGAATCGTTAAACAAGCCCTGGATTGCGGTGTTGGCTCTCCTTTAACAATCTTTCCCCTTCGTGTTGTTCCAATAAGCCTATGAATAACCTCATCATTCAGAATGCCGAAACAGCGTTCAACAATGCTTTTTCTGTCGCCTCTACCGACTGGCGCAAACTCAAGTTTTGTCAGGGGGGTCATCTCTTCCTGAGGTTTAAGACCAATCATCTCCCCGTTGTCACACATCAATGTTAATGGAATGTGAGAACAAGGCCAATCATCATCAGTAATAGAGATTCCAAATAATCTACAATATTCTTTTTTTGGCATAAAGCAATTTGCTAACGCTTGTCGGGCGGCTCGCCATGAAGCATGGTATAAAGAAACATGAAGGCCAACAATCATTCTTGTTGCACGATCCACCACTGTATAAATAGTAGGACGCCCAATGACTTTTCGTCTGTTTAAACTCGAAATAAGATGTACATCAGCGACAGTTGAGTCTATTTCGAAAACATCACCCGGCAAAACAGTTGTATTAGCCACACTACCTAAAAGCGCCCGCATTTTGAGGTCTATTTCTTTTTTCGTGTTCTTCTTATTTATCGAGAAATCTTTAGTGAAGAGTTTTTTATTCCAGTATGAAAATTGTTTTAAAGAAGGAACATATGGAGCTCTATTTTCTAGGTTTGCTGTTTTAATTTCATCCCTAAAATACAAATCAATATGTCTCTCTAATGTTTTCTTTATCGTATCTCCGTTAACTTTATAATGATACGTAATGAGAGATTTTCTAATATTATTTATATCTCTTTCATTAAGAATGAAAACACGTGATCGTTCATTAGGTAATGCTCTGTTTTTTTTGGAATTCCCAAGTTTAATTTCATGTTTGATTCTACTTTTCCCAGCGGCGCCACAGTTCGAGAATGCGGGTAGCAATGCATAAATATCCTGCCCATGTCGCCAATACAACGCCAGAAGCGTTCTGATAGTATATTGTGATATTTTTTTATTTCTGGAGTAATCCATTAAAAGGTGCGACTTTTTATGTAATGCATAGTCGAACAGAAACATTCTGTCATCTACAAGATCTTTAATGATATTGTAATTTTCATCTCGCCTTCCTCTGTCTTTATCTGTTAATTCTTTCTCATCTACTAACATATATGAAGGATATATATAATCTTTACAAGTTATGCTATTTGATTCAATATAATATTTAAACATTGAAAATGAGAAAGGGATTGGCTTACCCGTTCTTTCTGATTTTATTTTAAACAAAATTAACAAATCGACCTTTCTGTCAAAATCCAAAACACGGTAAAGTCCCTCTGCAAGCAAATCAGTGCCTTGAGAGAGCCAGACTGAATTCCTAATAATATCCATTTGCGTTCAGTCCTATATAGTGGTCATTGGAAATTATCTTTATCAGACCGGTTTCGAGTATTGGATATGATAAATCAACATTTATCATTTTTAATCCAATCATTGCCTGCAATAACATCATCGCTTCTTGTGCATCTACCCCAAAGATTGATGAAATCATTGCACGTAGTCCTACTATGGGATAAACATCTGGTTTAAGCTTCCATAGGATTTTATCAAGAGGATATTTATCATAAAATTCAGAACCATCTCTTAATACAGAAGTAGCCCAGCAAATGTTTTTACCGACGACGTTATTGAGTTCCGAGCCAACATAAATTTGAAACTCAACATCAATCAACTGCCAAAACATCCTCTCTATTTCAAGTTTTTGGGCTTCGCGTTCAGGTATGCTCTCGTTATGTTTTACTGCTATAGCTTTGTATCGAAGTCCGCCTTCAGGAGTTCTCAAGGTCAGTAAAAAATCGGTTGTCATAACATTCAGAACTTCGACAGGTACTCCTCTTACTCCCCTCACCATAGGATGTTGAAAATGTAGATGATTTGCTATTTGTTGGGTAAGCCGGAGAGGAAAGAGTGGGAATTGTTCCCGGATATCAATCACCGAGTCATTAAACTCAGCCAGATAGAAAAAGTTACTTTCGACAGAAGAAAGGAGATGATGGTTTCGAAACGTCTTAAGGCCAAAGACTATCGAACGGTTTCCACGGGATTTAACGTCCTGAGCTCTAAGCCAGGGCTGATAACTTTGGCCATAGCCCACTCCTATGCCGTCACCTAGCGCATTTTCATAATCCAAATAGGATTTGAGACGCCTACCCCTAGCCATGATCGTACCCTAAAAACGACATTGATACGTACCTATATGTGCATTTTATAGTCTCCAACCCTATAACCACACATTCAGTAAGTATACAACATTAGCGTCGTTTTTTGAGAATGGTTACAACTTTAGTGCTTTGTGTACAACTTTATTGTCCTCGGACAGCAATCAAATCCTGCGCACAAGCCCACGCACTCGACCACGCCCACTGGAAGTTAT
>OGQR01002546.1_pt1 | contig 10775 bp, 9 predicted proteins | sample 1553271 | NCBI WGS metagenome assembly OGQR01 (sample SAMEA2579970, study PRJEB22360) | human gut metagenome | biome: human gut; feature: human-associated habitat; material: faeces | place: Denmark | collected 2008/2010 | reverse complement strand
CCGGTCGGCTTTCTCCGCCATCTCCTCCACAGGATTCACGCATGCCTTTATCCGTACCAACTCGCCCTCCCGTTCGAGCAGGTCGATATATTCCCGCAAACTGCCGTACATAAGCAGAATTATTTCTATTTTTACAAAAGTAATCAATTTAGCCGATTCGGGTCATAACTTTCGGACGGACATTCCGCCCGGCAAACGACACACGGATGAAATTCGCATCGCTTCTCTGCTTTGCCCTCCTGCTGCCGCAGGCATGGAGCACGGTTTCCGGACAGACCGTACACGGTACCGTCACCGACCGCACGACCGGAGAGCCGGTCGGCTACGCGAACATCTGGTTCAACGGCACGGGCCGCGGTACGGTCGCCGACGGGCACGGCATCTATTCGATCGACGCAGGTACCGTCACCCCCGACCATACGCTCAGCTTCAACTGTATCGGTTACGACACATGCACCGTCCGTCTGCGGGACATCCCGCAGGACGGCACGTTCGACGCCTTCCTCGCCCCCGTACCCCAGGTCATCGAGGAAGTGACCGTCGTACCGGTGAAAACCCGGCTCAAACGGCTGGGCAACAATTTCAGGTCGCCGCTGATGGAGGCGGTGCATCAGGATGACCTGACCGGCGTAGAATTCGGTACGATAATCAAAATCAAAAAAAGGACCTGGCTGGAAAAAGTCCGGATAAACGTCCTGAGCTGTTCGTACGACGACCTGGTCTTCCGGCTCAACATCTACGGCCGGGACGAAATGGGACGCTTCGTGAACATCCTTCGCCAACCCATCTACGCCTCCATACCGCGAACCGACGACCCGACTACCGTAACGATAAACCTCGCCGACCTCCACATCGTGACCGATGACGACCTCATCGTAGCCTACCAGCATATCAGCAGTTCCCTGACCGGGCAAATCCGTTTTCCGATAGGCCTCACGGGCGCCCGGAGCTGCGTCCGATACAACCAGGGCGATGCGTGGGAGGATACAGAGTGGTCGTTCCGCTTTCCCATCAGCCTCATTGCACGGGTGGAACGGTAAACGGTCCGGCAACACTGTGAATCCGCTAACAATTTAATGCCGGTCCCATCACCTTATCAAAAAATTTATAACTTTGTAGGTTGAAGCGATTAAGAATCCTAAGTGACGACAAGATATTAACCTTCATATAAAAGTTATGGCAAATAACACGGAAGAGAAGCTGTTCTCCCAATTCCCGCCGGTGAGCACCGAACAGTGGGAAGCGGCGATAACGGCCGACCTCAAGGGAGCCGATTACCAGAAAAAACTGGTATGGCGCACGACCGAGGGGTTCAATGTCCGCCCGTACTACCGGGCCGAAGACCTCGAAGGAATCAAGTATTTAGGTAAAAAAAGCGGCGAATTCCCCTACGTCAGGGGGAATCGGTGCAACAACCGCTGGCGCATCCACGAAACCATCGCGGTGAAAGACGTGGCCGAGGCCAACCGTCTCGCCCTACATGCGGTGGAAGCGGGTGCCGACTCCATCGGTTTCGACCTGTCGGAAAAGCTCTCCGCGCAGCAGGTCGCCGACCTCATGGCCGGCATCGACCTGAACGCCACCGAACTGGCTTTCAGCGGAAAACCGGATGCCGAACTGCCCGACAAGGTGCTGTCGGTGGCCGAAGCCAAAAAGGCGGACCCGGAGAAATTCCGTGTATTTTTCGGCTTCGACCCGCTCATCCGGCAGCTTTCGCTCACGGGCGCCTTCTGCGACGGCGACGACGGACAGCAGTGTTACAAGACCATCGCCGGGTTCGTCCGGGGGGCCAAGGCGTGGCCCAAGGCGAAATTCGTGACCGTCTCGGGCGAAACGTTCCAGAACAGCGGTTCGACCATTACGCAGGAGTTGGCCTTCACGCTCGCGGCAGGACACGAATACCTCGTAAAACTGACGGAAGCAGGGCTGAGCGCCGAAGAGGCTGGCCCGACCATCCGCTTTTTGGGCGGCGGCCTGAGCGACGAAGAGGTGCGCGGCTATTATCTGCGCGCCAAGGCGTTCCTGTTCCCCGGCGAGGAGGATTTTGGCATTACCCCTGTGGAAGCCCAGAGTGCAGGCACCCCGGTGCTGGCCTTTGGGCGCGGCGGCGCCTGTGAGACTGTGCTGGACGGCAAAACCGGCCTGCTGTTTGACGAGCAGACACCCGAAAGCCTGGAAGCCTGCATCCAGAAGTTTGAGACCGAAGGCGTGGCTTATCCCCCACAGCAGATCCGGGAACACAGCCGCAGCTTCAGCGAGCAGCGCTTTGAGGACGAGCTGCGGGATTACTGCACCCGCCGCTATGCGGACTGGCAGCGTGAGCTGGAAGCCTGCTCTCACCACGAAACCGCCAAGGAGGCCGAAGAGTGAACCCCATTGTGATCAATGGCACAGTGCTGTGTGACCCCATCACGGGCATTCCGCGCTTTGTGTATGAAGTTGTGACCCGGCTGGACCCCCTGCTGGAAGGTACCGGCCTGGATGTGCGGCTGTGCTACCGGGACGATGGCCGCCCGCTGCACCTGCCCGAACTGAAAAACATCAAAATTGTTCCGCTCAAGGCCATTAAGTATAGTTACAATCTGGTGGTGCTGCCGCGCTACCTGCGCAAACACCACGCCTTTTACGTTGGCCTTGCCAGCGATATGCTCATGACCCGCCGCAGCGTGGTGGTGCTGCATGATATCCGCCCCCTGGTAATGAAAACCGACCGTGCGTTTTTCCGCTTCAAGTTCTGGTTCCACTGCCTTTCCACCAAATGGTTTGCCCAGCGGGTGTTCACCGTCAGTGATAACCAGCGCCACCTGATCAGCGAGCGGCTGGGCATCCCGCTGGATAAGATCGGCGTGACCTATAACGGCTGGGAACATCTGCAGAACGTCCAGCCGGATATGACGGTGTTTGACAAGCTGCCCGGCGTGAAGAAAAAAGCGTATTATTACGCACTGGGAAGCCTGGCCGGGCACAAAAACTTTAAGTGGGTGCGTGAGGTTGCCGCCCGCAACCCGGATAAAACCTTTGTTGTGGCCGGCGGCAAGGATCTTGCTGCCTTTGGCAGCGCCGAAGCGGACGCCGCTAAAGACACCAGCAATATCTTTTACCCCGGCTATGTGACGGACGGCCAGAACAAAGCGCTGATGCAGAACTGCAAGGGCTTTTTGCACCCCGCTGTGTTTGAAGGGTTCGGCATTCCGCCGCTGGAAGCGCTCAGCCTGGGGGCACCCATCGCCCTGGCCCGCGCCAGCTGCCTGCCGGAGCTGTATGACGATACCGCCCGCTACTTTGACCCCTATGACTATGATGTGGACCTTGACGCGCTGTTTGCCAAGCCTGCGGCCCCGCCGGACAAAGTGCTGGCCAAGTACAGCTGGGAGAAAACCGCACGGTTCTGGCTGGACGAGATCAAAAAGTGCGCGGAAGCGTAAGAGCAGTTGGGACAGCCCCCGAAAAATAGAAGCACATAACGGTTCGGCAGGGTGGGGCTGCCTCGCCCTGCAGGATAGGAAAATACCTCTTACGCAGGGGGACATGCGGTGCGCCTACGCTGTGCACAGATGTTACGTGCATCAAGCTGTATAACCCACCCCGTAGGGGCGCACATTGTGCGCCCGCTGCATACCCCAAAATCACGCACCTGAAACACAAAAATCTACCCGCAAAAGGGAAGTGAATATCATTGGATAAAATAGCAGTTCTTATCCCCTGTTATAACGAATCTCAGACAGTACAAAAGGTTGTGATGGATTTCCGCCGCGTTCTGCCGGAAGCTACGATCTATGTGTACGATAACAACTCTACCGATGGCACGGCAGAACTGGCCCGCACAGCCGGTGCCGTGGTGCGCCACGAATACCAGCAGGGCAAAGGCAACGTCATCCGCCGCATGTTCCGCGAAATTGACGCCGAAGCCTATATCATGGTGGACGGCGACGATACCTACCCGGCGGAAGCGGCACCGGAAATGGTCAAAGCCGTCACCGAACACCAGGCTGATATGGTGGTGGGGGATCGGCTTTCCTCCACCTATTACACCCAGAACAAACGCCCGTTCCACAATTTTGGCAACGACCTGGTGCGGTTTTTTACCAACAACCTCTTCGGCGGCCAAATCAAGGATATCATGACGGGCTACCGTGCGTTCAGCTACCAGTTTGTCAAAACCTACCCGGTGCTGAGCCGCGGCTTTGAAATCGAGACCGAAATGACCATCCACGCCCTGCACCGCAACATGCAGGTGGAGAATGTGATCATTGACTATCGTGACCGCCCCGCAGGCAGCGAAAGTAAGCTGAATACCTATTCGGACGGCTTCCGCGTGCTGCGCACCATTGCACGGCTGTATAAAAACTACCGCCCGTTCGGCTTTTTCAGCACCCTGGCTGCGGTGCTTGGCATTATCAGCCTGTGCTTTTTGGCCCCTGTTCTGGGCGAATATTTTGCCACCGGCCTTGTGCCGCGCTTCCCTACGCTGATCGTGTGTGCCTGCGTACTGGTGGCGGCGCTTTTGCTGTTTATTTCCGGCGTGATCCTTTCCAGCCAGCTGACAAAGGATGACCGCGATTTTGAATTCCACCTGCAGCAGGTGCAGCAGTGGAAAAACCGTTCCGCTGATCCGTTCAGCCATTCTGCCAAATAACAAGGAGGTTCCCCATGAAACAGTATGATTACCTGATCGTCGGCGCTGGTCTGTTTGGCGCAGTGTTTGCACAGCAGGCTACCAAGGCAGGCAAAAGCTGCCTGGTGATCGATAAGCGCGACCACATTGCCGGCAATATCTACACCGAAAATGTTGAGGGCATCAATGTCCACCGCTATGGCGCACATATCTTCCATACCAACAATAAAGAAGTGTGGGACTATGTAAACCAGTTCGCTGTGTTCAACCGCTATACCAACTCTCCGGTGGCAAACTATAAGGGCGAACTGTACAACCTGCCGTTCAACATGAACACCTTCAACAAGATGTGGGGCGTTGTGACCCCCGCCGAGGCCGAGGCAAAGATCGAGGAGCAGCGCGCTGCCCACTTTACCGCCGAGCCCAAAAACCTGGAGGAGCAGGCCATCAACCTGGTCGGCACCGATATTTACGAAAAGCTGGTCAAGCACTATACCGAAAAGCAGTGGGGCCGCCCCTGCACTGAGCTGCCGGCGTTCATCATCAAGCGCCTGCCGGTGCGCCTGATTTTTGATAACAACTACTTCAATGCGCTGTATCAGGGCATTCCCAACGGCGGCTATACCCAGATGGTGGCCAATATGCTGCAGGGTGTGGAAGTTCGCCTGGGTGTGAACTACCTGGCTAACAAGGCCGAACTGGATGCCCTGGCTGACCGTGTGATCTACACCGGCCCCATTGACGCGTATTTTGATTACTCCCTGGGCACCTTGCAGTATCGCAGCGTTCGCTTTGAAACCGAAACGCTGGACTGCCCCAACTATCAGGGCAACGCCGTTATCAACTATACCGATGCCGAGACCCCGTACACCCGCATCATCGAGCACAAGCACTTTGAGTTTGGCTCCACCGAGCCGGGCACCAAGACGGTCATCAGCCGCGAATACTCCGCCGAGTGGAAGCCGGGCGACGAGCCGTATTACCCGGTCAACGATGACAAGAACAGCGCCCTGTACGCCAAGTACAAGGCACTGGCCGATGCCGAGCCGCACGTTGTGTTCGGCGGCCGCCTGGGCGAGTATAAGTACTATGATATGGACAAGGTAATTGAAAGCGCGCTGGCCTGCGTTGCTGTGCAGATGGATAAGATCAACCAGTACAAAGCATAAGCCAGGCGTAAACCAGGATTTATAGCAAAACCGCATGATTCCAAATACCGCTGCGGCGGGAATGATGCGGTGCAATTTGAGATAAAGGACAAAGCAATGACGGAATTGAGTGTTTCCATCCTGTCTGCCGATCTGGCCAACCTTGCCGCCGAAACGGCCGATTCTATGGTGTGCGGTGCAGACATGGTGCATTTTGATGTGATGGACGGCCACTTTGTACCCAACATCACCTATGGCGCGCCGGTGCTGAAATGCCTGAAAAAGGCCGTGCCGGAAGCATTTTATGATGTTCACCTGATGATCTCCGACCCTGCACGCTATGCACAGGATTTTGCGGCAGCAGGGGCAAACCTGATCAATTTCCACATTGAAGCTGTGCCCAACCATGTGGGGCAGACCATTGCCGCTGTGCGGGAGACCGGGTGCCTGGTGGGCCTGACCATCAGCCCGTCTACCCCGCCGCAGGCAGTGTTCCCCTACCTGGATGAACTGGACCTGGTGCTGGTCATGGGGGTGGAGCCCGGCTTTGGCGGGCAGAAGTTCATCCCCACAACCGTCAGCCGTGTGGCAGCCATCAAGGCAGAGTGCGACCGGCGCGGTGTTTCCCCCCGCATTGAGGTGGACGGCGGCATTAACACCGAAACCGCCTCCCTGTGCGCCCAGGCCGGAGCCAGTGTTCTGGTCATGGGCAGCGCGTTCTTTAAGGCGCAGGACCGTGCCGCGCTGACCAAACAGGTTCGGGCGCTGTAACCCCCAAAGGAGTATCCATGCCAAAACGTCATGATAAGATCACCAAAAGTGTAAACTATGATTATTATTGGGACATTTTGTTTTGCACTGTCCCGCTTTTGGCGGTTAGTTGTTTTTATTACGGGGCGCGCCCGCTGCTGATGATGGCGGCCGGGCTGCTGACTGCGTATGTGGCGGACTGTGTTGTTACCCCGCTGCATGCGGCGGGGTACCGCGCCCATGAGCCTTCCAGCGAAGCTTTTGCTGCGCTGATTGTGCTGATGATGCCGGCTTCGGCCCCGTATTATATGGTGGTCACGGCAACGATCATTGCCGTGCTTGTCAAAGAAGCGTTCGGCGGCGAGGGGCACTATCCCTTCCACCCGGCGGCGGTGGGATTGGTGGCGGCAACGCTGGCATGGCCGCGGGTCATGTCGTCCTACCCGGCACCGGGTACAGTGCTGGCACTTTTCAGCAGCACCGGAGTGGTGCTGACCCAAGGCAGCAACACCACCCTGTCTGCCGGCGGCCTGCCGTCTGACAGTACCATCAACCTGTTGACCGGTAATGTGGCTGGGCCGCTGGGCTGCTGCGCCATTCTGGTCATTGTGGCCTGTGGGCTGTACCTGCTGGTGCGCGGCCACATGCAGCTTTCCACCTTTGTGCCGTACCTTGCGGTATGCGTACTGGTGCCCTGGCTGCTGCCCAACCTGAACGAACTTCCAGCCCTGAGTGCCCCATGGGAATATGTGCGCCAGCGCATCTACCTGGAAAAGTATATCCTGCTTTCCGGCAGCATGCTGTTTGGCGGGATATTCCTGGCGTGCGAGCCGGTGGTGCAGCCCAACCGCTGGAGCAGCCGTTTGATTTACGGCCTGTTCCTGGGCGCAATGGCAACGGCGTTCCGCTATTACAGCGTATACGAAACCGGCGTATGCTTTGCCGTTGTATTGGCCGGTGCTTTCCCCGAATGGCTGGACCGCCTGGCCCAGCGCGCAGAAAGGATCAGATTCATGCGGAAGGAGGAAAAGCGCCTTGCCCAACACAGAGAACCGTAAGAACAGCAACAAAAAGCCGACCCTGCAGGAACATTCCCAAACCGTTATCATCCCCCAGCTGACCCCCGAAATGCTGGAACAGGCGCGCCGCGCCGCAGAGCAGGGCAAAACCGCCGAGCAGATCGAGCAGGAAGCCCTGGCCGCCGCCCAGGCGGAGCAGAAAGCGGTGGAAAGCAAGCAGGAAGCACCTGCGGCCGAAAAGCCCAAAACGGTCCAGCCCGCCAATAAGCCCAAGACCCGCAAAGAGGCCGAGGAAGAGCTGGCCCAGAGTATCCATGATGACCACCTGTGGCTGAATAACCCCGTTATGGTGCGCGGTCTGGGGCTGGCACCCATTGTGGCGGCTGCTGTAAGCGGCCAGAATGCCTGGATGCTGTGCGCTGCCACCATTCTGCTTGTAACGGCAACCCGTATGCTGGCAGTGGCCATCTGCCACCTGACCGGCAACCGCTTCCGCGGCGTGGTGTATTCTTACGCGGCGGCAATCGTGTATATCCCGGCGTATATCATTTTGTACAACCTGTTTGGCGCAGATCTTTCGCTGCTGGGGATCTATCTGCCCGTGCTGGTAGTGGAGCCCGCCGTGATCAAACGTATGGAATCCAACGACCTGGAAACGGTGGGCGAGGCGTTCCGCCGCGGCATCAACAATACCATCGGTATCTGCCTTTCGGTGCTGCTGGTGGGGGTTGTGCGTGAACTGCTGGCGGAAGGCACCGTGTTCGGCAACATGGTATTTCCCGTGGCGCCGCTGCCGCTGGCCGACCAGCCGGGCACCGGGTTTATCATCATTGGCCTGATTGCCGCCGTGTGGACCGCCATCGGCGGTGCCTATGTGCATTATAAGATCGAGGAGGTGCGTCATCTGTATGGCAATAAACGCAAGCGCTGAGCTTTCCGTTTTGCAGGCTGTGGCGCAGTTCCTGACCTACGCCGTCATGGCTGTGTTTGCGGAGAATGCAGTGTTCTTCCGCGCGCTGGGCGTTTCCCGACTGAACAAGCTGGTCAACGACCCCAAAATCAGCACATGGCAGTACTGCATTCCCATCATTCTGGTACAAACCATCAGCGCCCCTATGGGTTGGGCTGCCCAAAGTTTAACGCTGCCCGCTTTGGCAAAGGTGCTGCCCGGCTGGCTGCCGGTCAACGCCCTGCGCCCGCTGGTATTTTTGAACTGCTCACTGATCGCTATGGGCATTGTGTGGCTGCTGTTGGGCCTGTTCCCCAAAAGCCGCGATGCCTGCCGCGAACAGCTGCCCGGCGCAACCTTCAACTGTTGCGTGCTGGGCACCCTGCTGGTTGCAGCCAGCCAGAACTATAACCTGCTGCAGTCCATCGGCTTCGGCTTTGGCAGCGGCGTGGGCTACCTGGTCGCCGTGCTGGTGGTGGATGAAGGCCGCCGCCGGCTGCGCAGCAAAGATATCCCGCATATATTCCGCGGCCTGCCCAGTGTGCTGATTTATATCGGCATTCTCTCGCTGGCAATTTACGGGCTGGTTGGCACTGTGGATTGAGCCGCGCCCGGACGTAAAAAACGGCATCCGTGAAAGAGGAGTGATTACCATGCAGAATTGTTTTGTCCCTGCTGATATCCTGCTGCCCGGTGCAGCGACCCCGCTGGACCCGTGGGCCTGCATTGCGGTGGATCAGTTTACCTCCCAGCCGGAATACTGGCAGAAAGCGGAGAAACTGGCGAAGGGTAAACCCAGCACCCTGCACATTGTTCTGCCGGAAGCTTACCTTGGAACCCCGCAGGAAGAACCGCGCCTTGCGGCGATCCGTGCGGCCATGCAGGATTACCGCGATAACCTGCTGACCCGCTGTGTACATGGCTATGTGTATGTGGAGCGCACCCAGATGGACGGTACCATCCGCCAGGGTCTGGTTGGTGCTGTGGACCTGGAACAGTACAGCTTTAAAAAAGGCAGCAAGCCCGCCATCCGCCCCAGCGAGAGCACAGTGGTGGCGCGCATCCCGCCCCGGCTCAAGATCCGCCGCGGGGCCCAGCTGGAAACCCCGCATGTGATGATGTTGGCCGACGATGAAGCCTGTACCCTGATTGAACCCATTGCCGCCCATAAGGCGGAGCTGCCGCTGCTGTATGACGGCGCGCTGATGCTGAACGGCGGCCATCTGGCCGGTTGGGCCGTGGAGGACCCCGTGCTGGTGGAGCAGATCAACACCGCGCTGGCAAACCTTGGCGATGCCGCTGCTTTTGCCGCACGCTGGCCTGCCGCAGCCGGCCAGCCCCCCATGACGCTGGCGGTTGGTGATGGCAACCATTCCCTTGCCACAGCAAAAGCCTATTGGGAAGAACTGAAACCCACCCTGCCGCCGGAACAGCAGCAGACCCACCCGGCGCGCTGGTGCCTGGCGGAAGTGTGCAACGTGCATTCCCCGGCGATTGAGATTGAGCCCATCCACCGTGTGCTGTTTGGCGTGGACGCCAACACCGTTGCCGCAGACTTTGGCAGCTGGTTGGAACAGCACGGCGCAGCCCTCCAGGGCGGCGACCAGCATATCGTGCTGGCCGGTGCCGGTGCAGAGATCACCTTTAACGCCGCCAACGCCCCGGACCCGCTGGCCGTGGGCACCACGGAACATTTTATTGGGGATTATCTGGCCCAGAACCCCGGCGTGACGGTGGATTACATCCACGGTGCCGCGGCTGCCCGCGCCATGGCTGCAGACCCCGCCAAACCGGCCACAGCCCTGCTGATGCCGGACTTTGCCAAAGCAGACCTGTTCAAAGGTGTTGTGCTGGGCGGCGTGCTGCCGCGCAAGACTTTCAGCATGGGCCATGCCGAGGAAAAACGTTACTATAATGAATGCCGCAGTCTGACCATGCCGGACTGACGATACAGGGAGCCAATTATGCCGAACAACGAAAAAAACGCTGAGCCCGCCGTGCGCGATGCTCAGTCCACAGCAGCGCGCCGCCGTCGCCGCCGCCACACCCCTCATGGGGATGCCCCGGCCCAGAACCCCGCCCCACGGGCCCCACAGCCCAAAGATGCATCCCGCCCCTGCTCGCCCCGGCAGGCAGCCCCGAACAACCGCAGCAATGCGGCAAAGCCCGCTGCCCTCAAACCGGCCCAGCGCCCTGCACGCCCCAATAATGCCAATCAGGCCCGCCCTGTGGCTCCGCAGCTGAACGGCCAACCCCCGCGCGGGCAGCAAAAGCCCCAGCCCACCCCCCAGCCG
>OGQR01002540.1_pt1 | contig 10792 bp, 9 predicted proteins | sample 1553271 | NCBI WGS metagenome assembly OGQR01 (sample SAMEA2579970, study PRJEB22360) | human gut metagenome | biome: human gut; feature: human-associated habitat; material: faeces | place: Denmark | collected 2008/2010 | reverse complement strand
TATCTTATAAAAAACAGACTTTTTCTACAAGCTAACGGAATTATTCATTTTGAAAATATGTTTACATATCAGCTTATAAATTCCTGAAAAAAGCAATTTATTTCACTTAATTTATTAGCCTGCAAAAAATAAATAAATATTTTTCAAAACCCCCTTGACAGCCTGTTGGCATTGTGCTAAAATACCCAAAGCAAAACCGATTTTTCCGTGTAATATCGGCTTTGTAAAAAGAAAGAGAGCTTGTGCGGAGCGTTTATTGCAAGGCTTTGCACAAAAATGTGAAAACGATTACCGAATTTGGTCTGCCGTTAGGTAAATTTTTATCTTTATTTCGGCATTTCGGCGGATAACAGGAAAGGTGTGGTGAAATGTTCCAGTTCAAATGGATGCTCGGAAAGATGAAGGGCTACCGTGCGGTGTATGCCGTTGCGCTGTGTCTGTCTGTAGTGATACAGTCATTCTTCCTTACAGGACCGATGATCGTAGAACAGATAATCAGTATATTTATATCCTCGCCCGACGCTTTAAAGAACATTGAAAATCAGCGTGATTTGCTGATACTGCTTTGCGTTGCGATGATTTTATTCGTATTCGTGCGTACCTGCCTTCAGTTCCTTGCGAAAACTCTGTATGAGATAGTATCGCAGGGAGTGCTGCAGAAGGTGCGAAACGAGCTTTTTGAGCGTATTCAGAATCAGGATATGCACTTCTTTGACACTCATACAAAGGGCGACCTTGTAACAAGGCTTACGGGCGACCTTGATATGATACGTCATTCTATCGCCTGGATAATAATGATGGTGGTTGAAAGCAGTGCGTTGTTCTTATTCACGGTAATTTACTTCTTTACGCTTGACTGGCTGATGACGCTTTTTATACTTGCGCTTACCCCGATACTGTTTATTGTGACCCGTATGTTCTCGAAAAAAGTAGGTCCTAAGTATGTGGTACTGCGTGAAAAGCTGTCAAGGCTTAACACTAAGGCGCAGGAGAACATAGCGGCAAACCGTGTCGTAAAGGCTTTTGCCCGTGAGGAATATGAAAAAGAAGATTTCGATAAGTACAACAGGGATTACTGCGAGTATAATCAGCAGGCGGCTATGGTGTGGCTCACATTCCAGCCTTACATAGAAACGCTTGCACAGGCACTCTGGGCTGTACAGATGCTTGTCGGCGGTATCTTTGTCATAAACGGCAGGATAACCATAGCTCAGTACACCGTATTCTCCGGACTGTTATGGACAATAGCAAACGCTATGAGAAATATCGGTATGCTGATAAACGATTTACAGCGTTTCTTTGCAAGTATATCAAAGATAATAGATATATACTATGCACGTCCGCATATAGAGAATAATCATAACAGCAAGGAGCGTCCCCGTCTTAACGGCGATATAGAGTTCAGAAACGTAACTGCAAAATTCGGAGATGTTACCGTGCTTCACGATATAAATCTTCATATAAGGCACGGAGAAACCGTTGTAATAATGGGTTCTACCGGTTCGGGAAAAACAACGCTGATGAACCTTATAGCGAGATTTTACGATGCGTCGGAGGGCGGAGTATATGTTGACGGAAAGAACGTCAAGGATTATGAGCCTGATGTACTTCGTGCAAATATCGGTATGACTACTCAGGAGGTATTGCTGTTCTCGGATACGGTTGACGGCAATATAGCATACGGCAAATCAGACCTGCCTTTTGAAGATGTAAAGAACTTTGCTCATCTTGCTTCGGCATATTTTATCGAGAAGATGCCCGAACAGTATGATACCATAATAGGCGAGAGGGGCGTCGGTCTGTCCGGCGGTCAGAAGCAGAGAATAGCACTTGCAAGAGCTATGGCTATCCGTCCGCCGATACTGATACTTGACGATACCACCTCTGCGCTTGATATGGAAACAGAGGCGGAGATACAGGAAAACCTCAATAATCTTGACTTTGAGTGTACGAAGCTGATTATAGCTCAGCGTACATCCTCCGCAAGATATGCAGACAGGATCGTTATCCTTGAGGACGGTCGCATAAATGAATGCGGTACGCACGATGAGCTGATGCGGCAGCGTGGATATTACTATGAAATATATACCCTCCAGAACGGTAATGAAGAGGAGGCGGTTTAAATGGCAAGAAATAAATTCGACGTTGACGAAAGACTTGAAACACCATTTGATTTCAAGCATTTCAAACGTGCAATGGTTTATGTAAAGCGTTATAAGTGGAAGATGATACTGGCGCTTTCGCTGTCTGCAATATCGGCAATAGTTGCACTTATCGGCCCTTTGCTTACAAAAGAGGCGGTCGATGTGGCGATACCAGACGGAAATATCCCTTATATAGTATTTTTGTCGATAGGCTTTTTGCTGTCTATAATTGTCAGCGTTGTACTCGGAAATATCCGTCAGCGTATTATGACAAAAGCCGGTCAGCTTATGATATACGATATAAGAAAAGACCTGTTTGCACATTTGCAGGAGCTTCCGTTCCAGTATTATGACGACAGACCGCAGGGTAAGATACTTGTTCGTGTCGTAAACTATGTGAATAATGTATCGGATATGCTGACAAACGGCATAATCAACTTCATTCTTGAAATATTCAACCTTATATTCATAACGATATTTATGTTCTCGGTTGACGCAAGGCTGGCGCTTGTTATATTTGCGGGCGTTCCCGTGTTCATCGTTGTGATGATAATACTGAAAAACAAGCAGAGAAGGGCGTGGCAGGGAGTTTCAAACAAGAACTCCAACCAGACGGCATATCTTGCTGAGAGCATTAACTGTATGCGTGTAACGCAAAGCTTTGCGAGGGAGAACGAAAACCTCGGCATATTCCGCAGACTGTCAACAGCCTACAGAAAAGCGTGGATGAAGGCGGTCACGGTAAACAACTTTGTCAGCTTCTCGGTCGATAATATAAGGGCGGTGGTCGATTCGGCACTGTACTTTGTCGGACTGCTCGTTATAGGCTATCCGGCGGTATCGCTCGGCTCGATACTTGCGATGAGCAACTATTCTTCACGCTTCTGGCAGCCGATAATCAATATCGCAAGCCTTTACAACAACTTTGTAAATGCAGTGGCTTATCTTGAGCGTATATTCGAAACAATGGACGAGCCTGTAGATGTAAAGGACGCTGAGGACGCTTATGAAATGCCTGATATTAAGGGCGAGGTGGAATACCGTGACGTTACGTTTGCATATGAAGAGGGAAAGAACATACTCGAAAATGTCAGCTTTACGGTAAAGCCCGGAGAAAGCATTGCGCTTGTAGGACCTACGGGTGCCGGCAAGACTACTATTGTAAATCTGCTGTCACGTTTCTACGACCTTACGGGCGGTGCGGTGTACATAGACGGAAACGATATAAGCAAGGTCACGCTTCACTCACTGCGTGAAAAGATGGGTATTATGATGCAGGACAGCTTCATATTCTCAGGCACTATAGAGGATAATATCCGATACGGCAAGCTTGACGCCACCGAGGAAGAAATAAGGGCGGCGGCAAAAACGGTATGTGCAGATGAATTTATCATGGGGCTTGAAAACGGATATAAGACCGAGATGTATGAGGGAGGCTCACAGCTTTCGGGCGGTCAGCGTCAGCTTGTATCCTTTGCGAGAACACTCATATCCGATCCGAAGATACTGATTCTTGACGAGGCGACTTCATCTATCGACGCAAAGACCGAAAAGGAATTGCAGAAGGGACTTCAGGAGCTGTTGAAAGGCAGAACGAGTTTTATTATCGCCCACAGACTTTCAACAATCAAGAACTGCGACAAGATAATGTTCATCAGCAATAAGGGCATTACCGAAGCCGGCACGCACGATGAACTTATGGCGAAGAAGGGCGACTATTACAAGCTGTGTATGGCGCAGAAGTGATATAATGATGAAACTTATAAAAAATACAGCAATAATAGTGCTTGCACTCGGTGCTGTTCTGTTAACATCGTGTACCGCACAGGTGCAAATATCCGACAACGGTGAAGGTGAACCGGCATTTCAGACGGCTGACGATGAAAATTCGCTCAAAACGGCAAAATCGTATTTGGACAATATGACCACGGAAGAAAAAATCGGTCAGATGTTTATCGTTCGTCCTGAGGCTCTTAATGTAAGCGGCAACGCCGAAACTGCACAGGCGGTCGATACCGTGACAGAGGTAATGCGTGAGAATCTGGGAAAATTCCCTGTAGGAGGCATAGCTGTTTTCGGCAAAAACATCACAGGAGCAGAGCAACTGCCGAGATTCATTTCCGATTTGCAGAGCAACAGCAAATATCCGCTTTTTATCGCTGTAGACGAAGAAGGCGGCGATGTCGCCCGTGTTGCAAATTCAGGATTTTTCGATGTAGCAAGCTATAAGAGTATGGCGGAAGTCGGAAAAACCGACAATCTCGCAAAAGCGGAGGAAGTAGGCAGAAAGATAGGCTTTTATCTTAAAAAGCTTGGCTTTAATTATGACTTTGCACCTGTAGCGGACGTAAATACAAATCCCGACAACATAGTTATTGGTGACCGCTCATACGGCGATAATCCCGTTACAGTCGGTAAAATGGTATCCGCACAGCTTGACGGTATGCATCAAAGCGGTATTATAGGAACGCTCAAGCATTTTCCTGGTCACGGTGATACAAAGGACGACACACATTCGGGATATGTCAGCGTTAACAAGTCGTGGGACGAGCTTATACCGTTCATTTCCGCTCTTGATAAGGCTGATACAATAATGGTATCGCATATTACCGTGACCTCTGCGGATAAATTGCCCTCGTCGCTGTCTTATGAGATTATCACCCGTAAATTACGCAATGAACTTGGATATAACGGAGTAATCATTACGGATTCAATGGCTATGGGAGCGGTTGCTGACAGCTATACGTCCGATATAGCGGCTGTGATGGCTGTAAAGGCGGGTGTCGATATTATTCTTATGCCTGAAAACTTTGAAAAAGCCTTCAACGGAGTGCTGAATGCCGTGAAAAGCGGAGAAATAAGTATAAGTCGTATTGATGAAAGCACAGAACGTGTATTGACCTTGAAAGCAAAATATAAAATAATATGATTTACTGACTGCTGTAACTGACGGTTACAGCAGTTTTGTTTTGTCTATATTTACTAAATCTTCGGGTTTGCAGAGGAAAATATTCTGTTATCAGCTGAAAATACTGTCATTGCCATATAATTTTTATATTGCTGACTTGCTTTTAAGCCATATTTGTGGTAAAATGTAATCGAAAAATGCGGGTAGCCGTATTTGATTATTATAGGAAATATATCAATTCACATCTCAAAAGGACACATCATGGAAAATAACAACATGAATGAACAGCAGACAAACTGGCAGCAGGCACTGAATGAATTCAGCGATCAGCCTCAGCAGCCTGTTTCGCAGGCACAGCCCCAGCAGTATGCACAGCAGGTACAGCCTCAGCAGTTTGCACAGCAGGCACAGCCTCAGTTCAACCAGTATGCACAGCAGGCGCAGCCTCAGCAGTATGCACAGCAGGCACAGTTTGCACAGGCTGACGGACAGTTTACACAGCAGGTACAGCCCGGTATGCCGGCTTATGATGCAGGCAGTTTTGCGGTTGTTCCGCCTAAGAAAAACAGTGCGCTTAAGATAATCCTTATTGTTCTTGCGGCTGTTATCGTAGTCGGCGGAATACCTCTCGCTTTGTATTTTGCAGGAGTTTTCGGAAAGTCCGGCGGCGGATATGAAACTATTGAAAAGAACTATTTTGCTGCGGCAGAAAAGAAAGCCGATGAAATTTTCGGCGGAGCTAAGAACATAAAGACAGGTATCGAGCAGACCTTTACAATATCCGCATCAAAGGATGTGCTGGGTATTAATGCTGATGTTGCTCCTACCGTAATCAAGGCGACAAGCTATGCCGATGCTTCCGCAGAAAAAGGCTCGGGTACAGCTTCGCTCAGTGCCGGCAGTGATGAGTATCTTACGGTAAAATACTGGATGTCGGGAGATAAGCTGTATTTCACTGTTCCCGATCTTACCGAAAAGTACATAGTAATGGATGTCAAGGAGCTTGCTTCTTCAATGAAGGATATTTCTTCGGGCAAATCCGATATCGGCAATATACTTACTCTTTCGGATGCTACGGAAGAAATGCCCTCGTCATCATCGGGATATGAGGATATTTTAAAGAATATCGACGAAGAAACCATAAACAAGGTTATTGATATCATATCAGACGCTTACTTCAAGAATTTCACTGCAACGGAGAATAAGTCGGATTCATTAAAGGTTTCGGATGGCACTGTAAACTGCACATCGTACACAATTGATTTTACAGCCGAAAAGGTAGTCGCTTTCTGCAAGGACGTGCTCGATGCGGTTGAAAAGGAAAGCAAGATAATGGATATCCTTTCACAGCTCGGCATCAACAACGCTTCATTCCAGTATCTCAAGACGCTTGTAGACGATGCTACAAAGGATGCATCTGAGGACGAGCTCAAGTCCGTAATGGCTACAATGATCGTTTATGTCAAGGATAACAATATCATCGGCAGGAAGATAACAATTTCCGGCGAGATAGAAATCCTTCTCGTAACATACTCGGACAATGCGCAGTTTGATTATTCGCTGACAGCGTCAATCTCAGGCGATATGCTGTACGCAGGTGCAAAGGGTACTGTAAACGGCAATAACTACACCGGTACAGGTTCTGTTACATTTAACGGCGAAACAGCTATCACGGCTGACTACTCATTTGACGCAACAAACGGCAACGGTACATATAATTTAAAGGTCACGACTGATGACAACGAGAGCTTTGAGGTAAGGTTAAACGTTGCTATGGACGGCAACAACGGTACTTTTGACATTGCGGTTGCTTCAAACGGCGCAGATGTGCTTTCTATCAAGGCTGAAAGCAAGGAAATAGCTTATGTTGACGAGGCGATTCCCGAAGTAAATGATTCAAATACGGTTGATATCAATGACAGCGCTGGTCTTGAACAGTTCAGCACTGAAATCTCAGCAAACATTCCTCAGTTAATTACAAAGATTCAGAATGTAAAGACTCCCGATATAGTTTGCTATGCGTTCAGCGAAATCATCGCTGCAGGCGGATCATTTTAAGAATTGAAATCGCAGTAGGATAAATCAGATATTAAATGCCTTCGCTTAAGCCTTTTGAACTTAAGTGAAGGCGTTTTCATTTATAATCACATATCCTCAAAAGCGGTACATCGGTTTTAAAAGTGAGGAAAAAAGCATTAGTGGAACCTTTCCGAAATGGTCATAGACTGTATTTTGATGTAATTATATCATTCAAAATCATATAAAAGTGTTGCTAAATAAAATAAACCTAATTCACTGTTTGATATATTTTTGAATAGTAAAACAATCCAGCTTAATTTATCATCGGCTTTCGGTGGATTTTTATCAAGTGTTCGATTATATTTAGTCTTGTATTTTGATAGATCGTAAGAGAAATTAATAATAAATCGTGCTGATGATAGGAAAGCACATCAATTGTTCTGCTTTTCTTTATTTTTAAATAAAATAATGTGTTATTTCTATGAAAATGCAACGATTAATATTGACTTTTTTGTTGAGATGTGCAATAATATTAGCTAAAGATAAGGAGGTAGTTATCTTATGATGGGAATTAAGGAAAACTTTAAAAGAGGCACACTCGAGATGCTCATTCTTCATCTCTTAAAGGGTGAGGAAATGTACGGCTATCAGCTGACTCAGGAAATCGGCAAGAGAAGCAACGGTACATTCAGAATCACTGAAGGTTCTATGTATCCTACGCTTTACAGACTTCTGGACAAGGAGCTTATTGCTGATCGTCTTGAACTTGTAGGCAGAAGACGTACTCGTGTTTATTATCACATTGAGCCTAAGGGTCTTGAGTATTTGGACAAGCTGGAGAAGGAATATGAGCTTACCAGCGCAGGTATCGATGCCATTATGAGTTATGTTCCTGAAGACGAAGAATAATTGATTTTTCGTTGTAAACGGCGGTGTACGTTAAGAGGTACACCGCCGTTTATCACATTCCGGCATATTATTAAGGAGAATGATATGTTAAGTTACAGTAAATATATAATAGACGCACACGCTCATATTTTTCCCGATAAGATCGCACAGAAAGCGACAGACAATATCGGCAGCTTCTACGATCTGTATATGAACTTTGACGGTACGGCAGATATGCTTATAAAGCAGGGCGATGAGTGCGGCGTTTCGAAGTATGTTGTACAGTCTGTTGCCACTGCGCCGCACCAGGTAAAGAGAATCAATGATTTTATCGTAAAGTCGGTAGAAAAGTACCCCGATAAGCTGATAGGATTCGGTTCACTACACCCCGATATGAAAGGCATGGAAGAAGAAATCGACAGGCTTATTTCTCTCGGTCTTCACGGGATAAAGCTCCATCCGGACTTTCAGAAATTCGCTATAAACGATGAAAAGGCTTGCAGGCTGTATGATGCGGTAGGTGATAAGCTGCCGTTTCTTATTCATACCGGTGACAAGCGTTATAATTATTCCAACCCGGCGCTGATGGCGGAAATAGCGAGAAAATATCCGCATACACGCTTTATTGCCGCTCATTTCGGCGGATGGTCGGAGTGGGAAAAGGCGGAGCATGAGCTTGTTGGACTTGACAATATATGGGTAGATACCAGCAGTTCTTTTTATGCGATGACGCCCGAAAAAGCCGCAGAGCTTATTACTAAGTTCGGTTGCGACAGGGTGTTCTTCGGTACCGATTATCCTATGTGGAGAGCGGACAAGGACCTTGAGTTTCTCGATAGGATACCGCTCGGTGAAGATGTCAAGGAAAAGGTGCTGTGGAAGAACATAAATGATTTTCTTGAATTGGGGCTTTGCTGATGAACTGTGAAAAACCTCTTATATTCGTATCGCCGATAAAGAAAAAATCCGTAATCAAATCCGGCTATCACGGGTATTCTCATAAATGCGGAATATTACTGCTTGAAAAAGCGTTTTCTCATATCGGGCTTGATTTTTCACAAAGCGATATAGTAAAAGCCGAAAACGGAAAGCCGTATATCAAGGGCAATCCTGTTTATTTCAGCATTTCTCACTGTGACGGACTTGCTGTGTCTGTTTTGTCAACGGCTCCTGTAGGGGCTGACTGCGAAAGCGTGCGCCGTGCAAGCGGTGCTGTTATGAAAAGGTGCTACGGCGACAGCGAAGCGAATCATATTCTGACTTCGGCGGACAGCGACAAGGAATTTTCACGGCTGTGGACGCTCAAAGAGAGCTATGCCAAAATGACAGGTGAAGGAGTAGGCTCTGATTTGAAGATGAAGTGCTTTGATGAGGAAAACGGCAGGACGCTTTTTGAAAGCGGTGCGGTTTTTTATCATTACGGCGCCCGTTTTAATAATGAAGATTACTTTATAAGCGTCTGCGTCAAGACGGACGATAAAAAGTCGGCTGATATCATCAAAAAGTCAGATTTTGACATTGACAACGAACATATTTTGTTGTACAATATATCAGATAACTGAAAAAAGCGAACGGGAGCTTGTTTGACAGGCTGAGAGGGAAATTAAATTTCCGACCGATAACTTGATTTGGGTAATGCCAACGTAAGTAAAACAGCGCATACGGTGGTGTTCCGTATGCGTTTTTTATTGCCCGAAAGGAGTTTATATATGAATATAACACCAAAGCAGATGCTTTTATATGCGGTAAGCGACAGAGCATGGAGCAACAGTGACGAGGAATTTCTGTCACAGGCAAAGCAGGCGATAAAGAGCGGAATTACAATATTCCAGCTTCGTGAAAAGCACACGGAATACGAGCATTTCAGAGAAATCGCCCTTAAGCTGAAGCCGATATGCAAGCAGTACAATGTTCCGCTTATTATCAACGATAACGTAAATCTGGCGAAGGAAATCAATGCAGACGGCGTTCATCTGGGGCAGGACGACCTTGACATAAAAGCCGCAAGAGAATATCTCGGAGCGGATAAGATAATAGGCGTATCCGCTCATAATGTAAAAGAGGCACTGGAGGCGGAAAACGGCGGTGCGGATTATCTCGGAAGCGGTGCGGCATTTGTGACCTCGACAAAGACGGACGCAGGTGCGATAGATCACAAGGTACTGTCTGATGTTGCACATTCGGTCAAAATACCTGTGGTTGCGATAGGCGGCATAAATAAGGATAACATATCACAGCTTGAGGGGCTTGGTCTTGACGGAGTAGCGGTAGTATCAGCAATTTTTGCGGCTGACGATATTTCGTCTGCTGTCATAGATTTAAAGGCTAAAGCCGAAAAAGTAGCGGAAAGTTCGGTAAAATAAGAAAGGACCTGATATTATGAAAAAGATACTTACAATAGCCGGCTCGGACTGCAGCGGCGGTGCGGGAATACAGGCTGACATAAAGACAATAACGATGCACGGAATGTACGCAATGAGCGCAATCACGGCGCTTACGGCGCAGAATACAACGGGCGTATACGGTATTATGAACAGCTCGGCTGATTTTCTGAAAAATCAGCGGTTTTTTTCTGTGCCGAATTGAAAAAAAGTCTTGCATTTTATGTAAAGTGCTTTTATACTAAAAGGCAGAGTGGGGCAAAGTGGAGTAAAATCCCGCTGAGATCCATCAAAGTGGGGAGGGAGAGCGATGACCGGCACCTATGAACACAGCATCGATGCCAAGGGCCGTCTCTTTATCCCTGCCAAGCTCCGTGAGGAGCTGGGCGTGACCTTCTACCTGGCCATGGGGGTGGACGAGTGTCTGGCCATCTACCCCCAGGAGACCTGGA
>OGQR01002534.1_pt1 | contig 10803 bp, 12 predicted proteins | sample 1553271 | NCBI WGS metagenome assembly OGQR01 (sample SAMEA2579970, study PRJEB22360) | human gut metagenome | biome: human gut; feature: human-associated habitat; material: faeces | place: Denmark | collected 2008/2010 | reverse complement strand
TTATGTCGGTCCCTCTCCCCGCGGGTAGCGGCTCCTCTTGATTGCCGCCTGCCTCTGTGCCTCCTTGCGCAGCGCAAGAGGCGTAACTCGCGGAGCGTTATGTGCCACAAAGTGAGCTGCGTCGAAGACCGGGTCTGGGGCTCGTAGCCATCGTCTTCCGCGTCAGGCACGGCAAGCAAGCCGCCGCGTACGTCCTTGATCCTCTCTGTGAGCAGGTCCTGGGTCTTATCGCGAACCTCGGCATAGTCATCGAGGCATTTGCCAATCTTCTCGCGCTCGCGCGCTATTCTGCCGGCGCTGAAATCCCCGTCGTATTGCATTGAAGCCTGCTCTGCAGCCAGGAAGAGCCGAAACGCAGCCTGTGCGTCTCACTCCTTGCCTTGGAACTCGTGAAGTCTTGCCCGTACCTCGTCGTCCTTCAAACGCCTTGAGCGTTCCATGCGCGTACCGAACTCGCGCATAGCCTTTACCTGGAATTTCCATGCCTTGAGGGTTTCAACGCATATTCCCTCAATGGCGTTATGCACGGCCTGCCTCTTTTCTGGGTTGGTTGAGATCTCGTCGTACTGGGAGAGGTATTCGAGAAGCTTCTCGAATCGCGCTTCTATGTCTGCTTCGCGCTCGAGCCTCATCTCCTGCTGGATTGCGGCGATGCCAGACTCGATGCCCTCAAGCTGTTTGCTTATCTCTGCCATGTACGCCTGGCCCACAACGATGGCGGCTCCCTGCAAAGCTAGGTTGGCTACTGGAACAGGTTGGAGCTTCGCCTGCCTGATTGCGGCATGGGGCTGAAACCTGCCGTCCTTGAGGACGCCAAGCTGCTTCCACTCCTCCCAGCCGGGAGTCTTTCGGTTGAGCAGATCATTCCATCCTGCGCCTTCGGGGAATCGAACGATGGCATGGTCCCATTGGGCTGCCGCATCTGTCGCCTTAGCCGCCATGGGTATCAGGGCGTCGGCGTATGCCTCTCCGCCGATTGCCCTGACATCGAGGGTCACATGGTCATAGAGGGCGAGGTCCACGTCCTCGTTATCTAACGTGGGAACTATCTCGTTGCCTTCCGTAGGAACGATGGCATTTTTCGCGCGCTCCTCTTCTGGTTCAGGTTCGTCGTCGCGCTTGCCAAAGAAGGAAAATCTCATAGTCATAGCCACCTGTCGATATACTCCGAATGCAAATGAGTTGCAAACGGAATTTTATCAGGCGGCAGTGCGTCGAACATATGCACAGAATAGAAAGGGTGCCGCTTCGAGATAAATGGCGGCTCCCTCGACGTTTGCTTCTCTTCGTATGCCTCCGGATGTCGTCGTGCATCTCGAAGAGCGGTATCAGCGGCAACAGAACGATCACCAGGACCAGGCATCCCGTAATCCCGAGGAACCCCATCTGTTCGCCAAGCCACCGTAGCCTCGATCTCATGACAGCATCTCGTTCACGCGAGTCTGGACGATCGAGTAGTAGGACCCCAGGCGCCGCTTCCTCTCGTCCCCGTTGCCGTGGTCGCCGCAAATCACGGCACGTGTCATCGCATTGAATCTGCCCCAGATCCGTTGACAAGTCGATTTCCGTTTCGGCACGATGGCCGCGACGGGGGAAAGCGAGGCGGGCCATGGGCAATCCATCCCCCAGGCACACGGCGGAATTCAAGCAGGAGGCAGTGGAGCCGTACGGGAAATCGGGCACCACGTACGCCGAGGTGGCGCGAGGGCCGGGCTGCGGCGCGGGCAGCCTGTCGAATTGGGTGGGGAAAGCCGACGCCGCCGGGCCTGCGCACGACGCCAACCCGTTCCAGATGGCCGAGGACCCGCGCGGGCTGAAGAGGGAGAATGAGCGGCTCAAGCGCGAGAACGAGATACTTTTAAAAGCGAGCGCCCTCTTCGCCAGCAGGCAGCTGCAGGCCTTTCCGCAAAGAGGGCGGAGTCCGAGTCCATATCCCTCAACGAGCCCAATCGGCCGGTGTCGGAGATGCGCGCGGCGCTTAAGGCGGCGCGCCAGGGCTATTACGCGTGGAAATTGCGCCCGCCAAGCGCGCACGCCCTGCGCGACGATGGGCTTGCCGTCGCGATATCCCAGGTCAAGGACGAGGTTTGGGGGCGTCTACGGCGCACCCAAGACGTTCATGCGGCTGCGGGCGCTCGGGGTGCGCATCTCGCGCAGGCGCGTGGCCCGCATCATGCGGGAGTGGGGCCGGCGCGGCGTCATGCGCGCGTGCGCCAAGCGCCCCTCGGGCGAAAAGCGGGCGTCCAAGCGCGAATCGGCGCTGGACCTGGTGGGGCGCAGGCTCGAGGCCGGCGGCCCCAACATGGCGCGGTTCGCGGACATCACCTACGTGAAGACCCGCTAGGGCTGGCTGTATCTGGCGCTCGTGATGGACATATGGCCGCGACACATCGTGGAATGGTCGATGGGCTCGAGCATCACGGCCGAGCTGGCAGACGACGCGCTGAAGATGGCACTGGCCGGGAGAAACCCGCCAGAGGGATGCGTCCATTACTGCGATCACGGCTCGCAGCACTCGTCGCTGCTTCTGTCCAAGACCATGCGGGGGAACGGCATCCGGCCGTCGATGAGGTCGATCTCGTCGATGTGGGGCAACGCGGCCATGGGGTCACTCATGGGCATTGTGAAGTCGGAATGCGTGCACGTACGCACCTACGCCACGTGCGAGGAGGCCGCGCTGGATCTGTTCGAGTACATCGAGGTAATCTGCAACAGGGCTAGGACGTATTCGGCGCTGGGCTACCTCAGCCCCGCCGAGTTCGAGAAGGCCAATTGGCCCAAGGAAAACAGCCGCTCGAAGGCGGCGTAAAAGCTGTCAATGGGATCGGGGTAGATTCATCCGCAGCAACCTGTTCGAGGCCCGTTTCTTTCCGGAAGTGAACGCTGCCAGCCTATAAGGACAGGAAGACAGACCTCTTCTACGTGCAGTTCTACTACCGCGACGCGCGCGGAGCCAAGCGACACAAGAGCAAGAAGGGATTACAGACCGAGCTCGAGGCGCTTTTGTGGGAGAAGAACTTCAAGACTCTCAAGGACGACGCCATGGACATGACCTTCGCCGACTTCTGCAATGTCTATGAGGCAGAGGTGAGGCCGAGGGGCCGTGAGCACACCTGGCTCACCAAGGAGGCCAGCGAGATGCAGTTCTGGACCAAGGACGAGCACCTTCGCTTCACCGACGCCATCTCCGAAAAGCCGCTTGCCGTGCTATGGCCTCAGACGCTATAGGGGCTCTGAAGGATGTTCTGGCTGAGAAGGAACCCAGGCCTTCGGTTGCCAAATCGCTTTGGAACTCGATCAAGGCCATCAACGACGGCACGTCGTTTGCGCTGAACGCTGCAACCCACGGTGGATTCATAGCCGCCCACTTCCCAGGCCTGATTTCATAGCGGGCGAGGAGGGCCTTGCGAACCCTTCCTGCGTCGTATGGCATCCAGGGCGTTCTGGGCTTCCCTGCCCGCGCCCAGGCGAGGCTTGGGGTGAGAAGCTCTTTTCATGCCGAGCAACAACGTGCCGAGAAGAATTCTGCGAAGCCACCCGCGCCGTGCTGGTGGCAACGTTGCGCTTAGCGACGTCCTCGCTCTCCCTATACCAGCGCGCGGTACTCCCAGGGAAGCATCAGCCCCGTGGCGACTTCCCTCATGTCGCGCTCCTTCTCGGTCTCGGTGTTCTAGATGATCGAGTCGTCGAACAGTACCCGCACGTCGTCCTCGGCGGGCATGGCTTCTCCCATGCTTGCCGCGCAAGCGAGAAGGGTGCGTGACATGTCCGAGATCGGCCTCTGCAGTGAGTTCTCATGCTTGCGTGTATTGCGCATGAGGGCGGAGTTGTCGCTCGATACCTCGGTCTCCGCCTTCGCGTACCCCACGTTGTCGAAGTCGAAGTAGCTAATGCCCAAGCCCCGTTAAATCGCCGAGCACCTGCAGCGCCAGCCTCAGCGCCCTCGGCTGTGCTTCGGTACGCGGCGCGGGCGCGAACTCGATGATCGGTCCTCGGTTCTCATCACCCTGCGGAAGACGGTGCGATCACCTTTACCGAATGAGATCTGCACCCGTTTCCCATCGCCCGTCTCGTAAGTGTCGATCATCACGTCCGAGAGAAGACCCTCATCTTCGACATTGCCGACGCCTTCCTTATCGAAGAATCACTCGGCGAAGTAGTCCGCGCTCACCCTGTCCTTGACTACCAAGCATCCCTTCTCCTCAAGCTCTGGGTTCAGTTCGCGGGTCACCCTGTAAGCGTAGTTTCGAGGCGTTCAGGCTTCAGCGGCTTTCTCTACTTCAATCATCTGCGCACTCATTCTCATTTTCCGTCTTCGAGTCGCTTTCAAATATCACATATGCGTGAGGTTTGCTTATCTGAACAGACTTCCTCACAAAAGTGAGAGGAAGTAGAGATTGCAAGAATTGCTCACATTTTCGTGAGGTGTTAACATTTGAACAGCGTTTTCAAAGCGCCAGGACCATTAGGACAGGACGAAAACGTGTTTGAGGAATTGTTTGGCGGCAACATCGCGCCCAGATACGCTCGCGGGATCAAGAAGCCCAGATTGAAGAGGGGGCATGGCCAGAAGGACCTTGCCCGGCTCTCCGGTATCAGCGAGAGTGCCCTTCGCAGCTACGACCTTGGCGCCAGGAAGTCCAAGCCTGAGGTCCAAGAGCGCATCGCTATGGCCTGGAGATTAGGCCGGGGTACTTCAGCTCTCCCGATTTCGGTCCCTGTATGGAGTTCTATTACGCAATTCTCGAGAATGGGGACGCCTTCGGCTATACCGTGACAAAGATTAACGGGCAGCCAGTCATTGTGGCTAAGCCTGGCAACTCCTCCTTCTTTGCTCTGCTTTCCAACTGGAACGAGATGAAGAAGAAACTTGAAGCTAAGGAAATCACCCAGGAAGCGTATGAGGACTTCAAAGAAACATACGAGGGCGGTCATTGGATAGCCCTCGATGGCAAGAGCCCTTGGGCCGGAAAGTAGGAGCTATGTGCGCAAAAAAATACAGCATTACCCAAGCCAGCATCCGAGATTTTGTTTCAAGCGAAAGGAATCGCATTGAAGAAGTTGGCGATGAAAGCAAGGTCTTTGAATACGTCGCCGCTCAGCAAGTGCTAACCCAGTACGACATCGACGACGACGAAACTTCAAGAGGTATTGTCGGTGGTAGCAATGATGGCGGTTATGATGGCGCTTTTCTTTTCATAAACGAGACCCTCGTTAACGGAGAGGACCCCGAGATACTCGATGTGCCCAAGAAGGCTAATGTTGAGCTGCATCTTATTCAGGCTAAATACCAAACATCTCTTTCCGAAGTAGTAATCCAGAACTGGAAAGACTCCTTTGAAAACCTGCTTTCTGGCGAAGAGCCGGACCCCCAAAGGTATTGTCAGGAAATAATCGATTTCTTCTCTCTAGCGAAGGCAGTTTTGTCAAAGACGATGTCAAACAAACTCCAGGTGTCTATTCAATTTTGGGCAGTGTCTCTCGTAGAAGAAATACACCCCAATCTCATGAAACAAGCCGAGGAGCTTAAGGAGAAAGTTGTCGGCCTAATTCCAACACGCAACACAACTGTTTCCGTTAATCTTCTAACCGCGAAAGAGCTATATGCGCTGCTCGATCAAGCACCTGATGAGATTATGACTTTGAAAGGATCCAAAGAACCGCTTTGCCCTGATGAGCACAGCGCAATTCTGACAGTAAGCCTATTTGAGTTTAATGAGTTCACCACAAACGAAAACGGGGAACTCAAAAAGACCTTATTTGAAGCAAATATTCGCGACTATCAGGGAAACATCGAAGTCAATAAAGCAATCAGAAAAACATTGGCCGATGGAGGCGTAGTTGATTTTTGGTGGCTCAATAACGGAATCACCATTGTTGCTGACTCCGTTGCGAGAGATATGGGAAACGCAATCACGCTAACCAATCCAAGGATTGTAAATGGACTTCAAACGTCAAACGAAATTTGGAACTTCTGCAATTCGCATGATGCGTCAACCGACGAAAGAAAGGTTCTCGTTAAATGTATTGCAGCTGCCGATCAAAGCACTCGTGCACAGATTATCCAGGCGACAAACAATCAGAGCTCTATCCCACCGGCTTATCTCCGATCCCTTGAAACCATCCATCTGCAGATTGAAAGGTATTTCAAGGGGCATGGCCTCCATTACGACAGGAGAAAGAGTTCATGCAAAAACGAAGGAATCCCGGCAAGGGACATCATCTCTGTACCTTTTTTTGGACAATGTCTTATTTCCGTTTTGCTTCAGCAGCCTGACTACGCAAGAGCTCGACCCGCTCAAATTTTGGGGGATAACGAAAAATATCAATCCATTTTCAACGAAGATGTACCTCTGGAGTCTTACCTTGCACTCGGAAAGCTTGCTGTCCATGTGCGGCAATATCTGAAGGCATCTGGACTTAGCAGAGGTGCGCAGAATGACTTGATCTTCTATGTTTTGCTTGCATCTTGCGCTGTACAGGTTGGAAAGTTCGAAATCGAAGCCAACGATCTTAGACGAATCGTTATTCCTACCGACGAGGCTCTTCATTCCATAGTGAATACGGTTCACGAGGAATATGTTGAAGCGGGCGGAACTTCCAAAATTGCAAAGAATTCGGTTTTTGTCGACCGAATTAGACAGGTGTTTAACTTTGCGGGATAACGTATCACCCCATAAAGCCGTCTGCAAACACGCGAGTCTACATGCCTGTGAGTATTGTTCGAGTACATGGATTTCGCACTCTGCTGTCCACTAGGGTCAAACCATGCAACCAGACAACACCACAATGCACGAGGACTCATATTCTTAAGTTTGAGTGGGAGTAAGCTGATGCCAGGTGATTTCAAGTCTTTGACCTGAATTAATGGATTAGAGGCTATTTATTTGGCGACCTCCGGGCAACCTTTACGACTTTGTACACCGTGAAATATCCATGCTCGCAATATTGCAATGCCTGCAATATTGCTCTCTCGGTTTCGAAACTTTTAATTAATTTGAGTTTCGAAACCGAGAAGGAGCTGATGATGGCTTGGGTAGATCGCAATACGTATATGGGATATGGAGCGGCTTTGGGCGCTCGAGGGCACCTGGGACATCAAGGTGATCACAGGGATGCGCCGCTCCAGCAAGTCCGAGCTCATGAAGGCGTTCTCCGCCTCCGTTGCTCGGAGGGACCCATCCTCCAACAACGTTTACGTCGATCTGCTGGACCTCGACAGCGAGCCGTCGCTCGAGTACCACGCGCTGCATCACGAAATCATAGAGCGGCACAAAGAGGGCGCCCGCAACTGTCTCTTCATCGACGAGGTGCGGCTGTGGCGGGGGTTTCGAGAAAGCAATTAACAGCATTCACGCACGTGGCGGATGGGATATCTACCTCACGGGATCGAACGCGTTCCTCCTGAGTGCGGACCTGACGACCCTGTTCACAGGGCGCCATGGGGAGGTACACATCCTCCCCTTCAGCGAATACCGCTCCTACTTTGATGAGCAGGGGGGCCGTCGACGACGACTTCGACGGATTCATCAGGCGCGGCGGGCTCGCCGGGTCCTACGATTACGATGACATCTCGGAGTCGTACGGTTTCCTTCGGCGCGGGCGGATTGGGACCGAGCGCCGATCTAGAGGCATTCGGTCAGAATCTGGAACACCTCGCTGCGCTCCAGTTTCTTGACGCAGCCGTCGGTGAGTACGCAGGTGTCCGCAACCTTGTGCAGCGTCTCGTCGGACGCGTCGGAGCCCATCTCGGCGAAGCTCGTGGGAAGCCCCATCTCGCCGATGAACGTCTGCAGGCGGTCGATGCCCTCGAGCGCCACCGTAAGGTCGTCTTTGCCCTTGGCGTCGACGCCCCACACCTCGCGCGCCCAGCGGGCGAACTGCGCGGGCGCCTCGGGGGCCAGGTGGCGGTAGAGCGCAGGGTGGATGACCGCGAGGCCCATTCCGTGGTTGGTGTGGGTGTACGCGCCGTACTGGTGCTGGATCATGTGCGCCTGGAAGTCCGTTGACTTGCCGATCTTGAGCACGCCGTTCTCGGCCATGGCGGAGTCGTATACGAGCTCGCTTAGCGCCTCGAGGTTCTGATTGTCGTCCGCGATGATCCGCATGTTGCGGATGACGTTACGCTGGATGGCGAGGTTGATGTCGTCGGTGACATTGCGCCCGCGCGGGCTTCCGAAATAGCTCTCCATGCAGTGCGAGAGCGTGTCGAACGCGCCGCTCATGAACTGCGCGTGCGGTACGGTGAGCGTGAGCGCCGGGTCGAGCGCCGCCCACATGGGCATCGCCCCCAGATAGGCGCCCTTCACGTGCGTCTCCTCGTTGGTGATGACGGCGCCGTTGTTCTGCTCGGCGCCCGTGCCGGAGAGCGTAACGATGCAGCCCATGGGGATGAACGAGCTCGGCATCTTGCCGTCGGCGTGCTCGAACGTCTCGATGTCCTCGTCAAGCATCGCCTGCGCGGAGACTACCTTGCAGCAGTCGAAGACCGACCCGCCGCCGACGGCGAGAATGAAGTCGACCTGCTCCTCGCGTGCGAGCGCGGCGCCTTCCTGGCACTTCTCGTAGGTCGGGTTGGGCATGATGCCGCCGAAGTCCACCACGCGCTTGCCCGCGCTCGTGAGCTTATCGACCACGTGGCCGTAGACGCCGGTTCGCTTGACCGAACCTCCGCCGTAGGCGAGCATCACTGTCTTGCCCATGGCACCCATCTCGGCGTCGAGTGCCTGGTCCATGGCCCCCTCGCCGAAGTAGTTCCTGACCGGGTAGTCGTACGTGAATGAGTTCATGGCAATTCCTCCTAGTAAGTTATCAGTGCGGTCTGACGCTCGTCTACACGTTGCGCACGAGCCCGGACATCCATTCGATGGTGGCGGGGTCGTGGTGGTCGAAGAACGCGCTGCGCCCGGTGTCGAGCGCGGCGATGGCGACCATCTCGTCGTCGCCCAGCGCGAAGTCGAAGACGTCGAAGTTTTGCTCCATGCGATCGCGGTGCGTGCTCTTAGGGATACAGACCACACCGCGCTGCAGCAGCCAGCGCAACACGACCTGGGCGACCGTCTTGCCGTGCGCCTCGCCGATGCGAGCGAGGACCTCGTTGCGGAAGAGGTCGTTTCTGCCCTCCGCAAAGGGCGCCCAGCCCTCCGTGGCCACCTCCTTGCCGGCCATGTACTCCTGCGCCTCGCGCTGCTGGAAGAACACGTTGCACTCGACTTGGTTCACGGCGGGGGCGATGCGGTTGAACGAGATGAGGTTTGCGAGGTGATCGGGGTAGAAGTTAGCTGTGCCTATGGCGCGGATAACGCCCTGCTCGTAGAGCTCCTCCATGGCGCGCCACGCGCCGAAGACGTCGCCGAACGGCTGATGGATGAGGTAGAGGTCGACGTAGTCGAGCCCCAGTCGCTTGAGCGACGCGTCGAAGCCGCGCTTGGCCCCCTCGTAGCTCACATCCGACATCCATAGCTTGGTCGTCACGAACACCTCGTCGCGCGGCAGGCCGCTCGCACGAATGGCGGGCCCGCACCCCCCCTAGAACCCTCTTCGTTGCCGTAGCTCGCGGCCGTGTCGAGCAGCCGGTAGCCGACCGAGAGCGCGTCCTCCACGGCGCGCTGGCATTCCGCGGCGTCCGGGATCTGGTACACGCCGAAGCCGAGCTGCGGCATTCTGACGCCGTTGTTCAAGGTGATGTAGTCCATGGTGCCTTCCTTTCTCGCAACTTGACGTATCCACCATACGAGGGGAGCCGCGTCGGCGGAAGTTTCCGTTGGTGAGGGTTCTATAACGCTGGGGTGCGCACGGTGTTATAACCCGCGGGTTCTAGGCGTCACCTCAAAGAGATCGGCACCCGAGATCGTCGGCGATGGCCTGAGCTACGACAGCGGTGTGGCCCTGTCCCGAGTAGTAGGCCACGAGGACGTTGCCGTCTGCAGCGGGCACTGCGGCGGGCTCGTCCTCGACAGTCGACTGGTCCTCGGCGGCTGCTTGGTTGGTCCGTTATCGTCTGAGCGCTACTCCTGCGCGTCGAAATCGGGGCGTATGGACAGGTAGCCCTTGAGTGCTTCCTCAGTGGCGGTGTAGTAGGTCATGATCCCGTCGAGCTTGGCAATCTCAGCCATCTCGTCTTCGGTGAGGGAGAAGTCGAAGATGTTCGCGTTGTCGGCGATGTGGGCGGGGTTCTTGGAGCCGGGGATGATGGAGGTGCCCATCTGCACGTGCCAGCGCAGGATCGCTTGGGCCGGGGTCTTGCCGTACTTCTCGGCGAGAGCGACGAAGACGGGCTCCTCCAGAAGACCTTTGTCGCCGTGGCCGAGCGGGTACCACGCCTCGATCACCGTGCCGTACGGCGCGAGGTAGGCGCGCAGGTCGCGCTGGGCGTGGTAGGGGTGGCACTCAACGGTCACGAGCTGCGGCTTGATGTCGGCGACCTCGATGACCTCGGCGATCTTGTCTTGCGGGAAGTTGGAGAGGCCGAGGGCGCGCACCTTGCCCGCGCGGTACGCCTCCTCCATCGTGCGCCACGCGGCCAGGTAGTCGCCTACCGGCTGGTGCAGGATGAGCATGTCGACGTAGTCGAGCCCCAGGCGCTGGAGCGTGGCGTCCACCGCCGGCATGCCCGCGTCGTAGACGCTCGGCCAGAGCTTGGTGGAGACGAAGATCTTGTCGCGCGCGATGCCGCTCTTGGCGATGGCACGGCCCACGGCGCGCTCGTTCATGTAGGCGTTGGCGGTGTCGATGTGCTCGTAGCCAGCCGCGAGCGCGGCGGGTGCGGGGGGCGCGGCGCCGCCCCGGGGGCTCCTCCGCCAC
>OGQR01002526.1_pt1 | contig 10837 bp, 6 predicted proteins | sample 1553271 | NCBI WGS metagenome assembly OGQR01 (sample SAMEA2579970, study PRJEB22360) | human gut metagenome | biome: human gut; feature: human-associated habitat; material: faeces | place: Denmark | collected 2008/2010 | reverse complement strand
TTTTTCACATATATTTGGTAATTGTGCAGAATTGGGTTTGTATGATTCTACTGTTACCACGATGGCATTTGTTGTTTTTGCCTTTGCGGCTAAAAACACATCTGTAGAAGGTCTATTATCAAGAATATTTTTTGTATGTACGCTTTCTCTCATTTTAGCGGATGTAAAAATTTCCTTTATAATTAAAGATTCATCGTTTGTGGGAGACAGGAACATATCCTTATATTTTTTTAACCATAGAGCATTTGAACTTTTATCATCGTAATGCTTATCAAGTTCATTAAAGCATTCATCTACGGAAATATAAATTTTTGTTTCGATTCCATTTTCAAATTTATTCCATACTTTTTCGAAATAACTACCTTTGCGCGGTAAATGATCTAAAAGTTTGCGGAAGACACAAGTATCAATAACATAAATCATTATTTAATCCCCCTAAAAAATGTCGCTTCCAATTTAGAGAGATGTTCTACTTTACTTGATAGCATTTCACTTGCGCGGTAAGTATCAATTTTGCCTGAAAAATATTGGCTAAATACTTCGCCAGTATATTGATGCCCCAAATATGAAAGTTTTGTAAAATAGTAATTTCCGCTGCTTTTTGTGTCGCCATTATTTTGTTTACTTCGGATAGCATCTCCGTAAAAATATTCTTTCAAAGCGGCATAGTCATCTGCTGAAATAATATGGAGCGCATATAGTTTATACATAATTGCTTCTTTACTAACAGAATACAATGTTGCTAATTCTGCAATTCTTTTTTCTGTAATTTCTTGTTTTTTTAATTCAAGTTCGAAATCTGTTGTAGGTACTAAAAATTCATTTGCAAAACAATCACATTCTTTCTCTATTGCTTTTTGAGAGTCATTAAGTTCATTATAGTATTCATCGCGAATAATTTCCACGCCACTCGTATTAGAAATAAGATGATATAACTCGTGGAACAATGTGAAATTTTGTCGTGCAAATGACATCGCATTATTTATTATAATTATAGGATAATTTTTATCGTTAACACAAAGTCCGGATATGCTATTATCTTTAAAAGCATCTTTAAAAACATAAATGCCTAAATTATAAAATTTTTCTCTAAATATTTCAAAAACTACTTTATCGGATTTTCTTGCTTTTTGTGCGCTAACTGGAAATTGAAATTGCTGTCTTAATGTTTTGCATAGCGCATTTCTGTCCAATTGTAAATTTTGATACTTTTCAAGTATGCTTTCACGACTACCATATAACTCTTGCAAATTAAGTTGATATACTTTTGCTTTCTCAAATTGAAGAACTACATTCTTGCTTAAAGTATCCACAATGGAAGATGAAAGAGTTCTCAAATCCCCTTTTATACTTGGCAATTCTGGTGGAGTAGGAAAGAAGAAAATGGCGCAAGGCTTATGAAATACAGCACTTATTTGTTTTAACTTTGCGTATGTGGGAAACTCAGTTCCTTCTTCCCATTTTTTATATCGTTCTAAATCAATACCAATAGAGCAAGCCGCATCAATTGGCGACATATTGTAATATTCGCGAGCCCATTTAATAATTGAGCCGTTTACGCCTGTAAGGGCTTCTGCCATTTTTCATTATCTCCTTTTAAATATTGCACTTAACAGCAATTCGCATTGCTCGTTGTCGAGTTTCATTTGCTTTTTTATTTGTCCGACGATTCGACGGGCAAAGGCTTTAATCATTGTGTTATCAAAAGAAAGATAGTCGGGATTTTTTGACTTTTCTTCTTCGTAACAAGCCAACGCTTCATCCAGCCATTCTGGTTGTTCCATAATTGTCTCCAATCAATTTAAATATTTTGAAATAATGTTTTGTTTAGCTTTATCAATTGAAATCAGTTTGAATTCCAATTCTGCTATTTGTTGTTCTAAAGCATCAACTTGAGCAACAACTTCTTTTTGTATTTCATACGGCGGAACGGTTATTTTTATTTGACTAACCCTATCAATTGAAGCCCGATACGACCTTGAAAACCGCGCCCTTTTACCTTCTTGCAAAAGCAACCAAGCCAAATATTTGTATTCAATTACATTGCCTTTTTTCAAATGAATTACACCGCAATGGTCCGTTGGATAAAACGCATAATTTGAAGGTAGAGTATTCGTCATCCAATCTCCGTCAATTCCCCAAATAACCGAAGGCGTAGAGAAGTCTTTAACTATATCCGAGTTGATATATCCGAAAGGCTCAAAAGTATTAGCGCTATATACGGGTAATCCGGTTTTGACAAGCTCGCTGTTTAATACACGCTTCCCGATAAACAAATTAAAAATATCTTTATCAGATAATCTTAACTCATACCCCCCCCCAGAAATCACGTCGAGTTCGCGAAATAGTTTCTCAATCTTTCTACGATACTCTTCGATAGTCATACGCGTAGAATTATATTCTTCATCAACTTTTTGACATTCCGCAATTATCTTTTCTTGAATATCAAGCGGTGGTACTAGAATTTTAATAGTCAAATATCTATTTAAATCAAGATTTTTCAATCCACCCATACCGCTTTGGTATTCAAATGTTATTCCTGATTGATAGATGTTATTTAATACAACAAAAACATATTTCGATAACAGATTTGCGTTTTTAACTCGTAATCTTGCTGTAAAATTGGAGTAGGAATACTCTCCGTCCACATCAAAATAAACAACTCTGCCAACTGCTTGGGTTTCGCTACCACCGGATTTTTCAATTATTATATCACCCTTTTCAAGTGTTCTCGATAAAAGACTTTTTTCTTCGACGTCTATTTCGGCAACATTATCAAGAGATAAATAACCTTTCATTGTGAAATTGGTATTACGTATAACTTTAACTTTCTTGAAAGGCTCTTTTTTGCCTGTCCAAAGACCACCCATAGGTTCTAAAATATCATATAAAGGCATCATAGGATATATATTAGTAAATTCAATTTGCTTTGCAACAACAATTTTAATTGCCTTATCAAATTCCAATCTACTGAAATCTATTAAATTTTTTAATTCGTAATATGCATAGTAATGTTCTTTATCGGACAAAGACAATTTATTGTCAAAAAATGATTGTTTAATAAGAAACGCTAATGTGTTCTCTGCATATCGATTCTGTTCATCAAACATCATTCCGCCGAATTTATTGATAACGATTCCTTCGGCACCCTTGCGATTACTCCAATCATATCCTAAAAATTCTTTTTGTTTTTTATTGTCTGCAGGAGCAGATATTATTAAAGTTTCTTGCTTGTAAACCAAAGCAAAATATTTGAGTTTATTAAATTCCCGTTCTTTTATAAACGCTCTTACCGTTTGTTTTCTTTTGGTTTTGTTATATTCGGTAAAATATCCTTTAAAATAATCGGATTCTTGCAATAAATTTATATCTTGATTTTCGTCAATCAATACAGCGTATTCATCATCAGCAACGCCAATTTGAGATAGATATTGTAATTTGATTTCGCTATCAATCCAATCCGTTAAATTAAGATTAGAAAGGATTGCATTAGCGCTATCTTCGACTAATTTTTCTTGTATGGGCGGTTCATCACGTTTTTCCAAAAACATAATTACTGTATTGGTACCGGTTGCCCCAAAAGTTTTTGAACCCAAACTGACAATTGCGCGAATAAGGAAATGTTTTATAAACTGTTCTCTTGCTCCGATATAGCTTGATGAAGCATTGGAAAGTATAGAAGAAGGTAACAATACGGCGGCGATACCTTTTGGCTTTACAAGTTGAGCTATGCGTTCAACAAATAACGTTTCAATTTCCGATCCGTTATTGGATATAATTTTTAACAATTCAAAAGAATTATTTTTTAATTTTAGATGCGGTTTAAACGCTTCAACGGAATACGGCGGAATGGCGACCAAAATGTCAAATGAATTTGCTTCAATTTGTTTTTCGGGATAGTTTTCAAGTCCGTCCCCAAAAACAATATTTGCTCCGCCCGCGCCGTTCATAAACATTGAAACTTTTGATACGCGAGCTAAGCGGTAATCTTTTTCAATACCATAAATATTGGTTTCAACCCACGCATTATTTTGCACTAATGCCGCATTACCGATATGTTCAAAATAGCTATTGATTGCTTCTACGCCTTCGGTTAAAAAATGTCCCGCACCGCAAGCATAGTCGATAACTCTCGGCAAATTGTATTTGTCTTTGTTTTTAATAATTTTTTCAATAGGCAAACTATCCCATATAAAACGGGTTATAGGAGTAGGGGTAAAAAATTGTCCTTCGTTTTGCTTAAAACCTTTATTTAATAATTGCTCGAACAAATCTCCTAAAAATTGATGTTTTGCAGGATAGACAATTCTATAATTTTCAAAAAGTTGAACAACTTCAACTAATATTTTGCCGTTTTGGAAGAAAAGTTCTTCGTTATGTACGTCTTTAAACGCAAAGTCATTATTTGTGTAGAATTTTAAGATTCTTATTGTTTTGCTTAAATCTTCTATTGCTTGTTTTCTTTTTGAACCGGTGTATTGCAAAAACAATTTTTCGGCGTAATCGTTTTCCACATAAAAAATCTTCTCTTTCATAAACTCGTCCATGCCTTGTTTATGAAGTCTTTGCAATCTATCTTGCAAACTTTCGTATGTATCTGTGCCGAGTTTATATTGGAATTCCACTTCGTCCGTATCGGACTTTTCGATTTCATCTACGAGTTTACAGATAAAAAGAGCGATAAGTCTATTAAACGCATTTTCTTTGTCGCTCACGTTATTGTGGCGTAATATTTCTTCAAAACGGTTAACGATTTTATCTTCTGGCGAAAAATCTTTTAAATCTTTTTTACGTAAAGGCTTTATTCCGATTTCGTATGCAACCGTATCTTCTGCAAAAATGATATTATCAAGAATTTGCAGGTTATAAGTTTCTTTCCATACTAAATATTTTTCTGGCGCAGTAAAGGCGGACGAATAAAGTTTTATAGTTTTATCTTTCTTTGCTAAATCTTCTATATTCTTATCGTCAGAGCAATTGATTGTAGTCGCTTTGTAACTAACTTCATCATTCGCATAATCGGATTGATAAAGGCAAAGCCATTTAGTCGATTGTTCCTGTTGCCAATAAGAAAATAACTGCGCCCCGTCATTTAAAGTATTTTTCAAGGCTTTGTTATACTCTCTGCCTGCGGATTTACATTCGATTATAAAAAGCATTGCGGACTTATCTTTATTGTAAACGCAAATATCGGCACGTCCGCTTTTTTGAATGTGCCCCAATGTCCAAACTTTTTCGAGTTCGATATGTTCAGGGCGATAGCCTTTTTCTAAAAGGCGGTTAACACATTCAAACACAACGAAATTTTCGTCTTGGCTAAAAGAATCGTTGCGCTCTCTGCCGACGATAGATGTCGGGTAGATTAATTTCTCATTTACAAAATCGACGGACAATGAACAAGAAAATTGGGCGAATTCTTTTACAAATAATGTGCCGTTATCCGTAAAGCCAAGTTTTATAATCAAATCTTTAAAATTACTTTTATTTATCATAGTATTTCCTTTTGCTCTCAAAACGGGTATCCCGTTTGTGTTTATTTTGGGTGGGATTTACAATAAGTGAATCTCGCCTTTATACTGTTCCCTAAATAATGGGATTTTTAAGTAATCTGGTTCACTTATTTCAATCTTTTAGGACTATTCAGCAATACTTGCATTTGGCTGTCAGCCATTGCATTTAATAATTTCAACCGTTCGGATTGCGGTAATCCCTGTGCGATTAAAATAGCGTTATAACTTTCCATATTTGCTATTACAAGTAATTGTTCCATTGTTGCGTAGTCGCGTATGTTTCCCTTTTTATCGGGATTTTCTTTTCTCCAATCTGCTGCCGTTTTACCGAATAGAGCAACGTTAAGTATATCCGCTTCCGACGCGTACATAAAACTGATTTGCCAATCGCTTAAAGTCGGAACTATTAAATTACTTTTAATTGCATCGGTATGGATATGATAATTCACTTTTGCAAGTTCGCGCTTGCTGTTCCATTCAAGTTCTTTTTGTTCATTGATTTTCAGTCGTTGGAATTCTTTTATTAAATATAACTTAAATTCAGCCGAAACCCAACTTGCAAACTCAAACGCTATATCTTGATGAGCGAAAGTTCCGCCACCGTATTTGCCCGAAGAAGAATAGATGCCGATTGCATTAGTTGCTTCAATCCATTTTTTTGGCGACATTGTAAAAGCGTTGGCACCCGCTTGATTTTTAAACTGGTCGATTTCGACCACGTTAACGTTCGGATTATTGAGTTCTTCCCATAGACCGAGAAAGTCTATCGTTGCACGGGTACGCATCCAATTCTTAACTACGTCGGCAGGCGCTTCAGGATTTTTAAAACGCGCGATATCCGTTAAAGAAATATAGTTTTCCTTTTCTATGCCCTTTATGCCGATAGGGTAACCTTGTACATCGATTGACTTTTTCATTCTTCATTCTCCTGATTCAGATTGTTCTTTTCTACAAATTCTTCAAACACGCGTTGTCCCATTTTGCTCGGTTTATACGAGCCGCTTTCCCAGCGGTTGACCGTTGCAAAACTAACGCCTAATTGGTGGGCGAGTTCTTCTTGCGTTATTTGTAATTGATTGCGAACGGCTTTCACTTTTTCCGAAAAAGTCATATCAATATATTGCTCCTTTTAACTTTTGTAATGATTATAACACTTTTTATAAAAAATGTCAAGTATTTGTTGATGTTTTTGGGTAAAAGTGATAAAATATAATTGATTCAAAAAAGTCGAAAAAGCCCTGGATTTTTGAACAGGATAAGAGCGAGACTCACTTCGTGATTTTCGCCACGATTTCGGCAAGAAACAGGATACCCGTTTTTTGCTTTTTGAAAGGAGTAATTCTTATGGTAAACGTCGTAATATATGCAAGGTTCAGTTCCCACTCTCAAACGGAACAATCAATCGAAGGACAATTAAAAGAGTGTTACGAATTTGCCAAGCGTAACGACTATAATGTAATAGCGGAATACATAGACAGAGCATTGACAGGAACAACGGATAAGCGTCCCGAATTTTTGCGTATGATTGAAGATAGCAAGAAAAAGGCTTTCAAATATGTTCTTGTTTATCAGTTAGACCGCTTTGCGCGCAACCGTTATGATAGCGCAACTTATAAAGCAAAATTAAAAAAGAACGGCGTGCGCGTTTTATCTGCCAAAGAAAATATCACGGAAGATGCAAGCGGTATTCTTGTGGAAGGCGTACTCGAAAGTATGGCGGAATATTATTCCGTAGAACTTTCGCAAAAAATAAAACGCGGTATCGAAGTATCGGCAAGTAAATGTCAATTCTTCGGCGGTGCTATTCCGCTCGGTTATTATATAGACCAAGACAAACACTATCAAATCAACGATAACGAAGCAATATTCGTTCGCAAAATATTTGAAATGTACGCCGACGGAAAAACTATTATTGAAATTGAAAAGTACCTACTTGATAACAAGGTCTATAATAAGGGCAAAACAATCGGACACGGTACGGTAAAGCGCATTTTGCATAACCGCCGCTATCTCGGTAATTATATTTTCCACGATAAAGAAATTAAAGGCGGTATTCCGCAAATCATATCCGATGAGTTATACGAAGCCGTACAAAGTCGTTTAGCACGCAACAATAAAGCCCCTTCGTCCAAGAAAGCGAGAGAGCCGTTTTTGTTGACAACAAAGCTCTATTGCGGTCTATGCGAAAGCGCTATGACGGGCGTAAGCGGAACAAGTCATACTGGCAAGAAATACGCCTATTATCGTTGTTTCGGCAAAAAAGACGGGTGCAAGCAAGAAACAGTTTCCAAAGACTTGATTGAAAACGCAGTTATTCAAGATACGCTTAAATTGCTTGACGATAAACTTATTGATAAGATTTCGCAAGCACTATACGAAATTTTACAGAATGAATTAAAAAACGGAAACGTACCGAGATTAGAAAAATTGCTTGCCGCCAATAAAAAAGCAACGGATAATCTTCTGCAACTTCTTATGGACGGTAAAGCGAAAAATACGATTCTTGAAAAATTAGACCAACTCGAACAAGAGCGTAAAGAAATCGAACTGCAACTTGAAGTCGAAAAGTCTGAAATCCTTGATTTTAAGTTGGAAGATTTGCGCTATTATGTCAAACGGTTCAAACACCTCGATTATACCAAAACCGAAAACAGACAGGCGCTCATCGACACTTTTGTAAACAAGGTCTTTTATTACGGCGATAAAAAAGGAAAAGTCCGTTACAATGTAACAGACTTTTCGACGGGTTCGCTTTACGAACGAGTGGTGGACTACTGGTGATTGAGTTTGAACAAATTTCAGGCGTTCTATAACCTCGTTTGTTTCGTCAAGCCGTACTTTTTCGATAGACTTGTCAACGCCGAAATTCAAGAAACTGGCTACTTTGATTGTTTCATCGTCATATACAAAGACTTGCAAAACAAGATTATCAATGATTTTCTTCTGATAGTCTTTGTCTGCGGGGTCGCCTTTGATAAGTTCGGCAACAAACGAAAGTATTTGTTGTTTCGTAACTTTCCGCCCGCGCTCTAATTCGATTTGCGATTTCTGCGCTTGCAGGTCGGCAAGCAATGTTTCAAAGTCCTGCATTTTTCTTTCGATACCCGCGCGCAACAACGGGCTTTTCGCCTCGATAAAAGCGTTTGTAAGGTTTTCAACCTCTTGCTTTGCCTGCGCTATGCGCGTGTCAATGCTCCGCAAGCCGCTATCGCCCGTGCGCTGCTCATAGTGCGCGATAGTATCTGAAGCGGCGCGGTCGGCGTTTTTCTTGTCGCTCAAAAAGTCTTTTACCGCTTGCGTTACCTGCATTTCCAACAGGTCTTTCTTTTCCCGCGCCTTATGGCACAACCCTTTTTTCTTTTGCTTACAAGCGTAATAATAGTGTTTCGTTCCGTTTTGACTTGTGCCGCCGTCTGCAACGATAGCCGCGCCGCAATGCCCGCAATAGACTTTACCCGTGAGCAAATACGGCTCTACCGCAGAATTTGCACCTGCCAAAATCTTATTCTTTGCAAGCCGCTTTTGCACCTCTGCAAACAATAACTTGTCTATGATTGGCGGATAAATCGTATTGCAAAGCCTGTCCCCGAACATAAATTCGCCCGTATATTTCGCATTTGTCAGCCACTTGTCGAAAGTCCTGCCCCTGAATGGCTTGCCGTTAAAGCGCAAGCCATTTGCATTGAGCGCGGAGGCAATGTCTTTCTTTTCCGTGCCTTTGGCGTATTCGGTGAAAATAAAGCGTACTGTTTCCGCCTGTTCCTCGTCTATGGCGACTTTATGTATAGTGCCTTTTTTGCCCGTCCTGTCGGTGTCTATGAGTTTATAGCCGTAAATGAGTTTTGACCCCGTGAAAGTGCCGTTTTCCACGCTGGTCGTCAAGCCGTCGCGGATACGCACGGAAAGCCGCTGACTATATTTTTCGTCGTTCCATTCAACAAACATTTCATACAGTTCGCCGCCCTCGTCGTCAGTTACAGGCTCCAACGCCGAAAGCACTTTCACGCCGCACTTTTCTTTTAACTGATGTTTCAGCATCATACTTTCAAAGCGGTTTCGGGCGAAACGGTCGAATTTGTAAACGATGATATACTGAAACGCGCCGCTTTCCGCGTCGTGCAACATTTGTTGAAAAGCCTTTCGTTTGTGCGTGTCTTTGGACGCGCTTTTCGCTTTTTCGGGGTAAATTTTGATTACGTTCAAGCCGCGGCTTTGGGCGAACTCCGTACAAATGCGGATTTGCCCTTCTATGGTCATATCGTTCTGACCGTGCGAACTGTAACGGGGATATATAACTGCGTTTGCCATTGTTGTCTGCTCCTTTCGGCGCGGGGTGCGCCTTAAATTTATTTTCGGCTTTTGCTTTTGTGCTTAACCGCCTTAATTGCCGAAAAACACTGCCGTAGGAAAATGTCAAGGGTTTGCGCCGCAGGCGACGGCGGTTTATGCCTGTCGGGAGATAAATAGCCGCCCTTGTACATTTTTCAAGGCGGTGATACCCACTCGCAGGCGGTTAAGCACAAGCGAACACAGCGGTTAGATGATATGCTACTGTATTTTTATAGCACAAACAAATAGATAAATCTTTTATAATTCCGCTAACATTGCTGAAAATCACGGACATTTCGATTGATTTGCTATTTGTGTTCTTTTTTGCTATAATATAAATATGTTAAAAATCTTTTGGGACACGGACAATATTGCTTTCATCGGCAATCAAGTAAACGCAACAGAGCATTCGCATTGCGTTATACAACTATTTCTAAGCCTTGACAATCCTTTACAACTAATAGTTAATGGTAAACAAATTAGCGGGAATTGTATTATGGTAAATAAAAACACACGACACATTTTTTCGTGTGATAATAAAATACGTGTATCTATTCTTATTGAGCCGAGTTCAAGTTTTGCAAAAGAACTAATAAAAAAGATAGACGGAGATTATCTGATTTATAATAACGGATTAGAACATATACAACAAAAGGCTGCACTTCTTCTTAATACGAATGATAAACGGAAATATGAAAACTTTATACAGGATTTTGCAACTTATTTAGGCATTAAAAGAAATTCAAAAATTTTAGACGAACGAATAATTACGCTTTTAGAAAAATTACAAAATTGCGATTGTTACGACCATACGATAGATAGTTTTGCAAAAAGTGTTTGTTTGTCGTCAAGCCGACTATCACACCTTTTTCGTGAACAAATTGGTGTTCCGCTTAAAAGTTATATCATTTTTCACCAACTTGAAAAAGCATTTACAGTATTACCAACAGCGATACTGGAAAATGGGCTTCCTTCTTCAGTAAAAGTGGGAGATATAT
>OGQR01002519.1_pt1 | contig 10847 bp, 13 predicted proteins | sample 1553271 | NCBI WGS metagenome assembly OGQR01 (sample SAMEA2579970, study PRJEB22360) | human gut metagenome | biome: human gut; feature: human-associated habitat; material: faeces | place: Denmark | collected 2008/2010 | reverse complement strand
CTTTTACTTAAATTTCATAATGAATTAGTACGTACAAACATTATTCTCTTAATTTAATTCTAAATTTTTGCCCAACAGGCTGCATTTCTGCGAAATCCACTTTAAAAATTTCACTTTCCTCGCTTCCTATTGTTCCGAAATCCATCGAATCCTTATTTTCCGCATCATACGCATATGACAAAGCAAAAATTTGCCCATCCAGCCATTCACCGTTAGAGGAAGGTATATCTTCATCATTTTGAAAAGTAAACAATTTATCGTCCTCCTTTACCAAAGAATATCTATATTTATCCCCCTGCATATCTGTGATTTCAACATAGTACTGATTTTCTTCAGGATAAAATTTATCACTTTCCAGCTTCAAGCTGCTTGTAACATTGTTAATAGAAAAATCTCTGATTACAGCTTCTCCCTCACTTAAACTTATCACCTGATTTAGATTTAAATGCACTGTATTTTTCTGCAATTCTTCTTTTGAAGCAGAAAAAGCAAATGTAAATGTCTCCCCGTCCATATCCTCAATTTGTTTATGGACTACGATCCCTAATTCAATATCCGCTTTCTTTGTCAATGGTACACCTTCATCATAAATCCATTCCACAACATATTGATGTTTTTTTTCTTCCAAATTTTGTTTCTGATAAACCCTTGATGAATCACATGCATATTCTCTACCATTTATTGTAATGCTTTCCCCCACACTTATCCCAATACCATCGTATTCAGCCTCCGCATCCAGATTTACAGATACAAGCAAACTATTATTCGTCAAAATAACTTCATTCAATGTAATTGATATTCCATCTTTCTCCTGCGTGGTGTTGATAACATCGGTATAAGGCTCTAGGTCATTTGATATTTGCAGGATTTCAGCAATCATCGTGGTAAATCTACTAACAGCAGCATAAACCTGATCATGGAATGCCAGGCAAAGTCCCAACATCACAATAATTGCCAGGCAAACCGCTTTTCTCCCGTATGATATACCATGTATCTTCTCGTCTGCCTTTTCCACGGTTGCAATGCTTGGACAATATATTCATCATCTATGTTTCCGAATAATTCCAAGAAGCTATATTCATCCTTTTTCATAGACGTCCCTCCTTTTCCAATATCTTTTTCAGTTTCCTTTTATTCCGTAACAAATTTTGCTTAATTGCCCCTTCTGACATCTTATGTCTAGTGGCAATATTTTTGATGGATTCCATTACCCAATATCTCTGGACAAAAATATCTCTGTCCCTGTCAGATAAACCACCCAGAAAACGATTTATAATTTCTATCAGTTTCTCAGCTTCCATATGTTCATCTAAATTATGCATTATGGCAATATTTAAACTTTCTACATCTTCCGTTATGTCTGCAATATGCATGTCTGTCCGTTTTGCCGCATGTTTTTTTCTTAACATATCAATTGCGAATCCCCTTGTGATTTTTCCTAAAAAAGCTACCAGTTTTGGCGGTCTTTTGGGTGGTATATAACGCCATGCCGCAAACCATGTGTCATTTACACACTCCTCAGAATCTTCCCTATTCATAAGAATCTTCCATGCAATAGAATAACAAGTAGAATTATATTTCTTGTCAACCAATTGTATTGCACTTTCATCTCTACTCCAGAACAACTCTATAATATAAGTATCTTCCATACATTTTCCCCTTATTTCGTAGTTTTAAATAGCCTATGCAAATATCATATCAAAAAAGGTTCTCATAATAAACATCGTATTTCTTATGCTTTGGTTATGCTTTCTCTTCAAATTTCTGTTTCTAGTACAGCGTTTCGTAAATAACTATACCAATCGCGTAGGATGCGGATTCGAGTGTGCTGGTATAAAAACGCAGGCGTAGCGGGCTACGCTGAGGCTTTTAGACCTGTGCAATCGGATTCGCAGACAAGTGAGTGGTATAGTTATTTCGAAAACGATGTACTAGTCAATAAAATAACAAATTACATATAATCAAACTTCTTCCGAAAATACATTTTGAGTAACATGATTCCCGTATTGACAAATCCGAATAACAAGATCAAATTCACAGGTAAATATTCTCTGATTGCGTCTCCAAGCACTGATATACCTGAAAGACTTCCCACCAAAAACATCTGTGAAATCTCATCCCACATTTTTTCATATTGTCTTATCCCTTCTGTGATTATCAAAGTTACAATTGCCAATATGAAAAATACAACTATAATTGCCCAGAATCCTGATAATCCATGTTCTTCCACCTGTATATGCTATTTTCTGTTTGAATGCGTTATCATAGGTTGGGAACACTAACCATTCACAAAATCGAATATTGGCTCTTTTGGAATATACTATAAATAGGCAAAAGCCTGACGATCAACGCGGAGCTATGCCATTATTGGAGGTGTAAAGAGTGAATGACAATCGAAAAAACTCTCTTTGGATCCATTGCCCGATTTGCGGAGGAAAAACGAGAACAAAAGTATATGACGATACTGTTCTCGTAAAGTTTCCGCTGTACTGTCCGAAGTATAAGAAAGAAATAAAGATAGATGTAATACAACTAAAAATGGTGTTAAGCAAATAAGCGATTTTATCCTACAATCTTCCAGTTATCGTCCTTATGAAACACAAGCTCATACTGTGAGATTTCTGATTTCTGCAATAAATCCTCAACACCGCCACAATAGAGAATCAACTCTTTATAAGCCTGCTGAACTTCTGGCGATAAATTCATATAAGCAAAGTACAGCTTGTTTAATCGTCTGACAGAAGTTGTCCTTACAATGTCGCCAGCAAAAGGAAGTTTCTCTTCCATCGTAATTCAGTCCTTTCTTTTTAATTTTGAGTATGAAAAAAGCAGTCGATCATAAATGAAAGACTGCTTTAAATCATATCCTTTACTACCACATTTACAGGCACTTTCCCGGCATATTCTTGTTCCAGTTCCTCTGCCAAATATGCATCGCTCATGCAGTGCATATCAGAAACACCGTCACGAATCAGCTGATAAACCTGGGAATGATAAAAGAAATCCAATGCCGCATCCAGTGAGAGCCCCTGCTGTTTAGCAAAGCATTCAATAACACGGCTATATTTTTTCTGAAGCAAAATCGGATTCGCTGTCATAATGTTTCACTCCCTTCAAAATGCAATAAAGACAATGCTTTTTCTGTGCGGAAACTTATTTGCAGATTCGGCTTTTCATAACGCAGGCGATTGATAGCTTCCGTCTTATCAATCAGCCCGTCAAAGAACAGCTCCACAGTATTGAACACCTTATCATTGGCAACACCACCCACAACCAGGTCGTAATCGGTCGAATCTTTCCCGCTGCGGCAGTTCAAAATAAAATCCAGCCATTCTTCGGAATAAGAATCGAATTTCAGCATTTTCAGTTCAGATTCCCGGCTTTCATCGTATTCATGCCGGGAAATAATACCGTCTTTCCCACGACGTTTGAACTTGCCGCACCACTTTGCAGCCTGTTCATATAGCGGCGTGGCATAAAAGCCACGCCCGAAATCCACATTGGGGCGGGAATGAGCTAAATCTGGCTTAGCAATCTCTAAAAAAGAACCATGATAGAGAATCATACTTCTACACCCCTTTCTTTCATCACGTCAAGGAGGTCATCAACAATATATTCCCTGCTCTGGGTATGCAACATTTCATATTCTGGCACAATGTAGCCGTTCAAAATATTACTCTGTTCGGTAAATGCCTGATAAACACGCTCTGCATTCACACCCAGCTTTGCCGCTACATTTTCAATGCAAAAAACAGCAAACTCCAGCTCACTGGAATTTTTGATTTTTTCATCTGTCATAATCTACAAGCCCTCCTTCGGAATCACTGTTCTCCATTTGAATACTTTTCTCCGTGATATGTAAAAGTTTCACCTCGATCTTATTTGCTTGAAATATCTGTTCATATGGCATTTATCATCATATCACAAAAATGTGTTTCAAACAATCTAACGTCATAATTTATTTCTATAAATGCGTTATGTAATACACCAGTTTACAACTTTATAAATGGTAGACTTGCTGACAAACCAACTGTTTTAAAGCCCTTGTCATAGCATTTGATTTTATGTGTGTTTCGATATTTTTCACGAAAGTGGCAAAAAATATCTGACTGCGAATACCCTGACTTAATTCAAAACGAAACTCCTGTACACTCTTGGTGCGGTACTCAGAAAAATGCTCGTTCTGATAAGGCAGAATCTTCATAGCACAGTAACTGATGTTAATCAGGTTAACCAGCATCTCCATCCCTTTGCAGCTTCGCACCATATAGCTGCAAAAAGACCAGAATGTTTTCTGCTCATAGTAGCTCGTTTCAATATTCCAGCGAAACGAGTATAGAAAGAGTGGAATGTATTTCATCCGGTCACTGCCTGTCTGGTTCAGTGGTGCTTTCTCCTGCCATGCACAGAAAATCTGCAGATCTTCTGGAAAAACAGTGCTGAAGAACAGCCGTTTTGTGCCATGCTCTTTTTCAGCGGCAGTGACATACGCAAGGACTTCACGGGTACCAAAGATCCTGGTCAGAACCCGGCGGACACCGGTATAATAATCTCCAATCTTTTCATTGGAAAAAGTAAAATCTGTCTCAACAGAAAGGCGTTTGCCATGTTTAGCAGGATGTCCCCTGTGTCCAGTGCGCGCAGGCTCAAGATCATACATGACAGAGTCAGTCCTTGCATTACCAATCAGATCCAGGTTTGGATATTCATCAATGACAGATACCAGGTTCTGTTTTGTATACCAGCTGTCGCAAAGAATAATGACATGTTCTTTGCCGTGAAATTCTGGCATAACCTGCCGGATCATGGATGCGGCCAATTCCAGTTTTGATTCTTTTTTCTGCCACATACGATAACCGAGAGGAACAGAAAGGTACGATACCTTATCGTGATTCCAGACGGGCACGCAGAGCATGACGCTCACAAAGCAATGTCCATTCAAATAGTTGGAACCATTGTGTGCAGCATGGTCAAACAGTTTTGAAACGTTTTCAAACTTTGTGCCAAATTTAGATACCATTGTATCATCAACACACAGAAATACCGGCTGCGTCTGTAATGAATTCGGTATCAGCTTCAAAGCAATCCGGGCAGTGGTATTCATAAATCTGGAATAATCAACTTTTGCATAGGAACATGCATAATAAAATACATTCAGTGATTTTTCTGTTACCCCGGATGAAAAATGCTGATAAAGAAAACGGATGGAATGCGCGGATTCCAAAGCCAGTATGGATAATATCAACAGAAACAGGGTATCTGCTGTTGGAACAGAAAAAGTTTCAAAATAAATCAAAAAATATTGATGAAGTCTACCAATCAGTGTTTTTTCGTTGTATAATGTTTTTGTCGTACAGGGTCACTTTCCTTTGTAATGTTTTTTGCCAAATTCATTATACATCAGAAAGTCCTGTACGATATTTTTTTATGAAAAAGTTGTAAAGTGGTGTAATCTTTAAACAACTTTTATTAAAAAAACAAAAGGGACATAGATACTGTGATCCATTGCCCCTTTTACTTAAATTTCATAATGAATTAGTACGTACAAACATTATTCTCTTAATTTTACATAAATCTACAACAAATTGAGCCTGTTGTTGTTTTAGATAGGATTTGACAAAAGGTTTCATAAAGAATTTTTTCGCTGTTACATACTATGTAAAATTAATCTCCGTTTCATTATCTTTGGAAGTAAAAATACCAATCCAGTGTCCTTTCATGTGCCTGTTTTACTCAAAACACTACGCCATGTGTAATTTTTAACCTCTGTAACAACTTTCCATACGCTATGAACATCACAAGGAATACTGGCTTTAATATTTGAAGTTGCCATTTTTAACAGCTACGTAAATTTCTATTGCTGATATGGTTACATTCCAACGATCTTTCTAACAGTATTCGCTGTTCTTATCGTCAATTTACTGCTGAGGTTTACGCTTGCTGTCTTAGACCACCAGTTTGTTTTTTGATAGTCTTTCCGGCTGAAAGACCAGAATACAGTTTCTTTGTATTCCTTTATCTTTTCTAATCCCTCTTTTGGCTCTCCGATTTCGCTATATACATCTTTGAATGTAGCGGGCGGCATGATGAAGATTAAATTGTCATAAATCTCCTTACTGTCATCTCCCCACCAGTCGGGTGCATGATATAAAATGTCCTCAAGTTCTTCCTTTGAGATGACAAAAACAGGAATATCTAAACTAAACTGATTTTTAATCATTTCCTCAATTCGGCTTATAATCTTGATTGTATCGGCTTCATCACTTGAAAAAATCACATTACCGCTGTTTAGATAGGTCTTGACCTCTGTATAATTAAGTCTTTCAAATCCTTGTTTTAATTCTTCCATTGGCATTTTGTTTTTCCCGCTTATATTGATACCTCGTAAAAATGCAATATATCTCATCATATATGCTAACACCTCCGCACAAACTCCGTTTTTGATGTCCTTATTTTACCATACCTCGCCTGTGTTTCCTATCCCTATTAAACAAGGGCAATAGCTTTTTGCTGATTGCCCCTGTTTATATTGTCGTTTCTGAAAGCCGCCGTTTCTGCGCCCTTTGAGCCTCTGCTATTTGGATGGTAGAGGTCTGTTATAGCTTGGCATTCTGAATATTTTTTTTAGCTTCTGCTTATCTTCGCGGCTTCTCAAATAGCCGTAGGGAATGTTTGGGGAAATACGCTTGCCGTCCTGCATACGGGATTTGAACACTGCCTGTATCTTGCGGATTGCGTCCCTTGCATTCCACTCATTCATAATGTTTAGGAACGAGGTAAAATCGCTGTCCTGTTGGTTTGCACTGTCTATGCCGTTGTTGATATCGATAAGCCGCACGCTCTTTTCTTTGAACATGACTTCGGTATAAAAACTGACTTTCAGCTAATCATGCCCCAAGCGGTTCATATCCTTTACGATAACTGCGCTTACATTTCCGACTTTAACCTCCGCAATCATGGATTGGAAGCCCTCACATTCAAAGGTTGTTCCGTTTACTATCGCACGAACGAAGAAAATTGAATAAGTTAGTGAATAGAGCAAAGCGAGGATACATGACAAAGGTAATCGCAGGTAAATGAGGTAACGGTGATGGCTGTAAAAAGAAACGTATTGCTGCCGGATGTGATTACAGTGTTGTGCAGAAAGGGGTAAACAGACTTCTGGAATCATAGAGGTTTTCTTATTTGTAGTGATATCCAACAATCAAATTGAAAGGAAGTTAATCGTTTTACGCCGTATTTACATTTATTTTTCAATACATTGCTAGATGCAATATTTAAAGAATGATAGAATCATAAGTGCTGAATTATTAAACAATATGTAGAAAAGGTGGTACTTATGAAATTGAAAAAAATAGGAATTCTTGTCATGACATTAGCATTATCTTTAGGAAGTGCAACAATCTATGCTTCCTATGCTTCAAACGAGGAATCAAATTTAATGGAAGAATCGGTTAAAGATGACAATAATCAGGTTACTATGGAAGGGCAAACACTGGGATTAGCTGAAGTAGAAAATGCAAGACAGTTAGGTGGATATTATACGGAGGATGGAAGAAGAATCAAATCCAATATGCTGTTACGTTCTGCAAAACTGGTAAAAGCAACCGATGAAGATATCAAAAAGCTTACGCAGGATTATAACCTTGGAACTATCGTGGACTTTAGAACCACCGATGAAATTGCAGATGCACCGGATCCTGAGATTAAAGGTGTAAAAAACGAGCAGATTCGTGTGTTAGATGAAGATAATGCAAATGATAGTAATAGTGCAGCTATGACTCAGATTTATGGAAAAGATCCAGTGAGTGGGTTGATAGAAATGGTTAAAAATGGCACGTTAAGTGATGATATGTATGTTACTACTATAAAAAGTGAAACAGCACAGAAAGGGTTTTCTGAATTTTTTAAAGTGTTATTAAATAATGAGGAAGAAAAAGCTGTATTATGGCATTGTACAGGAGGAAAAGATCGAGCTGGCACTGCCGCAGTTCTTGTTTTGTCTGCGTTGGGAGTTGATGAGAAAACTATCTTAGATGATTTTGCTCTTACAAATGAATTTTATAAGGGGAAAATTGAATATATGGGAAATGAAGCTGCCAAACAAACGGATGACCAAACTATTATTGAAGGTGTAAAAACTTTAAGTGGCGTGTCAAGGAGCTTTATGGAAAAAATGATAAATACTCTTAATGAAGAGTATGGTTCTGTCCAGAATTATATTGTTGAAGAACTTGGAATTACTCAAGACGAAATTATAAAATTGCAGAATATGTATCTTGAATAGATGCAACAGATTAAAAAGTCACTGTAGATCATTACGGTTTACAGTGACTTTTTTGTCGTGGTAGATTATTTGCGAAGAATTAAAGGTGTTTAGAGTTTAGAGTATACTCTAAATGGACGTTGAAGAGTATAGAAAAAATGTTAAAATAAAATCATATTTTGATTTATGGAGAAAATGTAACTTACATTATAAGTTTAAATGAACAAATGGAGAGAGAATGGGAAAAGGTAAAATATGGCTTACGTACGTGTATCAACGATTGAACGGATGAATCCAGACAAAAAGAAGCATTAAAAAATTATGATATAGACAAATGGTTTATTGAAAAAGTTTCTGGAAAAGATATTAAACGTCCAAAACTTCGGGAAATGTTGGAATACATCCGCGAGGATGCTACAGTCTATGTAATCGGGATATAACCTCTTGTCTGCTGTTTAAAATGCTTTTTATCATTTCTCTGCACCCAGAAATCCCCTTTATAAAGCGGATTGCGGAGGATACGGAGAATCGTTTCCTGTTTCCAGTTATAAGCGTCATCATCTGCAATCAGAAATTTTCCAAAATACTCCTGCTTATAATAGGCTGGCTTCGGAATCTTCTCTTGATAAAGGACTTTCCCAATTTTATTATTCCCATAGCCTTTCAAGGCAAGCTGAAAAATATAGCGGACAGTCGGCGCTGTCTCTTCATCCGCAATCAAATGGTTCTTGTCTGCCGGGTCTTTTTTGTAACCGAACGGCGCATGGACTCCCATGAATTTCCCCTGACAGGCACGGATATACTTGCCGGATTTTACCTTTTTGGATATATCCCGTGAATAAAATTCATTCAGGATGTTCTTGAACGGGGTAATATCCATCTCTCCGTTGTTCGCCGAATCCACACCGTCATTGATAGCGATATATCGCACATGGTGGTTTGGGAAAAATACTTCGATATATGCCCCGCTCTCCAGATAGTTTCTGCCAAGCCTTGATAAATCTTTGGTTATGACACAATCTACATGCCCCGCTTCGATATCCGCAATCATTTGTTGAAAAGATGGCCGGTTAAAATTCGTACCGGAGTATCCGTCATCCATGTAAAATTTATAGCTGTGGATACCCATTTCCTCCGCTTTCCGTTTAAGGATTGCTTTCTGGCTTCCGATACTCATGCTCTCCCCGACGTTCCCATCGTCCATTGACAATCTCGCATAAAGTGCTGTCCATATTTCTTTATTTTCTGTATTCTGCATATTGGCCTCCTATATTTACTCAATATCCAGAGACAGAAATACGCTGACTTCATTATAGCCTTTTCCGTCTCTGGCATCAACCGTCAATTCATCTTTTCAGACAGCTTTCTTCTCCGTCTCCATATTGCCCCTTAATCTTTTCTCCACATTCCTGCGGGCAGCTTCTTCGCTCACAACCGTTAATAATCCTTCCATGCTTTCCGTACCGGAATATACATGCTCCACCACATAACGGATCGGCGTATTCTTTCTCCCCCTTTTCTTTCTCTGCATAGATTCCCTCCCTTCGTTCAATATTTTTTCAGTTTTCTCCACTCCCCTGTTATGTTTCCTTTCATCTTTTGTGCAGTTCCTATTTTTATCATGGGACTGTTATCTGTCATGCTCCGCCTTCTTATCTGGGTACAGTTTCCCGGAAACTACCGCCGCATGGCTGCGGATTTTGATTTCCCCACGCTTTTCACTTTCTACGGCGTTGCGGTATCTCCCGTCTGAAAGGAAGAAGCGGTATCTTTCCCCTTTAAAACCTACGGGGCTGTCATTATTCAGCACATCTAGAACGATCATATGTCTTGTGTCTGGCTGGAACCGCTCCCTTCCTGACAGGTCATGCCCCTGTAAGACCGGCTGTTTTAACCGTTCCTTTGCTTCATTCAGTCTCCGTAAGACAGAACTTCTTCCCTGTCCTATGAAATACGCCTTATTGTCCGCTATGAACCGGCTACATTCCGGTTCTGGAAGTTTTTCCAGTTTATCTGCAGCATTCCTTATGATGATCCTCGTCAGGTCGTCTCTGGCTGCTGACTGCCCGTCCCTCATGGCTTTCACTGTGTCCTCTTTTGTCGTTGCTTCATACTTGTAAATCATCTCCAGTTCACTTTTTGTAAATCGCATAAATCCCTCCTTGCTATTTTCATAATGCCTGATCAGGGGAAGCTGTTTTTTGCTTCCTACTATATAAGCCGATTGGGGACTGCTGGTGGGAAAGGAAATTGGATTATTTTTAGAATTTTTTATCTTCCGTGATGTAAAGCAAACACGCTGCGACTATTTTTAATAGGAGCCAATCTGCATATTTGGAAAATGTGCAGGAACCGAGGGCATGGGGAGCGGATTCCCCATCAAGTTTGTCAGAGTAACCCAAAACCACAAAGTGGGTTTTGAGTTACTCTGGCGAATCTTGCCCCTTCAGCTATCCCTCTGTCCAATACTGCAAATTTTTTCAATCACTACATTTACCACTAGCGTGCTTATCCGCTTATTACGGAAATCACGACCACCGGCTTAGCCGGTGGTTTGCTTTGACCCTATAAGGGTCTATTA
>OGQR01002517.1_pt1 | contig 10853 bp, 6 predicted proteins | sample 1553271 | NCBI WGS metagenome assembly OGQR01 (sample SAMEA2579970, study PRJEB22360) | human gut metagenome | biome: human gut; feature: human-associated habitat; material: faeces | place: Denmark | collected 2008/2010 | reverse complement strand
GGAAAAGCCTCAAATGGCGGAGGTCGTTGCGGTAGGTCCGGGCGGACTCGTAGACGGCAAGGAAGTCGTTATGACCGTTAAGGTCGGCGACCGTGTAATCACCAGCAAGTACGCAGGCACCGAAGTAAAGTGCGGTGATACCGAATACAACATCGTTCGTCAGAACGACATTCTCGCAATAGTTGAGTAATAACAGGAGGGATTTACAATGGCTAAGGATATTCTTTACGGAGCAGATGCAAGATCCGCTCTTCTCGCAGGCGTAGATAAGCTTGCAAATACGGTTAAGATCACTCTCGGACCGAAGGGCAGAAACGTTGTCCTCGACAAGAAGTTCGGCACTCCGCTGATCACCAACGACGGTGTGACCATCGCAAAGGAGATCGAGCTTGAGAACGCATCCGAGAACATGGGCGCACAGCTCGTCCGCGAAGTTGCGACCAAGACCAACGATGCTGCCGGAGACGGCACCACCACCGCTACACTTCTCGCTCAGGCATTCATCCACGAGGGCATGAAGAACGTAACCGCAGGCGCAAATCCGATGGTTATCCGCCGCGGTATCCAGAAGGCTGTAGACCGCGCCGTCGCAGACCTCACCGCTAATTCCAAGAAGGTCAACGGCAAGGAGGATATCACCCGTGTCGGCACTATTTCCGCCGGTGATGAGGTCATCGGTGAGCTGATTGCCGATGCAATGGAGAAGGTCACGGCTGACGGCGTGATTACCGTCGAGGAGTCCAAGACTGCCGAGACCTATTCCGAGGTCGTCGAGGGTATGCAGTTTGACCGCGGCTACCTGTCCCCCTACATGGTGACGGATACCGACAAGATGGAAGCCGTCATTGATGATGCGCTGGTTCTGATTACCGACAAGAAGATTTCCAACATTCAGGAAATCCTGCCCCTTCTGGAGCAGCTGGTGCAGTCCGGCAAGAAGCTGCTGATTATCGCAGAGGATGTCGAGGGCGAGGCTCTGACCACGCTGGTTCTGAACAAGCTGCGCGGAACCTTCACCTGCGTTGCCGTCAAGGCGCCCGGTTTCGGCGACCGCCGCAAGGAGATGTTGCAGGATATCGCCATCCTGACCGGCGGCGAGGTCATTTCCTCCGAGCTGGGTCTGGAGCTGAAGGACGTTGAGGTTTCTCAGCTGGGTCAGGCTCGTCAGGTCAAGGTCACCAAGGAAAACACCATCATCGTCGGCGGTCACGGCGACAGCGATGCCATCAAGGCGCGTGTCTCCCAGATCCGCTCGGCTATCGAGACCACAACCTCCGATTTCGACCGCGAGAAGCTGCAGGAGCGGCTGGCTAAGCTGGCTGGCGGCGTTGCCGTCATCAAGGTCGGCGCTGCAACCGAGGCTGAAATGAAGGAGAAGAAGCTCCGCATTGAGGATGCGCTCAACGCAACCCGTGCGGCTGTCGAGGAGGGTATCGTCCCCGGCGGCGGAACGGCATATCTGAACGTCATTGCCGATGTCGCCAAGGTGCTGGATACCGTTGAGGGTGACGAAAAGACCGGCGTGAAGATCGTGCTGAAGGCTCTGGAAGAGCCGGTGCGTCAGATCGCCGCGAATGCCGGCTTTGACGGCGGTGTCGTGGTCGATAAGATCATGAGCTCCGGCAAGATGGGCTACGGCTTCGATGCGTACAAGGAAGTCTACGTGGACATGGTCTCTGCCGGTATCGTGGATCCTACCAAGGTCACACGCTCTGCCCTGCAGAACGCCGCCTCCATCGCCTCTGTCATTCTGACCACCGAGTCCGTGGTTGCCGACAAGCCGGATCCGAAGGCTGACAATGCCGCAGCCGGTGCCGGTATGGGCGGCGGCATGGGCGGTATGTACTAAGGAAGTGCCGCTTTAATCGGCAACGCTTCTGCCGAAGCCTCATTTCAATCAGCGCATCGAAGGCCCTCTTTAAAATCGGCGTTGCCGTGTTTAGCCGCTGATTGATCTGACAGGAACAGAGACCTGTACGTTGCGGACATCCGCAACGTACAGGTCTTTCCTGTTGTATCATCTATCTCGTCTGCGGCAGAACCTGCCGAACAAAAAAGCGGTCGCGCGTGTTGCAATCCGGCGCAAAATGTGTTACAATACTTCCACAGCCATTACACGGCGCCAAGCCGGGGACACGGAACGGAGGATACAGAACATGAGGGAAATCACCGCGCTGTATGTAGTCGGAACGGATGCCCCGGAGGACATCCGCTTTGCCTCACCCTATGACCTGTTCCGGCGCTCCGACGGTATGTCAACCCTGTTGACCGCCTGCGGGGAACCGCCGGAACTGCTCCCGGACGGCGGCGCACCGGATTATGATAAGCTCGCGGCGCTGTGCCGCGCCCTGCCGCTCGCCCCGGGACACCCCCTGCGACGTCGGATTCTTACGCTGCTGGCAGAGGGGTTTGAATGGCACGATCCGCGTCCTGACCCGGCAGCACTATGGCGGCATCTGACACGGTTCATCTCCCCCGATGCGCAGGAAAACGATCTGACGCTTGCCGCACTTGCCCGCCGTATGGGGGCAGCACCTGACGCGCCAGACAAGCGGTTCATGCTGACGCTGCCGGACGGCTACGCTTTCGTGCGCCCCGATCCATATCACGCCGCGCTGTGCCGCAGGCGGGAAGAGACGGGCGTGGCGCTTGCTCCGGCGGAGCGCGACCTGCTGTTCACCCAGCATGTACGTGAAACAGCCGAAGTGTGCCTTGCGCAGGCACGTCCGCTGGAACTGATCGGTCCGTGCGGACAGCTGGAACAGCTGGCGCGCTATCTCGCCGATGCGCGTCGCCTGCCCGTGCTGGTGTGCGCACTGACCGATCCCGAGGAAAGCGATACACCGCCTGCATTTCCGGCAGGCGTGCGGACGGCACTCTGCCTGCGCGGGAACGCCTCCCCGGCGGAGCTGACACGCAAGCTGACCTTCTGCGCCGCCCGCACGCCCCTGCTCGCACTGGACGGCGTACTGCTGACCGTCCGGTGTGCAACCGACCTCGGACAACTCCCGCTCTGGCGGGGTATTCTGCGAGAATTTCTCGAAACGGAGGAAAATATCCGGCTATGACATACGATACTCCCCTGACGCTGCAAGCGTGTGCCAAGATAAACCTGTTTCTCGACATCACCGGACGACGCCCGGACGGCTACCACCTTCTGACCGGCGTCATGCAGTCTGTCAGTCTCGCGGACACAGTGACAATCTCCCTGTCACCGGCTGATGAAGACAGCGTCAGACTGACCTGCTCCGACCGGGCACTCCCGACCGACCGGGGCAACCTTGCCTTCCGCGCGGCGGAGGCTTTCCTTGCCCATACACGGGCAGACGGAGGCAGGAAAACGGCGCTTCGGGCAACCGTACACATCGAAAAGTATATCCCATACCCGGCAGGTCTGGCAGGCGGAAGCACCGATGCCGCCGCCGTTCTGCGCGGACTGAACCGCCTTGCGGGCGAGCCGCTGGACGCCGCCTCACTGGAAGTGCTGGGCGGAAAGCTGGGGGCGGATGTTCCCTTCTGCATCCGGGGCGGCGCCTGCATCACCGAGGGCGTGGGCGATGTCCTGAATCCCTGCCCGCCCCTGCCGGACTGCGATATTCTGATTGCCTGCGCCGGGGAAGGCGTGTCCACCCCGGAAGCCTACCGCGCACTGGACGCCGCTTACGGCTGCTTTGCGCCGGAGTTCTGCCAACCACGCGCGGAGCAGCAGAATGCACTGCTGTCCGCGCTGGCGCATGGCGATCTGTCCGGCATCGGGGCGCATATGTTCAATCTGTTCGAGTCGGTCATCCTGCCGCGACACAGCACGGCAGCCGGACTGCACGCCGCGCTCACGGCGGCAGGTGCGTGCGGCGTCCGCATGAGCGGCAGCGGTCCCAGCGTGTTCGGGCTGTTCGCGCGGGGCGGCGCCGGGGCAGCATACCGCACACTGCAGTCGGAAGGCATCCCCGCGTGGATCTGCCACCCGGTGACTGCATCGGAAAGCTGACAGCAGGCGCCCGATCGTGCGCGGCAAAGAGAGAGGGGAGCGGCAAAAACCGCTCCCCTTTTTTGTGTTCTATTTATTTTTGCCTTGCCGAAACCTGAAAAAACCGGGCGAAACCGTACGCTTCGCGGATTTACTGCTGCTGCAGTGCGCGGCGACGGCGCATCATATCCTTCATGCGCAGATCCGTGTTTAGAATCTTCTTGCGCAGGCGGATGGATTTGGGCGTGACCTCGATCAGCTCGTCATCCTTGATAAACTCGATGGCTTCCTCCAGCGAGAAAATCTTGGCAGGCACCAGAATCAGCTTTTCGTCCGCGCCCGTGGAACGGATAGCGGTCAGGTGCTTCTCCTGGCAGGGATTGATGGCGATGTCATCATTCTTCGGGTTCTCCCCCACGATCATGCCTTCATAGACCTCTGTCTGCGGACCCACAAACATCTGTCCGCGCTCCTGCGTCTTGTACAATCCGTACCGGGTAGTCACGCCCGCCTCGGACGCGATCAGGGAGCCGGTAAAGCGCATGACGACCTCGCCGCGGTAGGGCTGGTAGCCTTCAAACAGCGTGTTCATGACACCCTCGCCGTGCGTGGCTGTCAGGAACTCGGAACGGTAGCCGAACAGGCACCGGGTGGGGATCACGTACTCCAGCCGCATCCGGTTTCCGGAGCCCAGCGGCACCATCTCGACCAGGTCACCCTTGCGCTGACCCAGCTTCTCCACAACGGCACCGACGTAATCATTCGGCACGTCCAGCGTGACACGCTCCATAGGCTCGCACTTCTGCCCGTCAATCTCCTTGTACAGCACGCGGGGGTTAGAGCAGGTCAGCTCATAGCCCTCCCGGCGCATAGTCTCAATCAGGATGGACAGATGCATCTCGCCGCGCCCCGCTACGCGGAACTCATCGGTCGTCTCGCCGTCCGAGACACGCAGGGACACGTCCTTGAGCAGTTCGCGGTACAGTCGGTCGCGCAACTGGCGGGACGTGACAAACTTGCCTTCCTTGCCCGCCAACGGGCTGTCATTGACCGAGAAGGTCATCTCCAGCGTCGGCTCGCTGACCTTGACGAACTCCAGCGGCTCCGGGCAGTCCACCGCCGTCACGGTGTCGCCGATGGAAACATTGCCCGCACCGGAGAAGCACACGATATCGCCCACCATGGCGCTGTCCACCGGGCGACGGGAAAGTCCGTCAATCTGCATGACCGTCACAATTTTGGTGCGCTTGGGCGGCACATCCGGCGTGTGGTAGTTGCAGATCATGGCATCCTGATTGACCTTGATGCATCCGCGCTCAATGCGTCCGATGCCGATACGCCCTACGTAATCGTTATAGTCAATGGAGGACACCAGCAGCTGGAGCGGTGCCGTCTCATCGCCCTCCGGAGCAGGAATATAATTCAGGATCGTGTCGAACAGCGGCGTCAGATCCTTGCCCGGCTCATCCGGAGACAGGGATGCCGTGCCATCGCGACCGGAGCAGTACAGCATGGGGGAATCCAGCTGATCGTCGTTCGCGCCGAGATCAATCAGCAGCTCCAGGATCTCGTCCTCCACTTCGCCGAGGCGCGCGTCCGGCTTATCTATCTTGTTGATGCAGACGATGACGCGATGGTTGAGCTCCAGCGCTTTCTGCAGAACAAAGCGGGTCTGCGGCATGGGTCCCTCTGCGGCATCAACCAGCAGGATAACGCCGTTGACCATCTTCAGCACGCGCTCTACCTCGCCGCCGAAGTCGGCGTGCCCGGGGGTATCGACGATGTTGATTTTGACACCCTTGTAATGAACAGCGGTATTCTTGGCAAGAATGGTGATGCCCCTCTCCCGTTCCAGCGCACCGGAATCCATGACGCACGTCACGGTTTCCTGGTTGTCCCGGTAGATACCTCCCTGCTTGAGCAGTCCGTCCACCAGCGTGGTTTTGCCGTGGTCAACGTGGGCGATAATGGCTACATTTCTCAAATCGTTTCGGATCACTGTTTTCTGCACTCCCATCTCTTGAAAAACGCGGCTTTGTCCGTTGCGTTTTCCTTAGCGTTCCGCGCATATACATCGCGGAGTATTCATAACCGATTGTCTATTATACCACAAGAAATAAGATTTGAAAAGACAGGAAAAAAACGATATTCGCAAGAACGTGCAAGCCTGTTTTGTATATCTTGACAAGCAGTGTCCCCGCGCGCAGGCGAGCGGATGCTGCGCGAACCGTAATCTTCACTATTGACAAACCGGAGAAATGTGCTATAATACACCGGGTCGGAAAAATTTTACCCATCCTGCACGAAATCTTAAAAGAATCTTAAGCAAATTCCCCTTGCAAATTCAAGAGTTTTCTGTTATACTGACTGCACTGGCGGGAAAGGGGGCAGAAATACAGTATGGAGACACCGACAATCCTTGTCTGTGATGACGAGGCGGACATCGTGTCCGCTTTACGGATATACCTGGAAGCCGAAGGCTACCGCGTGCTGACCGCCGCAAACGGCAAGGAAGCAGTCGCGATTGTCAGCCGCGAATCGGTACAGCTGGTCGTGATGGACATTATGATGCCGGTCATGGACGGTATCACTGCCATGACGCGCATCCGGGAGCACTGCAACCTGCCGGTCATCCTGCTGACTGCCAAGGGTGAGGACAACGACAAGGTGCTGGGGCTGACCGTCGGCGCGGATGACTATGTGACAAAGCCCTTCAATCCGCTGGAACTGATGGCGCGCATCCGTTCCCAACTCCGGCGCTATACGCAGCTGGGCAGCGTGACGGGACAGCCCGTAGGCACGGTCGGACAACTGACCGTCGGGGCGTTTTCCGTGGACGAGCGCACGCGCACCGTCTCCCTGTACGGGGAGGCACTGAGCCTGACACCGACGGAGTACGAAATCCTGCGGCTGTTCCTGCGGCGCCCCGGCGAAGTGATCTCTCCGAAAGAGATATATCGCCGCGTCTGGCAGGACGAGCCGTTTGGCGCAGACAGCACCGTGGCGGTACACATCCGCCATCTGCGGGAAAAAATCGAAATAGACCCGGCAACGCCCCGGTTTCTCAAGGTGGTCTGGGCGCAGGGCTACAAGCTGGATGCGGAGGGGCGGTCATGACACGCGCCGCACGAAGCAACGGACGGTCCCCCGCGACGTACTCGCTCGCCGTCAAAACAGCCGCCGTTCTCCTGCTGACCGTGACGGCTTTCCTTACCGCCGTCTCCGGCGTGGGCATCGGGCTGTCGGCTGTGTACGGCATTTACGACGGCGTATCGCAGGAGCAGCTGCTCGCCGACCTTACCGAAAGCTACCTTGACCGCGCCATGCATGACGGAACGAACCACTACCTGTCCGATCCGGACGGAATGGACAGCTGGATACGCGCATGGAGCGGACTGTACTACCAGGTCAAGGACGGGGACGGAAACGTGCTTTCGGGCAACTATCAGGGCGAGACGGGGCTGTCCCATCTGGAATGGAGACTTACGGTGCCGGATTCGGACAACCCTGCCGTAACCAAGGACGTTACCCTGCACCTCTGGGCAGATTCCGGCGCCATGCACACATGGTATCGCGGAATGTACCGGAGCCTGCTCTTTCTGAGCCGCTACCGCGTTACGAACGCGGCGGTGTGCCTTGCCGGTCTTGCCGCCTCCATATGCCTCCTGGTCTTTCTGCTGAGCGCGGCTGGCAGGCATCCGGGCGAGGACGGCGTGCGCGAGGGCGCGATAGATCGCGTTCCCTTTGATCTGTTCACCTTTTTCGTCGGTCTGCTGGAGGCGGTAATGCTGCTGCTGTTGCTGACCGCACTGCCGACGGTCGGCGGTAGCATGTTCTCGGCATCCGCAGTGCTGATCATTGCCGTTTACATCCCTGCCATGCTGCTACTCATCGGGTATGCCATGAGTCTTGCGGTACGCATCAAAGCGGGAACGGTATTCCGGCATACGCTTGTCTGGATATGCCTGCGGGCTGTCGGGCAATCGCTCCGCTGGCTGTCCCGCCGCACGCGCGCCGCCTTGCGGGCAATCCCCCCTGTCCGGCGGGCGTTCGTACTCCTGCTCGTCCTGCTGGCACTCAATCTGTCGGTTGGCTATGCGCTGATGGTAGGCGGGTACGCCGGGATCTTTCTTCTGATGGTTCTTCTGGAGCTGGTGGTGCTGGGCGCGTGCGCGCTCCGCTACGCGCTGGGACTGCGCCGTCTGCAGGACGGTGCCGCCCATCTGGCAAAGGGAGAGTTTGAGTACCGCGTGAGCACCGCCGGACTGCCGGATGACTGCCGGGTCTCGGCAGAGAACCTCAACCGCATCGGGCAGGGGCTTGCCGACGCGGTCGAGCAGCGCATGAAAAGCGAGCATTTCCGCACCGAGCTTATCACCAACGTGTCCCACGATATCAAGACACCGCTGACCTCCATCGTGAACTACGTGGAGCTTATCCGGCAACTCTCCCCCACGGACGAAACCCTGTGTACCTACATTGATGTGCTGGACAGGCAGAGCACCCGGCTCAAAAAGCTGATTGATGACCTGCTGGAGGCATCCAAGGCGTCCTCCGGCGTGCTGAATGTGATTCCTGCCCCCTGTGAGGTGGGCGTATTGCTGGAGCAGATGCAGGGGGAGTACGCCGAACGTCTGCACGCGCACGACCTGAATCTCATCGTGCAGACACCGGACAAAACGCTGACCGTGCTGGCAGACGGCAGGCACCTCGGGCGCATTTTTGACAACCTGATGAACAACATCATCAAGTATGCCCAGCCGGGCACCCGCGTGTACCTCGACGCCCAGGCAGGGCTGGATCCTGCCGCTCCGGGCGGGAGCCGACCGGTCGCGGTCATTACCTTCCGCAACGTATCCGCCGAGCCGCTCAACATCCCTGCCGAGGAACTGCTGGAGCGGTTCGTCCGGGGGGACGCCTCCCGACACACGGAAGGCTCCGGGCTGGGGCTTGCCATTGTGCAAAGCCTGACCGAGCTGCAGGGCGGGAGCCTGCAGCTCGCCATCGACGGCGACCTGTTCAAGGTGCGCCTTACCTTCCCCCTGTACACGCCGGCGGATGCCGCCCAGGCGGCTTCATCCGGGAAGGAAACCCCGTAAGAACCCGCGATACCCTCCCAACTGTTCACCCGCGCCCCGCGCGTCCGACTGCCCCGGCACAAGCCGGGCGGCGCGCGGCAGTCGCCTTTCCGTTCCCTGTCCTCCGCCGGCAGTCCGTGCGCGGAGCCGCAGGAACGGCACACCCCCACATCTGACCTATATGGATTTTATTGAATGGTTCAACCTCCTGCTGGTGGTATTGTTCTTCCTGTGTTATGCGTACCAGTTCGCGTACATCCCGATCGCATGGCTGCGCCGACCGCGCGTTTACGGTCCCGGACGCCGCAACCGTTTTGCCTTCCTGATCGCCGCCCGGAACGAGGAAGCGGTGATCGGGCAGTTGCTCGACAGCATCCGGGCGCAGGATTACCCCGCCGACCTGTTCGACATTTACGTGGTCGCGGACAACTGCACCGATGCAACGGCGGAGGTCTGCCGGGCGCGGGGCGCTTTCGTCCACGAGCGGCAGGACAAGGTCAAGGTGGGCAAGGGCTATGCACTCAACTGGCTACTGGAACGCATTCCGGTCAAAAAGTATGACGGCTTTCTGGTGTTCGATGCGGACAACCTGCTTCGTCCGGACTACCTTACCGAAATGAACAAAACCTTCTCGGCGGGGTACAGCATCGTCACCAGTTACCGCAACACGAAGAACTACGGCGACAACTGGATCAGTGCCGGATACGGTCTGTGGTTCCTGCGCGAGGCACGCTACCTCAATGGCGCACGCATGGCGCTCGGCAGCAGCTGTGCCGTATCCGGAACGGGCTTCCTGTTCTCGCGGCGGGTGCTGCACGCGTGCGGCGGCTGGAACTTCTTCCTGCTGACGGAGGATATCCAGTTCACCATCGACCGTGTGACATCCGGCGAAATCATCGGCTACTGCCCCCGTGCCGTGTTCTTTGACGAACAGCCGACCTCCTTCGCCCAGTCGTGGCGCCAGCGGATGCGCTGGTCACGCGGCTACCTGCAGGTGCTCTGGTACTACGGCAAGCGCATGATCAGGGGAATATTCCGCCCGCGCAAGGCGATTTCCCGGCGCTTCTCCTGCTACGACATGACCATGAACATCGCGCCCGGCGCGATCCTGACGGCAACGGGACTTGTCGTCAACGTCAGCGCGACGGTGTACCGGTTCGTGACCGACCAGAACGTCACCACGCTGCTCCTGTCCGTTGCGAACATCCTGTGCGGGCTGTTTCTGACGGTGTTCATACTGGGTGCCATCACGACCGTGACCGAGTGGCGGAGCATCTACTGCCCTGCGTGGAAAAAGATCCTGTTCACCTTCACATTCCCGCTGTTCATGTTCACCTATGTTCCGATCTGCATCGCGTCCCTGTTCGCCCGCCGCGTCGGCTGGAAGCCGATCCGGCACAAGCGCGCCGTGACGATCCGGCAGATTGCCGGGGCAGGCGATTGAGTCTGCCAGCAAAGAGAGGGGTTGCCGCGTAAGTGGCAGCCCCTCTTCTTGCTGTCTGCAGAATGCCGGATTATCCAACCGGGGCAAAATTTCATGAATAATTCCCGCGCACTCCATTGACTTGTGTTCCGGAATTTGCTATAATAACGGTGGGGTACCGCATAGCGGTGTCGGAACACCCGCCTGCCGAAGGGGAGGACAAACCGACGGAGGATAAAAAACTATGCTGATTCATATACAGAAAAAAAGAAGGAGACTGTTTGCCGGACTGCTGGCGGCGGTCGTCTGCGCGGGGGGGCTGTGCGCCCCGCTCACCGGTTGCGGCAGGACTGTATCCGTGACCATCCATGTCGGTGATCTGCTC
>OGQR01002510.1_pt1 | contig 10873 bp, 6 predicted proteins | sample 1553271 | NCBI WGS metagenome assembly OGQR01 (sample SAMEA2579970, study PRJEB22360) | human gut metagenome | biome: human gut; feature: human-associated habitat; material: faeces | place: Denmark | collected 2008/2010 | reverse complement strand
AGAGAGCAGCCGTTTGGTGCGAGGCTTGCGGGAAGCGCGCAAAAGATATTCACTTGCGAGTTCGGCGCGTGAGTCTTAAAAAAGAGGTAGCCCGCTGCGGAAACGGCTCCGTAATGCCTAAAACAAGGTCGAGCTTTCGACGAAATCAGGTGGTACCACGAAAATTTTCGTCCTGACATTTTTTGTCGGGACTTTTTTCAATATAAAATCCAGAACGGAGAAGATGTAAATGAAAGCCAAAATTGCAGATATTGCAAAAAGATTCAGAGAAGAAATTGCTAAGTGCTCCGATTTCGACTCCCTGCAAACAATAAAGGTAAAATTTTTGGGTAAGAGCGGAGAGCTCACGGGACAATTGAAGTGCATGAAGGAGCTGCCTCCGGAAGAACGTCCGGCCTTCGGCAGTCTGGTAAACAGCGTAAAGCAGGAGCTTGAACAGCTTTATGCGCAGACTGCGGAGCGTCTTAAAATAAGCGCGCTCGAAGCCAGACTCGAATCGGAGAAGGAAGACATAACAATCGAAAAAAAACTTTCTTGCCGCGGCACGATTCACCCCATAAACAAGGTAACCGACGAAATCGTCGATATGTTTGTCGGTTTGGGCTTCAAAACGGTGGAGGGGCCTGAAATCGAAACGGATTATTACAATTTTCAGGCGTTGAATCTTCCTGCCGACCACCCTGCGCGCGATATGCAGGACACCTTTTACGTCGCGCCCGGACTTTTGCTGCGCTCACAGACGTCGCCCAATCAGGTAAGGGTTATGGAAAAGGAAAAAGCGCCCATAAAAATTTTGTGTCCGGGCAAGGTATACAGGTCCGACAGCGACGCTTCGCACTCTCCCATCTTCCATCAGATAGAAGGTCTTGTTGTGGACAAAAATCTTTCGTTGTGCGACCTTAAAGGTTGTCTTGAATTTATGGCTCGCAGGCTGTTTGACGACGATACCCGTATAAGATTCAGACCGTCTTATTTCCCTTTTACGGAACCAAGCGTGGAAGTGGACGTAACTTGCTCGAACTGTCACGGAAAAGGATGTCCGCTGTGCAAATATACGGGATGGATTGAAATACTCGGCGCGGGCATGGTGCATCCCAATGTATTGGAAAACTGCGGCGTCGACAGCAAAAAATTCAACGGTTTCGCTTTCGGAGTAGGTATCGAGCGTATTGCCATAATAAAATACGGAATACCTGATATACGGTTGTTTTACGAAAACGACGTCAGATTTTTGAAGCAGTTTAAATAGGAGGATAAAATGAAAATTCCGGTTTCTTGGCTGAAAGATTTTGTGGATTTGGAAAATATAACGGTAAATCGGCTTTGCGAAGCGCTCGTGTCCGTCGGGTTTGAGGTGGAGGAGGTAATTGAGCTCGGCAGGGAAATAAGCAACGTCGTGGTGGGCGAAATTATATCTATGGAAAAACACCCCGACGCGGACAAGCTTAAAGTATGCAGGGTTGACGTAGGAAAGGAAGTTTTGCAGATTGTGACCGCCGCTACCAACGTTAAAACGGGCGACAAGATACCTTTGGCGCTGAACGGAGCAACGCTTGCGGGCGGTACCGTGATAAAGAACGGCAAGCTTCGCGGTGTGGCTTCAAACGGAATGATGTGCGGCGGCGAAGAATTGGGTATTTGCGAGGACCAATATGCAGGCGCGTCTGTGGACGGAGTTCTTATTCTCGAACAGAATGCAGAAGTAGGCAGGGACATAAAGGAAATCGTCGGATTGGACGAGTGCGTTATAGACGTTGCCGTCACATTCAACCGTCCCGACTGCAACAGCGTCGTCGGTATTGCAAGAGAGGCGGCAGTCGCATTGGGAAGAAAATTCACGCCTCCCGAAACGGATTTCGAAACCGTTGAGGAAATATCGACAAGGCAGTACGTAAACGTGGATGTTCGTGACGCCGAGCTTTGTCCCGCTTACTTTATGCAGGCGGCGGAAGTCAAAATAGAACCGTCTCCCTTGTGGATGCGCAGACGCCTCCATGCTGCGGGCTTGCGCGGTATAAACAATATAGTTGACGTGACCAACTACGTCCTGCTTGAAGTAGGTCAGCCCATGCACGCGTTCGATTACAAGGAAATATCGGACAAAACCATTGTTGTACGCCGCGCAAGGAAAGGGGAAACCATTATTCCTTTGAATGAAAAGGAATACGGGCTTGACGAAAACATACTTGTTATAGCGGACAAATCGCGCCCCGTGGGACTTGCCGGGGTGATGGGAGGACTCAATTCGGGTATAAAACCCGATACGTCCGCAGTGTTGTTGGAAGCTGCCGAATTTAAAAGAGAAAACATACGCCGCACAAGCCGCAGGCTGGGCATTCGCTCGGATTCGTCGGCACGTTTTGAAAAAGGCGTAGACTCCTGCACGGCGCATTTGGGACTTATGCGCGCGCTTCACCTCATTTCCAAATTAAAATGCGGAAGAATTGCCGCCGATACGATCGAAAGCCTGTCGCATGAGATAAAGGAACGCGAAATCAAATTCCATTATTCTAGAGTAAAAAACCTGCTAGGAATAGACATACCTCGAAGCGAGAGTAAAAAAATACTTGAAAATCTCGGCATAAAAACCGAATTTGAAGGTCAGACGTTGAAATGTTTTGCGCCGGCGTACCGTCGGGATTTGGAAAGCGACTGCGACATAATCGAAGAAATCATCAGGGTTTACGGATACGACAAAATAGTTTCCTCCTATCTGGAAAACACAGTGCCGACTTACGGAGGCAAAACATCGGCGCAGGAACTGTGCGACAGAGTAAAAAATATTGCCGTCGGTCTCGGCTACAATCAGATAACGACTTATTCTTTCGGAGGCAAGCAATTTTTCGACAAAGCGGTTTCGGACGGAAACTCCGACAGCGAAAAATGTATCAAAATAGTGAATCCTTTGGGCGAAGAATTGAGTCTTATGCGTCGTTCCCTGATAGCGCATATGTGCGAAACCCTGTCAGTCAACCTCAGCAGAAAAAACGAAAATCTGTCCTTGTTTGAAATCGCCAAAATTTATCTTGCCGAGAATCTTCCCTTGACGGAACTGCCCGAAGAAAGGGAAACGCTTTGCATGGCTACTGACGTCGGAGACTTTTTCAAACTCAAATCGGATGTAATGACGCTTCTCGACAACTTCAACATTGACGCCGTCTTTACCCGCAGCGTCGTCAAATGCCTGCATCCCGGCATAAGCGCCGACATAACGGACGAAAACGGAAATTGCTTGGGCTTTCTCGGAGAATTGCATCCCACGGTATGCGCAAATTTTGAAATAAACAAACGCGTATATGTTGCCCAAATAGATTTGGAAAAGTTAAAGGAATCAAAAAAGCAAAAGTCCAAATATGTTCCGATTCCGAGATATCCGTCCGTTGACAGAGATATTGCCGTCGTCGTGAATGTAGACGTTGCGGCGGCAGACGTCATAGATACGATAAAACAAAGCTGCAAGCTGTGCGAATCGGTAGAGCTTTTCGACGTATATCGCGGAGAACAGATAGGAAAAGACGAAAAAAGCATGGCGCTTTCGCTGAAATTCAGGAACAAAGACAAAACTCTTAACGACGAGGAAGTAGAGCCTCAGATAAAGCGCGCTTTGCGCGCTTTGGGAGAGCGTTTCAATGCGAGACTCCGCTGAAAAACCCATTCTTCTTGCTCCCGCAGGCAGTCCGCAGGCTTTGAAAGCGGCGGTTTACAACGGCGCGGACGCGGTCTATCTTGGATTGAACAAATTCAATGCAAGATTAAAAGCCGAAAATTTTACCCTTGAAAACTTATCGGAATGGATAGAATTTTGTCATTTGTACGGGGTAGAGGTTTGCATAACCGTTAACACGTCCCTCAAAAAAGAGGAGCTTGAAGAAGCCAAAAAATTTGCAGAACAGCTCGCGGCGTTAAAAGCTGATTGCATAATCGCGACGGAGCCTGCGTTGATTGAATTTTGCGCAGGACTCAAAGGCATACGCACGGTTGCAAGCACGCAGCTTAATATTCACAATGTCATGGGCGCTCAGACGGCAAAGGCAATGGGGGCGGACGTTGCGGTTTTGTCCAGAGAAACAATTCTCGACGATATTCGCGATATAAACCTTTATGCGGATATTGAGACGGAATGCTTTTTGCACGGCGCGCTTTGCGTCTCTTTGTCGGGGCAATGCTATTTGTCTTCTTTTGTGGACGGCAACAGCGGCAACAGGGGCTTGTGCGCGCAGCCGTGCAGGCAGCTTTACCGTTCTTTCTGTCAAGACGGGGAAATTAAAAAGAGCGGTTACCTGCTTTCCGCCAAGGATTTATGCGGAGTTTACACCGCAAAGCGTCTCGCGGACGCAGGCGTAAGCATATTTAAAATAGAGGGGCGGAACCGAAGAGAACAGTACGTAGGCGAGGCCTGCTCCGTTTACAGGAAAATTCTCGACAGCGATTACGAATGTCAGGCGGACGATATAAAGCGCCTCAAAACGGCTTTTAACAGAGGCGACTACACGTCGGGATATCTTAACAATGCCGACAATATCATTTATCCGCTTTTTCAGGGGCATAAAGGAATAGAAGCGGGAATTATAAAAAAGGTGGACGGAAGTTTTGTAATTGCCGGTAATCTTTTCCTGCACGAAGGTGACAGCTTCAAAATTTTGCGCGATTTTAAAGAAACGGGCAATTGCGTGGCTGTCGGCAACTCGTCGAATTTGATTACAAAAATAAAATATTCGGGCAAGCCGCAGGAAGGCGACCGCGTATACCTGACAAGCAGTGCGGCGATGAATTTTCGCATAGCGCATACGGAAAAAAGAATACAGGTACAAGCGGAGTTTTCCGCAAAAGTCGGTGAAGAACCTGTTTTAAAACTGACTGCACGCGACGCAAGCGCAATTGTCAAGGGAAAAATCAAAGCACAGTCTGCCTTAAATCAGCCGTTAAGCAATGCTCAAATAGAAGAATTATTGCGTAAAACTGGAGAAACTGAGTTTACTATTTCAGATGTAGTAATAAATTCCGACAATATTTTTCTCCCAAAATCTTCGATAAACGAGCTAAGGCGCGAAGCAACAAGCGCGTTGCGCGCCGAGTTGCTGCGGAATTATTATCAAACCCGAAATCTGCCTGCACATAACGACCGAACCGAAAAAAGCTATGAAATGCCTTTTTTGAATCATTCGGGCAAAATTATTTGTCAGGTAAAGAATGCCGACGAATATCTCAGAATAAAGCAATACACGGATTTCGTGGTTTTCAAACCAGACGATTATTCTGTGGAGTCGATAAGCGGTTTCAAAACTGCGTGCAGCGATTTTTATTTGGATTTGCCCAATTTCGCAACGCAGCATGACCTGCGGATAATAGCGGATATAATCGAAAAATGCAGCGTAACGGGTATTGTGGCGAACAATTTGTACGCATTGAGATTGGCAAAAATCTATTCGCTTGACGTAGTGCTCGGATTGGGGCTGAACATTTTCAACAGAGAATCCGCTTGTGTGTTGGGCAAAAATTTGAAGGTAAGAGCATACCTTGCTTCGCAGGAACTCAGCTTGAAGGATATACGCGACAATCTGAGCGATGCGTATATTTTTGCAGGCGGCGACATTACGGTTATGACTGTAGCTCACTGCCCGATAAAAGTAAATTTCGGAAACGAATGCAAAAAATGCAGGTACGAAAATCTTATGTACGGAGATAAAACGGGAAGAAAATTTCCTTTAAAAAGGAAGCGCATTGCCCGCTGCTATTTTGAGATTGAAAATTGCGTTCCCTTAAACGGCACGCGCAAAATAGACTTTCCCGGTAATTTTTTTCTGAAATTAGACGGAGACGAAAGAGAGGTGGCTCATTTTTCACTGCTTGCGCAGGGCGTTGACGACGGGTATCGCAAAAACGGTCAATATACTGCCGGACATTTGTCAAACAGCGTAAAATAAATATGATAGAAGAAAGGACATTAAAAAAACTCGAATATTTTGAAATTTTGAATAAAATTTCTCAATATACAACGAGCACGACGGCAAAAAACAAAGTAAGCAATTTGCGTCCCGAATCCGCGCTTGAAAAAAGTCAGTCATTGCTCGACGAAACGGAGGAGGCGGTAAATTTTTTGAATTTCGGAGTTTCTCCGGATTTCGCCCTCGACTCTACGGAGGATATTGCCGCAAAAGCAAAAATCAGGTCTACGCTTTCGTTGCGCGAGCTGCTTGTAGTCATGCGCACCTTGCGCACATCCAGATTGCTTATTTCGACTTTGAACACGCCACTGCCCGTTGCCGCGCATATTTTGCCGGACATGGCAAACGGTTTGTATGCAAACAGAGCGGTGGAAGAGGAAATCGATTTTTGCGTGCTCAACGAAGACGAGCTTAACGACAAAGCTTCCGACGCCTTGTTTTCAATTCGTCAAAAAATCAAAAAAACAAATGCGGAAATAAGAGAAAAACTCACTTCTTTTTCCAGGTCGTCGACAATATCCAAATATCTGCAAGACGACATAGTCACGCTGAGAAACGACAGGTACGTAATTCCCGTCAAGCAGGAATACAAGAGCAATGTGCAGGGCATAGTTCACGACCAGTCGTCAACAGGCTCGACATTGTATATCGAGCCTATCGCAATTGTAAATCTCAATAATCAGCTCAGAGAGTTGCTTTTGAAAGAAAGGGAGGAGATTGAAAGAATTCTGTCCGAGTTTACCGATAAAATCAGCGTCTTTGCCCAATTTTTGGTTGCAAACTCCGAAATTATCGCATATTTGGACGGTGTTTTTGCGAAAGCGAGGTATTGCATCGAGTTGAACGCAACTCGCCCCAAGCTCAACGACAGGGGGATTCTCGACATAAAAAGAGGGAGGCACCCTCTCATAGACAAAAAATCCGTTGTGCCTATCGACCTCCGTCTTGGCGGAGATTTCGACATGATAGTGATTACGGGACCAAACACGGGCGGAAAAACCGTTTCCCTGAAAACGACAGGCTTGTTTTGTTTGATGGCGATGAGCGGAATTTTTCTGCCTGCCGCTCACGAAACAATCGTTTCGGTATTTGAAAACATTTTTTGCGATATCGGCGATGAGCAAAGCATAGAACAGAGCCTGAGCACTTTTTCAAGCCACATAAAAAACATATCCCACATAGCTCAATCCCTCAACCGCAATTCTCTTGTGCTTTTGGACGAAGTCGGCGCGGGAACCGACCCCGCCGAAGGCGCGGCATTGGCTCTTGCGATAGCGGAATATATTCTCGACAGCGGCGCAAAATCCGTTCTTACCACTCACTACGGGAGACTTAAAGAGTTTTCGCTGACAACCCCTAAGGTTGCAAGCGCTTCGATGGAGTTTGATACGAGTACGCTGTCTCCAACTTACAGACTTGTTTTGGGGATTCCCGGCAGTTCAAACGCATTGGACATTGCGGGACGGCTCGGGCTGTGCCAAAAAATCGTAGACAACGCACGCGGCAAGCTTTCTTCGGAAAAAGTGACATTTGAAAATGTTTTGAGAAACGCGGACACGTTGCGTAGGGAATACAAAGCGCAGCTCGACGAAATAAACTCTCTCAAAGCGAGCATACAGGAAGAGTATGCCAAGGCTGCCGACCAAACGAGAATTTTAAAGGAGGAAAGAGAACGCCTGCTTTCAGGTTCGCAAATCGAAGCAAAAAGAATTGTGAGCAATGCCAAAGCCGAGGCGGAGGAACTGCTCGACAAGCTCAAAAAAATGGTGCGCGCCGCGGCGTTGGAGGAAAAAAGCCTTTTTGAAGCGCGTTCCGTAATCAAAAAGCTTGACGACAAAAAGTACGACGTAACGGCGGAAGAGCCTGACATAATAACGGGCGCGAGAATCAAACCCGAAAAATTAAAAATCGGGGAATGTGTTTTCGTCAAAAAGATGAATACAAGCGGCATTGTTTCGGGATTCGGTAAAAACGGCAAAATCGAAATCAAAATCAACAAGATGACTGTATTTACCGACGCCGACGATTTGTATGAATGCGTCGATTTGTCGGACAAACCGAAACCGAAGGTTTCGCAGGGAGTAAAGACGCATATCAGAGCGGCAGCGCCGGCAAGAGAAATTATTTTGCTTGGACAAACGGTAGACGAGGCCATTGCCAATGTGGACAAATTTCTCGACGACGCGGTTCTGTCCGGTCTTTCGGAGGTACGTGTCGTTCACGGCAGCGGCACTGGGGCGCTCAGAAAAGGTCTGCACAAATATTTCGCCACGCATCCTGCGATAGAGAGTTTCAGACTCGGAAAATACGGAGAAGGAGAAAGCGGCGTCACGATTGTGACGTTGAAATAGAGTATGATATATTATTTTGACAATGCGGCTACAACGCGAATGGAGCCGTCGCTTACGGAAATATGGAGAAAATATTCCTGCGAAGAGTATTTTAATCCGTCCGCTCTCTCCGACCACTCCACGAGCGTTTACAAATCAATAGAGGACGCGCGTAAAAAGGTAGCCGCCTCATTGGGAGCGGACGCCGACGAAATTTATTTTACATCGGGCGGCACGGAGGCGGACAATCTTGCCGTTTCGGGCGTTGCGGGAGGTAAAAAAGGAAACATAATCACTTCCAAGGTCGAACATCCGGCAGTTTACAATACCATTAAAAATTTAAAAAACAAGGGGTTTGAAATACGATACGTCAAGCTAGACGAAGAGGGCGCGGCGGACGTGCAAAGTCTTGCAAGCCTGATTGACGAAAACACCCTGTTGGTGAGTCTTATGCACGTAAACAACGAAACCGGCGCGATAAACGACATTCAAAAATTGGCAAGCTTGACAAAAAAAATAAACAAAAATTCCTTGTTTATGTCCGACGGCGTTCAGGCATACGGAAAGCTCCCCGTGAAGCTGCATTCGACTGCCGTCGACTTGTATACGATAAGCGGACACAAAGTCCACGCGCCCAAAGGAATAGGGGCGCTGTATGTAAAAAAAGGAGTTAAAATCACTCCTGTTTTTTGGGGAGGCGGTCAGGAAAGAAATTTAAGGTCCGGCACTGAAAACGTAGCAAATATTGTCTGTTTGGGCGAAATTGCCGATAAAATTCCCCACACTGATAGGAATAGTTGCATGGATTTTAAAATTTTAAAAAATACTATTCTTGGAATAATAGACAATTCAATCGACGGCTATCTGAATCTTTCAAAGCGCGGAATCGATTCTTTGCTTTTTTTGTTTTTTAAAGGCATTAAGTCGGAGGTTCTTATGCGCCTTTTGGAAAACGAGGGATTTATTGTCGGCAACGGTTCGGCATGCAGCTCCAAAAACAAAACTTCGAGAATTGCCGACGCTTTGGGAGTGAGTAAAAACTTTGCGGAGGGCGGTATCAGAATATCTTTCGGAAAATACAACACACCGGAAGAAGCGGAAAAGCTGGGCAAGGCGATAGTCAGAAACATTCTTTTTTTGAGAGGCGCAAAGTGAAAAAAGTAATAATAATCCGTTATTCGGAAATTCATCTGAAAGGCAACAACAGGGGATTTTTTGAAAATGCTCTGCTGACTAATATTAAAAAAAGCCTTTCGGATTTAAAATGCGAGCTTTTGAGGCAACAGGGCAGATATCTTATTGTTGACTTTGACGAATGCGACGAATGTGCTATTATTGACAGACTGAAAAAGGTATTCGGCATTCACTCGATAAGTCCCGCCATGGAAACCGATTCGGATACAGACGAAATTTTTGAATGCGTAAAAGCTTTGGCTCAAACAAGGGGAAGATTCAGAATCAACACCAACAGGGCGGATAAAGCCTTTCCCCTAAAATCCATGGAAATGTCTGCGGAAATGGGAGGTCGACTGCTCCAATTCAATCCCGCTCTCAAAGTCGATTTACACAAGCCCGATTGGTGCGTAAATATCGATATAAGAGAAAACGGAAAAACCTTGGTATATGCCGAAAATATCAGAGGCGTAAACGGAATGCCCGTAGGGACGAGCGGCAAAGGACTGCTTTTGCTTTCCGGAGGAATAGACAGTCCTGTCGCAGGCTACATGATGGCGAAAAGAGGGATGTCCGTAAGGGGACTGCATTTTCACAGCTATCCTTACACGGGACTGCGCGCAAAGGAAAAGGTTATGGAATTGGCTGAAAAAATCGCAGAATATACGGGCGAGTTTTCTGTCGAAACAATATCCGTAACCGAAATTCAGACTCAGATACATGAAAAATGCCCCGAGGAGCTTATGATTACGCTGCTGCGAAGGTTTATGATGCGAATAGCGTGCAAAATAGCTAAACGGGAAGGGTGCGGAGCCATTATTACGGGAGAAAGCTTGGGGCAGGTGGCAAGTCAGACGCTTGAAAGCATAAACGTTACCAATGCCGTTGCCGACAAGCCGGTTTTCAGACCGCTTATAGGCTTCGACAAGGATGAAATAATAGAAACGGCGCGCAAAATAGGCACTTACGAAACATCCATATTGCCTTATGAAGACTGCTGCACGGTATTTCTGCCGGACGCGCCCGTAACTCATCCGACCGTTAAACGCGCCGAAAGGGAAGAGGCAAGAATTAACGGTTTTAAAGAATTGATAAACGAAGCCGTTGCGGGAATCGAAATAATAAACGTTTAGCCGGCAACCTCCAAAACTCAGTCGATTATAGTAAAATTATCGAAATCGTCCAGCACGGTATCGTTTTCTATAAACGTATTCGGCGACGAATATGCAGTCGGCATATTATCGGCGGAAAACAAAGCGCTTAATCTGTCTTTGGGTTTAACGCCGTCTCCGGCCAAAAGAACTTTTTTATTTTGTATCAGTTCAACTGCGTCGATCTCTGCCGTGACAATATTTTCCGGAATAGGAAAATTACTTTTATCGTTCAGCTGTACGAGAACTTTTTTTACGAGTTTTGCCGGAAGGT
>OGQR01002501.1_pt1 | contig 10904 bp, 9 predicted proteins | sample 1553271 | NCBI WGS metagenome assembly OGQR01 (sample SAMEA2579970, study PRJEB22360) | human gut metagenome | biome: human gut; feature: human-associated habitat; material: faeces | place: Denmark | collected 2008/2010 | reverse complement strand
TTGTCCGTCCAATCTGTCTGGCTAATGCGCGCCATGAGCGGGTTGCCGTTGGCGGTCTTCTTCTGTGTATTGGCGATCGCGACCGTGACCTTGTGGCCGTAGTACCAGTTGGCAAGGGTGGCGGTATCGGTAAAGCGCTGGTCGGTGGTGGTGGAGTTCAAAATAACGGTGTAGATCTCGTCGCCGTCGCGGTTGTAGGCGCTCGTAAAGCAATAGCCTGCGTCGTCGGTGGTGCCGGTCTTGCCGCCAATGTTTCCGTCTTGACCGAGCAAAACGTTGTGCGTGTCCATGGAATGCGAATGGTCTGAGCCGTCGGCGCCCGTAACCTCGATCCAGGAGTCCTCGCTCGCCACGACCTCGCGGAACGTGTCGTTTTTCATAGCCTCCTGCATCATCAGTGCCACGTCATGTGCTGTCGAGTGCATATCGCCGGCCCACTCGTCAAAATCCAGGCCGTGCGGATTCTCGAAGACCGTACCGGTGCAGCCGAGCTTTTTAGCGCGCTCGTTCATGGCCTTTACAAAGGTGGCCACGGCGTCCTTGGTCTTGGGGTCGATCTTTTTGCCTACGTACTCGGCAAGTGCGATGGCGGCATCGTTGCCCGAGGGAATCATCAGGCCGCGCAGGGCCTGCTCCACGGTGAGCTCGTCGCCTTCGAGCAGGCCGGCAGTCGAGTTGCCTACGGTGGCGGCAGCGTTGCTCACCGTGACCTTCTCGTCCATCTTGCAGTTTTCGACGGTCAGGATTGCGGTCATGACCTTGGTGATCGAGGCAATCTTGACCTGATCATCGGCGCCGCGTCCATAGTAGACGGTGCCGTCCTTGCCCATAACAAGGGCATTCGTTGCCTCGATATCGGGCAGGTTTTCTGTCGTGATGCCGCGGGCGTCGGCGGTCTTGCCGCAGACGTCGTCGGTCGTGAGCACTTGGGCGCCGGCAACAGCAGGTACGCCGGCAACAAGGGCGATGGCACAGGCAAAGCCGGCGGCAAGCTGGGCGGAGCGCTTTGCAAAAGAGGTGAGGGACTTCACAGATTTCGCTTTCGACGGGATGGTCTCTTCTGGCACTAGAGTATATCGTTTGCCGGCGTCGGCGATCATCGCGTGCGCGCTTGGCCCACATCCGCACCCGAACGGGCACAAGGGTGCTTAAGGCCGACTTAATCACCCACGCTTGTTGTGTGTGGCGTGCGTCGCCTCGGGCATAATGGAGCGCGAGAGGAGCACGCATGAACGAGCGCATACTGGTAGTTGATGACGAGAAGGCCATTGCCGACCTGGTTGGCATCTACCTTACAAAGGAGGGCTTTGACGTCCAGATAGCCTACGGCGGGGCCGATGCGGCCAAGGCAATTCTGGAGCAAGAGTTTGACCTGGCACTGCTCGATGTCATGCTGCCCGATATCGACGGCTTTGAACTGCTGCGTACCATCCGTGCCAGCCATACTTATCCCGTAATTATGTTGACGGCACGCGATGCCCAGCAGGATAAGATCGAAGGCCTTTCGCTTGGCGCGGACGATTACGTGGTCAAGCCGTTCCGCCCGCTGGAGCTCATCGCGCGCGTTCATGCTCAGTTGCGCCGCTACACCAGCTACGGTAGCCGCGCGCAGGCGACCGAGTCGCCGACCCTCCAGCTCGACGGCCTCGAGATCAACCGTGACGCTCGCTCCGTGACGGTGGACGGTGCGCCGGTGCGCCTCACGCCCATCGAGTATTCCATCTTGCTGTATCTGGCCGAGCAACGCGGCAGCGTAGTGCCCGTGGAGGACCTGTTCCGCGCGGTGTGGAACGAGGACTTTATGCCCGGCTCCAACAATACGGTGATGGTGCACATTCGTCACCTGCGCGAAAAGATCGGTGACGACGCTCAGAAGCCGCGCTTTATCAAAAACGTTTGGGGCGTCGGCTATATCATCGAATAACGCCTTTGTTTGCGAGGACATGGACATGACAAAAGACGATAAGCAGGCGTTTGAGGTGCCCGATCGGCACTTTGGATATGTTAGGGCGGTCGTCGATAATCGCGCGCTTGCGACGGTGCTGCTCTTTTTGCTGAGTCTGCTGCTAATCGGCATTGGTAACATCGCCGGTATCTTGGCGGTGCTACTCATCGGCTTCTTGCTGATCGATCGCTTTGAAATCGTGCGTCGTTGCGTGGTGATCGGCGGTGCCGCGTGGGTCATGACGCTGGCGATCGGCGCCATGGCACTCGGTGGCATTGAGGGACCGGTGCTGTTCGATGCCGGCTTTGTATTCAACATGCTTGGCTTTGTCTTGGCGCTCGCCGTGTGCGTCCTGTTCTTTTGCGGCCGCGCTCTGTACTACCAGGGCTATGAGCAGGGTGAGCAGCATTCCGACCGCGTGCTTGCCGCCCGTATTCAGGACCGCCTGATCGATCATCCCGACGCGTGGGACAACATCGACGGCGACTTCCTGGAGGTCGAGGGTGTGCTCAACCGTGTGCGCGACCGCGAGCACAAAGTCCAGCAAGCCCTGCGTGACGAGTCGCACCGCAAGGACGATTTGGTCACATACTTGGCGCATGACCTGCGCACGCCGCTTGCCAGCGTGGTGGGCTACCTCTCGCTGTTGCAGGAGGCGCCCGACCTGCCGGTTGAGCAGCGCGCACACTTTACGGGCGTGGCGCTCGACAAGGCGCACCGGCTCGACGCGCTTATTGAGGAGTTCTTTGATATCACGCGCTTTGACTTCCACGATATTGTGCTCACGCGCGGCTACGTTGACCTGGGATTGCTGCTGGCGCAGGTGGCCGATGAGTTCTATCCCATTCTCAACGAGCAGCACCAAGATGTCCAAGTTGATGTGCGTGAGGACCTGACGGTGCTCGTAGATGGCGACAAGATGGCTCGCGTGTTCAACAACATCATGAAAAACGCCATCGCCTATAGCTACGAAGGATCGACCATCACGATTGAGGCTGGGCGCCAAGATGACGGTGGCGTGCGAATTCGCTTTATCAATCAGGGTGATCCGATTCCGGCGGCTAAACTCAAGGTGATCTTTGAGAAGTTCTATCGCCTGGACGCGGCGCGTGCGACCGATCGCGGTGGCGCCGGCCTGGGCCTTGCCATTGCCAAGGAGATTGTCGCGGCACACAGCGGCACCATTGCGTGCGAATCGACGCCCGAGCACACGGTGTTTACCATTGCGCTGCCCGCTGCATAACCAGCGTGTCCTTACAAACACTTGACAATGCGCTCACGTGCGTATGAGCCGTGATTTCTACTATCGATACTGCTGAATTGATATCGATATGGAGGTATGCGGTATGACGGCTGCTGCGGCGATGGAGCCTACGGAGCTTGAGGAACTCATAGAGGCGCAGGCCGAGGCCGCGCACGAGCGCGAAGTTGGGGATGCGACTCGCCCCACGGCGCAGGACCTTGCCGTCTCGCCGACGCGTATCGATGTTGAGGGCCTTGACCTGTTTTACGGCGACCATCATGCGCTCAAGGACGTGAACATCAAGATTCGCGACAAGCAGATTACCTCGTTTATCGGTCCTTCGGGCTGCGGCAAGTCGACGTTGCTGCGTTGCTTTAACCGCATGAACGACGGCATCAAGGATTGCCGCATTGAAGGCAAGATTGCACTTGACGGCCAGAATATCCTGGGCGATTACGATATCTGCCGCTTGCGCCAGCGCGTGGGCATGGTGTTCCAACGCCCCAATCCGTTTCCCATGAGCATCTACGACAACGTCGCCTACGGTCCTCGCGGCATGGGAGTGCGCGACCGCGTCGTGCTCGACGAGCTGGTCGAAGACTCCCTGCGACGCGCCGCACTGTGGGATGAGGTCAAGGACAAGCTCAAGGAGTCGGGGCTGGGCCTTTCGGGCGGGCAGCAGCAGCGTCTGTGCATCGCCCGCGCGCTTGCCGTGCAACCCGATATTCTGCTGATGGACGAGCCCACGAGCGCTCTCGATCCCGTGTCGACGCTGGTGGTTGAGCAGCTGGCCTGCGAGCTCAAGGAGACCTGCACGCTCGTGGTCGTTACGCACAATATGCAGCAGGCGGCGCGCATCTCCGACTCGGTCGCGTTTTTCTTGCTGGGTGAGTTGGTGGAGCACGCACCCAGCGCTCAGCTCTTCAAAAATCCCACCGACCCGCGTACGGCGGATTATTTGACGGGACGTTTTGGCTGATACCATCTAGTAAAGGTACCTTTAGGGTTAAGATGCGGTCATGCCGGCCGCAAAGGGGTTCAACATGATCTATTACGTCGAGGACGATGACAACATCAGGGATTTGACGGTCTATGCGCTGCGCAAGCAGGGAATCGAGGCCGAGGGCTTTTCGTGCGATGGCGAGTTTAAGGCCGCCGTGGCGCGACGGGTACCCGATGCCGTCCTGCTCGACATCATGCTGCCCGATACCGACGGTTTGGCAATTATGCGTCGCCTGCGTGCCGACCGTCTGACGGCGACGGTGCCCATCATGATGCTTACTGCTAAGGATACCGAGCTCGATAAGGTGATGGCGCTCGATGGCGGTGCTGACGATTATCTGACCAAGCCGTTTTCGCTCATGGAGCTTGCCAGCCGTTGCCGTGCGCTGCTGCGCCGCGGCGGTATGGTCAAGCAGGCGAGCGATGTGCTCAGCGTGGGCGATATCGTGCTTTCGCCCAGCCATCGCGAGGCGACCGTTGCCGGCGAGCCGCTCAAACTCACCTTGCGCGAGTTCGATTTGCTCGAATATCTTATGCGCAAACCCGGCGTGGTCTTTACCCGCGAGTCGCTGCTGCAGAGCGTATGGGGCTGGGACTTCGACGGCGGTTCGCGCACCGTCGACGTGCATGTGCAGACGCTCCGCCAAAAGCTCGGCGAGCGTGCCGGCGCTATCGAGACGGTGCGCGGCGTGGGTTATCGCCTGGCGGAGCCTTCCGCCGGTAGCGATACTGAAGATGCCGTCGCTGCGGCAGCAGCATCGGAGGAGTAGTCCGTGGTCTTTGCCCCTCAGGGAAAACACACGCTCTCGCATCGCGTGTTTGCGACGATATTTGTCTGCGCCATGTCCGTCATTTTGGCGTTTACGGTGCTGGGCGCGTTCTTTGTGCAAAACACCTTGGCAGATGCCACGAGTGCCAACCTTTCGCAAGAAACCGAGCTTATTGCCGCCGCCTTAAACGAGCAGAAGGAGCCCATCGCATTCTTGCGAAGCCTCGATCGCGAGGACCTTCGTATCACGCTGATCAACAGGGATGGATCGGTCGCCTACGATAACGAGGCGTCTCCTTCCATGCTGCCCAACCATGGCGATCGCCCCGAGGTCGTTGAGGCCCTTGAGAGCGGTTCGGGCTCCGCGGAGCGCTCGAGCACCACGCTCGACGAGATTATGCTATATCGCGCCGTCGCCCTTGATAACGGTCAGGTTGTTCGTTTGGCACAGGCCCAGCCTGGCGTTGCGGCGATTTTGCTTTCGCTGGTGGCGCCGATGCTGCTTATTGCGGCGGCGGGCGCGGTGCTCTCATTTTTCCTTGCGCGCCGCGAATCCCGTGCCATCATTGCGCCGCTGCAGGAGGTCGATTTGGACCACCCGCGCCGTAGCTATGAACACGCCTACACCGAGATGGTTCCCATGCTCGAGCGCATTGAGTCACAGCGCCAGGAGCTTAAACGCCAGATGGCGGTGCTGGCCGATAACGACCGCATGCGTCGCGAGTTCACGGCCAATATCACTCATGAGCTCAAGACCCCGCTCACCGCGATTTCGGGCTATGCCGAGCTTATTGCAAACGGCATGGTTGAGGGCGAGGATGACCTGCGCAACTTTGGCGGCCGCATCTACCGCGAGGCGGGACGCCTGGCAGCGCTCGTCAACGACATCCTCACGCTTTCCAACTTGGACGAGGCGGAACGAGCATCCGAGGGCGAGGCTGTGCCCATTGGGTCCACAGAGTCCATCGAGCTCTCTCGCGCCATGTTGACGGTGGAACAGCGTCTTGAGCAGGTTGCCCGTCAGTCGAATGTGACCATTGGGCACGAGACGAAGCCCGTGGTGATCGAAGGCGTGACGCGCCTGATCGACGAGCTGATCTATAACCTGGCAAGCAACGCCATTCGCTACAACCGATCTGGCGGTACGGTCACGCTGCGTTGTGGAACTAACGATGAGGGTCATCCGTACCTGTCTGTTGCCGACACGGGTATCGGTATTGCGCCCGAGGAGCAGGGTAAAGTGTTCGAGCGTTTTTACCGCGTGGACAAGAGTCGTTCTAAGGCGCGTGGCGGAACCGGCCTGGGCTTGGCGATCGTCAAGCACGCCGCTCTGTACCATCACGCCGCGATTGACCTGTCGAGTGAGCCGGGCGTGGGAACTACCATTGCGGTAACGTTTCCCGTGCAACAAGAGGGACCGTTCGCGTAGCGGTATGGCAAAAACCGAGGATTAGACGATGCGCCTCCGCTGCCGCGTTAGTTGTTGTGCAACTTATACGCGGACGCTGTATCTTATGTATAGAGTTCGGACATGGCAAAAAGATGCGATATCATACGGGCAGTTTTGTCGATATGAACTAGGGAAATGAAAGGCAAACTGCATGACCCTTCTCGAACTGTTCCAGTTGCTTAAAAAGCACCTCAAGCTGGTCATTGCCCTTCCGGTGGTCTGCGCGATCGCCATGGGCGTCGTCTCCTTCGCCATGATGGACAACACCTACACCGCCACGACGAGCATGTACATTCTCGCCAAAACCGATGGCGGCCAGACGAGCTACTATAACGACCTGTCCGCAAGCCAGATGCTCTCCAACGACATCGCCACCCTGCTCGATAGCGATAGCGTCAAGAGCGGTGCCGCCAAGGAGCTGGGCCTTACCAGCCTGGACGACTATAAGGTGAGTGTTACGAGCGAGACCACGACCCGCGTTATCTCGCTGTCTGTGACCGGTGCCAGCCCCGATGGCGCCGCCGCCGTCGCTAACGCCATGGCCAACTCGGTTTCTACCGTTGCCCAGGACGTCGACGCCGCCCAGGCCGTCAACGTCATCGACAAGGCAAAGGTTCCCACCCAGCCCAGCGGCCCCAACCGCAAGCTCTACATTGCAGTTGCCGCTCTGGCCGGTCTGTTTGTCGCTGTCGCGATTGTTGTGCTGCTCGACATGCTCAACACGCGCGTCCGTTCTGTCGATGACGCCGTCGAGCTGCTCGGCGTGCCCGTCATCGGCCGTTTCCCCGTTGTGAAGGGCGGTAAGTAATCCATGGCCCGTAAAAAGAAAACCGGCGATACCCTCGCCTTTAACAACGCAGCCAAGACGCTGCTCGCCAATATTCGCTTTGCGAGTGTCGATACGCCTATCAAGTCCATTACGGTGACCTCCTCCATTCCCAACGAGGGTAAGTCCACCATCGCGCTCAACCTGGCACAGGCCATCGCAACCAGCGGCAAGAGCGTTCTGCTCGTTGAATGCGACATGCGCCACCGTACGCTTGCCAACATGCTGGGCATCCGTCATGCCGGCGGCTTGTACACTGTGCTTTCCGATCAGATGTCGATCGATGAGGCCGTTATCGACACCGACCAGCCCAACCTCTTCTTCCTTGACGCCGAGCCGCGCATTCCCAATCCGGCAGACATCATCGCCTCGCGCCGCTTTGCCAAGCTTGTCGCCGCGCTGGAGGAAAAGTACCAGTACGTCATCTTTGATACGCCGCCTGTGGGTACGTTCGTTGACGCTGCCGAAGTCGCTGCGATCACCGACGGCACCATCTATGTCATCCGTCAGGACTTTGCCAAGCGCAATGAGATCCTCGCTGCTTTCGATCAGCTCAACAAGGCCGAGGTCAACGTGATCGGTACGGTCATGAACTGCTGCGAGACTTCGAGCCACGACTACTATTACTCGTATTATGGCGGGGATAAGGGGCAGAACGACGCTGCGGCTGGGGCCAATCCCGCTGTTGGCGGCGCGGCTGCAACGGGCACCCCTGCGAAGGCGAAACGCTTTAAGAAATAAGCAATGACGCAGATAAGAGGGCGATATGCGAGACATCCATTGCCATATCCTGCCCGGAGTCGATGACGGCGCGGTAAACCTTGAGCAAAGCTTGGCGATGCTCGAGGCGGCCCGCGCCGTCGGCGTAACGCACATGGTGTGCACGCCGCACTGCCGGGACCCGTATTTTGACTTCGAAAAAATGTGGGAGGCCTATCGACTGCTTTGCGCGCATGCGGGCGATATGCATTTGCAGATGGGCTTTGAGGTCAATCATGCCAAGCTCATGGATTTGGGCATCGAATGGGCCGATCGCCTGCATTTCGATGGCTCAAACGAGTTTTTGCTTGAGCTCTCGACGCGTGCTGATTCGTATGACTTTGAGGAATACGAGAACACGATCTACGACTTGCAGTGTCGCGGCTACCAGGTGATCATCGCCCATCCCGAGCGCTATCGTGCGATTCAAAAGGATGTGAGCGTGGCTGAACGCCTGGTCGACCTGGGCTGCAAACTGCAGGCTTCGGCTGATTTTATTGCCGGCGGGCGCTTTGGTCGCGAAAAGAAGCCGGCGCAGTGCCTGTTTAAGCAGGGCCTGTACAGCTATATCGCGAGCGATGCCCACAACGTGGGCCACTACGATTGCTTGGCAAAAGCACGCGCGAAGTTTAGCGTGGGAGCTCATTTCCGCTAAAATTTTCCCCTACGTTCGCATCGAATGAAGGGGCGACCATGGATATTCAAATTAAGACGGGATGCTTTGAGGATGCGGCGCTGGTGCGCCGCGCCGTCTTTATGGACGAACAGGGTTACGAAATCGAGTTCGACCAGATCGATGAGGCCTCGAGCTGCATTCATGTGACGCTGTACGTGGATGGTCAGCTCGCCGGCTGCTCGCGCGTGTTTCCCGAGGAGCTGGAGCACGCGGCAGATGCGGAAGCCCCGGCGTTGCCGGCATGCGACATGGACGAAGGCGTTGCGGCGGGGGAGACCTACATTATGGGGCGCGTCGCCGTGCTGCCGGCCATGCGCCGTCGCGGTCTGGCAAGCAAGATTGTCGAAGCCAGCGAAGCTGCTGCGTGCGATGCCGGCGCCAAGCTCATAAAGTTGCATGCACAGGAGTACGTGCTGCCGCTCTATGCCAAGGCCGGCTACACGCAGATTGCCCCGGTGGACTACGAAGACGAAGGCCAGCCTCATGCCTGGATGGCCAAACTGCTGGGCGACAGATAGGGACGTTCCTTTTCTGCCGGCAGCTGGGGACACTCCTTGGCAATCGACGCATGGGTGTTCCAACATACAGTTTTTCGATTCCGTATGTATATATGCGCGCTAATAGGTTATAAAATCTAAGTCTGAACATAGCAGGTCTGCGATGCGGCTCGGGCAACCGGGCCGTTTTTGCGGGCAGGGGTAGCGCGAAAGGACTGCACATGCGTCAATTTAAGACCGAGAGTAAAAAACTGCTCGACCTCATGATCAACTCCATCTACACCAATAAGGAAATCTTCCTGCGCGAGCTTATCTCCAACGCGAGCGATGCTGTCGACAAGCTCAACTTTAAGAGCCTTCAGGATCCGAGCGTCAAGCTCGACCAGGGCGACCTGGCCATTCGTGTCTCCTTTGATAAGGACGCCCGCACCATCACGATTTCGGATAACGGAATCGGCATGACCGCCGAGGAGCTCGAGCGCAACTTGGGCACCATCGCCCATTCCGGCTCCGAGGAGTTTAAGACCGAGAACGCCGAACAGCAGGGCTCCGATGTCGACATCATCGGTCAGTTTGGCGTGGGTTTCTACTCCGCCTTTATGGTCGCCAGCCACGTGAAGGTCGTCAGCCGCGCTTATGGCGAGGATACCGCCCACGTTTGGGAGTCCGACGGTCTTGAGGGCTACACCATCGAGGATGGCGAGCGTGCTGAGCACGGTACCGATGTCATCCTGACGCTGCGCGAGAACGAGAAGCTCGACGCTGACGGCGAGGCCGAGACCTACGATCGCTTCCTGACCGAGTGGGGCCTCAAGAGCCTGATTCAGCAGTACAGCAACTATGTGCGCTACCCGATTCAGATGATGGTGACCAAGAGCCGCCAGAAGCCCAAGCCTGAGGACGCCGGCGACGACTACAAGCCCGAGTACGAGGACTATCAGGAGCTCGAGACCATCAACTCCATGACGCCGATCTGGAAAAAGCGCAGCTCTGACGTTGAGCAGAGGGATTACGACGAGTTCTACAAGTCTACGTTCCACGACTTTGACGATCCCGCGCGCACTATCAGCTTCCATGCCGAGGGCACGCTTGAGTACGATGCACTGCTGTTTGTGCCGGGTCGCGCCCCGTTCGATCTGTACAGCAAGGACTACGAGAAGGGCCTGGCGCTCTATAGCTCCAACGTGCTGATTATGGAGAAGTGCGACGACCTGCTGCCCGACTACTACAACTTTGTGCGCGGTGTCGTGGACTCTGCCGACGTGACGCTCAATATTTCGCGTGAGACGCTGCAGCAGAATCGTCAGCTCAAGGCCATTGCCAAGCGTGTGGAAAAGAAGATTACCGCCGACCTTGAGGACATGCGCGACAACGACCGCGAGGCATACGAGAAGTTCTTTGAGAACTTTGGTCGCGGTCTTAAGTACGGCATCTACTCAAGCTACGGCATGAAGGCCGACGAGCTCGCCGACTTGCTGCTGTTCTGGTCTGCCAAGGAGCAGAAGATGATCACCCTTGCCGAGTATGCCAAGGGCATGCCCGAGGGCCAGAAGGCAATTTACTATGCCGCCGGCGATTCGCGCGAGCGCCTGACCAAGATGCCCGTCGTGAAGGGCGTGCTCGACCGCGGTTACGATGTACTGCTGCTGACGCAGGACGTGGATGAGTTCACCTTCCAGGCCATGCGTGAGTACGTTGCCGCCGATATGCCCAAGATCTACGAGGACGATGCCGCCC
>OGQR01002495.1_pt1 | contig 10928 bp, 8 predicted proteins | sample 1553271 | NCBI WGS metagenome assembly OGQR01 (sample SAMEA2579970, study PRJEB22360) | human gut metagenome | biome: human gut; feature: human-associated habitat; material: faeces | place: Denmark | collected 2008/2010 | reverse complement strand
TTGAAGCACCATTGACTCAATGAAATCCCAGATTTCATCTCTTCCCTGCTTTGTCTCAGCAGAATACGGAATCACAGTTGTTCCTTTTCTTAACTGAAGGCCTTCTCTTATCGCTTTCAGATTCTTCTGAACCTGACTGCGTTTCAGTTTATCCAGTTTCGTTGCAATGATGATCGGCTCATATCCGTTGTGAAGGATCCACTCATACATCTGTCTGTCATTTGCAGAAGGATCATGACGGATATCGATCAGGAGAAAAACGGCTTTCAGATTATGTGAAGTATGAAGATAATTTTCAATCATCTTTCCCCATTTTTCTTTCTCGGCCGGTGTAACCCGCGCATATCCATAACCTGGAAGATCCACCAGATCAAGTTCATCATTGATCTTGTAAAAATTGATCGTCTGCGTTTTTCCAGGCTGTGCGCTGGTACGTGCCAGTGCTTTCCTGTTCATCAGTCCATTGATCAGAGACGATTTGCCAACATTTGATTTACCTGCAAATGCAACCTCCGGCAGACCGGTATCCGGAATCTTACTGGTAATACCGCATACGATATCTAAAACTGCACTTTTTATGATCATAAAATCCTCTTTCGATTATCAGGCAAGTGCTTCATGCAGCACTTCATTCATATTATCTACAAAGGAGATTTTCAGTCCATCAAGAATCTCGGCATCCATCTCCTGAATATCCGGTTTGTTATCCTTCGGTACCAGAACCTGCTTGATCTTGGCATATTTGGCCGCAAGAAGCTTTTCTTTCAGACCACCGATTGGAAGCACATGACCACGAAGTGTGATCTCACCGGTCATAGCCACATCTGCACGCACCTCTCTGCCGATAATTGCAGAAAGCATTGCAGTTGCCATGGTAATACCCGCAGAAGGACCATCTTTTGGAACTGCTCCCTCCGGAATATGTACATGGATATCATTTTCCTGGAAAAACTCCGGTGCGATTCCATATTTATCTGCCACTGAACGAATATAAGAAATACCCGCCTGCGCGGATTCTTTCATAACATCTCCAAGCTGTCCTGTGAGAACAAGTTCTCCCTTACCAGGCATTACATTAACTTCAATCTGCAGCGTATCACCGCCGACCTGCGTCCATGCAAGACCTCTTGCGATACCAACCTCATCCTTTTTGTTTGCCATCAGATAACTGTATCTGGCTTTTCCAAGGTAATTCTCCAGATTCTTACTGTTGACAGTCACCTTTTTCTGATCATTTTCCATGATCTCACGTGCTGCCTTACGGCAGATCTGTCCAATCTTACGTTCGAGTCCACGCACACCGGCTTCTCTTGTATAGAGTGTAATGATCTTCCGAAGTGCCGGAGTCTGAATCTTGAGTTTGCCCTCTGGAATTCCGTTTACTTCCAGCTGTTTTGGAATCAGGTGATCTTTTGCAATGTGTTCCTTCTCATTCTCAGTATAACCGGAAATTTCAATCACTTCCATACGGTCCAGCAGCGGACGCGGAATGTTCTGAATATCATTTGCGGTTGCAATAAAGAGCACCTCCGAAAGGTCGATCGGAAGCTCTACGTAATGATCGGCAAATTTATTATTCTGCTCGGAATCGAGGACCTCAAGAAGTGCGGAAGAGGTATCTCCCTTGTAATCTGCACTTACTTTGTCGATCTCATCGAGCAGCATCAGCGGATTTTTCACCTTCGCCTGATGGAGTCCCGCCGCAATGCGTCCCGGCATCGCGCCGATGTAGGTTCTTCTGTGGCCGCGGATCTCCGCCTCATCCCGCACACCGCCGAGACAGATGCGGACGTATTTTTTATTCAGGGCTCGCGCCACGCTTCTCGCAATCGAGGTCTTACCGGTTCCCGGAGGGCCTGCCAGGCAGAGAATCGGGCTCTCGCCTTTCTTCGTCAGGGTGCGTACGGCCAGGAATTCGAGGATTCTCTCTTTTACTTTCGAAAGACCGTAGTGATCTTCCTCCAGAATCTCGCGTGCTCTTGCCAGATCTTGATTGTCACGGGATGCCTTATCCCACGGAAGCCCCAGCAGTGTCTCGATATAGCCGCGGATCACGCCTGCCTCGGACGGATTGCTGGCCGAATTTTCCAGACGGTGGATCTCTTCGGAAATCCGCTCTTTTACCTCTTTGGAAGCTTTGAGCTTCTCAAGCTGCTTCTTATAATTTTCAATCTCGGTCCGGGAATTGTCCTCGCCGAGTTCCTCGCGGATGACTTTAAGCTGCTCGCGCAGAATATAATCACGCTGGTTCTTATCGATCCGCTCTTTGATTTTTCCCTGAATCTCCGAACGGATCTCCTGAATCTGAATCTCGTTGGCGATCATGACGCAGAGCGTATCATACCGCTCGGAAAGCTCCACAGCCTCCAGCAGTTTCTGGCGGTTTACGTAATCGAGGGGCAGATTCATGCAGATCTGGTCCACCAGCTTTCCAACTTCTTCGGTTCCGAGGATCTGGCCTGCCAGTTCCTTGCTGACTTTCTGCGTCTGCTCGCAGTAGACGGCAAACAGCTCTTTTAAGTTGCGCAGCATTGCCTCCTGCTCGATATCGGAAAACTGCATTTCGTCCGAGCCGGTAAACAGCGCCACCTCGGCGCGGAGATACTCGCTCTCCTCTTCCTCGAAGTTCAGCAGTTCTGCGCGTCTTTCTGCTTCTACGAGAATCCGAAGAACATCCTTTGGCATTTTCACAACCTGTTTGATGACCGCAATTGTTCCAATTTTATACACATCAAGCAGACCCGGTACTTCCGTATCCGGGTCTTTCTGTGTAATCAGGAAAATTTTCTGGTTTCCCAGCATCGCCTCCTCGACCGCACGAACCGATTTAGGTCTGCTGATATCAAAATGTACAATCATATCCGGCAGAATCGTTGTTCCACGCAGCGCAATCGCCGGTAATACTTTTGTCACTTCTTCCATTTAAGTTTCCTCCTGCGTTTTTCAGGCGGTTTCCGGTCTTCCGGATCTTCTTCCCATATTCCGCCGTGGAACAGGGGCCGGTTCGCCGTGAATAATCTCCGGCTCCGCCTTCTTTTCTACAGCGTCCTTGGTGATGACGCATTCTTTTGTCGTATTGTCCGACGGGATCTCATACATCAGATCCATCATCGTATCTTCCATGATTGCGCGGAGACCTCTGGCGCCTGTTTTCCGCTCCAGGGATTTCTTTGCAATCGCTTCGAGTGCATCTTCTTTGAAGTCAAGCTGTACGCCGTCCAGCTCAAACAGCTTCTTGTACTGTTTGACCAGAGAATTCTTCGGCTCAACCAGAATCTTCATCAGGGCCGTCTCATCCAGAGAATTTAACGTAACGACAATCGGCACACGTCCGACAAACTCCGGAATCAGGCCGAACTTGGTCAGATCCTGCGGCATGACCTGACGGAGCAGATCTCCGACATTCTCATCTTTTGCATGGCCGATCGGATTGTTGAATCCGATGGATTTCGTATCCTGTCTCGTCTCGATGATCTTCTCGAGTCCTTCGAATGCACCGCCGCAGATAAAGAGGATATTCGTCGTATCAATCTGAATAAACTCCTGATGCGGATGCTTTCTTCCGCCCTGCGGCGGAACGGAAGCTACAGTTCCCTCCAGGATTTTCAGCAGTGCCTGCTGTACACCCTCGCCGGAAACATCTCGTGTGATCGAAGCGTTTTCGGATTTTCTTGTGATTTTATCGATCTCATCGATGTAGATGATGCCGTGCTCAGCGCGCTCGATATCATAGTCTGCTGCCTGAATGAGGCGGAGCAGAATGTTTTCTACGTCCTCGCCGACATAACCTGCCTCGGTGAGCGCCGTTGCGTCTGCAATTGCAAACGGAACGTTGATCAGTTTGGCCAGTGTCTGTGCCAGATACGTTTTTCCGGAACCGGTCGGTCCGAGCATCAGAATGTTGCTCTTCTGCAGTTCGATGTCGGAGGATGCACCGGAAAGCACTCGTTTGTAATGGTTGTAAACAGCAACGGAGAGCACTTTTTTCGCCTCATCCTGTCCGATTACGTAGTCATCCAGAAATGCTTTGATTTCCTTTGGTTTGATCAGGTTGATCTCGTCGGTATTCTGCTCGCCGTACAGATCCTCAAACTCTTCCTGAATGATCTCCGAGCAGATTGCCACGCAGTCATCACAGATGTATGCCCCGTCCGGGCCTGCGATCAGCTTGCGTACCTGGTCTTCTGTCTTTCCGCAGAAAGAGCAGCGGATCTTGGTATCATTCCCTTTTATAGCCATCGTTTTCTTCCTTTCAACATATTACAACTAAACCTTATCGCCGGATAAGGCAAAAGGTGCCACAAAAGCCTCATTGCCGGAACTACGCTTTTGGACACCTTTCCTCTCTTATCGGTTCGTAATTACATTATCAATCAGACCGTATGCTTTTGCTTCCTCTGCGGACATGTAGTTGTCACGCTCGGTATCGATCTCAATCTGTTCCAGCGGTTTTCCTGTATTTGCCGCCAGAATTTCATTTAATTTCCGTTTGGTTTTCAGAATCTGTTCTGCAACGATTTTGATCTCGGTTGCCTGACCCTGTGCACCGCCGGATGGCTGATGAATCATGATTTCAGAGTTTGGCAGAGCCATTCTCTTTCCTTTGGTACCGCCGGCAAGAAGGAATGCTCCCATGCTGGCAGCCATACCGATACAGATCGTGGATACATCACATTTGATGTACTGCATCGTATCGTAGATAGCAAGTCCTGCGCTTACAGAACCTCCCGGGCTGTTGATATACATGTGGATATCTTTTCCCGGATCTTCAGACTCCAGGAACAGCAGCTGTGCAACGATCAGGTTTGCCGATACGTCGGTAACTTCCTCTCCCAGAAAAATAATACGGTCGTTCAGCAGTCTTGAATAAATATCGTAACTTCTCTCTCCCCTGCTTGTCTGCTCGATGACATAAGGTACAAAACTCATTCAATTGCCTCTCTTTCCGAGGTCTTACGCCTCTTTTGCGCTGTCAGCCATGAGAGTTACTGCTTCCTGAACAGCGAGATCTTTCTTCATCTGCTCTTTCTCATATTCGCCAACGAGCTCTTTGAATTTATCCAGCTCCATTTTGTACATTTCAGCCATTTTAGCCAGCTCTTCGTCCAGCTTCTCATCGCTGATCTGGATGTTTTCTGCTTCTGCAACTTTCTCAAGTACCAGTCTGCTCTCGATTCTCTTAACAGCCTGCGGTTTCATCTGCTCTTTTAAGGAATCAACGGTAGCGCCTGTAAACTGCATGTACTGCTCCATGGACAGACCCTGGGACTGGATTCTTCTTGCGAAATCGTCAACCATGTTCTCTACCTGCGTATCGATCATAGCTTCCGGAATCTCCATTGTTGCGTTCTCTACTGCTTTATCTACGACAGCGTTCTCTTTTTCTGTCTTAGCCTGCTCTTCTTTTTTCTTGGTCAGGTTGTCTTTGATTTCTTTTTTGTACTCATCCAGAGTATCGAACTCGGAAACGTCTTTTGCGAAGTCGTCATCAAGTGCCGGAAGCTCTTTTGCTTCGATTTTGTGGATGGTGCATTTGAATACTGCTGCTTTTCCAGCAAGCTCTTCTGCCTGATAATCCTCTGGGAAAGTAACGTTTACTTCCTTCTCCTCTTCCAGAGCTGCGCCAACGAGCTGCTCTTCGAATCCCGGAATGAAGGAATGGGAGCCAAGGGTCAGCGGATAATCTTTTCCAGCGCCGCCGTCGAACGGAACGCCGTCTACAGAACCTTCGAAGTCAAGTGTAACGGTATCTCCGTCTGCTGCCGGACGATCCTCTACATTGATGGTTCTTGCATTTTTCTCCTGCTCTTTTTTCAGCTCAGCTTCTACTTCTTCATCTGTAACGGTTGTGTCAGCTTTTGCTACTTCCAGACCTTTGTACTCGCCAAGGGTAACTTCCGGTTTTACTGCTACAGTTGCGGTAAAGATGAAAGCTTTGCCTTTTTCGATCTGCTCTACGTTGATCTCCGGACGGGATACGATGTCCAGTTTGCTCTCTTCTGCTGCTTTGGAATACTCTTCCGGAACAAGGCTGTTTACAGCATCCTCATAGAATACTGCCGGGCCATACATTTTTTCTACCATAGCTCTCGGAACTTTTCCTTTACGGAAGCCCGGAACGCTGATGTTCTTTTTCTGTTTCTGGTAAGCTTTCTCCAGTGCTTTTTCTAATTCTTCAGCCGGAACCTCAATGGTAAGTTTGGCCATATTCTTTTCTAAATTTTCGACCTGTACACTCATTTTATCAATTTCCTCCTTGATTTATCTGAAAAGCGGCAGAAAACCTGCACACCTCTCCATTCTACAGTCATTTATCGAGTATAGCATACTCTTTTCAAAAACGCCAGTGATTTTTTTATATTTCTGTGGTTTTTAGGCTTTTTTTAGCAATGAAATACGATTTTTTCCGCCATTTCTTTTGCTTTGTCCTCTCCCTGCAGAACACGGATCAGCTCCAGTGCGAAGTCAGTGGCTGCTCCCATGCCGCGGCCGGTGGTCACATTTTTGTCGGTGACTGCCGGTACATCGAGTACGTTTGCGCCTGCCAGCTTTTCTTCAAATCCCGGGAAGCAGACGGCGTTTTTATCTTTTAAGATGCCCATCACACCAAGGATGCTCGGCGCTGCGCAGATGGCTGCCAGTTTCTTTCCCCGATCGTCATAGGAACGGATCAGCGCTGCGAGCGTCTCGTTTCCGGCCAGATTTAATGTACCCGGCATTCCGCCCGGAAGTACCAGCATGTCTCCGTCATCAAACTCTCCCTCTTCGATGGTTTCATCTGCAAGAATGGTGATTTTGTGGGATCCTGTTACTTCTTTTCTTCCCATAATAGAAACGGTGCATACGTCTTCTCCGGCTCTGCGCAGCAGATCCACCGGGGTCAGTGCCTCAATCTCTTCACATCCGTCTGCCAGAAATACATAAATCTTTGCCATGGTTTTGTCCTCCTGTGTTGTATGATCAGTCTCGTGTGTTTTGTCACGTGATATTCTCTGCTTTTCTTTGTAACAAACCGCCGCTATTATACCACATTTTTCCGCGGAATGCTTGCATTTCATAAAAATTTCAGGACTTTTTTCGCAAAAAGCCGGATTTCGCTTAACATCACGGGAAAAGCATGGTAAACTCTTGAAAAAAGCAGTGACGCAATCACGAGAAGGAGTCTCTTTTATGGAAATCGAACGCAAATACCTTCTGGATCAGCTTCCGGAAAATCTTACAAGCTATCCATGTAAAAAAATCGAGCAGGGCTATCTTTCCACCGAACCGGTTGTCCGCATCCGCCGCTCTGACGACGAATATTATCTGACCTACAAGTCAAAAGGGCTGATGGTGCGTGAAGAGTATAATCTTCCGCTCACAAAGGAATCCTACCTGCATCTACGGGAAAAGGCAGACGGCGTTCTCATCTCAAAAACACGCTATCTGCTGCCGCTTACCGGAACGGATCTGACGATCGAGCTCGATGTCTTTGATGCACCGTATGAAGGCCTTTACCTCGCAGAGGTGGAGTTTCCGGACGAAGCATCCGCAAACGCCTTTGTTCCTCCGGTATGGTTTGGAAAGGATGTAACCTATTCTTCCGATTATCACAACAGTACGCTCAGTAAAGGAAAAAAACTATAAATTACCAGAAAAAATCCCGGTGCCTTTTCCACGGCTGCCGGGATTTTTCCGCTCGTTTGTTTTTTTACTCTTTTTTGTGCTTGCTTTTTGCTTGTTTTGGTTTGTTTTTTTGTGCATACATTCTTTGTTTTTGCTGCTTTCACATTAGCGTCATTCTGTCAAAGCGGCGGTGCTGCTCCTTCTAATCCACTCCCTTTGATTTCCGGATGCAGGCTCGTGTTGCATCAATAACAGCACTTCTCAGATTCTCCCGCTCCAGTACGGCAACCGCTTCGATGGTGGTTCCGCCTGGCGAGCAGACCATGTCTTTTAATTCTCCCGGGTGCATTCCTGTCTCGAGAAGCATTTTGGCGCTTCCAAGGACAGACTGTGCAGCAAATTCATATGCCTGTTTTCTCGGCATTCCTTCGGCTACGGCCGCATCTGCAAGAGCCTCCAGGAAAAGAAATACGTACGCCGGCGAGCTTCCGCTGACACCTGTGACGGTATCCATCAGATACTCCGGAACAACTTCTGCGCGGCCAAAGCTTTTCAGGAGGGTTAAAACGAGCTGCAGCTCTTCCTCCGTCACGAGATCATTGGCACAGACGCCGGTCATTCCTTCTCCGACGAGTGCTGGTGTGTTTGGCATGGTGCGAATTAACTTTGTTGGTTTTCCGATTTCTGTACCCAGCCATTGTAAAGACTTACCGGGAAGAATCGATACGATAATCTTCTCGGGTGAGATGAAGTTTTTGACGAGGTTTATTATATTTTTTATTTGGTTTGGCTTTACTGCCAGGAATACAAGATCGGATCCGGCTACGACCGCTTCGTTCTCCATAGTCGCCTGGACTCCAAACTGGTTGGTCAAGCGTTCCACACTTTTCTCCGTGCGGACCGATACCAGAATGTCATCTGCAGATACAACTCCTTTTTGGATCATTCCGCCAATCATGGCACTCGCCATGTTGCCGCCGCCGATAAAACCTACTTTCATGTCTGTTCGCCTCCGTATGCCTGTGTTGTAAAAAATATATGCGACACCCATAGTATGCAACAAAATTTACTTTTTTGCAATACTTTTTCTCTATTTTTCTTCTTTTCTTTTACAATTTTCTTTATTTTTTTCGAATGAAATGTCGCTGTTTGTCGACGAATGTCGAAAAGTGTCTTTTTCTGTCTTTTTTCGCTTTTCTATTCCGCCGGAATCAGCCTTTGGCGGCGGCCTCTTCGGCGTATTTTGTTGTCACGAGTGTCTTGTACGGTGCCTTTTTCTCCAGCTCTCCCGCCTGCTCCAGAATCTCCTGCAGAAGATCAAAACTTTCTTCCTCAAAGATCAGATTTTCTTTCCACGTATCCTGCTCATAGTAGCGGCGCACGATCGCGGTGATGGTTTCCAGCTCGGTTTCTGCAAACTGCGGCGCAATCACTTCTGCAATCTCCTCCGGTGTGTGCGTCTGCACGAAGTCCATTCCCTTCTGCAGTGCCTTCGTGAATTTTTCTACGGTTGCGCCGTGCGTTTTCAGATAACTCTGTTTGACGCTGTACGACGTATACGGCACATACCCGGATTCCGTTCCGACCGATGCCACGACATAGCCGTCGCCCTTCTGCTCGAGCAGTGTCGCGGACGGTTCAAATTCAATCGTATAATCCCCCTGTCCGCCGGAGAACGCGGCAGCTGTGGAACCAAAATCGATGCTCTGGTTGATGTTTACGTCTTTTTTATCAATCCCTTTCTGCGCCAGAACATACTCAAAGACCATTTCCGGCATACCGCCTTTTCTTCCCCCTAATACCTCTTTGTTTTTCAATTTTTCCCAGGTAAACGAATTGTCTTTCTCTCTTCCCACAACAAAGTTTCCCGCCCGCTGCGTCAGCTGCGCGAAGTTCACAACCGGGTCTGCGGTTCCCTCGAGGTACGCGTAGACGGTTGCCTCCGCCCCCATAAACCCGATATCCGCCTCGCCGGAAATCATCGCCGTCAGCACTTTATCTGCACCAAATCCTGTTATCAGCATCAGATCAATGCCCTCATCCGCGAAATACCCCTCCTCAATTGCCACGTACTGCGGGGCGTAAAAAATGGAGTGGGCAACCTCATTTAATGTCACCTGCTCCACTTTTTCTTTTGTCTCATCTTTTGCCCCGCATCCCGCCAGCGTCACTGCCGCCATTGCCAGTACAAGCACACCTGTCAGCCATTTTCCTTTCATCAACAGATTCTCCTGTTTTTTCATTCTAACCTTAGAATATGATTTCCCGGTAAAAATGCGTGCAAAAAACGAAGGAGAAACGTTCAAATTTCGTTTCTCCTTCGTTTCTTATTTCTTCTCTTGTTTTTCTTTTGCCTTCTGTTCTTCTTTCGTCCGGATTTTGTCTTCGTACATTTTCAGATCGTTCAGATCCAGCATGAAGCAGACCGTCGGTTTGGAAATGTGGTAATGTGTTTCTGTCATCTCCTTTTGCCGCATCTGCGCGTTTCTTTTATATTTTTCATTCTACAATGTATCTTATCGCTCCGTCAACACATTTAGGCTTCCTTTTCCGAAATTTTGTATTTTGAAAAACAAATTGAGGATCTCCGCAAAATTTGTTATAGTAAGGGTAATTCAAACAGTTACAAAGGAGGCTATTATGAAAATAAAATCAGTTGCTGTTCTGGGCGCCGGAGCGGTTGGGTCTTATGTGATCTGGGGGCTTTCGGAGAAAAAGGACATCCGGCTTGGCGTTATCGCGTCCGGGGAACGGGCGAAGCGTCTGAAAAACAAAGGATGCAAAATTAACGATACGGTTTATCACCCGGAGGTATGGACACCGGAAGAGGCACACGACGTGGATTTTCTGATCGTCTCGCTCAAATACGGCGCACTGCCGGGGGCTCTTGACAATATTACTGCCGTTACCGGCGAGAATACTGTGATCATGAGTCTGATGAACGGCGTGGACAGTGAGGAGATCATCGCGGAAAAAGTCGGTGCGGAGCATCTGCTTCATGCTGTTATCAAAGTAGCTTCTCATAAAGAGAATGACGGCTACGTTTTCAACCCTGAGGCGACGCTCGGCATCATTTTCGGCGAAGTTTCGGCGCCGTACGACAGTGAGCGTGTGCAGGCTGTTCTGGATCTGTTCTCCGGCACAGGGCTGCATTACCGGGCAACCGATTGTATTTTAGAGGAAATATGGAGCAAATTCCGGCTGAATGTCTGCAATAACCTGCCGCAGGCTATTCTCGGTGCCGGGGTCGGCTGCTACCGCGACAGTGTGCATATGAAGGCGATCAGCGACGGACTCCGCGCAGAACTGATGGCGATTGCGGA
>OGQR01002492.1_pt1 | contig 10940 bp, 8 predicted proteins | sample 1553271 | NCBI WGS metagenome assembly OGQR01 (sample SAMEA2579970, study PRJEB22360) | human gut metagenome | biome: human gut; feature: human-associated habitat; material: faeces | place: Denmark | collected 2008/2010 | reverse complement strand
TTACTACATTTTCAAACGTCACGTTTTGCACGGTTCGTTCTTTGTCCAGTCCTTGCATCAACGATGGATTCTCTCCTACTCCTGTGTACGTAATGTTCCTGAAAGTAATGCCGTCAATGCCGCTTCCCGGCTGTTTATCATATTTCCCGTTGAAGCGTACTTTGACATAGAAAAGCCGTCCTTCCTGAATATTCTCTACCCGGATATCTTCAAAAAGAACATTACGGACCTGGTTCTTGTCACCGCAATCCACTGTCATGCAACCTTGATAAATCGGGTCATCCTCGTCATGTTCCAGAATGTCGATGTGGCGGAAAGTCAAATTTTCTATTACTTCTCCCGTAGGTGAATCGGGGTCGCCATGGCCGCCTACATTGATGGGATGTGCCACATCTGCCCAAAGAATGGAGTTCTGCACAGTGATGTCGGACGAACCTCCCCACCAGTTCCAGCGGTGATTGTACAGAGCGATGCAGTCGTCCGAATTGCGCATGAAGACATTGTCAATCATCACACTGCGGCAGCACATCATGTCAATGCCGTCACTCCAACCCTTGCAACTGAATGATTTCAGGTTTTTGATGGTGATTCCCGTTGAACCGCCTCCGAATACGGTATAATGATCAGGGTTCACTACGGTAATTCCATCTATCAGCACATTCTTTGAGTCAGTCACTTCAATGCCCCGTATCGGATGGTCCAAGATGCCTCGTCCGATAATCCGGACATTTTCCGCTTTGTCTACCAGAAGTTTCGCTTTGACTACCGCTCCCGGTGCCAGATACACGGTGGTATTACCGGGAATACGGATTTGATTATTAGGTAAGTCTTTAGGACGGTGGACTCCCGGACCGAAGTACATGATGCCTTTTGTCTCTTTATCATATTTTTCTGTTTCCAAAGGATTGGCAAAGAGATGCAGATTGTGCAACCGGTCGCCATCAAATTCAATAGAGAGATACTGTGGCTTTTCCAAAGTGAAAAGAATGGCGTTTTGTATCTGCTTGTATTCAATACCTTTACTCAAAGGGCGTATGGTCACTTCGCGCACGCTGCCATTGTTCTTCTTCACCATTACCTCTACAGCACTTCCCATATCAAATTGCACCATGGAAGCATTCTGCACGTTGTCCATATCTACCTGTACGTTGTATTCAAACAAGTCTTTCCACTCACCGCCGGGGATGCGTACACGTACCGTGTAGTCGTCATTATGGGGCATGCCCGGATTTAAACTTTCAGGATATGTCACTAACTGTGCCTGTACTCCTGCGGTAAAGGCCAACAATAACATCACTACTAATTTGCAAATCTGTTTCATAAGTTCCATCGTTTTCTACACAAAATATACGATTGAAAGCCGAAAAGCACTTAATTTGCACAAATTTCATTAGCCCTACTAAGTGAACATCCCGTAGAAAACGTATTTCTACTTAAAACAACAATAATGCTATTACCAATGAAACTAAGAAAACTAATCCTTATCTCCGGCTTATTGCTCGGATTCGCTCAGACTATCGGCGCGCAAAACCAGTTAATCACCTATCCCGCTCCTCAGGAGGCGGAATTGAAGGACGACTTCACCGTCAAGGTGCGCCAACCGGGTGGAAAGTGGCAAACGATAGCCACCTATCCCGTCAAAGTGGACGAAGTAAAAGAGGCCCGGCACCATGTAAAGCTGGCCTCCATGAGCTATTTCGACTTCGATGGTGAAGTGGAAGTGTCGGTCACCGCCCATAAGGAAGAGATAGAAACAGCCCGCATACGTCCTCTTTCCTACGGCATCACTCCGCAGGTCAGCCGCAACACGCTTACTTTCAAGCTGAACTCTCCCCACAACTTGTCGATAGAAGTGAACGGCGACATCTTCCACAACCTGCACCTCTTCGCCAATCCGATAGACCGGAACAATCCTCTGAAACCGGGTATGAACCCGAAGAAATTAAAAAAGAACCGCAACTTGATTTATTTCAGTCCGGGCATACACCAATTACCGGGCGACACGCTGGATGTACCTTCAGGCAAAACCGTATACATTTCCGGAGGAGCCATCGTCAGAGGGTGCATACGAGCAAAGAATGCTGAAAATGTAACTATCTTCGGCCGGGGAGAAGTACATCCCGAAGGACGTGGAGCAGGAGTCAGCATCATCAACTCCAAAAACATCCGGGTAGAAGGCTTGATTACCACCCAATGCCCCACCGGTGGCTCAGACAGCGTGACGATACGCAACGTAAAGGCCATCAGCTCCTATGGATGGGGCGACGGGATGAACGTGTTTGCCAGCAACAATGTACTGTTCGATGGCGTATTTTGCAGAAACTCGGACGACTGTACCACTGTTTATGCCACCTGTATGGGCTTCAAAGGCGGATGCAAGAACATCACCATGCAGAATTCCACCCTCTGGGCGGACGTGGCCCATCCCATCTTCATCGGACTGCACGGCGATGCCGAAGGTCAAGAAGTAATGGAGAACCTGAACTATATCAATATCGACATCCTCGACCATAAAGAAAAGCAGATAGACTATCAAGGCTGTATGGCCATCAACGTAGGAGACAACAACCTGGTCCGCAACGTGCGTTTCGAGAATATCCGCATAGAAGATTTCCGTCAAGGCCAACTTGTCAACCTACGCATCTTCTTTAACAAGAAATATTGTGCGGCTCCGGGCAGAGGGATTGAGAACGTGCTCTTCAAGGACATCACCTACAACGGAGAGAACGCCGAACTGTCCATCATTGCCGGCTACAACGAAGAACGGAAAGTGAAGAACATCCGCTTCGAGAATCTCAGAATCAACGGAGAAGCTATTTACGACGACATGCCGGGCAAACCGAAATGGTACAAGATGGGAGACATGGCACGCTTCTTCATCGGCGAACATGTGGAAGGGGTGACATTTACCAAATGATGTGCTTGTTGAGTGCAGGAAGCAAGGACTCCGTGAAACCATAACGCACTTCGCCGTTGGGATAGGCCAGCCGGTAAAGACGGAAAGCAGGGTCATACCCCTTTATTGTCAGGTAGCCACTCTGATAAAGTACCGGAATAGGGTCGACAATGTGGTCGGTAGGCGCATCGAACTGTTCATCGGTAGCCGTAAGTCCGTCCAGGCTCTGCACATCGAAATCCGTGCGTTGCAATATATCAATCAGAAAGGTAGGAGTGCCCGTAGAGAACCAGAAGTTCTTGTACTCCTTTGCATCGAAAGCGTTGAACAAGCTGAACGGATTATAGATGTCGGCACAATTCTTACTGAAATGATAGCCGTCGTACTGCCGTTTCAAGTGAGCGCAAGCTTCCTCATAAGTCCCATTGTTTGCCTTGGCCATTCGCTCGATGTCCGGTTTCAAGTCTGTGAGCAATTCTTGCTCGGTGATGCCGCAGAGTGCACTGAAATCATCGTGCATGCTGATGTTCTTCAGATTATTCAGTTCGCTGAAGATGCTCAGTTGGCTGAACTTGCTGATGCCGGTGATGAAGAGAAAGCGAAGATACTGCCCCAACCTCTTGAGGGGGGCTGAAGAACTTCCGCATCTCGTTGCGGAGCTGTTGCTGCAAGGCGGTGTCGGAATTGCTGTCCAACAAGGGGGCATCGTACTCGTCAATCAGCACGACAACCTGCTTGCCGATCTGCTCGGAAGCTCTCAGAATGATGCCTTGCAGACGCTCGGAAGCGGTCTTTTCCGCTTCATCCTTTCCATAAATCTTTTCCCACCGGTGCAGGAAGAGATTAAGCTGCCCCGTAAGGTCGGTCAGTTCCATGTATTTTGTTAGGCTGAAATCGATGTGCAACACCAGATAGCTTTCCCAATCCTTCTCCCAGCGCTCCATAGCCAACCCTCCGAAAAGGTCTTTCTTTCCTTGGAAGTAGGCTTCGAGCGTAGACACGAGAGGCTCTTGCCGAAACGGCGGGGACGGCTGAGGAAATAGACCCGGTCGGTATGTGTCAGTCTATAAACCAGTTCCGTCTTGTCTACATACACACAGTCGTTGTTGCGCAACTGTTCAAAGTTCTGTATTCCTATCGGGTATCTTCTGTAATCTTCTAACATGGCTATGGAGAAAATCAATGGTTATAAAGACAAAGGTAGGAATTTTACTTATTATATTCACAAACATCTCCCATGTTTCTCATGGCTTTTTCATTTAAGGGAGTTATCGGAAGTTAGAAGGAGTTATCACCCTGCAAGCTTAGGAGTTAAAAGCCGATAGTTCTGTTGATGTATAGCTATACTATCGGCTTCTAACACCCTTTAACTCCCTTAAATGAAAGAGCCGTATATGTTTCTTCTGTTCACTCCTTATAGTGAGCCTTTGCTAAAAAAGTACCTGATCGTCCATCATTCCTTTAGCCGCTCCGTATTCTTCAATGCAGAATGCCACGAAGAGGGCTATGTCTCTATCTTTCTTGCTCATTGTAATTCTCCTTTCTACGGCTCTGCCACACATGTTTGCCCTATTAACACATCATTTATCAAAACGACATTAGAATATTTCCTGACTTTGACAATGGGACATGAAGGGGACGCAGTAGCAAGTCATCCACCTTTATTTACAGTACGAAGCCGTAAAAGTGCTTCTATATAATAATAATCTGCATACATAATCGAAGCATCAATCTCACGCCCGCGAGGCATATGGCCTACAGAATGAAGTAAAAAAGCTGTATTAACCGTACCCGACTGATAAGCCGATGAGGAGAGATTCTCCAGCATAGCTATAGCTACATCAAGATAATGGCGTGATTTTATCTCATCATTTACATAGCCCGAAAGTTCAATCAACGCCGAAGCCGTAACAGCAGCAGCAGATGCGTCTTTAGGAGGGAGCAATGGTGACATTGGCGCATCAAAATCCCAATATGGTACCATATCTTCAGGCAAACGACGAAGATAAGCATCAGCCGATTGGCAAGCTACTTCAAGAAAACGTACATCACGAGTTTCACGGTAAACCATCGTATAACCATAGATGGCCCAGGCCTGACCACGAGCCCACATTGTACTATCAGCCAATCCTTGATGAGTGACACCTTTAATAAAATGGCCATCCAGTGTATCGTAAACCGCAACATGGTAGCACGAATGGTCTGCACGGAAATGATATTTCATAGTTGTTTCTGCATGTTTTACGGCTACATCATACAACCATTTGTTGCCACCGTTCTTAGCCGACCAAAAAAGCAATTCAAGATTCATCATATTATCAATAATGGTGTTATGAGGCCAATTCATCTTTTTGACCATACCCGGCCAAGATAATATGGTACCCACTTTGGGATTATAGAGTTCGGCCAACGAATCTGCCGCATGATGAAGTGCTTGAGCGTACATAGTATCGCCTGTAAGACGATAAGCATTACCCACACTTGGCATCATAATAAATCCCGAATCATGCGAACGAGCCTTACGATAAGCTTCCGGCAACAGAATACGAGTAACATTTTTAGCTGCATGCAACCATACCGTATCCTGAGTCGCTTCGTAAAGATACCATAATGTACCCGGCCAAAAGCCACATGTCCAAGAACCTACATGAGCATACTGCCATTTTTTCTGTCCTTTATCAATCGTATTGGGAATCGAATCTACATCAGAAAGCGTTTCAAGAGTTTTTATAGCCTGACGGCTACAGTAAGCAATAGCAGAATCCACATTAAAATCAGTGGTACGATGGGTATGGGAAGAACACCCAAATGCGGCAAGCAGTAATCCTGCAAATAACGCATTCCTCAATCTAAAATGTTTTTGCATAATTAGTAAGTAACAAGTTTATTAATGATATATTTATAAGCATATAAAAAATTACGAACCAAAAAGTAGAAATACTCAACCGCCCCGACAAATTAACTATCCGGTTTAGGTAACAGTCCTGCTTGATACGTATATTATAAAAACATCAACCAATTTGTTTTATATGAATAGATACCTAACGACCGTCCTTGTATCCATGATTTGCAGCCAGCAATTGTGGAGTAACTCGATACTCGATTACGAGAAGGACAAGTCAACCGTCAAAAACATCTATCACAAAGGATGGATTGACTTTAACAAAAATGGCGTGAAGGACATCTACGAAGACAGTTGCGCCCCACTTGAAGTAAGGGTGCAAAACCTGCTCTCGCAAATGACTCTCGAAGAAAAAAGTTGCCAGATGGCTACACTGTATGGTTCAGGCCGCGTACTCAATGACGCCCTTCCAAGTGATAACTGGAAAAACGAAGTATGGAAAGATGGCATCGGGAATATTGATGAAGAGCACAATGGGCTTGGCAGCTTCAAGTCTGCATACTCTTTCCCCTATGCACACCACGTAAAGACGAAGCACGCCATTCAACGCTGGTTCGTAGAAAATACACGGCTGGGAATCCCGGTAGATTTCACCAACGAAGGCATCCGGGGGCTATGCCATGACCGGGCGACCTACTTTCCTGCCCAATGCGGACAAGGAGCTACATGGAACAAAGAACTAATAGCCCAAATAGGCGAAGCTGAAGCCCGTGAAGCCTCCGTACTGGGATATACCAACATATACTCCCCCATCCTCGACATCGCACAAGATCCCCGATGGGGACGATGCGTAGAAACCTATGGCGAAGATCCCTATCATGCAGGACAAATGGGAAAGCAAATGATTCTGAGCCTACAAAAGAACAAGCTGGTCTCTACCCCAAAACATTTTGCCGTCTATAGCATACCGGTAGGTGGACGTGACGGAAAAACACGTACCGACCCCCACGTAGCTCCCCGAGAAATGCGCACACTCTATCTCGATCCTTTTAGAGTGGCCTTCCACGAAGCCGGTGCGCTGGGAGTAATGAGTTCGTACAACGACTATGACGGCGAACCCATCACAGGCAGTTATCATTTCCTCACCGAAATTCTTCGACAAGAATGGGGATTCAAAGGCTATGTGGTTTCCGACAGTGAAGCCGTAGAATTTATCTCCACCAAACATCAAGTGGCCAACGGATATGAAGATGCCGTAGCGCAAGCCGTTAATGCCGGACTCAACATCCGTACCCATTTCACACCACCTGCCGACTTCATCCTTCCGCTGCGCAGTGCCGTAAAGAAAGGAAAAATCTCCCAAGAAACACTCAACCAACGTGTTGCCGAGATTCTACGCGTGAAGTTCTGGCTCGGACTTTTCGACAACCCTTATCGTGGCGACGAAAAGAGAGCCGGACAAATAGTACACAGTCCCGAACATCAACAACTTGCGCTGGAAGCCGCACGCCAATCGTTAGTACTCCTCAAAAACGAACACCAGACACTTCCACTTTCCAAGTCGATACGCTCAGTAGCCGTCATCGGTCCAAATGCCGACGAGCGACAACAGCTAATCTGCCGATATGGCCCAGCCAACGCACACATTACCACCATTTACGAAGGTATCAAAAAGATGCTTCCCCAAGCAGACGTTGTTTATAAGAAAGGATGCGACATCATCGACCCCCACTTCCCCGAAAGCGAAGTCCTTGAATTTCCCAAGGCTGCCCAAGAAGCGCAAATGATGGAAGAAGCCATAGAGGCGGCAAAGGGAGCGGAAGTTACCGTAATGGTATTAGGAGGAAACGAACTTACCGTAAGAGAAGACAGGTCACGCACTTCATTGGACTTGCCCGGCAGACAGGAAGAATTACTCAAAAAAATCTGCCAATTAGGCAAACCAGTGGTATTGGTAATGATTGACGGACGCGCCTCATCCATCAACTTCGCCGCTACCCATGTTCCTGCCATCATCCATGCCTGGTTTCCTGGTGAATTCGGAGGACAAGCCATAGCCGAGGCACTGTTTGGTGACTACAACCCCGGAGGACGCCTCGCCGTGACCTTCCCTAAATCCGTTGGGCAGATACCCTTTGCTTTTCCTTTCAAGCCCGGTTCTGATGAAAGCTCCGAGACTTCTGTCTATGGTGCGCTCTACCCCTTCGGTCATGGACTAAGCTATACGACTTTCCAATATAGTGACCTTGTAATATCTCCATCCAAACAAGGAGTACAAGGCAACATCTCCATCAGTTGCACCATCAAGAACATCGGTCAGCGCGAAGGAGATGAAGTGGTACAGCTTTACTTGCGCGATGAAGTCAGCAGCGTAACCACCTATACACAAGTGCTGAGAGGATTCGAGCGCATCACTCTAAAACCGGAAGCATCGCATACCGTACATTTCGAACTCACACCACAAGAGCTGGGGATATGGGACAAACAAATGAATTTCACCGTTGAGCCGGGCATGTTCAAAGTCATGATTGGTTCTTCATCAAAAGACATCCGCTTGAAAGGAGAATTTGAGATTGCACAATAGGAACATCCGGACTGAGATAAATAGCGATAGACAAGAAAGAAGAGTCAATTCCATTCTATATATTATAACAAAACATATATAAACAAAATATACATTATGAAAACATTATTAAAAAAATTGATTTTGAGCTTTGTGCTAATCTTTGCTACAAGCATGAACATCGGAGCCAAAGTAGTTAGTTATCCGGTACCACAAACCGAACCTCTGTCCTCTGATTATACAGTTGAAGTCAACGGCATAACTATACCGGTATATACAGCCAGTACACAACACCACGACAAGAAATATTCAATTGCTTACTTCGATTTTTCGGGTACGGTAACGATTACTGTAAAAAGTAATTTCCAACTGAGCAAACTGAATATTTTGCCTGACAAATACGGCATCCGTCCATCGGTAAATAAAAACATAGCTACTTTTAAGCTAGATACTCCTTGTGATATTTCTTTTGAACCAGACGGTTGTAACAGCCCTTTGATTCTCTTCAGTAATGAATTGGAAAAAAGTATTCCCTCCAAAGATGACCCGAATGTAATTTACTATGGTCCGGGTGAACATAATCCGAAAAATGGATTAATAAAACTTACCGACAATCAGACACTATATATAGCAGGAGGTGCCGTAGTCAATGCAGGAATAGAAGCAACTGGTGACAATATTACGATTTGCGGTCGTGGCATTTTAGACGGTTCCGATTGGGAACACAATGCCGGTCCAACAGATTATATGATTAATGCCAAACATTGCAATAACTTGGTGATGAAAGATATTATTTTGAAAGGCTCTTATTATTGGACTATTGTTCCGCAAGATTGCGACCGTGTATTGATTGACCATATCCGTTTGGCCGGTTCGCGAGTGGGAAATGATGACGGGGTAGATCCTTGCAATTCCAGCAATGTAACGATACGCAACTGCTTCTTTCGTACGGACGATGATTCCGTTTCCCCCAAAGGCATCACTCGTGCAGGAGGTGAAAGTCATTCTAAGTCAGTAGAGAATATCACGGTAGAGAATTGTGTATTTTGGGTAGATTTTGCCAATGTATTTCGTATGGCTACTGAAAGTAGTTGTCCGGCATTCCGCAACTTCACGGCACGAAATATTGATGTCATCCACTTCCCTGACCGTGACCGGGTACAAATATTTTGGTTACACCCCACAGGTGAAATGAGTATGGAGAACCTCTGCTTCGAAAATATCAGAATCAATGGGCACAAACCTTATAATTTAATTAAAATGACTCCTGCCCTTCAGTTGGTTGGTACTCGTCCAATAGAGAAGCCGCGCCCCAACAATATCAAAACTGGCCCAGGACGGCGTGGTCCAGGTAGTTGTGGATATGGAGAATTCGTAGTAGTTCCATCTAGTGGTCCATATATACACAATGTAACTTTCCGCAACATATATACATACGGTACAAGGAATAGCCCTAAAGCTGGAGGAACTGTTTTGTTACAAGGGATTGATGACAAATACAATATATCGGGCGTTACTTTTGAGAATGTAAGTTATTACGGTGAACCGATAAACGCCCTAAGCGAAAAAGTACAAATGAATGACTTTGTGAAACACGTACAGTTCGTAGGCAAACACATTGAATAAATTGGGGATATTCAGTAAATGTTCCCGTTTCTAATAAATCAAGAGAAAAGTTTTACTTTACGTGAGCTTTTCTCTTGATTTTTCCGTTCAACTCTCCCGGTCTTCTATCTTTTTCATAGAATATTATTTACATATACTTATTCTTTTTTTCCCACCCATGCGTTATGTACATGCCTTTTTTAGGTGAAGTTAAAAACCTCCCCTCTTTTCTTCTTATTTTAGTCTGATTATGCAGCCATCCTTTTTTTCCTCTCTACTTTTTCTATCATACATACCGCATTGGCTGTATGTATCCCAAAGAAAATCCAAAGTACTTCCGTTTTCCTGGTTCTGGCTTTTATCCTGGCCAGTGAGTAATGTTGCTTCTGCGTTCCAAAACTTCCTTCCAAGCGGGTAGCTCTTTCACGGCTGAGTTCCGACCGTAAAATCTTACGAAGCGGCTCATCCTTGGCAGCTCTGCCCTTACGCTTAAAGGAAGTACTTATATGATATTTAGTACAAAATTTCCGGTTGGCATTATTGGCATAGATTGAATCTGCCACAAGCGCCTTGACCCTAACCCTGGTCAGTTGTTGTTGCAGACGAATACAGTCTTTCAAACGTACTCCTTCATTAAAATCCTTAAAAGAGATATGTTCTATGAAAGAGATTCCATCTATCTGTATATTGTTGACTTTGGCTCCGAATTCAACGGATTTGGTTTCCTTGCCCCTGATGATGGGGCGAAGGTGATGCCGGTCGATACTCACAATACGGTTAGATACTTTCTTGCCTGCAAATAAACTCTTCCCTTGCTCAAGGATTGTCTGTATGACCGAAAAGCGTCTTTGGTAATCAGAGGATAGTAAGTGACCTGCGTTTAATCATACGAATCTGCGATTTCCTGCGTTTACGTAGTTTACTATAAGCAAGGTAGGCACGGCCTACATCAAGATGGCTTTCATAACAGGTGGCATCGGGAAAAGTTGGTATAGGACTTCAAGACCATCAAGGCTATTTTACCTTCGGGAGAA
>OGQR01002487.1_pt1 | contig 10955 bp, 7 predicted proteins | sample 1553271 | NCBI WGS metagenome assembly OGQR01 (sample SAMEA2579970, study PRJEB22360) | human gut metagenome | biome: human gut; feature: human-associated habitat; material: faeces | place: Denmark | collected 2008/2010 | reverse complement strand
CCGCCGTGCCCCGCGCGCTCATCACGCGCCCGCAGGTTCTCTTTGCCGACGAGCCGACCGGTGCGCTCGACTCCGGCTCCACCGAGGAGCTGCTCCGTCTCTTCGGCACGGTCAACGGCGCGGGGCAGACCATCGTCATGGTCACGCACTCCGTCCGCGCGGCCAGCTGTGCGGGCCGTGTCCTCTTCCTGCGCGACGGCGCCGTCGCACAGGAGCTCACGCGCGGCACGGACACGGAGACCGCCTTCTACCGCCGCATCGCCGACGCGCTCACCGCGTCCCAGACGGGGGGCGGCGCGGCATGAATGCGTTCTTCTATCCCCGTCTGGCGCTCAGCGGGATGCGCCGCGACCGGCGCATTTACACCCCCTACCTCGCCGCCTGCGTCTTTATGACGGCGGTGGTCTACGACCTCGCCTTCCTCGCCGACAGCCCCGCGCTCTACGCCGTCGGCAGCGGCGTAAACGGCATGGGCACCTCGGCGATCCGCCTCGTGATGACCCTCGGCAAGTGGGTGATGGCGGTGTTTGCCCTCCTCTTCTTTTTCTACACGAACGCCTTCCTCATCCGCCGCCGCAAGAAGGAGCTCGGCCTCATGAGCGTCCTCGGCATGGACCGCGGCGCGCTCACCTCGCTTCTTTTCTGGGAGACCGCCTTCTCCGCGCTCGTCTCCCTCACCGCGGGACTCGCCCTCGGCGTGCTGCTCACGCAGCTCTCCGCCCGCGTGCTTTCGCATTTCGCCCGCACGGAGCTGCCCGCTCTGCCGCTGCTGGATCTTGGCGCGGTTCGCTTCTGCGTCCTGACCGATGCGTTTATCTTCTTTCTTCTCCTCCTGAACGCATGGCGGCAGGGGGGCCGCGCCTCCGCGGTCAGCCTTCTCCGCAGCGACAGCCTCGGCGAGCGCCCTCCGAGATCCCAATGGTTCCTCGTCCTTCCCGGCCTGGGCCTTCTCGGCGGAGCCTACTACCTCGCCGTCACCATCACCGAGCCGATCACCGCGATGCTCGTTTTCTTCGTGGCGGTCGTCATGGTCATCCTTGCGACATTCCTTCTCTTCATCGCGGGCAGCGTTACCCTCTGCCGCACGCTCCAAGGCAATGACCGGTTCTATTACCAGAAGAAAAACTTTGTCGCGCTCTCCTCGCTCGTCTATCGTATGAAGCGCTCCGGCGCGGGACTTGCCGTCATCTGTATCCTCTCGACCATGATCCTCGTCATGCTCGGCTCCACCGCGGGGCTCTACTTCGGCGCGGAGGACGTCGTCCGCACCCTCTCCGCCGAGATGAGCCGTGAGATCGCCGCCGAGGCGCGCGCGGAGTTCTACGCCACCTACGGCAGCCTCTTCTTCCTCGCCCTCGTCCTCAGCACGGTGTTCCTCCTCGCCTCCGTCCTGATGCTCTACTACAAGCAGCTCTCCGAGGGCTACGAGGACGCCGCCCGCTTCGCCGTCATGCAGCGCGTCGGCATGACAAAGCGCGACATCCGCACAAGCGTCAACGCCCAGCTGCGCATGGTGTTCCTCCTGCCGCTGCTTGCCGCCTTCGTCCATCTCGCCTTTGCCCAGCCGATGATCTGGCGCATCCTGCGGCTCTTCGGACTTCAGAACCTTCCGCTCGTGCTCGGCGTCACGGCGTGCGCCTGCGCCGTGTTCACCGTGCTCTACTGCGCCGCCTGCCGCCTGACCTCCAACGCCTACTGCCGCATCGTGGGCGAAGGGGTCTGAGGCCGCACCGCCGGAAAATTTGAACAATTCCGTAACAAATCGTCGTTCCGCTTGTTTTTGCTTCGCGCCGTGATATAATAACGTGGAACAACCCCATTTTGTTGCACGGCTTCGTGCAAAAGGAAAGGAAAAATTTATGGGCATCAAATTTTCCGGCTCCGACGCCGGCGGCTTCCGCTTTGATTTCTCCGGCGCGAACAGCGCTGCCGGCGGCAGCGAGGGAAGCGCCGCGCCCAAGCGCGAGCGCAAGCCGCGCAAGGCCGTCGGCACCCCCGGCAAGCGCATCGCCATCAATACCCTCGTCACCCTCCTCGTCGGCGCGGTCTACTTCTACCTCGAGCTGCCCGCCATCAACCTCCACGCCGAGGAGTTCTACGGCTTCGTCCTGCTTCTCTGCGCGGTCTACTGCGGCTGCGCCCTGCTGACCTCCGGCTTTCAGGGCGAGGGGGCCAAGGGCTACTTCCGCTTCGTGAAGAAGCAGTGCACCGTCCCGTTCTTTCTCGCCGCCGGACTGCTCGCGCTTGCCGTCGTCGGCGGCGTGGCCTCGTGGGTCGTGTTCCGCGCGGGCAGCTACCAGAAGCTCCTCACCGTCCAGTCCGGCGACTTCTCCTCCGAGATCGCCGAGGTCGCCTACGACCGCATTCCCATGCTCGATAAGGACAGCGCCGAGAAGCTCGGCGACCGCAAGCTCGGCGAGCTTTCCGACATGGTCTCCCAGTTCGAGGTCTCCGAGGACTACACCCAGATCAACTACCACGGCCGCCCCGTGCGCGTCACCCCGCTGCGCTACGGCGACATCATCAAGTGGTTCAACAACCGCTCCGCCGGCCTTCCCGCCTACCTCATCATCGACATGGTCGATCAGAGCGTGGACGTCGTCCGCCTTGACGAGGGCATGAAGTACACCACCGCCGAGCACTTCTCCCGCAACCTCTACCGCCACCTCCGCTTCCAATATCCGACCTTCATGTTCGAGGAGCCGGTCTTTGAGATCGACGAGGACGGCACGCCCTACTGGGTCTGCGCCAAGAAGGAAAAGACCATCGGGCTCTTCGGCGGCACGGACAACAACGGCGCGGTGCTCGTCAACGCCGTCACCGGCGAGAGCGAGTACCTGACCGAGCCGCCCGAGTGGGTCGATCACGTCTACTCCGCCGAGCTCATCATCGAGCAGTACGACTACTACGGTATGTACCACAACGGCTTTATCAACTCCATCCTTGGCCAGCGCGACGTCACCGTCACCACCGACGGCTACAACTACATCGCCGAGGGCGACGACGTCTACCTCTACACGGGCGTGACGAGCGTCGGCGGCGACGAGAGCAACGTCGGCTTCCTGCTCTCCAACCAGCGCACCAAGGAAACGAAGTATTACCCCTGCGCCGGCGCGACCGAGTACAGCGCGATGGACAGCGCCGAGGGTCAGGTCCAGAACCTGCGCTACACGGCGACCTTTCCGCTGCTCCTGAACGTTGCCGAGCAGCCGACCTACTTCATGGCGCTCAAGGACGCGAGCGAGCTCGTGAAGATGTACGCCATGGTCAACGTCAACCAGTACCAGATCGTCGCCACCGGCGCGACCGTCGCCGAGTGCGAGTCGAACTACCGTCAGATGCTCCGGCAGAGCAATCTGATCTCGGACGATCAGACCGGCATCGACCAGCCGGTCGAGACCGACCGCCGCTCGCTTGAGGGCGTTATCGCCGAGATCCGCTCCGCCGTCGTTGACGGCAACAGCATCTACTTCCTGCGCTTTACAGGCGAGACGGACTTCACCGTCCGCATGAGCGCCGCGGACGTGCCCTACGCGCCGCTGCTCAATGTGGGCGACCGCGTGTGCGTTTGGTACTACGACGGTCATGTCAGCGAATTCTGGATCGAGGCGTGCGACCTTGAGCTGCTGCCCGTCTCCACGCCCGCCGAGCCGGACGACGCGCAGCCCTCCGGCGGCGCGGATGCATAAACCATGCAAATATGCAAAAAGGCGATGGATGTTTTCCATCGCCTTTTGTCATGCTTCGCCGCAGCATGACAGAAAAAATTCAGATGTTAAGCATGACATGAAGGAATAATTGCAGGAATTTTAATAGGTATTATCAAAATTCCGAAACTTTTTCATTTCTGTTTCTGCGCTTTGCACAAAAAGGAAGGAAAAATTTCTCACAGCCGGACGCTTCGATTTTGGACGTACCCCCTTGAGAAAGTGCCTGTTTTGTGATAGTCTAACAGACGAGATGGAAGCACCATCGAAATGCTCTTAACGAGTAAATTTAGAGGAGGCTATTATCATGAATGCTTATATCCAGAGAGTTCTGGACGAGACCAGAGCCAAGAACGCGAATGAGCCCGAATTTCTGCAGACCGTCGAAGAGGTCCTGACCTCTCTCGAACCCGTCATCAATGCCCACCCCGAGTATGAGGCTGCCTGCCTGCTCGAGCGTATGGTCGAGCCCGAGCGCACCATCGAGTTCCGCGTCGTTTGGATGGACGATCAGCTCAAGTATCACGTCAACCGCGGCTACCGCGTTCAGTACAACGCGGCGCTTGGCCCCTACAAGGGCGGCCTCCGCTTTGCTTCCAACGTCAACCTCTCCATCATCAAGTTCCTCGGCTTCGAGCAGACCTTCAAAGATGCTCTGACCTGCCTGCCCATCGGCGGCGCCAAGGGCGGCTCCGACTTCTCCCCCATCGGCCGCAGCGACGGCGAAGTCATGCGCTTCTGCCAGGCCTTCATGACCGAGTTCCATCGTCACATCGGTCAGGACATCGACTGCCCCGCCGGTGACGTTGGTGTCGGCGGCCGCGAGGTCGGTTATCTGTACGGTCAGTATCGCCGCATCGTCGGCGCTGCCGAGTTCGGCGCTATGTCCGGCAAGGCTGTCTGCACCGGCGGCTCCATCCTCCGTCCCGAGGCGACCGGCTTCGGCGCTGTCTATTATCTGCGCGAAGTCCTCAAGCACGACGGCAAGGGCATCAAGGGCCTGCGCGTCGCTATGTCCGGCTACGGCAATGTTGGCTGGGGCATCATGAAGAAGATCGACGAGCTCGGCGGCAAGGTCACCTATTTCGCCGGCCCCGATGGCTACATCCACGATCCGGATGGCGTCTGCGGCGAAGAGAAGCTCAACTTCATCCTCGAGATGCGCGCCAAGGATCCTATGCACTGCAAGCCCTATGCCGATAAGTTCGGTGTTGAGTTCGTCGAGGGTCAGAAGTGCTGGGGCGTCAAGGACGTTGACGTTTACATGCCCGCCGCTACCCAGAACGATGTCAACATGGAGTGGGCCAAGAAGATCGCCGAGTCCGGTGTTCCTTACTACATCGAAGTCGGCAACATGCCCACCACCAACGATGCTCTGGCCTTCCTGATGAGCCAGAAGCACCTCACCGTCGCTCCTTCCAAGGCTGTCAACGCCTGCGGCGTTTCCGTCTCCGAGCTCGAAATGGCTCAGAACGCTCAGCGTATCTACTGGACCGCTGAGGAAGTCGACGCCAAGATGGAAGCCATCATGAAGAACATCTACGATGCTTCCGTTGAGGCTGCCGAGCGTTACGGCCTGGGCTACAACCTGGTCGCTGGCGCCAACATCGCCGGCTTCCAGAAGGTTGCCGACGCCATGATGGCTCAGGGCATTTTCTAAGCCGAACCGCTTTGAAAACCAAAAAGAAGAGCTGCGAAAGCAGCTCTTCTTTTTTGCGCTTTTCATTGCTTACAGAACGCTCATCACATCGTAGTGCAGGCCCTCGTCCGCGTAATCGGGAATGAGACCGAGCCGCCAGACGGAGACCGAGGTCACACCCACGAGCTTGGCGCAGAAGAGCTTCTCGGCGGTGCTGCGCGCGTCCTCGTACCAGAGGAAGATATGCTGTCCGCTCTCCGTGGTGTAGGTGCACCACGGACTGCGGGCCGTGTCGGACCAGCCCATCACGGTGTCGCTCTGGCACAGACGCTTGTAAACGGTGGTCTGCAGCGGGTGCGTGGAGCGGACCGCAGTCAGCAGACCGTCCGCATCCGTCTGCCACGCGCGGGCGTCCATGCTGACGGCAAGCGTCAGCTTCGCGGGATCGTCCATCTCACGCGCCGCCGTGCGCGCGGCGTAGTAGACCTTGTAGAGCGGCGCACAGGGATGGTTTCGGTAATAGCGCGAGCCGAGGAAGCCGGTGAGGTCGCTCGCCGCGTAGTCGTGCGCCATGAGGATCACGCGGTCGCAGAGCGTGCCGAGCGTCTTGAAATCGTAGCCGTCGAAGTAGGCGTCGCCGTAGACGGCGGGCATGACGGCGGCGTAAAGCGTCTTGCCCTCGGCGTGCAGCGCGGCGGAAAGCTCCGTCATAAAGGCGTTGAAGCTCTCCTTGTCCGCGGTGCGCAGACCCTCGAAGTCGATGGTCACACCGCTGTAGGGATTGTAGCCGAGGTCGGGGTACACGCGCCCCAGCTCCGCCATGATCTCCGTGACCGCCGCCGCGCGGGAGGACTCGTCGGCGAGCATCGTGCGGAGCGGCGCGTTCGCCATGAAGACGTTGAGCTTGAGCTCCACGCCCGCCTCGCGCAGCGCGGGAACCACATCGGCATAGCCGGCGGGGATGTAGAAGCCTGAGCTGTCGTCCTTCACGGTCGAGAGCTTCGCGCCCTCCTCAGCGGAGTAGGTCATGTGGCTCCAGCCGAAGCTGACGGCGTCGAACTGCTTGGCCTGCTCGAGCTGCGAATAGGACGAGAGCGCGTAGAAGGCGTGCTTCCACGTCGTGGGCGCGTGGTACTTTTCGTAGACACGCACGAGCATGGCGGCCGCCTGCTCGCGCGTCGCGGTGCCGTCCGGCTCGAAGGTCGTCTCGGTCGCGCCGGTGGTCATGCCAATCTCGTAGGCAATGGCGATGTAGCCGCGCTGGGCGGTCACATCGGCGAAGGGCAGCGCCGCGTCCGCGTCCGCCTTGGCAAGCTCGCCGAGGCCGAGCGCACGCACGAGCATCACCGCCATTTCGCGGCGCGTGATGGCGTCCCGCGGGCGGAATTTTCCGCCCGCGTCAATGACGCCGTTGGCGGCAGCGGTGTTGACAAACTCCCGCGCCCACGAATCCGCGATGTCGATGGCGGCGTCCTCGCCGCTCACGTTCTCCCAGCCGAACATCCGCACCAGAATGGTGACGAACTGCTCGCGCGAGATGGTCTCTCCGAGGCCGAAGCGCCCCTCCCCCACGCCGTTCATCAGACCGTGCTCCGCGGCCTTGTCGATGCTCTCCCTCGCCCACGAGTCGGCGGGAACGTCGGTGTAGTCTGCGGCGAGCACGGCGGTGCTCAGCACGAGCGCGAGCAAACAGCTCAAAAATAAGGTTCGTTTCTTCATGGCAGCCTCCGAGGTCGGAAATGTTTTCGACATCATTTTACAGGAATCGCCGCCGCATTGCAAGTAGACATAATAAAAAATTATGTTCCCATCAAAAAAGAGACCGCCGGAGCGGTCTCTTTTCGCTGTGCGATATGAGTTTATTGCTCCGCGCTGTCGCTGTCCTCCGGCAGCGCTGCGGGGTCGGACGCCGCGCTCTCCTCGCAAGCCGTCTCCGCCTTGGGCGACGGCTTCGCCGCGCCCTTGCCGAGCAGGAGCGTCACAACCCCGAGACCGAGCGGCACGGAGACGAGGCCCACCGCAAAGGACAGACCGGGCACACTGGCCGCGACGCGCCAAACGAGGATGCCGATGGCCAGCTCCGCATAGTAGCAGGGAGCCTTCTTCATCGCCCCGCGCCAGAGCAGCGCGCCGAGGAAAAAGCCAAGGAACACGGGGGAAGCGATGAGCACCGCAGCGTACAGAAACAGCACGATCAGCGCAAGGCGCACGCCGACATTCGAGATAAACAGCAGGATCGCCGCGAGCGGCACGCCCGCAAGCACCGCGAAGCCGATGCCGAACGCCTTGGCATACCGGCCGAACGGCGCGCCGTAATACTTCCGATCCACCGTCTCCCACAGCGGCGTGAGCCACAGCAGGACAAAGGCGAGCAGCAGCACACCCGCAAAGCTCAGCGCCTTACGCAGCACGATGCTGCCGACGCCCGGTTCGTCGTCGGGGACCGTAATGCTCACGCCCACGTCGCCGCTTTCCGGCTCGTCGTAAAGCTCGGCGCTGTCCGCGATGCCGTCGGGCACGGAGCGCAGGGAGCTTGCATTGCAGTGCAGCCGCCCGCCGATCTTGGCACCGTCGCCGATGACGACGTTCTCGGCGCTGACGTACACGTCACCGCCGACGGAGCCGGTGATGGTGACGGTGTTGGCGGCGGCGTAGAGGTCGCGCCCCACCGTGCCGTCCACCGTGATGCTCTGACCCGCGGCGAACACGTCGCGCTGCGCCGTGCCGCTCACGCCGATGCTGTAGCCCGCGAGGAACGCGTCGTTCTCCGCCGTGCCGCCGAGCGTCACCTCATAGCCAGCGGCCATGACATACGCGCCCGCGCCGTTCACGCCGACGGTCCTGCCCGCGGCGAGCAGGACGCCGTTCACCGCGGCGCCGCTCCGCACGGTCTCTCCCGAAAGAAACAGTGAGCCGTCGCGCGTACCGTCGGCGGAGCCGTCGGCAAAAACATCCTCGAACGCGGCACAGGCTGGCACAGCAAGCGCCGTCGCCAGCAGCAGGCTGAGGAACAGGGATACGAGCTTCTTACATTTCATTTTCCTTTTCTCCTTCCACCGCAGCGGGAGCATTTGCTTTCCCATCCGCGTCTTCAAACATTTTGCGGGACTCTTCCTCGCTGAGCCCCATGATGAGGTTGACCGTGCGGCGCATATCGTCCGTCGCCTCGTCCACCCAGTCGGCATCCTCGTGCAGGATGCAGCTCCCCAGACCGTGCGCGAGGAAGATCGCCATCGTGTGCGGGTCCATCGTCGGCTTCGCGCCGCAGGTCATGAGCGTGCGGATGATGTCCTCGATATACGGCTCGATGACCGTGAGCGTCTGCTCGCGAATGGCCCAGCGGACTGTGCGGTGCATATTGCCCTCGTACTTCGCGCGGAAGGCGCGCACCTCGCGCTTGATGCAGCTGAAAAAGCGCAGCAGCGCCCGATAGGGCTTCTCCTTCGCCTCGGCGGCAAGCTCCTCAAGGTCCTTCCGGTAGGGCTCGAAGAAGTGGTCGAGCACATCGGTGAACAGCTCGTCCTTCGTCTTGTAGTAATAGTAGAACAAGCCGACCTCGCCGCCGACCTCCAGCATAATGCCGCGCACGCTCGTGCCGTCATAGCCGTGCTCAAAGATCTGTCGTCCTCCGACCTCGCGGATGCGGTTCTTCGTGCCGCCCTCGATCATCTGCTTTCGTGCCATAGGGAGTGCTCCTTTCCTGAACAGTTCTCAAATTATAGCACGCCGTAAAGAAATTGCAATATGGCGTTTTGAACAATATTCAAAAATATAGCCTTTTTTTCTGCTACCGGATGATGAAAGCGTGCAGGAAAGCGCAAAAGGTCATTGCGTTTTTGTCTATTTTCTGATAAACTGGATGCATCGCAAGCAAATACAAGCAAAACCGGCTGAAAGAAACAGAAGGGAGCTTTATCGTATGGGACTCATCAAAGCGATCGCGGGGGCTGCAGGCGGCGTGATGGCCGACCAGTGGAAGGAATACTTCTACTGTGAAGCGATGCCCGCAAACATTCTGGCGACCAAGGGCCACAAGAAGGTCACGGGCCGTTCGAGCAACTACAAGGGCGACGAGAACATCATCACCAACGGCTCAATGATCGCCGTAGCGGACGGTCAGTGTATGCTCATCGTCGAGCAGGGCAAGGTCGTGGAGGTCTGCGCCGAGCCGGGCGAGTTCCTCTATGATACCTCCACCGAACCGAGCATCTTCTCAGGCAAGCTCGGCGACGGCATCGGCGACGTTTTCCGCAACATCGGCAAGCGCTTCACCTTCGGCGGCGAAGCGCCGAAAGATCAGCGCGTTTACTACTTCAACACGAAGGAGCTCATCGGCAATAAGTACGGCACGGCGTCTCCCGTTCCGTTCCGCGTCGTGGATCAGCGCGCGGCGATCGACATCGACGTGGGCATCCGCTGCTTCGGCGAGTACAGCTATCATATCGCCAACCCACTCCTGTTCTACACGAACGTCTGCGGCAACGTGAGCGAGGACTATGATCGCTCGAACCTCGACAGCCAGCTCAAGACCGAGCTGCTCACCGCGCTCCAGCCCGCGTTCGCGAAGATCAGCGAGATGGGCATCCGCTACTCCGCGCTGCCCGGCCACACGATCGAGCTGGCGGACGCGCTCAACGAGGCGCTGAGCGCCAAGTGGCGCGACCTGCGCGGCATCGAGGTCGTCTCCTTCGGCGTTTCCTCCGTCACGGCAAACGAGGAAGACGAGAAGATGATCAAGGAGATGCAGCGCAACGCGGCGTTCATGGACCCGACCCGTGCGGCGGCGCATCTCGCGGGCGCGACCGGCGACGCGATGAAGACGGCGGCGGCGAACCCGAACGGCGCGGTCGGCGCATTCATGGGCATGGGCATGGCAGGCGGCATGGCAGGCGCGCAGATGGGCAATCTCTATCAGCAGGGCGCGCAGCAGCAGGCGGCGCAGGCGCAGGCGGCTCCCGCGGCGGCAGGCTGGACCTGCGCGTGCGGACAGGCGGGCAACACGGGCAAGTTCTGCGCGAACTGCGGCAAGCCCGCCCCCGCTCCGGCGAATGAATGGACCTGCGAATGCGGCGCGAGGAACACGGGTAAGTTCTGCTCGAACTGCGGCAAGCCCGCGCCCACGGGCGAGTGGACCTGCGAGTGCGGCACCGTGAACAAGGGCAAATTCTGCTCCAACTGCGGCAAGCCCAGAGCCTGAGCGATCCACAAACGATAACACGGTATGATCGGGCCTGCCGCGCTGCGCGGCAGGCTCCTGCCGACCTTATGACAAGTCTGAAAAAGGAGAAAAAAGCATGGCAAATCAGGTGACCAATTACAAGTGTCCCTCCTGCACCGGCCCGCTGCGCTTTGACAGCGCGACCGGCAAGCTCCAATGCGACTTCTGCGGCTCGAGCTACGAGGTCGCGGAGATCGAAAAGCTCTACGCCGAGAAGGACGCGCAGGCTGCCGGCGCGTTCCGTCAGGCGGAGGAGCAGGCCGCGGCGGACGGCGAGTGGGCATCCGTCTCCGGCAGCGACTGGGGCGCGGACGCGGAAAAGCTGCGCGTCTATTCCTGCCCGAGCTGCGGCGCGGAGCTGATCTGCGACGAGACGACCAGCGCGACCTCC
>OGQR01002486.1_pt1 | contig 10958 bp, 9 predicted proteins | sample 1553271 | NCBI WGS metagenome assembly OGQR01 (sample SAMEA2579970, study PRJEB22360) | human gut metagenome | biome: human gut; feature: human-associated habitat; material: faeces | place: Denmark | collected 2008/2010 | reverse complement strand
CACCGCCATGACCATCACCGAAGAGCGTCTGCAGTCCGTCGACTTCGTGAGCTACTACCGCGCCGGCTCCACGTGGGCCGTGCAGAAGGGCAACCCGAAGAAGCTCGACACCTCCGACATGTGCGGCGCGAAGATCGCAGTGCAGACCGGCACCGTCCAGGAGGACGAGGCCAACAAGATCGCCAAGGGCTGCAAGGCCGACAAGAAGGCCGAAGTGATGTCCTACAAGCGTCAGGCCGAAGCCGCCACCGCAGTGGCCACCGGTAAGGCCGACGTGTTCTACGCCGATTCGCCGGTCGCCGGCTACGCGATCTCCCAGACCGACGGCCAGCTTGAGGCGCTCGGCGACGTTGAAGGCGTGGCCAAGCAGGGCATCGCCATCAAGAAGGGCGACCAGCAGCTCGACGAGGCCGTGCAGAAGGCCGTGCAGAAGCTGATGGATGACGGCACGTACATGAAGATCCTCAAGCATTGGGGCGTCGAGTCCGGCGCTCTCGACAAGGCTGAGATCAATCCGACCGACCTCAACTGATCTCATCAGATAGATAGAAAAAGGAAACAGCATCATGGCGAAGAAACAAGTCGACGGCGACGGCCTCGATATTCCCAATCGCATTAAAGCCTTGCCTGTCAAGCGTACGGGTCCGATCGTGGCGGCCATCATCGTCGCGCTCTTCGCCGCGATGCTGGTGCAGGCTTTGGTCACCAATCCGCGTTTCGAATGGAATGTGGTCTGGAAATACCTGTTCAACGAGAACGTACTGGAAGGCATCAAGTACACGCTGCTGCTGACCGTCATCTCGATGGTCATCGCCATCATTCTGGCGGTCATTCTGGCGGTCATGCGCAAATCCATCAACCCGGTGCTGCGCGGCGTGAGCTGGTTCTACATCTGGTTCTTCCGCGGAACCCCTGTGTACACGCAGCTGGTCTTCTGGGGTCTGTTCGCGGTGCTGGTGCCGCGTATCGGCGTGGGCATCCCGTTCACCTCAATCGAATTCTGGAGCATTGACTCCCAGTCTGTCATCACCGCGTTCAACGCCGCATGGCTGGGCTTGGCCCTGAACGAAGCCGCCTACCTGGCCGAAATCGTGCGCGCCGGCCTCGAGGCCGTCGATCCGGGGCAGACGGAAGCCGCAAAGGCCCTCGGCATGAAGCGCACGCTTATCATGCGTCGCATCGTGCTGCCGCAGGCCATGCGCATCATCATCCCGCCGACCGGCAACGAGTTCATCGGCATGCTGAAGACCACCTCGCTGGTCACCGCCGTGCCGTTCACCCTCGAACTGCAGTTCGCCACCAACGCCATCGCCAACCGTATCTACAAGCCGATTCCGCTGCTTCTCGTGGCCTGCTTCTGGTACCTGCTGATCACCTCCATTCTGATGGTTGTGCAGTCCCGCCTTGAGGCGCACTTCGGCAAGGGCTTCAACGCCCGCCCGGTGGGCACCAAGGGCAAGCAGCCGCCATACGATCCGCCGTACCCCGGCAAGTCTGACGGCGAGCCGAAGGACGATGTGAACAAAATCAATCAGACCACCTTCGCTGGGCTGAATGCGTAAGGCGGGAGCGAGAATTATGACTACGAACGACATCACCAACTCCGCTCCGGTCGTGCGCAAGGCGGTTGACGGTTCCGTGATTCCTGCTGTCAAGGCCGTGCAGGTGCACAAGGCGTTTGGGCCGCTGCATGTGCTCAAGGGCATCGATCTAACCGTTATGCCCGGCACTGTGACCGTGATTCTGGGGCCCTCCGGTTCCGGCAAGTCCACGTTCCTGCGTCTGATCAACCAGCTGGAAACCCTGACCGGCGGTTCCATCGAGGTGGACGGCGAACTCATCGGCTACAAGCACGTGACCAAAAACGGCCAGGACATGCTGCAGACCCTGGACGATAAGGAGATCGCCGCACAGCGTTCTCGCCTCGGCATGGTGTTCCAGCGCTTCAACCTGTTCCCGCACATGACCGCGCTGGAAAACGTGATGGAAGCCCCGATTCACGTGCAGCACCAGTCCAAGAAAGCCGCCCGTGACCTGGCCGTGGCCGAGCTTCAGCGCGTCGGTCTGGGCGATCGCATGGACTATTACCCCTCCCAGCTGTCAGGTGGTCAGCAGCAGCGTGTGGCCATTGCCCGTGCTCTGGCCATGAAGCCGGAGATCATGCTTTTCGATGAGCCGACCTCCGCCCTTGACCCCGAACTGGTGGGTGAAGTGCTCAACGTCATGCGTTCCTTGGCCAAGGAAGGCATGACCATGGTGTGCGTGACCCACGAAATCGGCTTCGCCCGCGAAGTCGCCGACCAGATCGTGTTCATGGACGGCGGCGTAGTCGTAGAAAAGGGCGGCCCCGACATCATCGACCACCCCACCGAGCCTAGGTTTAAGGACTTCTTGCAGCACGTGCTGTAGGAAGGCTCGTTGTTGCAGCTCCAAAAACGTACGCTGATGAACTCAGCGTACGTTTTTTGCGACGCCTAATCGCACCCCCATCTCGTGAAGAACGTACGCTGAGTGGTAGTCAGTGTACGGTTTTCACGAAGGGGCATGTTCCAATCCTGCAAAGGCGGCGGGTTGGATTCGCTTTGCGCAATAATCGTCCGCTAGGCTGGTGAACCATGTGTGGAATCGTTGGATACGCGGGAAATATTGAAACGGCATGCGGCAAGCCTTTGGAGGTCTGCCTGCAAGGCCTGGAACGTCTGGAATACCGAGGCTATGACTCGGCCGGTGTGGCGCTGACCGCGCCCGGCATGGATCATGTGGAAGTGCGTAAGAAGGCGGGGCGTCTCGCCAATCTAATCGAAGACGTGGAACGCAATCCAATGCCGATGGCCACCGTGGGCACATGGTTCACGCGCTGGGCCACCAATGGCGAGCCGAGCGACGTGAATGCCCACCCGCACACCAGCATGGACGGCAAGGTGGCTATCATCCATAACGGCATCATCGAAAACGCCTCTCAGCTGCGTCTCGACCTGCAAGCCGAAGGCTACCGATTCGCCTCCGCCACCGACACTGAGGTGGCCGCTAAGCTGCTCGGCAAGATCGTGGACAAGATTATCGCGGACGAAGGCAAGCCAGACTTGTTCAAGGCTGTGCGCCGTATGGCCCGCATGCTTGAAGGCGCGTTCACCATTCTGGCCACCGACTGCCGCCAGCCGGACATCGTGGTCGGAGCCCGCCATGATTCGCCACTGGTCGTGGGCCTTGGCGAGGGGGAGAACTTCCTCGGTTCCGACGTCGCCGCATTCGTGGCCTACACCAAGCGCGCCATGGAAGTCGACCAGGATCAGGCCGTATGCGTGTCCGCCGACAAGGTCATCGTCGCCGATTTCAACGGCAACGTGGTCGAAAACCCGAAGACCTACACCGTGGATTGGGATGCTTCGGCCGCCGAAAAGGGCGGCTGGGATTCCTTTATGGACAAGGAGATTCACGAAGACCCTGCCGCAGTGCAGCGCACCCTGCTTGGCCGCTTCGACACGAATGGCGACATCACCCTTGATGAAGTGCGTATCGACGAACACGACTTCAAGTCCATCGACAAAATCATCGTCGTGGCCTGTGGCACCGCCAGCTACGCCGGCCAGGTAGCCAAATACGCCATCGAACACTGGGTGCGTATCCCCGTGGAAATCGAACTCGCGCACGAATTCCGTTACCGTGACCCGATTCTGACCCCGCGTACGCTCGTGGTGGCCATTTCTCAGTCCGGCGAAACCATGGATACGCTGATGGCCCTGCGCCACGCGCGCGAACAGGGGTCCAAGGTGCTGGCCATCTGCAACACGCAGGGTGCCTCCATTCCGCGCGAATCCGACGCCGTGCTCTACACACACGCCGGCCCGGAAGTTGCCGTGGCATCCACCAAGGCGTTCGTGGCGCAGATTACCGCCGCCTACCTGCTGGGCCTGTATCTGGCGCAGGTCAAGGGCGCGATGTTCCGCGATGAGATTCATCAGATGCTCGACTCCCTGAAAGACATGCCGCGCAAGATTCAGTGGGTGCTCGACACCCAGCCCAAGACCATCCAGGCGGCCGCCGAGCGCATGGTGAACGCCAACTCCTTCTTGTTCCTCGGCCGCCACGTGGGCTACCCGGTGGCGCTTGAGGGCGCGTTGAAGCTCAAGGAAATCGCCTACACGTTCACCGAGGGCTTCGCGGCCGGCGAGCTCAAGCATGGACCGATCGCGCTGGTGGACGAGGGTGAGCCCGTGGTGTTCATCGTGCCGCCGCAGCGCGGCCGCAATGTGTTGCACGCCAAGGTGATCTCTGGTATCGAGGAGGTCAAGGCTCGTGGCGCGTACATCATCGCCGTGGCCGAGCAGGGCGACCCGGATGTGGAACGGTACGCTGACGTGGTGTTCTGGCGCCCCGCCTGCCCAACGCTGATGAGCCCGCTGGTTGACGTGGTGCCGCTGCAGCTGTTCGCCATGGACATGGCAAAGCTCAAGGGCTACGACGTGGACAAGCCCCGCAACCTCGCCAAGTCCGTGACCGTTGAGTAAGCCACATCGGTATGTGATTGACGAGCCTCATATTCCGTTTGAGATGGACGTGCTGTATGAGGACGAGCGGATCATCGTGGTGGACAAGCCGCATTTTCTGGCCACCATGCCACGCGGCATGTGGTATCGGCAGACCGCGCTGATCCGATTGCGTGAGCGGCTGGGGGAGCCGGACATCACGCCAGCGCACCGATTGGACCGCATGACCGCCGGCGTATTGGTGTTCGTGCGGGATTCGGCCTGCCGCGGCGCGTATCAGATGCTGTTCCAGAACCGGCAGGCCGTCAAGATCTATGAATGCCTGGCACCCTGCCGGCCGATCAGCGGCCCGCGATTCGGCACGATCATGCAGGTCGAACCGCCACGCCCGTTCCCATTGCTGCGCCGATCGCACATCACCAAGGAACACGGCACGATGGCCGCATTCGAGGAACCGGGTTTGGCCAACGCCGAAACCCTCATCGAGCGCGGCGACCTCTGTTTCCCTCCCGCTGGCGGGAGGTGGCGCGAAGCGCCGGAGGGTGGTCCCCATCCGGGAAATCACCCCATCTGCCGCTACACACTCCACCCGCGCACCGGCAAAACCCACCAATTGCGCGTCCACATGAATTCGCTCGGCCTGCCCATCGTGGGCGACGACTTCTACCCGCGCATCCAGACACGCCCCTACGACGATTTCAGCCAGCCGCTGCAATTAGTGGCGCGTGTGCTACGATTCACCGATCCAATAACAGGCGAGAAGCGCGAATTCGTTTCCCGTGTGCCGCTTAAGATCTGATTTCTTAGGGGGGATGGCGAGACCAATCCCCGCCCGTCCGAATCACTGTCCCTTTCGACTGGCCATCCAGCTCATTGCATCGTCGTACACCATCATGATGCGCTTGCGATAGCTATCGATGAATTCCTGCGCACCAATGCTCGCGATAACGTCGTGAGCGGGTTGCACGGTGCTGTCGAATGCCTCCGGCAGCCTATCCACCAAGGTGTGGAATCGTAAAATCACGGATTCCTCATCTAATCCCATCCGCTGTGCGAATCGTTCCAGATGTTTGCGGCGCAATCGAAGAAGATCTCGGCGTCCGCCGATGTTCATCGCCAAAGTGGCATTTATGATCTGCTTGCCATGCCCCAAATAAGGGAACACCGAAGCAAGGTCATAGAGCGGGGCAAGCCGCACGGACGCGCCATCGAGCAATAGCGAGTAGTTCTTGGCGTGGCTGTCTGTTGCCCCGACGAGATAACTGGCGAGGATGCCGTCGGTGAAGGCTCGGATATTGCTTTCGGCCTGACCGGGCAGACCGTGCTTGCGCAACATTTCCGCATATGCATTGGACGTTGGGCCGTTGTGTTCCTCGTATTTCAGCGATGAGGGAATGCCCAGCGCTTGGGTAAAGTCTTCTTGGTGCAGGGCCGTCACCGTACCATTGGCGGACACTATACGGTCATACCGCTCGCTGATGATGGCTGGGACCCCATCAAAGATGTGAAAAGAGGTGTGGGCCACGGGTATTCCCATCGCCTCCACAATGCGCATGGGTGATGTGTTCGTTGAATGCTTGGTGTGGAAGGGTCGGTATGCCGGGCTTGATGATATGAGTCGTCCGCGCGATTCCAGTGGTGGAGAACCATGATCCATTGCGGTTCCTCAGTGCGATCTTGCCCTGCTGTCCCGCGACCGACCAATGCTCGTCTACGCTTGCGGACTGGATGCCTGTGGGGGCGGCTGCGCGTAGTCGATTCGCGATCTGCGAATCGCTGATTGGAATAAGCGAATCGTCATCTATGGGCAAGTGCGGGTCGGCGGACAGCCGTAATGCGCCGGTGGCATCGAATCCGATGGCTTGCAACAGATCAAATGCGCTTGTCGATCGGGCATGATGCAATCGCATGGCTTCATCTCGGGCCTGAGGGGATTCCGGGACCAGGGCCTCAAGGAAATTACGCGGGATGTCGCCTGAATATTCGGCTGCGGTAATGGGCATGGAAAGCGATATTGGTGTGGGTGATTGCGACCAACGATAGGAATCGTGATATTGGAAAATAATGCTGCCATCGTTTGTTCTTCGAAACTGGCCGATGGGTGCTTCGCCGAGAAATGCATTGAGAGTGTTTTCGCTCATGGTGTCACCATTCATAGAGTTCGGCGGGCTGCGGGGTTTTGCGGACATCCAGCGACAAGCCAAGCTCAGTCAGAGCGCTGAGAATGGTGGAGAAACCGGGATTGGGGACTCGGGCGTGTTCAAATTCGATCAGCCAGCGACGTGACACGCCCAGCCGTTGGGCCATGTCGGTCTGACTGATGCCCTGGCGTTGCCTTTCATCCTTGATAAGCCGCGCGTATTCGGCGATATCCATGACAATCATGTGCAAAATATATCACAGTATAGTAAAGTGTGCAATATTCTGCACATAGTTGGAAATGTGCAGAATATTGCACAACCGAGTCGATTGGTCGGTGCGGAATTGCCTATGGATCACTGGCAGGTGAATCACTGACAGGTACCAGTGGATGCCAGCACATGCCGCTCGTCAGCTGATGTCGCGCACGGAACCGCGTTCGATCAGTTCCGGCGGGATTACGGTTTTGACGCCGACCGGTATCTTCTCGCCTTCGCATTGACGGCGGACCATGGAGAAGGCGGTGGCGCCAATGTCGTCAAAGCGCAGCTTCATGGTCGTCAGGTTCAAGCGCGGAACCATATCTACCAGCGAATCATCGACGCCCACGATGCTGACATCCTCGGGCACGCGCTTGCCCGCTGACTGCAACCCGAGCATTGCGCCGTATGCCATTTGGTCGTTGGCGGCGTAGATGGCCGTGCAGTCGGGGTCGTGGGCCAACGCCACGCCGGCCTGGTAGCCTGAATCCGCGCACCAATCGCCGATGTACATGCTCGGTACGCGTGCTCCCATTTGTTCCAACGCTTCTCGCCAACCGCGGGCGCGGCTTTCGGCGGCGCGCGAGGTGGACGGTCCGGCAATGTGGTAGACGGTCTTGTGCCCCTTGCTCATCAGGTAATCGACGATAGCGGTCGAGCAGCCATACTGGTCGGCGTCAACGGTGGGGCAGTGGTCGGCGGCGGATTCGCAGATGAGCACGACTGGAAATTCTCGCGGAGGCTTGTATCCGACGAAATCGGAGATGCGTTCCTCCAGCACTACGATGACACCATCCACCGGCTGACGCTGCATGCGATCGATGGCGGCGGAAAGCGTGCGTTCCGCACCGTGGCGCATGGTCTGGATGGTGACTGAATAATCGTCATCGGCCGCGTTGGCCACAATAGAATCAAGGATGCGGGCGTTGCCGAACGTGGCGGTGTTGAACATCACCACGCCGATATCCTGGAAGCGGCCGTGCTTTAGGGCTCGGGCCGCATAATTCGGACGATACCCAAGGCGTTCCATTGCAGCTTCGACACGCTGGCGTGTTTCGGGTTTCACCGCATCGCTGCCATTCGCCACGCGGGACACTGTCTGTGGCGAAACGCCGGCGGCTTTCGCTATGTCTTGCATGGACACCTGTGTTGGCCTCGACATTTCACCCTCGCTTGACTCATTAATGTCGGTGTTTCGTTTGCAACGCTTATCTTAGGGCCGCTTACGGTAACGATAACATCGTTGTCTTCGTGACCATTGTAGCAGAGTGACTGAGAAACCCTTAATTCAACACGGTACTCAACACGATTGGACAATGTTACAAATGGTGTTATGATGATAACGCAAACATTTTGGTCAACCTTCGAAGGAGAGGGGTTGGGAATGGCTTCAGCCGATATCGCAGCTGCGCCCGTGCATTCGGGCAAGGCTCGTGTGAATAAGCACAAGGCCGATTGGCGTGGATGGAAATTCATGTGGCCTTTTGCGGTGGTGTTCGTGTTCGTGTTCATCGTGCCGATTGTGTACGCCGTTTATATTTCGTTCTTCAAGAAGCAGATGATCGGCGGCACCAAGTTCGTCGGCTTCGAGAACTACGCGCGCCTGTTGGGTGATGGCCAGTTCTGGAGCAGTGTTGGTCGTGTGGCCCTGTTCACGTGCGTGCAGGTGCCGATCATGCTGTGCCTGTCGGCTTTGATGGCCCTGGCGTTGGATTCGATGAAGCTGCATGGCACGAGGTTCTTCCGTATCTCGACGTTCCTGCCCTACGCGGTGCCGGCGGTGGTGTCGACGTTGATCTGGGGTTTCGTGTATGGCGCGAAGTACGGCCTGGTGGGTTCGTTGAACGATTTCCTGGGCACGGACATCGACGTGCTCGCCCCCAGCGTGTTGTTGGCCAGTATCGGGAACATCGTGACGTGGGAGTTCACGGGCTACAACATGCTCATCTTCTACAGCTCGCTGTCGACCATCCCGCATTCCCTGTACGAGGCGGCCAGCATCGACGGCGCGTCGGAGTGGCAGATCGTGAAGAGCATCAAGCTTCCCGAATTGCGCGGCAGCCTGGCGATCACGGTGATCTTCAGCATCATCGGCTCGTTCCAGCTGTTCAACGAGCCGAGCATTTTGCAGAACATGGTTCCTGGTAATGCGATCACGACGTATTACACGCCGAACATGTACGCGTACAACCTGAGCTTCTCCGGCAACCAGTCGAACTACGCGGCCGCGTTGGCGATCGTGATGGCCGTGATCACCATGGCCATCGCCTACATCGTCCAGCTCAACAGCCTCAAGGAGCAGATGAAGTGACGACGACTACTGCTGTTCGTGTTGAGGAATCGATGATGATCGTGAAGGAGCGTATGTGATGAGTGCAGCAACGACTTCGGCCGCCGGTCGCCTGACCGACGGCGAGCTCAAGGCCCGGGAGAAGGCCGCCAGGAAGGCGGAGAAGGCCCGCCAGAAGAGGATCGCCGCCGACGAGGCCGCCGAACGCAGGCGCAGCGCGAAGGCGGGGTTCGCGAACGTGAACAACCCGAGGCGTTCCACGTTGTTGACCGTCCTGTGCGCGGTCTTCGCCGTGTACTGCCTGTTCCCGTTCGTCTACCTTTTGATCAACGCGACGAAGACGCAGGCCGACTTCACCAGTACGTTCGGCCTGGGCTTCGGCAAGACGTTCGCCCTGTTCGACAACATCGCGACGGTGTTCTCCTATCAGGACGGTATCTTCGGGCGCTGGCTGCTCAACACGCTCCTGTACGTGGTGGTCGGCGCCGGCGGCGCGACACTGCTGGCCATCATGGGCGGCTACGCTCTGGCCAAGTTCCGCTTCCCGGGGCGCAAAGCGGTGTTCGCGGTCATCATCGGCGCGATCAGCGTGCCGGGCATCGCTTTGGCGGTTCCCCAGTTCCTCCTGTTCGCCAAATTGGGCCTGACGAACACCCCGTGGGCCATGATCATCCCGTCGCTGATCAGCCCGTTCGGTTTGTACCTGATGTGGATCTTCAGCGAGCAGGCCGTGCCCCAGGAGCTGCTGGAGGCGGCGCGCGTGGACGGCGCGTCCGAGTTCCGCACGTTCTGGCAGATTTCCTTGCCCCTGTTGGCTCCGGGCATCGTTACGACGGCCCTGTTCACGATCGTGGCGACGTGGAACAACTACTTCCTGCCGTTGATCATGCTCAAGGACGCGGACTGGTACCCGCTGACCATCGGCCTGAACCAGTGGAAGGACCAGGCCTCGACCGCGGGCGGCCAGGCGATCCAGAACCTGGTGATCACGGGCTCCCTGATCACGATCATCCCCCTGGTGATCGCGTTCCTGTGCCTGCAGAAGTACTGGCAGTCCGGACTCGCCGCAGGCGCCGTCAAGGAGTGATGGAGTCGGCTCCGCCGACGCGGTGTCTTCACCGCCTCGCGGCGGGGTCTCTCCCTCCGTCCCGGCTCCGCCGAGACAACCTTCCTCATCAGAGGGAGGTAATAGTGCCAAGCCCCTCTCTGACGAGCTGAGCCGTTAGGCAAACAGCCCTGTGGGCTGTTTATTCCCGCGGACGCAGATTATCGATAAAATTCAATAAAGGAGCTGAATCATCATGGAACGTAAAGAGTTCAAGTGGCCGCAGCCGCTTGCGGGCAACAAGCCCCGCATCTGGTACGGCGGCGATTACAACCCCGACCAATGGCCTGAGGAAGTGTGGGACGAAGATGTAGCCCTCATGCAGCAGGCCGGCGTCAACCTCGTCTCCGTGGCCATCTTCTCCTGGGCCAAGCTTGAGCCCGAAGAAGGCGTGTACGACTTCGATTGGCTCGATCGCGTCATCGACAAGCTCGGTGACGTGACCGTCGCCGGACCGCATGTGCAGGTGCTTGCCTCGTATGCCGGCGAAGAAGCGGATGAGTGGGAGCTTGACGGCATGGCCGCGATCACCCGCAACACGTACGGCGAAGGGGAGGCGTATTTCCTCGGCTGCGATCTGGGCGTGAGCGATCTGACGCGATTCGTGGGAGGCTGGCTTGCCGCGCAGCCGCAGGATGGCCGGCAGCCCGGAGCCCACCCGCGGGCGGTCTCACAAA
>OGQR01002485.1_pt1 | contig 10961 bp, 9 predicted proteins | sample 1553271 | NCBI WGS metagenome assembly OGQR01 (sample SAMEA2579970, study PRJEB22360) | human gut metagenome | biome: human gut; feature: human-associated habitat; material: faeces | place: Denmark | collected 2008/2010 | reverse complement strand
CAGCAGGAAGACGGCTTAGAGCGTGCGGCGGCCGAACGCCTGCCGCGATGCACGCCGGCGGGGCCCTTCGGCGGATTGTCGAACTCGTCCATCGCGTAAGACTCGATGCCGTTTCCACCTGTGCTCGTCATAACCGTCTTTCCTTCCGTTTCACAATTCAACCCCGAGTGTAACGGCACCGCCACCCACGCATGCAGGCCGCGTCACAGCATGCACTGTATATGCACGTATGCAGACGTATGCGCGCGAAAACATTGCGACGAACGCCACGAGCCGCCAAGCCAGACAGGGGCGGGCGCAAGTATGCGAGGGCGGGCAAGCACACGTGCAGGTACAGTAAGCGGTATGAGTGAGATCAAACCGTTGCGTGATTTAGTGGAGGCCGGCTGGGCGAACGCCCTGGCCGACGTGGAACCGCAGGTGCACCGCATGGGCCAGTTCCTGCGCGAAGAGACCCGCGAAGGGCACCCCTGGCTGCCGGCAAGCCGCAATATTCTGCGCGCCTTCACCATCCCCTTCGATTCGATCCGCGTGCTGATCGTGGGCCAGGACCCCTACCCCACGCCCGGCCACCCGGTCGGCCTGAGCTTCTGCGTGGCGCCCGACGTGAACCCGCTGCCGCGCAGCCTGGTCAATATCTATAAGGAGCTGGCCGACGATCTTGGCGTGCCGATGCCCAGCAATGGCGACCTGACCCCGTGGACCAGGCGTGGCGTGCTGCTACTGAACAGATGCCTGACCGTGGGCGTGGGCCGGCCGAACAGCCACCAGGGCAAGGGCTGGGAGGAAGTGACCGAGGCGGCCATCCGCGCGCTGAACGCCCGCGTGGACGAACACGGCAATCCCAAGCCGCTGGTCGCCATCCTGTGGGGTCGCAATGCGCAAAGCCTGGAGCCGCTGCTGACCAACGCGTTCATCATCAAATCGCCGCACCCTTCGCCGCTGTCCGCATCGCGCGGGTTCTTCGGGTCGAAGCCGTTCTCGCGTGCGAACGAAGCGCTGACCCGCATGGGTGCCGAACCGATCGACTGGCAACTGCCGTAACGCCATACGCCATCACACGCCTCATACGTAGGCATACGTCGCCTTGGGCATGCACCGCCCGGCATGAGCCAGCATGCGTCTTTCGCCGCACAGCCAAGCGTCACCGCGCTTGGCTACCATGGGGCGCATGGCTATTTTCCCTCCGAAACCGCAGATGCCCGCACAGCCTGCCCCGGCACGAACCATGCCCACGCCTGCCGCAGCACCAACATTGGCCGCAGACGACGTCAAGCAGGCGAAAGCCCTGGCGGATCGCATCCGCGCACGCTTCTCGCAGACCCTGATCGGTCAGGAGCATCTGCGCGAATCCCTTATTCTTACCATGGTGGCCGGCGGCCACATTCTGATCGAATCCGTGCCCGGCCTGGCCAAAACCACCGCCGCGCAGACCCTGGCAACCTCGGTGTCCGGCACATTCAAACGCATCCAATGCACGCCCGACCTCATGCCGTCCGATATCGTGGGCACACAGGTCTTCGACTTCGCCACGCAGAAATTCACCACGCAGGTCGGCCCGATCCACGCCAACTTCGTGCTGCTGGACGAAATCAACCGTCCCACCGCCAAAACCCAGTCCGCCATGCTTGAAGCCATGGCCGAAGGCGCCAGCACCATCGGCGGCGAGCGCATCGCCCTGCCCAAGCCGTTCATGGTGATCGCCACCGAGAATCCGATCGAGGAGGAGGGCACGTTCAACCTGCCCGAAGCCCAGATGGATCGTTTCATGATGAAGGCCGTCATGACCTATCCTTCGCCCGACGAAGAGGCTCGGATGCTGGCCATGCTCACCCGCCGCGGCTCCGACATGATCGGTCCCGACACCATCACCGGCGAACGCATTTCCGTGTCCGACGTTGATTTTTTGCGCAAGGCGGCACGCCGCGTGCATGTTTCCGACGCGATCATGCGTTATGCGGTCGATATCACCGCCACGTCACGAGGTGCCGGCTCCCGCCCCATCAAGGGACTGTCATCCTTGGTGCGTTTGGGTGCCTCGCCGCGCGCCACCATCGCCTTGACCCGTATCGGCCAGGCGAAGGCGTTGCTGTCCGGGCGCGACTATGTGGTGCCCGAGGACCTCAAGGCGTTCGCTCATGAGGTGCTGCGCCACCGTATTATGCTGACGTTCGAGGCACTGGCCGATGGCGTGGTCAGCGATCAGATCGTCGACAAGATCGTCGAAACGGTTCCTGTTCCGTGAGTTCCGATTCCGTTCGCAAGAAAATCGAGGCCCTTGGCACTCAGCTGAGCCTGCCTACCGTAAGGAAGGCTTTGGGCGCGCTGGAGGGCGAACACGCATCCGGGCGTCGTGGCGGCAGCGGCGATGCGATGGATGTGCATGCCTATGAGCCAGGCGACGAATCCCGTCTTATCGATTGGAAGACCAGCGCCCGCCAAGGCCGCCCCATGGTGGTCGAGCGTGAGCGCCTGTCGACGTCACGGGTCTGGTTGCTGATGGACGTGGGCCTGGAGATGACTGGCGTATGCCCTTCCGGAGAACGCGCATGGCAGGTTGCCGCCAATGCGCTGCGTATGTTCGCCGCACTGTCGTTGCGCCGGTCGGACGATATTTCGCTGGTGTTCGGCGATGAGTCCAGCATCACCCGCGTACCGTTCAACGGTGGGTTCGCGCAGTTCGAACGCACGCTGGACAAGGCGCTTGACCGTGATTGGGATCATCACCGTAATATCGACGCGCTGCTGGAATATGCGCGCCGTATCAAGGATTGCGAGGCATTGATCGTATTGGCCACCGATGAGCATGCGATGGAGGAGCGGCATATCACCACGATCCGTCGTATTACCCGCACCCATCCGATGGTGCTGATCGATGTGGCGACGATGAATCCGTTCAAGGCCGTCTCATCCCGCCACGCTCCCACCGACGGCTTGAGTGCACGGCGTGTGCCGACATTCCTGCGCAACGCCAAGGCAGCGGCCGAGGTCGATACTCATCGCGCGTATATGGCCGCGGCTTTGGAACAGGAGCTCACCCGTGCCGGTTCCCATATCATTCGATCCGCATCCAGCGAATCCATGTTCGATCGTTTCGTCGCCCTGGTGTCCCGGGCATTGGCCCGCACCACACGCAATAGACTGGGTACTGCACCCGAACTGGTCGGACTGACTTTGGCTGGTGATCTATGATGCACAGCATGTTCCCCATCATCCCGCTCGCCACTGATCCCGGCGATCTCAGGCCCGTGGAGTCGTTGGCCTTGACCACTCCCCTGGTGGTGGCCATCGTCGCATGCCTGTTGCTGGCGGTAGGTCTGATCGCGTTGATCATCATGCTGTCTCGCCCCGCACGCAAACCTCGGAACAGCGACCGCGCGCGTGGCGCTCATAGCAATGCCAGCTCCAAGGCCGAGTGGCGTGCCCGCATCGACGATGTGGTGGCCCGTCATGAATCCGGAGCACTGCCCCGGCATGAGGCTTTCGTCGAATTGTCCGTCATCGCCCGTGATTTCGCCGGTGCCGCATCAGGCAAGGAGCTTAGTTCCAGTACGCTGACCGATTTGGCGTACCTGAATCGCACGCCCGCGAATCGCCAAGGATTGGACGCATTGAAGCAGACCATTGGCGCGTTGTATCCACCGGAATTTGCCGATGATGCCCGCAACCGAATCGCCCAGACGACCAGCGTGCAGCAGGCCGCCGAGTGGGTGGCGAATCTGGTGGAAAGGTGGCGTTCATGATGCTGGCATGGCATTGGCCTTGGGCCGCTCTGGCCGGCGTCTTGGCGACGCTGGCGATTATCGTGCTGATTGTCGTGTTCGCCCGCCGTAACGCCGCCGACGACACCCCTGTATTCTCGATGGACGACGATCTCAATACCGAGCACGCTTCCCGCCTGTTCCGTCAATGGCGCGCTTTGGGCCGTCTCGCCATCAGCGTGCTGGTGCTTGCGCTGGCGCTGGCCATTGTGCTGGTGGCTCGCCCCAGCCAAGTGGATGCCGGTGACGAACGCGCTTCCAGCCGAGATATCGTCCTGTGTCTGGATGTGTCGGGGTCCACGCTCCCCTATGATCGCGAGGTCATCGACACCTATTTGGAACTGGTCAAGCATTTCAAGGGGGAACGTATCGGTTTGAGTATCTTCAACTCGACCTCACGCACGGTGTTCCCGCTGACCGACGACTACGAACTGGTCACCAAACAGTTGACCTCCGCCAGCAAGGCGCTGAAAGGCGTCGAGTCGCAGGATGACATCGATAAGATGTCCGATGCCGAATATCAGGACATCGCCAATTGGCTCGAAGGCACGCAGAACCGCAAGGACGCCACCTCCTTGATTGGCGACGGCGTGGTGTCTTGCGCGGCGATGCTCCCCGGTTTCGCTTATGGCGAAGCCAATCATGCGAATGCCGACCGTCAGCGTGCGGCATCCATCGTGCTGGCCACCGACAACGTCGTGTCGGGCAAGCCCACCTATTCGCTGACCGAAGCGTTGGATTTGACCCAGCAGACCAAAATCACCGTGGACGGCCTGTATTCCGGGCCGAAAGCCAGTGAATCGGACCAAACCACAACGGATATGAAGTCCGCGATCGAGTCGCATGGAGGCATCTTCCTCACCCAATCGAATGGCGCGTCGATAGATGAGCTGGTACGGGATATTCAGTCACGTAGAGATACGGATGTGGAGAACAAGGCGAAATCCTCAATGGTGGACGCTCCCGGTCTGTGGACGCTTGCTCTGGCCGTGATACTCATTATCTGGATCGTATGTGCATGGAGGTTGAGGCGATGAACGGATTCACCTTCTCCCCCGCCTTGGGCTGGGTCGCCGGCGGACTGCTGGCGGCCGGGCTCGCCGTACTGGCCATTCTCGAAATCGCATTATTTGTTCGTCGCCGTGCTTCCAGTGACGAGACCGCGTGGGCTTGCATACGACGTACGCTTATGCTGCTCATCGTCGCGGTGATGGTACTGACTCCCAGCGTGGTATCGTCTACCACCTCACAGGCCATCAATGCCACCGACGTCATTGTGGCGGTGGATACCACCGGGTCGATGGCGGTGGCCGACGCCACATACGGGTCCGAGAAGACCATTACCCGCATCGATGCCGCACGCCAGGCCGTGCATGATGTGACCGCCGCTTATCCGGACGCCAGTTTCGCGGCGTTACGGTTCGGTGCTTCGGGGACGCTTGATGTGCCGCTGACCCCGGATGCGCCGGCCATCGATAATTGGGCCAACACGTTGGCGGTGGAAGCCACATCCGTGTCGGCGGGCTCCAGTCTGGATGCTCCGATCGATCAATTGCTGCTGACCGTGAAGTCGATTCGTGAAGCGCACCCGGATGATGCGATTGTGCTGTACCTCATCACTGACGGCGAACAGACCTCGAATGTGACGCGTCGTACGTTCTCGTCACTGCGCCAGTATCTCAATGATGGGTTTACCGTGGGCGTCGGCTCGACCGAGGGCGGCAAGATTCCCGTCATCGCCGATGGCGTCAGTGCCGGCGATTCCAACACCACGGACCACTGGGTGGTCGACCCGGATACCGGCGAACCCGGCATCTCCAAGATGGATGAGAAGAACCTTAAAGACATTGCCGACGAGATCAGTGGCACGTATGTGGCCGTGAACGCTTCACAGACTTTGGCGGATTCGGTTTCGGCCAAGTCGTCGAAGCAGTGGCGCATGACCACCACGGTCAGGGAACGCACACGCACCACGCCGGTGGTATGGCCGTTGGCCATTGCGTTGGCGATATTGCTTGCCATGGAAGTCGGTGCATGGATCGCAACCTCAAGGAGACTGCTGTGAGAAACAGTAACGAAATCCACGAGAACGACGGCTCGGCGAATACTCGGATGCGGGCGAAGTGTCCGCTTTGGGCACGTATCGTCCTGGCTTGTGGCGCCGTATTGCTGTTGCTGGTTGCCGGCGTGGCGGCAGTAAACCTGTCCGCTTCGATTACGTTCAATCAGGCCACCGCATCATTGAACGCCAATATCAAAGCGGCTCAGGACGAGTCCACGGATATCACCACGCTCAAGGCGCAACAGCAGCAGACCGACGCGCAATTCGACGAGGCCGGGCGAATGCGCACGCTTCTGTTGCCGCAAGTCAAGGACGCCATCGACACCAATGCTTCGATTTCTTCCGAGCTGACAAAGATCACCCTGAAACAGGCCGAGGCGCAGAACAGCGGTTCCGATTCCGGGCAAGCCCAGTCGGCACAGCAATCCGAGAATTCTTCATCCAATGCCAAAAAGGGCGGCGCGTTGACCGACGAACAGAAGAAGCAGGTCGAGGAGCTGATGAAGGCCAATCAGCAATCCACCGATACCCAGTCGAACACCACCCAATCCGAGCAGAAAGCGACGCAGAACAAGGGTACCGGGGCTACCAAGCCGTGGTAAGCAGTCGTTCACAGTTGTTCTTTTTTCTCACACCCTCACGGGTCATGGCTTTATCGCGGCTGTTTCCCGGTTTCGGCTGTCGGCTTTGGCATTTATCCAATTTTCGATAGGCCATGGCTGATCCAAGGTATGTCCAAACAGGCTATTTGTGGATAATCGTTACGACTATGCACAACACTTGGGGATAACTTCACCCAAAATCGGCAAGCTAGAACCACATTGGTCGTTCCGGCTGGACAAGCATGAGTCTTGTCCTTTTAGCTGGATATATGAATACCTACACCAGCAACCCAGCACCCATCGATCCCACCGGCGGCTTTGCCGGCAATACGGTGACGCCGTTCGATTACGGCACTTGCCCTTGCCATGCGGCGGTACAGCGTAGTCGCGACCTCGTGTCCGTCCAGCGTGCGGCCACACTGGCGCAATCGGACCAGACGGCGGTGGCCGTGAACCGCTCCAGCAACATCGTGTGGACCGGTAAAGCCGCCGATCTATTCCGATCGCGGCTCAGTCGCACCGCACAGTATTCGGCCAGTCTCGCGCAAGACATGGAGACCACCCACCGATTGGCTTGGGGGTCGTCATGAGCGAGCACGATTACTGGCAAGTGGAATCGTCCGTTTACGGCGGAGTGGGATATGCGCCAGCCACTCTTGAAGAATATGCCGCCATAGCCAAGGCTCTCGATGACGAGGCGGCAGGATTTGCGGCCATAGCCACGGCTTGGGAATCGGCCGCATTACAGTTGCAGTCACATCGGCATAGTGCGCCGATGTGCGTCACCTTGCAGTCGGGCGATCCGAGCGCCGTTGTTCCCGGCCATGTCACTGCACCATATGCCGCGCTGGGCAATCGGTGTTATGACCATGCAACGGCATGTCAGCGGTTGAGCGATGATCTGCGTGGCGCGGCCGATCTGCTGATTCGCGCACACTCTCTGTATTCTCAGGCGGAGATGACGGCTCGGCGCATGTTTACCGAATTATTGCAGGCCGGCACACAGGCCAAACCGGGATATGCCGCGGCGGGTGTTGCCGCTGTGGCGGCGGGCGGCTTTCTGGCCGGCTGGACTATTGACGGCAAACCGAACCCGGCATGGATGTCCACGTTCACCTATCCGTTCCAGGAAGGAGTGCTTAGCGGCGCGGGCGGAATCATTGGCGGCGTACCTATCGGCAAGAGCATTGCGCACACCGATGAGGTCAACAAGGCTGCGGGGAAAATCGCCAATTTCTCCGGCCCGGCGAAAGACGTCGTCCAAGGCAATCATCTGGACGTGCGCGAGGTGCAGGCGAATGCCGACGTCGTCCGTGCAAGCGGATCGGTGGCCGAGTCAATGGAGAATCTGCGCAGGCTCGCCGAAGAGCGGCTCGGCAAAATCGAGCTGAACAGCGGACTCGAATATGGGACCATCGCCATTCAACGCTATGAACGATCTGATGGAACCAACTCCTGGCTGGTCACCATCCCGGGTACCGATGGACAGCCTGACTCACCATTTGGCTGGGCGCAGAACGTGGAACTGATGAGCGCCGATCAGGAGCGCCGCAGGAAAGCGGACAGCGCTCGCATGGTTGCCGAGGCGATGCGTCAGGCAGGCATCGGCAAGGATGAGCCCGTGGCGCTGATCGGCCATTCCCAGGGTGGTATCGTTGCCGCCACGCTTGCCTCGGATTGGGCGGAGGAATATACCATCGAGCATGTGGTGACAGCCGGATCGCCGGTGGCCAATCATCCGATTCCGCAACGCACGTGGGTCACCAGCGTGGAAATCGATGATGAACTGGTCGCCGCACTGGATGGTGCCGCCAACCCGGTCACCGATAACTGGCTCACCGTACAAGGGCATGTATCGCCCGCGCCCGCGGCAACACCATCCACAGTGCATTCGGACGGCTCATGCACTCCCGGCGCAACGCCCATCACCGGTCTGACCCCATATGACGCCGCACCCGTGGCTGGTTCGACCAACGGCAGGGAGTTGTCGCACTGGATCAAATACCATCAGGCCGCCTATCAGAACGCCACCGACCTCGGCTCCCCCGCCGTGCAACGCCACGAAGCCCATTTCCAGGAAGTTATCAACGGAGAGCTCAAGGAAACCCGCTACTACCAAGGCCGCATGACCCAGTCCGCGACCATTGCCCCTAGCGAGCGAACCACCGAGTTCAGCACGTTCGGCGGTTAAAAGTAAATACCACACTTGACAGAGTTGTCAAGAAAGGAGTTAACAATATAATGACGAGTAGGAGATGGCTCATCAAACTGATGAAGCAAGCGGCAGAACGCAAGAATGTCACGTTTGAAAGTATCAGGCAAGGAGGGAGTCATGAGATATTCCAACTCGACGGACTTATGATTCCCCATCCCACGACATAACGAAATCGACAACAACCTCGCGGACATTATTTGCAAAGAAGCAGAAGCCAAACTCGGGAAAGGCTGGTATCAGCAGTGAAAACATATCAGGTCATCGTTCGCCCTGGCGAAAAATACTGGATTCTTGAGATTCCCGGTATCGGTTTCACGCAGGCAAGAACAACAGCAGAGATTGAAAGTATGGCACGCGACCTTATCACCGTCATGACACAAGATGCTGATTTCGCACTCACCGTAGAGACAAAGCTGCCGCAATCCGTGCAGGAGCATCTTGATGAAGCTCGGCGACTGCGCAAGGAAGAAGCGGAATGCAGATCGAACGCAGCGCGGGAAACTCGCGCCGCGGCACAAGAACTACATGGCATGGGTCTCGCCCTACAGCAAATAGGCGATATACTCGGGGTCTCACGGCAACGGGCACATCAACTTGTCAATGCTTAGCATCAATCGGCTACCCCACAATGCAATCACCGCAGAGACGCGGCTAGCGCCACTTTCCCGGGATTGTTGCGCCAGCATGCCCGAAACCCCCCTCTATCAGCGCAACATTCCCGGGAGAGTGGCGCGCAAAGAGTGTCAGGCGCGTCGCTCGATGAGTGCGCGGCCGGATGCGAGGCGGTCGAGCACACCGGTTTTGGCGATGGCCAGCATCAGATACCAGGCCATCACGCCGCTGATAAGCACGCCGCCGGTGACCTCGGAAATCATGTGCACAATGCCACGCGGGCTGACGAATGACACACCCACGTAACGAAACAGCATCAGATATGTGCCGTATTCCAAGGCGACCAACGCACCGGATGCAATGGAAATCGGCAGATTGAACATACGGTAACGGGTCAAGGCGAACGGAATCTCAGCGAAAACACCTTGCAACAGCGCCGAGATAATCACGAAGCCCAAATCGAACTGGCTACCAATCACCGTTTCGACCAGCGTGCCGATAAGGTTCACGTACAGCGCCGCTCCGGGTTTGCGCAGAATCAGCACCGCCAGCGTACCGGAGAAGTACCAGACGGCGTGCACGATGCTGGCGAAACCGGGCAGAATCGCGCCGAATACCGAAGAGATCGGCATGTACGCGAAGTTGAATCCCCAGAAGATCACGCCGCAGGCCGCACCCAGCGTGGCACCGACCGCGATATCCAACGGCTGCCATTTCAGTGACGATACGGCAATCGGACGTTTCGGAGGAGTATGAATGGTGGTTGCAGGCATGGTGATCTCCTAGCCTTAAAGGCCGCACACAGTAATCGAACCACGGGCGTTCCTTGACCTGTGCGGCTCGGGCGGGAACGCCGCACCACAGTATAGTCACTCGGTTCACGGCTGGAAGTACCCTTGGAGGTTATGAAGCTTACCGATATTTCCCCCGCAATCGCATTGACCCCGCTCGACGGCCGTTATCACAAGGCCACCGCCCCGCTCGTCGAATACATGAGCGAACCTGCCCTGAACCGCGAACGCATGCGTGTCGAAGTCGAATGGATGATTCTTCTGGCCAACGGCTTTGAGGGCAACGGCAACCAGCCGATCGTTGACGGCGTCAAGCCGTTCACTGCCGAAGAGCAGGCCTTCCTGCGCGCCATTCCCGAGGACTTCGGCGCCGAAGGCATCAAGCAGCACGCCGCTCATGAGGCCATCACCCACCACGATGTGAAGGCCGTGGAGTACTACATCGATGATCAGATCGACAAGGCTCCGGCCGAGCTGACCAACATCAACGACGAGCTGAAGACCCTCGTACACTTCGCCTGCACGTCCGAAGACATCAACAACCTCTCCATCGCCCGTTGCGTCAAGAACGCGATGGAAAACGTGTGGACCCCGGAGTTCAAGCGCATCATCGACCACCTCGCCGGCAAGGCCGAGGAATTCAAGGATATGCCGCTGCTCTCTCTCACCCACGGCCAGCCGGCCACGCCGACCACACTCGGCAAGGAGCTCGCCGTCTACGTCTACCGTCTGAACCGTCAGCTCAAGCACATCGAAAACCAGGAGTACCTGGGCAAGATCAACGGCGCGACCGGCACGTTCGGTGCCCACTTGGCCGCATGCCCGGATGTCGACTGGATCGCTGTCTCCCGCGAGTTCGTCACGAACCGCATGGGCCTGACCTGGAACCCGCTGACCACGCAGATCGAAAGCCACGAC
>OGQR01002483.1_pt1 | contig 10963 bp, 10 predicted proteins | sample 1553271 | NCBI WGS metagenome assembly OGQR01 (sample SAMEA2579970, study PRJEB22360) | human gut metagenome | biome: human gut; feature: human-associated habitat; material: faeces | place: Denmark | collected 2008/2010 | reverse complement strand
CGGCGAGAAGTACGTGCCGTACGTCATCGACCCGGCCGCCGGCCTGACCCGCTCCCTGATGTGCTTCCTCGTGGACGCCTACGATGTGGACGAGGCCCCGAACACCAAGGGCGGCGTTGACAAGCGCACCGTGCTGCGTCTCGACCCGCGTCTGGCCCCGGTCAAGGCCGCCGTGCTGCCGCTGAGCAAGAAGCCTGAACTGCAGACCGTGGCCCAGAACCTGGCCGACGACCTGCGCTTCAACGAGTGGATGATCGACTACGACGAGTCCGGTGCCATCGGTCGTCGTTACCGTCGTCAGGACGAGATCGGCACCCCGCTGTGCATCACCGTGGACTTCGACACCCTCGAGGACCACGCTGTGACCATCCGTGAGCGTGACACCATGGCCCAGGAGCGCGTCGCTCTTGACAAGGTGGCCGATTACGTGGCCGCCCGCATCGGCGAGAAGCGCACCCGCGTGCCCCTGAAGCCTGTGGAAATGGGCGGTGAGCCTTGGCCTGAGTCCGGCGTTCAGGAAGCCGGCGGCCTGTACTAAGCCGGAGTCGCACAACTTGGGCTCCCCTCTGTGGGCTGAGCCGTAAGGAAGACATCCCAGTGGGCTGTTTGTAGGCGAAGTGGCGGCGATAGACGCCGGGGCTCCTCTCTCAGGGGAGCCCCTACTTATTTTCTTAGGAATCACATGGCACAATCCGAATCCGAAACAGTGCTCACCGAGCATCACGAGACCGACAACCTCGACCCACGTACGGACGCGCCGGCGCGCCCCGGGACCCCGGTGCATATCGCCCCGGTCCAACTCGGCAACATCACCGTGCCGACCCCGGTGGTGCTCTCGCCGATGGCGGGAGTGACCAACTGGCCCTTCCGCGTGATTTGCGAGGAATATGGTCCCGATGGACTCTACGTGGCCGAGATGATCACCGCTCGAGCCCTCGTGGCGCATAACCCGAAAGCACTGCGCCTCTGTCATTTCGCCAAAAGCGAAAAAATCCGTTCACTGCAGTTGTACGGCGTGAACCCCTCCATCACCGAACAGGCGGCGAAAATCGTGGTCGACGGCAACATGGCCGACCATGTGGATCTGAACTTCGGTTGCCCGGTGCCCAAGGTCACTCGTCGAGGCGGTGGTTCGGCCTTGCCTTGGAAAACCGACATTTTCACTGAGCTATTACAGCGCGTGGTCGCCGTATGCGAGCCGGCGGGCATCCCCGTCACCGCGAAGATCCGCGTCGGCATCGACCATAACCATGAGACCTTCCTCGAAGCCGGACACATCGCGCAGGAGGAGGGCTGCAAGGCCGTAACCCTGCATGCCCGTACCACCGCCGAATACTATGGCGGTCATTCCGACTGGTCCCGCATCGGCGAGCTCAAGGAACACCTCAACATTCCGGTATTCGGCAATGGCGATATCTGGGGTGCCGAGGATGCGCTCGAAATGGTGCGCGAGACCGGCTGCGACGGTGTGGCCACCGCCCGCGGATGCCAGGGCCGGCCGTGGCTGTTCGCCAACATCAAAAACGCCTTCGAGGGCAATCCCGAACGGCTCAACCCGAATCTGGGCGAGGTCTGCCGCGTGATTCACCGTCATGCCGAGCTGCTTACCGAGTTTTATGAGGGCGATGAGATGATGGCCGTCCACGATCTGCGCAAGCACATCGCCTGGTATCTGAAAGGATTCCCGGTGGGCGGCTCCACCCGCAAGGCCTTTATGGAATGCGAGAGCCTGGCCGATGTGGACCGCGAGATCGGCAAGCTCGACCCGACTATCGAATACCCGCCACGCGTGGTCGACAAACCGCGCGGCCGCGTGCGTTTCGCCAAGAAGGTGCACTTGCCGTATGGCTGGTTGGAATCGCGTACCACCACCCACGAAGAGCGTGAGGCGCTCTTCGGTGACGACCCAATGGACGCCAGTTACTGAGAAAATACTGAAAATACACGCAACACGCGCCATTCTGCGCGTGAATTTCCCTCCAAGAGTAGCCTGTTTGCGCTACTCTTGGGTGTAACCGTGAAGTGACAGGAGCCAAACGTGAGCGAGATCGCGCAGAATGAGTTCAACGACAAGACCAACATCAAGGTTGTTGGCGTCGGCGGTGCCGGCGGTAATGCCGTCAATCGCATGATTGCCGAGGGATTACAGAATGTTGAATTTGTGGCGGTAAATACCGATGCGAAGGATCTTCTGCGCTCTGATGCGGATGTCAAGATTTCCCTTTCCGATAAGTCCAGTCGTGGTCTCGGTGCTGGTGCCGACCCGGAGCGTGGAGCCAAGGCGGCCCAGGACCACCAGTCGGATATCGAAGAGGCGCTTAGGGGTGCCGACATGGTGTTCGTCACCTGCGGCGAGGGCGGTGGCACCGGTACTGGCGCCAGCCCGATCGTCGCTCGTGCGGCTCATCAACAGGGTGCTCTCACCATCGCGGTTGTTACTCGTCCGTTCAGCTTCGAAGGCCCTCAGCGTTCCGCTTCCGCCGAATACGGCATCGACAACCTGCGCAAGGAAGTCGACGCGCTGATCGTCATTCCGAACGATCGCCTGCTCGAGCTTTCCGACCGTTCCATCGGCATCATTGAGGCCTTCAAGACCGCTGATACCGCACTGCTTGCCGGTGTTCAGGGCATCACTGACCTGATTTCGATGAACTCCTATATTCACGTCGACTTCAACGATGTGAACTCCATTCTTCGTGGTGCTGGTACTGCGCTGTTTGGTATCGGTTCCGCACGGGGAGAGGATCGTGCCACGCAGGCCGCCGAAATCGCCATCAGCTCTCCGCTGCTTGAGGAAAGCATCGAAGGCGCACACGGTGCGCTGATCAACATCGCCGGTCCGACCGACCTGAAGTTGCAGGAGGCCTCTGCTGCCACCGAACTGGTGCGCAAGGCCATTCACCCTGAAGCCCAGATTATTTGGGGTCTTGCTCTGGACGATGCTTATGGCGATGAAGTGCGTGTCACTGTTATTGCTGCTGGTTTTGACCCCGTCGCCGCTCAAGATGACGACACTCAGAGCACGGTGACGCCGGTTGTGCCAACCGCCGCCGATCCTGCGACTCCCGTGGCACAGCCAGCTCCAGCACCGGCACCGGCTGCACAGCCCGCTGCCACTGCCCAACCGGCATTCACACCGGCTACCGGTGACTCCGCATCGTTGCCTTTTGATGATCCGACTTCCGCTCATCCGAATATCGCCGTGAACGATCCGGCTGGCGATCTCGACATCCCTGACTTCCTGCGCTGAAAGGATTGATCCATGGCTGGGTTCATGAAAAACGCGATGTCCTATCTGGGCATGAGTGACGTTGTGGACGATGAGGACGACTACATCGAGGAGGACGAGGAGCAGAAGCCGGCTTCGAAGTCCGCATTTGATTCCGACCATACGGTCACGCCGCTGGCGTCAACCACCGCGCCTGCCGCATCGTCGACTACCAAGCCGTTCCCCGGTGGTCGTGTGAACAGAATCACCACCATCCATCCGAAGTCATATGAGGATGCTCAACTGGTCGGCCGTGCATTGCGTGACGGTGTTCCGGTCGTACTGAATCTCACCGGTGTGGCCGAAGCCGTGGCATATCGCATCGTGGACTTCTCCGCCGGCGTGGTGTTCGGCGTGCGTGGTTCCCTCGAGCGTGTCACTCCGCGCGTGTTCCTGTTGAGCCCGGCGCAGGTGAACATCAAGGTCGAAGAGCCGACAAAACCAGCCTCGGCACACGATTTGTTCGCTGACTGACCGGTTCAGTAGTTTTCGCATTCGACGTTATATCGGTATTCGGCCGACTCCCAGCAAGGAGTCGGCCGATTCTTATTGTGCTCCGAGCAAACTTTTCATGCGCGGTTGTTAGTCTGTCAGCATGCTTTCCTTAGTGTTCTCTTTGATCGGCCGCATTCTTGCATGGCTCATCAACGCGTATATCACGGTTCTGTTCGTGCGCATGATTCTGGACTGGGTCTCCGTTCTCGCACGAAACTGGTATCCACGTGGTGTGGTGGCCCAGCTGATCAATATTGTGTATTCCATTACCGAACCCCCTCTGCGCTGGCTACGTCGCTATATTCGCCCATTGCCGCTCGGTTCGATTTATCTTGATGTCAGCTTCATTGTGCTGTATTTTGCGCTGGTGGTACTGGAAAGTGTTGTTCTGATAGTGTTCTGAGGCCGTTTTTGACCCGCCGGAGGCATATATCTGGCATAAAAACCCACGTCGAATGTTCTGAAACGATGGGGTCGTGATAGCATTCTGACTTGAGACCAACGTAAGTGCGGGCGATGCCCCAAAGCGAGGTGCAAGATTTATGGCTCTGTTGACGCCGAAGGATATTAGGGAGCATACCTTCCAGACTGTTCGATTCAAGGAAGGTTATGATGTCGACGAGGTCGATGACTTCCTTGATCAGGTCACGGAAACCGTCGAGGCTCTTGGACGTCAGGCGGTAGCCGGCGGTCAGGCCACCCAGACTCTGGGTCCTGACGTGACCAACCTTAATGCGAAGATCTCCGATCTTACCGGTCAGGTGCAGCAACTCGAGTCGGAGAATGCTGGTTTGAAGAACGCTGTGGCTCAGGCCCAGCAGGCCGCTCAGGCTGGCAATGATCGGGCAGCACAGCTTGTCTCTGCCAAGCTCAGCGAAGCCGAGGAATCCAACCGCGCGCTGTCCTCCCAGAATGAGCAGCTCAAGGGTCAGGTCGATCAGCTGAACGCTCAAATCGATCAGCTCACCGCTCAGGCTGCTCAGGCCTCCGGTGACCAGGAGGCTGTCGGTCAGCAGATCGCCGCCATTCAGCAGGAACGTGATCAGTTCCGCGCGGCCAACGAGGAGCTGTCCCGTCAGCTCGCCTCTGCTCAGCAGCAGGGTTCCGCCGCTCAGCAGCAGTCCGCTCAGATCGCTGAGCTGTCCCGTCAGCTCGAAGAAGCCAAGCAGCGTGAAAACCAGCTTCGTGCTCAGGTCTCTAAGGTCGAGCCGAGCACCGAGACCGGTTCTCTGCAGAAGATCGCTGGCGCCGCTTCCATGCCGGGCACCGAGCCCGAGCGCGCCACCGCCATGCTGACCCTGGCTATGCAGCTGCACGATCAGTACGTGGAGAAGGGCAAGAACAAGGCCAAGGAAATCATCGAGGCCAGCCAGAACAAGTACAACGATCTGGTCACCAAGGCCAACAACTACTCCGAGCGTACCCGTTCCGAGGCCGACGACTACTCCACTCGTACTCGTTCCGACGCCGACACCTATTCGGATCGTACCCGCTCCGAGGCCGACGCTTACCGTGACCAGACTCACGCGGATGCCGAGACCTACTCCCAGAACACCCGTTCTGAGGCCGACGCATACTCCGTCAAGACTCGTCAGGATGCGGACAACTACTCCAAGTCTCAGCACGATGACGCTGACAACTACGAGAAGGAAGTGCAGCAGCGTGCCGCCGAGTATGACAAGAACACTCGTTCCGCGGCTGATGCGTACGACAAGAACACCCGCTCTGCAGCCGATACGTATGCCGAGCAGGTGCGCGACAACCTTCAGGCTCAGTCCAAGGTCGTCGAGGGCAACATCCAGAGCCTCAAGCAGTTCGAAACTGAATACCGCGCCCGCCTCACCGAGTACCTCGGCCAGCTGGCATCGCAGGTTTCCGAGTCGAACAACTACGTCGACCAGACCTCGTCCAAGACCAACTGAGCGTAGGCAGGTACAGGTCGTATGACGAACCAACAGGGACGGCTGCGCACCCGCGTGGCCGTCTTTGCATGTGTGGCCGCGGCTGCGCTGATTGTCGATCAGCTCACCAAGGCTTGGGCGATGGCCGCGTTATCCAACGGTCAGACCATTCGCGTGATTCCCGGACTGCTGTCCTTCACCTTGGTGCGTAATCCGGGCGCGTCCTTGGGCATGGGATCAGGCGCTACTTGGGTAATCAGTCTGTTGGCCGTTGTGGCTTGCGTGGCCCTTGCTGTGGCTGGGGTGCGCACTGTCTCCATGAAATGGTCGGTGGCGATTTCTTTCGCGTTTGCAGGCGCTCTGGGCAACCTGATTGACCGTGTTATGTACGCTGACGGCTTCCTCGACGGCAAAGTGGTGGATTTCCTTAACTATGGCTGGTCCGTTGGCAATGTGGCGGATATCTATCTGGTAGTCGCCGGTGTGGTCCTGGTGATTCTGATTCTTATGGGGGAGCCGTTCTCACACAAGGATCTCATCGAGCAATCCGACGAATCCCTACAGTCTGAGCCGGAGGCGGACGCCAAGTAATGAGTCGAATAGTCCCTGCTCCCGATGCATTGGTGGGTAAGCGTTTCGACGTAGCCGTGGCCAAAATGCTGGGTATTTCACGATCTAAAGCCGCCGATCTGGTTGACTCCGGGCAGGCGCGCGTTTTAGGACGTGAAGTTGCGCGGTCCAGCACATTGCAGGCGGGGGAGACCGTCGAATTTGATTTGGCGGAGGAACAGGCCGAGCCTGAGCCTATCGCAACTGATATGGCCGTTGTCTACGAAGACGATGATGTCGTTGTAGTCGATAAGCCTGTAGGCGTGGCGGCGCATGCCTCGGTTGGCTGGACCGGTCCAACCGTGCTCGGATCACTGCGTGACCGCGGCGTGCATATCACTTCCTATGGTGCGGCCGGGCGTGAGGGCATTGTTTCTCGCCTTGATGTAGGCACTTCCGGCTTGATGTTGGTGTGCAAGTCCGACCTTGCGTATACCGAGATGCGTCGGCAGTTCGCCGAGCATGAGGTAAAGAAAACCTATCATGCGCTCGTGCAGGGTGGTCTTAAAGAGAACAAAGCAACCATTGAGGCACCGATCGGGCGCGCCAAAGTGTCCGATTTCCGCTTCTGCGTGACTCCGGCCGGCAAACCGGCCGTTACGCACTGGGATGTGCTGGAGCGTTTCGGCCATGAGGCCACTCTGGTATCCGTGAATCTGGAGACCGGACGTACTCATCAGATTCGCGTGCATTTCTCCTCGATTGGGCATCCCCTGTGCGGCGACCCCATGTATGGTGCCAATCCGGTGCTGTCTGAGGCCTTGGGACTTGACCGGCAGTGGCTGCACGCCATGAAGCTCGAATTCCGTCATCCCCGCACCCGCGTCTGGACCACGGTCCGGTCCCAGTACCCGGCCGACTTGGCTGCCGCACTCGATGCCATGCGTGCCCGACACATCGAACCCGCTGAACCTGCCGAATATGCCGAAGTTCTGGTGGACTAATTCCGCGACGTGTGCATCATGCGTTTTAATATTTAGATTCAGTTCCGGCTTCGCCGGATTCATCCCAGAATAACGAGAGATCGGTCATGATGGCTCTCCGTCATGACCATACCCCAAGTGACTGCGGATGCTGAGTACCATTCAGTCCAATGGTCGGTAACCGTACGTGAATTACCGGTATTTCCGCTCAACGTGTCTCGGTACTCCAGCGTGAAGTGAACAGAAATGAGCCAAAGCAGTAATGAAGCCGGGCGGTATATGCCATCCGGATTGCAGAATCTCCTGCTGATAAAAACCGTTTCCTAGTCGTTGACCGTGCCCGTTCCGACGACGATCGCGGCCTACGACGCGTTCATCCTCTACCCGGCCCACCGATACGACATCAAGGGCAAGAGGATTCTCAAGCAGGAAAAGAAGTACTATGCCGTGGACTTGGGGATGCGACGTATCCTGTGCTCCAACAACGTGCGGGACATCGGACGCCTCCTCGAGAACGTGGTGTTCCTCGAACTGATGCGCCGCGAGGGCGACGTGTATGTCGGACAGAGCTCCGGCAGCGAGATCGACTTCGTCACGAACGGGCCAGGCGGACGTCGGTACTACCAGGTCAGCGAATCGGTGCACGATTCGGCGACGCTGGATCGGGAGCCGTCCTCGCTGCGCGCCGTGCGTGACAACTATCCCAAGACGCTGATTACGCTGGATGACGAACGGCCCTACTCCCACGAAGGCATCCGACAGATATACGCGCTTGACTGGCTGTTGAACGAAGACCACAAGAAACAGTAGATACTAGGGCGGCCAGCGGGTTAGCAAGACATCAGTTGGTGAGGACTGCTGACATTGCACTCCGACGGATGAATTGAATACTCATATGGTATCCGATTCTGAACAATTGAGTGGGGGCGTTGATGGTTGCCATCGTTTGAGCTGGCTAAATGCGATTTCGCGCCATGCTGTTTCAACAACGGTGGCAACAGCTACAGTTGAACTATGCATGGGTTGAAGAGTGCGATTGACAGGGGAGCGGACGCGTGGGCACGTTCGCTGCCTGGGCGCGTGCTCGACCGGTATGTGTCGCGGAGCGGCCCCCTGCTGGCGAATGGTCTGGCATATGGTCTGCTGTTCGCCTTTTTTGCCGGCGTCTGGATTGCGGTGAGCGTGTTCGGCCTTATCATGGTCGGCAACATTGATTGGCAGCAGATGCTGATTGACGCGGTGCGTGAAGTCATTCCCGGTGTGGCCGACTCGTTTCTGACGTCTTCCGCGCTAGGCGCCATGTCAAGCGCATTGACGTGGACCGGTCTGGCCACGTTGGCCATATTCTGGTGGACAGTGACCGGCTGGATGAACTCGCTGCGCCACGCCGTACGGGCCATGTTCGACGACTGCGGCGACGAGCTCAATATCGTCGTCGCAAGGTTACGCGATACGCTTGCCGCCATCGCCATCGCAATACTGTTCATTCTTTCGACCGCGGCCGGTACGGTGTCCGGCGGCATCGTACGCCGACTGCTGCAATGGGGCGGCATCCCCAGCAGTTCGTTGCCCGGCACCGTGCTTTTGGAGATGACCGGTTTCGGTACCGGCGTCGCGCTGAATTTTGCGTTGTTCATGTTGCTGCTGCGCGTGGTCTCCCACATCAAAGCCGGACGATTCACGATACTCGGCGCGTTACTGGGATCTCTGACGGTTTCCGCAATGCAGCTTCTCGGTGCGCGACTATTAGCCGGAGCCTCCCGGAATCCGATGCTTGCCCCGTTCGCCGCGTTGATCGGCGTGCTCATTTGGTTCAACCTCGTCGCCCAGGTCATTTTGCTCTGTGCCGCCCTCATTGCCGAGTGTCGACAAAAGAGCTGAGCGTCTGAACTGACTAATATGACAATTAGCGATGAAGCCTCTCTCGCCGAGATGATTCGCGAACTCAGCTGGCACTACAGTTATTGCCGTGGTCTTTCCATCTTGGCATATCGCAAACGAGTAGCTTCACCCGTGATACCGAGCTTGCGACCAATTGTTTCCCATGATTGGCCACGCTCATGCATGAGCAGTACCATCTGCGCAATGCGGGCATCAATGTATTCCAGTTCGGCTTTGCGTCGATTGATTAGACGGCTGAGCTCCAGTTCGGGAGAGAAGTTTGGGCTGTCCTCGGGAATGCCTTCTGCTGGTGATTCCTGAGACTCCACGGCATCTGCCGCAGCGTTGCCGATTTCCATGAGTTTGGCCTGTATCTCGGGAGAGTAGTCTTCAAATTTCATCGTTATCACTGCCTTAGTGTCGCTGTTGCTGATACTCCACTTTATAGGCATGTGGCCTCACCGGTAAATATTTACCGCCGCCCAGACCACACGGTATGGTGGAGCGCATGGCTGATTACGGGAACAACTTTGTGCAACTGCATAACCACACGCACTATTCGCTGCTCGATGGTGCGTCGAAGATTCCTGATTTGGCCAAGCGTGCGGCCGAACTTGGCATGCCTGCGGTCGGCATCACCGACCATGGCAACATGCATGGCGCCTACGAGATGTACACCAACTGCGTGGCCAATGGCGTCAAGCCCATCATCGGCATCGAAGCTTATGTGACCCCGGAAACCGCACGTCAAGACAAGTCCCGCGTGCATTGGGGTACCGAAGCCCAGCGCCGCGACGACGTCTCCGGTGGTGGTCTTATCACCCACTTGACCATGTGGGCCGAAAACGACGAAGGCCTGGTCAACCTCATCAAAGCCTCGTCCGTGGCCAACCTCGAAGGTCGCGTCATGCGTTATCCGCGTATGGATAAGGAGGTGCTCGCCACCTATTCCAAAGGCGTGATCGCATCCTCCGGCTGCCCCTCGGGCATCATCCAGACCCGTCTGCGCCTCGGTCAATTCGATGAGGCCCTGCGCGCCGCCGGCGAATTCCAGGACATCTTCGGCAAAGACAACTTCTTCATCGAACTTATGGATCACGGTCTGCCCATCGAAACTCAGGTGACCGGTGACCTGCTGACCATCGCCAAGAAACTCAACGCACCACTGCTGGCCACCAACGATTCCCACTACGTACACGCCGAAGATGCACAGGCGCAGGACGCCATGCTCTGCATCAAGCCGCCGCACCGCGACGCGCCCGCCGTGCGCGAAGCCGTTTTACAGACCCGGCCCCGCCTGCGTATGGCGCTGAGTGCCATGTTTCCCGGCAAGCTTCTTCTGTGCTTTGACACGGAACTGCTCAATCAGGCTATCGCCCAGCGTATTGAGCGTATGAACGGCGTGCAGGATGTGCCCGAAGGCGTCCGGCAGCTGGGGCCATATATGTGCGTGCCCTACGGAAAAATCTTCGCGGATGCCATCGTGCCCAATACGGTTACAAAGACGCTCCATGTAGAAAAATGCTACGCACCCGATGTGCGCAGTTTTACGATTGAGGAATATCCGGATTATTCTCCGCTGCCGGGCCAGGTCCGCACGCTCCGGTCGTTCCACAGGCCGATCATTCTGGTTGACGATCTGCTGCACAAGGGGTACCGCATTGAAAAGCTTGACCGTGTTTTCCGGCAGGAGCAGCTTGCTGTTGACCGTATCGTTGTTGCTGTCATGTCCGGCTATGGCCGCGATCTGATGCGCGTACAAGGACGCTGTGCGGAGTGCGAGTATTTTATTCCGAACCTCCATTACTGGGTCACGGAGAGCCTGCTCTATCCCTTCATCGGCGGCGACACCGTGCGCCGCACCGGACTGCTCCCCGGGGGCCTGC
>OGQR01002459.1_pt1 | contig 11033 bp, 9 predicted proteins | sample 1553271 | NCBI WGS metagenome assembly OGQR01 (sample SAMEA2579970, study PRJEB22360) | human gut metagenome | biome: human gut; feature: human-associated habitat; material: faeces | place: Denmark | collected 2008/2010 | reverse complement strand
TTCTTGAGCTCAAGGGGGCCAACCGTAATGGGCTGGAGCAGCTTGGATGCAGGTGCGGTCATGGACATTCCTCTCTTGTAGGCGCGGCGGCGATGATGCCGCGTAGTTGTCTAAAGGATATGGCATGGGAGCACGGCAGCACAACGAAAATCGGTAGATAACAGGTAGCGGCAGGTGGATGGGGTGAGGCGGCCCGTCGGTTTGTCTCAATCTGTAACAGTTACTCAGCAAAACCGGGCCTTACTGTTACAGATCAAGACAAACGGGAGCGTTCCGTCGGAAAATCTCGATCTGTAACACCTACAGACCAAAAACGACCCTAGATGTTACAGATCGAGATTTTGTTTGAGAGATTGGGAATTGGGCTGAGAAAACAGTCCCGGAATAACAAAAAAGCTCGCCGGCTAGGCCGACGAGCTGCAAGTTCTTGGTCGCGGGGGCAGGATTTGAACCTACGACCTCCGGGTTATGAGCCCGGCGAGCTACCAGACTGCTCCACCCCGCAATGTCTGGGCGCCTCATGTGCGCAAGAAAGAATATTACGTGGGAGTTCGGTAAACGGCAAGGAAAATCTCGTAGAGCATAATTCCTTCATATCTTGAACACCCGCGGCGACGGAAAGACCAGGACCACGCGGCTCTCAGGAATGAGCCTCGTGCGCACCGGCACGCGAAACTCCCGGCTCAGGCGCTTGGCAACCGCCTGGCACTGCGCCTGTGCATCGGCATCCCCGCAGCAAGGAAGCTGCAGCTCAAACCCCGCGTTCGGATACCCCAGACGGCGCGCCAGCTCAACCGCCTGTGATGCGCACTCCACCTGTAGGCCACGCGCGCAGTAATAATCCGCCGCTACGCAAACCGGGTCAAAGCCCGGCGATTCAACCGTATGAGTTACCGCAGCCTGACGCCCGTTCAGCCCAAAGTTGCCGTGTGAGACAACGCCGGGCGCCGAGCACGTGCCATCCCATGTCACATCGACATGGGACCAGCGATGGCATCCGCCCAGCTTATCGGCAATATCCACGACGTTCCACGCGTGATTGCCCGCCGGATTCTCGGCATCGCCCGCCTGGCCCCACACCACCGCGCTCGCCACGCCCACGCGATCGAGCAGGTACTTGTACGCGAGCGACCAGCCGTCGCACACGGCGTTGTGCCCGATCAGCGCGGCGTGGGCAAAATGGCAATCGTCGGTGCCGTCCGCCTCGTCCGGCATCTCGTGGGACGCCGCATCCTGGTAGGTATAGGTAAAGTCTCGAAGCAGCAGGTCATGCACCTGCAGTGCGATGACGCCCGCGGGGGCCGTGCGATCCACGCGCCGCAGCAGGCGGGTCACACGGCGCTCCATCTTGCGCAGCGCACGGGCCGCGGCCTCGGGCTCCATGCGATAGACAAAGTCGAGCCGCACGTCGCCCGACGTCGGCCCGGGGTCGCTCCCGCAAATGGTACGGCTGGCGTAAATGTAGCCCGGCCGGTCGTGGCACACCAGGTGGTAGAGCTCCGCCGCACGAGCGAAGCTGCCCACGACCGGCAACACCGCCGAAGGCTCGCGGCGGGCAAGGGCGGTATCGATCAAATCGTACAGCCCACGTTCGCGCTGGTTGAGCGACTGACGGTGAGCCAGATACGCGCAGGAAGCAACCGCCGGTGTGCAGGCATCGCGCGCCGTTCGCGCGGCCGCCCACCCGCGACGCAGACCCTCGGCAACGCCTGCGCCAGCCCCAAAGAACCCATCGGCACACGCAGCAAACATCGCACACCCCTACGCAGCCGGCGCCTGCGCCACGCGGCGGTCGGCAGCGCAGTACGGGCAAGCGGGTGCCCCCGCAGCCGTCACAAAACCGCGATGAAACACATGCCCATGCCCGCATTCGACCAGGTGAGCGCGGTAGTCACGCAACAGGCGGCCCCACTGGGCATCAGTTACGCGGCGGCGCGCACCATCGGCCCCGCTAAACAGCGCGCGATCGTAGGCCTCACGGAGCAAGGGCGGAATGTGGGTGAGCGGCAATGCCCAAGCAAACAGCCCCACCCCGGACGCCGTACCCGTAAAGGGCGACCGTCCATCGCGCACCTGGCAATCGACCGCGGGCGGCAGCGGATACTCACCTTCCGCATCGGGCTCAACGGCACCCTCAAAAGGATGGACGCCGTTTCCCAGCATACGAAACACCAGCACTGCCAGGGCAAACAGGTCGGTGGCCACGGTAAACGTGGGCTCGCCCGCGGCCTCCATTTGGGCATACGTACGACCGTGAGCCGCGGCGATCAGCTCGGGTGCCGCCACGCCCGGCGCGCAGGCTACGCACGGATGCGCACCGCCGCGCTGCACGTAAAAGGTGTCGGCGTCAATCAGGTGCACGCCACCGTCGGGCGCTACCAGTACGTTGTCGCCCGAAAGGTCGCCCACCACCAGCGCATGCCCGTTCACCACCGTATGGTGCAAAGCATCGAGCACGCGCGTCAGGGCGATCAGCGCATCGACGCTGGTCAGCGCCGACAAACCCGTGGCCGCCCGCGGATAGCGGTAGAGCTCGCTTGCCGCCACGCTGCCCACGGGCGCACGGCGCATCAAAAAGCCGATGAACTCCGCCGCTTCGGAATCGGCATAGAGCGCCTGGCGCGGCCAGCACACGGCGCGAAGCGCGCCGGCTTGCACGGCCATAATCTTGTCGTGAAGCGCGACCATGTTTCGAATCTTGGCGCGGCGCTCGGGCGTGGGTTCGCGATAGAGCTTGGCCACCGTGGCGCCATCGCCCACAACGGCGCGCACCTCGCCCTCGCCGCCCGCGTTAATCACATCACCCAGCTCAACGACGGTGCCGTTACTGTCGTACACGTACATGTTGATCTCCTATTCCATCTCGTCAAACGCGGTATCATCACCGGTCGCGACAACGGCCTCAAAATCCTCGAGCTCGCCGATCACGCAGCCTTCGAACACGCGATACGTCTCGGCGCGCTCGGCAGCGGTGGCGACAGCCAGCTCGAGCGCGCGGTCGAGCGCCACACCGCACATGAGCTGGTACTCGAGCTCCACGCTAAAACTGCCGCCCACGTCGCGGGCAACATCGCTGGCACGCAGGCGCAGCTCGTCGCGCCACGGCAGCACGACCACGTCGCCGTCCGCGTCCGCAAAGGTCGCACCCATCGCGGCCAAGCGCTCGACGGTCACGTCCTCAGCGTCACCCTCGGCGGTGCCCTCGTCCGCACCCGCCAGCAAATCACCCTCGGTATTGATGAGCGCCACCACCGTCTTGTCGTCATCCACGCAGGTCGCAGGCAGCGCACGCAGATAATCGGCCGCACCGCCGCAGAGCGCCGGCACGTCCTCCGCGTCGATATCGCACGCCATAAACAGGTCGATGGCATCGCGGTTAAAGTCGGTCGGCGCCCCATAGGCACCGGGCTCCCAGTCGGCAAACTTCTCGAGCATGCCGTCGGTCGCCATGAGCACGCCAGCAGCGCCCGCGGCAAAGCCAAACTCCCAGTGATAGGTATCATGCAGGGGAAACACCTGGCACGAAAGCGGGCCGCGGTGCAAATGCGTCAGCGTAAACGGCGCGCCCGCGGCATCCACCGCAATCGCACCGGAGTCGCCGGCATTGCCATACCAAACGCGCGCGCCATCCCACACCACCAGGCACAGCGTGCAGGCAAACGAGGCAATGTCGGCAGCGGGCTCGTTGGCAGCGACATCCGCCACGGCGCGGAGGGCGTACTCGAACACGCCCTTAAGGGCCGAGGCATCGCCCGGCACCAGCTCGCCGCGCACGAACGCCTCGGCAGCCGCGTCGACCGCAGCCTCACTTGCCAGATGGGCGCCCTCGCCACTCAGAATCATGGACGAAACGCCGTCCGCAACAGCGGCGACAATCGCCCGGCCAGGCGTAGGAGCGACAGGGGTCTCGCGCGACTCAGCCGCATCAACTGCCTCTTCCGTGCGAGGCACCTCCACTACGCGCACGCAGTGGCAATCCTGGTTGCTGCGTCCCTGCAGCTTATGGCTGGGGCCGGTCACGCTGGCCTCGTAATGAATCAACATGGTTGTCCTTTCCATCCGTACCAGCCGGGCGCGGCGGGCTCTGGTCCGTCCGGCACCGCGTCCGGGGTTTGCTGGGATACATGCGCTGGCAGATGCCCTACTTGCAGAACTCTTCGAACGTGGTCACGCCGTCGGTGCACACAAAGCGAATGTCGTCGTCATCGCCGTCGAAGGTCTCGGACGTGGCGATCGCCGTGCCGGGCGCCAGCCGGCTCATACCGCAAGCGATCTCACTCATAAAGTGGAAGAAGCGGTCGAACGGCACACCGTCGCTCGCGTCGAAGTTGGCCTCAAAATAGCCACCGCAGCTCTTGGTGAGCTGCTCGGCCGTCGCGCGATCAAAGTCGCCAAAGCCCAAGAACACAACCTTTACCTGGTCCTTTGCGACCATCTTGGCGATAAGCTCGGCGGCCTCGTCCACATTGCCGGCTGGCTCGTCGCGCCCATCGGTGTAGATAAGCACGAGTGAGCGCTTAACATTGATGCCTGCGCGCAGCTGGCGCTGGGCGTAGTCGTGCACCAAGTTGAGGGCGCGCACGATGCCGTCGTTGAGACGGGTAAGGCCGTGGGCCTTGAGCGTAATGTCGGGCAGGTCCTTAACGGGGACAAAGGCGGCATCGGCCTCGTCCAGGTCTGGTGCGGACAGGGTATCGGCGGCAGCGCTGGCAGGCCCGGCATCGTTCACGTCGCCCTCGCCGGACACGACGTCGCGCAGGCGCATAACCTGCACATCGCTCGCCACGTTGACCATCGCAATGTCCACCAGCTCGCGGGCCTTAGCGTTTTCGCAGACCTTCTGCTTAAAGTGCGCACGGCCGCGGTTCATTTGGGCCATAACACCGGCAACAGAAGACGAGCAGTCGTTAACCGAAACCACGCTCATGTGCGGCTCGTTGAGATATCCGGTGCCAAGGATGGTGGTCGGGACGTTTTCGAAGCGATTCATGATTGATCCTTTCGGGTTGGTGTGGCGGGCTCTGGATGCCCGCCTTGTTGGCGACAGTGTGGCAGGAGGCCGAAGCGCCGGGGCATCGCGCGATTCAGCTGAAAACGTGGGCGGCGACGCGCGGGCCCGGCGCGGGCCGCGGCGGCCGAGCGCCGTCGTCCATCCCCTATCCCAGCACGCGGGCCAAGCGACGCCCCAGCGGCGTCAGCGGCAACTCGGTAACGTCGCGGGTGCCGTAGGCAAGCTGCGCCGCCACGGCAGCAGCGGCCAAGAGGCTCGAGGCGGCATAGAGATCCGTTTTGGGCGCATACGGCCCGCCCACGTGGGCCTCGGGCGCCTCAAAGCCGCGGCTGAGCACGCATTCGCGCAGCGCCGGCTCGCGCGCGGCGACATCGGCCTCGGCAAGTGTGATCGCGCAACCAAAATCGATCAGATGCACGGCGCCGGCATCGTCGACCAGGACGTTTCCCGGGTGGATGTCGCGATGGATAATCCCGGCGCGATGAACAACGGCGAGCGCCTCGAGCAGCCATAGAGTGCGCCCACGATCCGCTCGTGCGCCACCGACCCAGGCTCAAGTCCCTGCGCATGCCGCTCGACCCACGCATCGGCTGGCAAGCCCGCAATATATTGCTCGGACAGGCACGCGAGCGGCTCGGCCGAAAGACGCGCATCGCGAACCGAGCCCAGCCGATACACATCGGCAAAACACGCGTAGCCCAACAGCGGCCCGGCCAAAAACCGAGCCTCGCGCGCCAGCCGGGCAGCCGCAGCCGCATCCAGCGCAATCTTGAACACGCGCTCGCCCGCGCGATACACCAGTGTGCTCGCGTGGCGCGTGCCCGGCATGGGGTAGATGAGCTCGGCAAACGGCAGCTGCGTTTGCGCGGGAACTTCCGGCAGCGCGGCCATCGCGGCCCGTGCCGCCGGGCCCCGAGCGGACGGCAGCCACCAGCATCGTCTGCTGCGACGGCATCGGCGCCAGCGGCGTGGCGAACGTCTCGCCGTCGGCGGCCTGGTCCCCCGCTGCGCGGGCCGCGCCAGGCCGTCGAGCAAGCACGCGCTCCACGCGTGCAGCAAATCGGTCCAGCTCGGCCTCGGTATCCAGCCATCCGCGCGCCGCGCGGCACAACGGCTCCCACACACTGTTCACCATAGCTTGGGCATCCATGGCATCCTCCGTCCGCTCGCCCAACTTGTCGACGAGCCTACCCGGACGCGGCCGCACGCCCGCACTGCGCGTTTCAGCTGAACGACGTCGCCCACCGCTCACGGTCGCGCGCGCCATCATGGGCGGCATCTGATACCCTGCGAAGCTAAGTGATTACGAAAGGACATCCCATGGCCAGCGCCGCGCCCCACAATGCCTATGCCGAGCTGTTTGAGCGGCTCGATGCCCTGACCAGCCGCGGCTTTGGCACATGGTGCGCCCAGGCACTCGGTGACGAGGTCGCCTACGCCATCGACGTCGATTGGTATCACGCGGGCGCGCAGGTAAGCGAGGTGCTCGCACAGGCCAGCGCGGGAGCTGCCGCAGAGCGCGCCCGCGACGAACTCGAGAGCTTTTTGGGCGACTACTTTACGGTGCGTCGCCGCTCGGCCTCGTCCGAGCAGGTACTTTGCGGCAGCATGGCAAACGATGCCGAGTTTCGGCCCCGCGCGCTAACGGGAAGCGCCGCTGCCTGCCTGCTGTTTTTGGAGCACGGAGGCTGCAATCCTTGGAGCGCGGCGGACGAATCGGCGGGCATCGAAGTCAGCGCACCCGACACCCGCGAGCCCGATCCCGAGCTGCTGCGTCGCCAGATCGGCATGCTCTGCCTGCAATATGCCGTGCTCGAAAACGAAAGCGCCCTGCTGCGCAGCACCTGTATCAAGATGGGCTCATACGACCAGCGTGGCGGCATCGACCCTGCCACGCTCGCCTTTATCGACCGCGGCGATTGGGACGCCTTTCAACCCATCGTCCGTAATCGCAATTTTGCAAAGGCGCAGCGCCGCATCGGCACGCTGCTGGACGCGCCCGGTTATTCGGAAGCTTCGGATGCCGAGCTTCCGCTTGCCGAGCCGCAGCTCGGCAGCATTCCCTCAACACCCAAGCCGGCCAATCGCAAGGCGGGCGCCGACTGGGTCAAATACCTTGCCAAACGCACGTTTTTCACCGCCATCGAAGGCAATGTCGACATTTTGGCAGGACAGGCGGGCGCAATGCCCGCGTGTCGCGTTGAGCTCGCACGCACCGGTTGGCTCTGGAAGTTCACCCAAGGTCGCGCCGAAGATGCATCCGCGCGGCGCGCCCCGATCGCCGCGGACGACTCGGCCGCCTGGCGACAGGCCGGCCAGCTGCTCGCCCGCTGGATTTGGGAGTGCAGCACGGCGACCACGCCCGGTGGGACCATCCACGCCGTCGATGACGCCACACTTGCCTTGGCCGCCGCCGGCAACGAAAACGGCCTCGTCGAGTTTCGCCTGCTACGGCAAACGCTCCGCCGTAACCTGGGCAAGGCTTGTTGGATGTTCAACTGGCTCCAAAAGAAAAGCGGCCGTACCGATCGCGGTGTCTTCGTGCGCGAGCAGGCAAGCTATATCGTGAACCACTACCTGGGGCCGCAGCTCGCCGCTGTGCTGTACGGCATCGCCCACGATATGGAACTCGACCGTGCCGGCCTGGGTGCCGCCACCGCCGAGCAGGGATTCGGCAGCACGCAGATTGAGCCGCCAGCAAGCGGCGCCCCCATGCCCGCCGGGCTCAACCGCACGTTCGCGCTCGAGATTTCCATCGCACCCGCCGGCGACCGCCCGGTACCCGGCAGCGAGGCACTTTGGAAGACGGTGCCCCTCGACGGCTGTTGCGCGTGCCGCCTGGGCCGCGACCCGCGCGCGTTCGATACGCCCGAGGATGGCGCAGGCGTCAAAGCCATTATCCTCAGCAGCGCCGATATCGGCAGATGGGTGCTCGACCTGCGCATACGCGAGGATAGCTCGCTGCGCGCAATCGTTCACAACCCCGCTGGCGCGTGGATCGAGAACCGCCACGTTGCCTGCGGCGAACAGGCCGACCTTCACCCCGGCGAGCACATCTTTATCCTCGGCAACGACCTGAGCTACGTGATTGTTCCGCGCTGGCAAATCGTGGCGTAGCGCCGGCAGCGCGTATACAATGGTGCGCGTCCTTTTACGCCGACACCTGGAGTAGACATGCTGCTCGCTATCGATATGGGAAACACGCAGACGGCCATGGGCCTGTTTGACGGAGACGAGCTGGTGCAGTCGTGGCGCATGCCCACCGACCGCTCCTATACCGCCGACGAGATCCACGTGCGCCTGATGGGCTTCTTTAAGATGTACGACCTCTCGCTCGGCGCGGTCGACGCGATCGCCTTTGCCGGCGTGGTGCCGCAGCTCTCGCGCGAATGGCACGCCGTGGCCGACCGCATTGCCGCAGACGCCATCGTCATCGGGCCGCAGACGGCCGCCGTGACCAAGCTGCGTGCGGCGCGACCCCAGGCCGTGGGCGCCGACCGTGTAGCCAACGCCGTCGCTGCCGAAACCTTCTACGGCGCCCCAGCGATCGTGGTGGACTTTGGCACCGCGACCAATATCGACGTCATCGATGAGGACGGTTATTACATTGGTGGAGCGATTGCGCCGGGCATCCGCATTTCGATGGACGCGCTCGCCGCCCGAGCCGCCAAGCTCGCCAGCGTGCCGCTCGAGGCGCCCGAGCATGCCATCGGCCGCGATACCGAGGAGTGCATCAAGGTGGGCGCCGTGACGGGCGCCGCCGCCATGGCCGAGGGCCTGGTCGCGCGCATGAAGCGCGAGCTGGGCCGCGAGGATGCCACCGTTATCGCCACGGGCGGTCTCGCCAGCATCGTCGCCGATTCGACCGATGCCTTCGACGTGGTCGACGGACAGCTCACCATCAAGGGTATCTGCGAAATCTACCGCCGCATGCAGGAGCTGGGATAGAGCAGGAGCTTAAGTCAAGCACGCCCGATGCCACAGTCCCCGCAAATGCTCGCCAAGCCTATTCCTCAAAATCGAAAAATTTTCAGTTTTGAGGAATAGGTCCGAGGTGCTACCCCGCAGTCACGCAAAGCCCTCCCCGGCACAGGCCGAAGAGGGCTTCGTTGTCATCGTTGTCTTTGAGCTCTGGTGCCCTGCGTTACAGACCGCGAATCCGTACGGCCTCGGGCGGAAACTCTTGCTCGCCGGCATCGGTCTTGATGGTCGCGCGACCCCAGATGTCCAGGCCCGCAAACACGCCGACCGCGAGCGGCAGGCCGTTGGGCGACACCGCCGCGACCTGACGACCCAGCAGCGGCACCATATCGAAGTACTCGCCCAGCACCGGGGCCAGCGGGCCGGCAGCGCCCTGCGGCGTGTTGGCAACAACCGCCCAGGTGTCAACGCGAGCGAGCACCGCCGCGGCCAGCGCCTCGACCAGCGCTTCGTCGGCCACATCTACACCGAGCTTGCTCAGCGCCGAACGCTCAATATCCACCGTCACGGCACCGAACATGCCCGCAGCACCGGCACCACCGTTGACGGCGACGCGCGCGAGCGACGTCTCAAACGCAGGCGCGCCGCACACGATGTCGCTCGGCCACTGGATGCCCACCTTGCCGGCAAGCCCCAGGCCCGGCGTTGCGGCAGTGCCCGCGAGCGCGTCCATCATGCCCATTGCGGCCACAAACGGCAGGCCGTGGAAGGCGTGCATGTTCACATCGGGGCGCACGACCAGCGAAAACGTCAGCGATGCATCGCCCGCGCTCCAAGCGCACCAGCCCGCGGACACACCTTCGCGACCCGCGTCGCGCGCCGCGTCGAGCTCGGTACCGGCGGCAACAGCATTCATCTCGATCATCTACATACGCCCCAATTCGCCCACGATATGGCCCACGCGGTCCTCGGGCTCCTTGACCTCGACACCGTTGTAGCGGAAGAACCGCGCCGGGTCGTGCATCAGGTCCTCGAGCGGCACCAGCACAAAGTCGCGCTCGCCGATCAGCGGATGCGGCAGGCGCAGCTTTTTGCCGCCGTGGGTCTCGCCGTCCATCCACAGCAGATCCAGGTCGATGGTGCGTGGGCCGTTGGCCTTGGCCTTCTTGGAGCGGTCGCGCCCCAGCTCGGCCTCGATCTTCATAAGCTCGTCGAGCAGCACCAGCGGCGCCAGCTCGGTTTTAATCTCGATCACAGCGTTGGCAAATGCGTCCTGACGTGTCTCGTAAGCCGGCTCGCTCTCGTAGATGCGCGAGCAGTTGGACACGCAGGTGAGCGGAATCTCGGCGATCATGTCGCGCGCGGCGCGGATGTTATCGCAACGATGCCCCAGATTGGAGCCCACGGCCACAAACGCACGGCGCGGCTGCGGCTTGGCGACAGCCCAGTAACCGTTCAGGAACTGCGCAAAACCCGCGGCGTCGTGCACGCGCACGATGTTGGCACCGGCCTGGATGGCGCCCAGGCACACGCCAAACGTAGCGGCATCGCGCTCGGCGGCCTCGGTCACGCCCGAGACGGCGCCCACAAAGCGCTTGCGCGACACGGCGCACATGAGCGGATAGCCCAGTGACGCCATCTTGGCAGTCTCGCGCTGGATGACGATGTCCTCGTTAGCCGACTTACCAAAGCCCGGGCCGGGATCGATGCAGATACGGTCGCGCGACACGCCGGCATGGATGAGCGTGCGGGCCTGGTCGGACAGAAAGCCCATGACGCGGCGCATGATGGGCGCCGAATCGGGCAGGGTGAAGCGGCGGAGCTGCGAGGTGGGCACGTAGGCTTCCTCGCGGCGGGCGCTGCGGCGCATCATGGCGGCCAGGCGGTCATTGGACTCCGATGCGGCCTCGGTGGCTGCGGGAGTGGCCTCGGGCGCGGGCGCGACGGTCTCGGCGGCAGCAACCTGCTCGGCGGCCGGCGTCTCCTGCCCCAGTTCGGTTACAGGCTCGGACGTGGGCTCCGGTTCGCCAAACGGCAGCGAGGGCTGCACCACGCCGCCCGGAAGCTTGGCCTCCGGCTTAGGCTCGCCCAGCAACTTGCC
>OGQR01002439.1_pt1 | contig 11112 bp, 8 predicted proteins | sample 1553271 | NCBI WGS metagenome assembly OGQR01 (sample SAMEA2579970, study PRJEB22360) | human gut metagenome | biome: human gut; feature: human-associated habitat; material: faeces | place: Denmark | collected 2008/2010 | reverse complement strand
TCGGTGATGCACTCGTCCTCGACTGCCTTCAAAGCTGCGGCGTCGATTGCGCCTGCGCTGAAATCCTCGCGCGCCTTCTTCAGCTTCGCGGGGCGAAGGAAGCTGCCGACGACGTCGTATCGATTCGGTCCATAGTTCACTGCCATTGTCTGCCTTTCGGTTGGATGCTTGCTCGGGCTCGTCTCGGTGCCTCTTTTATTCGGCACTTGACATTCTGGCTATCGCCGCGTTTATGTCGGTGTGAAGTATAGTCACGCGCTCGGAAATCGGGAAATACATGAATTTATGCAATTGCTATAGGGAAAACCTATCGACAAATGCGGACATCGAAGAAGTGTGTCTTCTCTCCCGGATCCTGCAACCCGCGTCGCGCGTCTAGCTCTCGTAGACGATGGCCCCCGTGTTCGTCGCTTCGCAGCCCTCGATTGCGTCGATCGCGCTGCGGAAGGACTCGCTTTCCGCAATCTTGCGAATCTCCCGCACAAGCGGTGCGGTGCGCTGGCTCTTCTCGACGGCGATGTCGAGCCATTCGGTTTGCAGAGGTACGAAGGCGAGGTCGGGCAGCTCCTTCGCCAAACGCTCGACGCCGATCGCCGCGTCGGCGCATCCCTTCGAGTGTAGCGTCGTCGGCGGTTGACCTTCGTTCCCCATCGCCCCTCTAATCTGAGTCGCTCGCATGGCCGGCTCCCACCTGTTTTCGGGGTGGCGGGGTATAGCGCGATGCTCTGTCCTATTCGATGCGCAATCTTTTGCGATAGGCGCGCGGTGTTGTGCCGTAGGCACGCTTGAATGCGTCGGTGAACGCTCCTTGGTTGCGATAGCCTGCGCTTTTGGCGATTCCGCCGATTTCGCGGCTTCCATCAAGGAGAAGGCGCCGACCGTGCTCCAGGCGCCGTGCGCGGATGTATCTTTGCGGGGTGTCCCCCTGAACATTGCGGAACGCCGATATCATCTTCCCCTCGCTTACATGGGCGATATTGCACAGCGTTTTCGTGCTGAGATCGGATGATAGGTTGCCATCGATGTAAGAGCAGATGCATTCGACGCAATCCTTGTCGCTTATGTGCGCGGCGTCGGCTGTCGTGTCCCTCTCGGGAATGCCGCTCGCCAGCAGCGCGAAGCATTCAATCACCTTGGCGTGATAATACGCATCAGCTACTGATGCAGCGGGGTAGGTGATGTCAAGCCCTCGAAGCGCCGAGGGCAAGCCGGGCACGCCATCAGACGTGGTGAGCCGCCCGATGGCGCGACGCAGTTTCTCCTTGTCGCAGCGCAAGGCGCCCGCATAGCGGTGCATCGCTTCGGGGGCAATGGTGATCGACGCCGATGAAAGCCGCTTGCCGGGCTCGAACGAGCTTGTGTAGGTGCCGCCATCCCAGTCATGCCCTATGAGCTTGCAGTTCGATCCGGCGCACTCGGGCGAGCAATACTCGGGCATTGCATGCTCATAGAGGCCGAACCCCAGATAGGGAACAGTCTCTATGGCTGCCTCCACGGCGCGTTCGTACGTGATGTCCATCGACACGACGATAGTGTCGCCGTCCATGAGGTAGAACCAATAGGAGCCTTTGCCGTATCGGGGGTCGACAAACCATGTCTCGCCGATGCTTCGCACCAGGTTTGCCTGCCCGAAGCCGCGTGCGATCGCTTCTTTCGCGCGTACGGTGTGCAGCCGCGTAAGCTGTGTGACGAACATGTCGTAAAGCGGGTTTCCCTGTTCTGAGGCATAGCTTCCGTTTGATTTTTCGGTAGAACTTGATTTCTTTTCGGCGTCGCTTTCCATCTTTCCGTTCCGTCTTTCGCATCGCTTCACCGAGCTTTATTGTATCGCGAATAAGTCACCTATGGCTAACTGATAGGAAGAAGGACGAAAACTGCATGGCTCTTTCGATGGATACGTCTTTGCCCTTGAGCGCGGTAGTGCAGGCGCGGTCTTCGCTGTCCGCCGACGCCGCGCCGCGCCATCTCGACCCGCGCGTGTCGCTTGCGGTGCTGGTGATGATTAACGTACAGATGGCGCTTTCGCAAAGCCTGTTCGCCGAGATGGGCGTTTTGGCGCTTACCGTTGCCGCGATGGCGTATTGCCGCCGCTTCTCCGCGATTGTGCGCTGGCTTGCCTTCTATGCGCTGTTCGCCGTGACGGCGCAGCTGCTCGTGGCGAGCGGAAGCACCTTGCTTTCGCCCTTTGCGGCGTCGCTTCTCATGTACCGCCATGTTCTGCCCGCCTTCATGTTCGCTTTCAACATGATTGCAACCACGCGTCTCGGCGAGCTCGCTTGCGCGCTGCAGGCGATTCGCGTTCCCGCGAATGTTTCGGTGGCGGTGTGCGTAGCGTTTCGTTTCCTCCCCACTATGGGCCGCGAATTCTCCGCCGTCGCCGACGCGATGAAGACGCGCGGCATCGCTCTCACGCCGAAATCGGTCGTGTGCCATCCCGCCAAGACCGCCGAGCATTTCCTTGTGCCCGTGATTGCGCGTTTAGGCCAGGTTGCCGACGAACTGGGGAACGCGGTCGTCGTCCGCGGTGTAGGGGCGAGTGCGCACCGCACCTCGTATTACCACTTAAGGGTGCGCGCTATCGATGTTGTGTGTCTCATCGCTGCGATGGTGCTCCTTGCACTTTCCGTTTGCTTTAGAGCGGGGGTGCTCTGATGATGGAAAATGCCGTCGCGGCGAAGGCTTCGCCCTATGCTATCGAGCTCGATGGATGCACGTTTTGCTACAAAGGCGCTTCCCGTCCATCGCTTCGTGACGTTTCGCTTAAGATCCCTCGCGGTCAATGCGTTGTTGTGACCGGGCAGTCAGGATGTGGCAAGACAACGCTTACGCGCCTCGTTAATGCGCTTATTCCTCTTATGTACGAAGGGGATCTTCAAGGTGAGGTGCTTGTTGCGGGAAAACCCGTTTCCGCATGGACGATGGGCGAGCTTTCCGCGCATGTCGGGTCGGTGTTCCAGAATCCGCGTAGCCAGTTCGTTAATCTCGACGTGACCTCGGAAATCGCCTTCGGATGCGAGAACTTCGGAATCGATCGCGAGGAAATGGTCGAACGTGTGGCGCAGGCAGCGGCAACGCTCGGTATTGAGGGCCTGCTCGGGCGCGGTACCGAGGCGCTTTCCGGCGGGCAGAAGCAGTCGGTTATCCTGGCATCGGCCTATGCGGTGCATCCTGACATCTTCGTGCTTGATGAGCCAACCGCGTCGCTCGATGTACATGCGATGCGGAATCTTGCGCGCACGGTTGCGCTTCTGAAGAGCCAGGGGAAGACCGTGCTTATCTCCGAGCATCGCCTGTGGTGGCTTGATGATATTGCAGACCGTTATGTGGTTATAAGCGATGGCTCGGTTATAGGAGACTGGGCGGCGGCAGAGTTCCTTGCTATGCCGTTTGAAACGAGAACCGATATGGGGCTGCGCGCTGCCTCTCTTGCTGAAATCGACTCTGTTGTGGCGGTGTCGCCCTTGGGCGACGCGGTCGCATCGAATGCCTCCGGATTACCTTCTTACGGAAAAACCATCGTACGTATGAGCGGCGTAGTTGCTGGCTACCGCGGTGCGCCTGCGGTCTTGAACGGTCTCGATTCCTGCCTCCTTCCGGGTAGTGTCGTCGGTATTGTGGGGCGCAACGGGGCTGGGAAAACGACGTTTGCCCGGTGCATGGCCGGCCTTCTCAAGGAAAAGGCGGGGGTGATCGAGGTCGACGACGTGCCGCTTCGCGCAAGGAAGCGGGCGGGGCGCGTGTACCTGGTTATGCAAGAACCGGGATACCAGTTGTTCAGCAGCACAGTCGACGATGAGCTTGCAAGCGCGTGCTCTTCGGATGGCGCGGAAGACAGCCTAGGTAATAAGGACCGGATCGCAGCAATAAAGGCTGCGCTTGCTCTCGAAGGTCTTGCCGACAGGCACCCGCTCTCCCTTTCAGGCGGGGAGCGCCAACGGCTTTCCATCGCTGCTGGCTTGCTTTCGAGTGCCCGCGCGATGATTCTCGACGAGCCTACGAGTGGCTTGGATTATCGCAACATGCGTCGAATAGATGCCCAGATCGCGCGCATGCGCGATGCGGGAATCGCTGTCTGCGTTGTCTCGCACGACTATGAATTCCTCTGCTCGGCATGCGATGAGATAGCCCTGGTCGAAGACGGGCGCATCGCCGAGCGCTTCCCCTTAAACAAGGCAACACTTCCGAAGTTGAAGCTCAATTTCGGGTTTGCAGAAATACAGTAACAAGAGAAAGGTTTCACAATGGCAAGTAAAGCAACAATCGGTTCTGCCGCCAAGGAACGTAATGGCTTGAGCCCGAAAGACTTCGTCTTTATCGCCGTGTTCGGCATCCTTTTGTTCCTAGTGTTCATGGTGTTCTCGATTATCTTTAGCGCGAATGCCAACCTGTGCTGGTTTACTCACACGGTAGGCGCGTTGTTCGCTGGTACCGTGTTCATGTACCTGGCCTATCGCGTCCCGAAGCGTGGCGCGATCGCCATCATGGGCATTATAGTTGGTGCGGTCGGCCTTCTGATGGGTATGTTCTGGAGCGGTCCTGTCGGCATTGTTGTGGGCGGTATCGTGGCAGACCTTATCGCAGGCGATCCGCAGAAGCGCACCAAGACCAAGCTTATCTGTGCCTTTGCCGCGTTCACGTTCTGCTTCTGGCTTGGGCAGATCTCTCTCATCCTTATGATGGGCGAGGCCTATGCCGAGATGTGCGTTCAAGCCGGCATGACCCTCGAGTACGGCCAAACGCTCGTTAACTCGATTCTAAGCCCAATGGGCGTCGTTACCGGCGCTGCCACTATCGCTGGCGGCCTCGTCGGCGGCTTCATCGGTACCAAGGTGTTCTCGAAGCACTTTGCCAAGCTTGGCATGTAGATTAACGGCCGGGAGGTAAATAAGGCAATGAACCGGGAAGACGGTACTCTAACAGCAGGAGTGGGAAAGGACGTGGGGAAAGAAGGTCCTGCCAAGAAGAACGCGATTCTCGAGCTTTTGAGATTCGCCGGCAAGCGGCGGGCCTTGGCGTATGCGGGATGCGGTCTTTCGGTGCTGAACGCCGCGCTCGCCGTGATGCCCCTCGTATGCGTGTGGTTCGTGGTTCGTGACTTGGTTTTGGTGTACCCGAACTGGGACGAAGCATCATCGGCTGCGATGTGGTCTGTGCTTGCTGTGGCGTTCGCCGTGCTGGGCATCATCGTGTATTTCGGTGCGCTCATGGCCTCGCATCTGGCGGCCTTTCGCATTGCGGCAAATATGCGCAAGGCGATGGTACGTCACGTGGCGCGGATCCCAATGGGATATTTCAGCGTGCACTCGTCGGGGGAGATGCGCCGCGTGATCGACGGGTGTGCGGGCCAGACAGAAGACCTTATCGCCCACAAGCTGCCCGATTTTGTTGGCTCTTTCGCCACCCCGGTGATCTTCTTCGTCGTGGCGTTCCTGTTCGACTGGAGGATGGGACTTCTGTGCCTCGTCCCCATCGCCGTTTCCTTCGCCGCGATGTGGTGGATGATGGGCCGCGAGGATGCGAAGGGTGGCCGCCATTTCATGGAGCTTTACCAGGCGGCCCTCATGCGCATGAGTGCTGCGGCAACCGAATACGTTCGTGGTATACCCGTGGTAAAGGTATTCCAGCAGACGGTGTTTTCGTTCAAAGCATTCCACGAGGCAGTCATCGACTATCGCGACATGGCGACGAACTATACCGAGTATTGCCGACGACCCCAAGTCGTGCAGTTGGTCGCGATCAACTCGACTTTCGCGGTGCTCGTGCCTGCAGGCATTGCGCTTGCGGCCGTCGCACCTGATTTCCCGGCTTTCCTGATTGACTTCCTGTTCTATGCGTTCTTCTCGGCGATGACAACAACGATGATGTCGAAGGTCATGTATTCGTCGGAGGCCGTCATGATCGCCGAAGACGCACTGCGGCGGATGAACACGATTATGGAGGTCGCTCCCATCGACGAGGTGGAGCCTGCGGAAGCGCTTCATCCGAAGGAGGCGAGCATCGAGCTTGCGGGCGTCAGCTTCTCGTATCCGGGGTCCAGGGAACCGGCGCTTTGCAACATATCGCTTTCCGTTCCCGCCGGGGCGACGGTGGCTCTCGTCGGGCCGTCGGGCGGAGGCAAGTCGACGCTCGCATCGCTCGTCCCGCGCTTTTGGGACGCAGATGAGGGTGTCGTTCTTGTGGGCGGGGCGGATGTGCGACGTATTCCCGCCGAGGAGCTGATGAGCGCCGTTTCCTTCGTGTTCCAAGACGATCGCCTGTACAAGCGGAGCTTGGCCGACAACGTGCGTGCGGGCCGCCCCGATGCGAGCGACGACGAGGTGCTCGCGGCGCTCTATGCGGCCCAGTGCGACGACATCATCGCCAAGTTCCCCGATGGCGTGAACACCGTGGTGGGAAAAGCGGGCGTGTACCTTTCCGGGGGAGAGCGCCAGCGCATCGCGCTTGCGCGTGCCATTCTGAAAGACGCCCCAATCGTGGTTCTCGACGAAGCAACGGCGTTCGCCGACCCCGAAAACGAGGCGTTGATTCAGGCGGCTCTCGCGACACTTTGCGAAGACAAGACGGTGCTCATGATCGCGCACCGTCTGTCCACCGTCGCAAATGCGGACCGCATCTTCGTCATCGATCGGGGCTCGGTCGTGGAGCAGGGCACCCACGAAGAGCTTGTCGCGCAGGGCGGGCTGTATGCGCGCATGTGGCGAGACTACCGAACGAGCGCGATGTGGAGGATCGAAGGGGGTGGCAGCCGTGTGGCGTAGGATTCAAGATGCTTTCGCCCTGACCGACCGGGGCATGAAGGACTTCATGCGCGGCGCCGGGTTCTGCGCGCTGGCGAACCTGATGCTGATGCTGCCCATCGTGGTGCTGTACTTCGTCGCGAGCGATTTCGTCAGGTACCTTGGCGAACCTGCTGTCGGCCTGCCTGGCATGGCGCCCTACGCAGCGGGAATCGTGGCGGCACTTGCCGTGATGTTCGTCACGCAGATGTGGGAATATCGTGCGACGTACACGGTGGTGTACCAAGAAAGCGCCCGCAAGCGCATCGCCATCGCGGAGCGTTTGCGCCTGCTCCCGCTCTCGTTCTTCGGAAAGCGCGATTTGGCCGACTTGACGAGCGTTATCATGAAGGACTGTTCCGATCAGGAGCGCCTGTTCTCGCACACCATGCCGCAGATTTTCGGCATGGGCGCTTCGACGCTGGTATTCGCTGCCATGATGTTCGCGTTTGACTGGAGGCTAGCGGCATCTGCGCTCTGGCCCATCCCCGTGGCGCTCGCGGCGTTGCTTCTGACCGCGCGCGTCCAGAAGTCGCATACCGCGAAGAAGAACGCGGCGTCCCTTTCGTTCGTCGATGGGCTACAGGAATACCTTGAATGCCATCGCGAGATACGCTCGCTCAACAAGGTGGGCGCGTTTCAGAGCGATCTTGGTCGTCGCATCGATCGTTTCGAGCGAGAGAAGATTGGTGCCGAACTGGCTATGGGCGTGGCGGTATGCTCCGCTCAAGGCTTCTTGCGCCTGGGAATCGCATCCGTCATCGTGGTGGGGACGATGCTGCTCGTGACAGGACGAGTCGACTTCCTCGTGTTCTTCGTGTACCTGTTGGCGGTGACGAGGGTTTACGATCCCATCAACGTTATCTTGCAGGCCGTCGCCGAGCTGATGGACATGAGCTTGAGCCTGGGGCGTATGCGCGCCATCGAGAACGAGCCGATCCAGACGGGTCACACCTCGTTCGAGCCTCAAGGTTATGACGTGGCCTTCGACGACGTGGGCTTTGCATACGCTGACGGCGAGGATGTCTTGGACGGCGTGTCGTTCACGGCGCGGGAAGGGCAGGTGACGGCGCTTGTGGGCGCGTCTGGTTCGGGCAAGAGCACGGCTGTCAAGCTCGCTTCGCGTTTTTGGGACGTAAGCTCCGGCGCGGTCTTCGTGGGCGGTGTCGACGTCTCAACTGTCGATCCGGAAACGCTGCTCTCTTCATTCTCCGAGGTGTTCCAGGACGTGGTGCTTTTCGATGATACCGTGCGTGAGAACATTCGCCTTGGGAAGAAGAACGCTACGGACGAGGAGGTTCTCGCCGCGGCGAAGGCGGCCCGCTGTGACGAGTTCGTGGAGCGTTTACCCAACGGCTACGACACGCTGATCGGGGAAAACGGCGGCAGGCTTTCCGGCGGTGAGCGCCAGCGCATCTCGATTGCGCGCGCCTTGCTGAAAAATGCCCCGATTGTGTTGCTCGATGAAGCCACGGCTTCGCTTGACGTGGAAAACGAGACGCAGGTGCAAGCTGCTCTCTCCGAGTTGCTTCAAGGCAAGACGGTCCTCGTCATCGCGCATCGCATGCGCACGGTCGACAACGCCGACAAGATCGTCGTGCTCGAAGGCGGCCGCGTGGTGGAGCAGGGAAGTCCGGCCGAGCTACGCGAAAAGCCCGAAGGCAGGTACCGCCGTATGTTGGAGCTGCAGCGCGAAAGCGCCGCGTGGGCTCTCTAGCGCAAAAACGATGTGAGGTGGGGCGGTCGGGTACGTGCCGAAGCCCCCACTCGGCATATCTGCGAACCGGAGGCGCAGAGGAAGTTTTGCCAGCGATATGTTTTGCCTCTTGAAATCACGGGAGCCGATCATGCGGTCGACGTCGGCATGATGCAAAAGTGCCGATCGGCCAAGTGCTTCGCTACTTGATCGCTGCTTTCGCTCACAACACCCATGGCATGAAAAAACAGGATTTTACCGTCCCGTCATTCCGGTTGCATCCAGTCTCCCTTGCCACCCCCCTATTCATCAGCTGCGGATTGCCCATAACCGCCCGGGCAATCCGCAGTGTGCGTTAATCATTCGGCGGCTGCATGATTTCTAGGATGATCCCGCCGGGGTCGCGGAGGTAGGAAGCGTGGCTTCGACCGAAGCCGTCCTGGCGAAAATCGAACTCCTCTTGCGGGCATGCGCTCTACACTTCATGCGTTACAGCAGGATAGCGCTCTATAGACAAAAAGCCGCATAGAGCGGAATAGACCTGAGACCATCGTTCATTCCAAAGGGCTTAGTTGAAAGCCGGATAAGGCGCACGCCCGGATGGCTCTTTTTAAGTGAGGACAGGCTTCGAGATCGCGTGTTCTCGCCCGCTTTGACCTCAATCGCGGACACGCATCCCTGTCTCTCTACGACAAAGTCGATTTCTGCACGATTATCTCGAGTCCAACGAGGCTCGCGCGGGCCCGCAGTTTCGCAGTAGCAGCTTCTCTGCGCGGTGCCGCAGGCGCGTTGCGAAGAGGCGAGCTGCGAATTGGCTCTCGCGGGCTTTCCGAAGCACTTGACCATTGCGATCGGCGCGCGCTCGATGGCTAGGGACTTGGAAGACCCGCACCCGGTAGCTTCTCTTCCGAAAGCGTTCTCGCGCATTACTAGATGCAGTCCTATAATAGGTGCCATTGAAAACGAACAGAGAGGAGCATCCCCGTGCTTTTCACCGACATCGATATCCTCGACGAGAATCTTGACTACCAGGCCCATCAATGGGTGGGCGTCAAGGACGGCACGATCGACTATATCGGCGGCGCCGCACCTGAAAACGCCGCCGACTACGGCGAGACCTACGACGGTCGCGGCCGTCTGCTCATGCCGGCGCTCTACAACGCGCACACGCACTTGCCGATGACGCTTCTGCGCGGCTATGCGGAGAACGTGCCCCTGCAGGAATGGCTCAACAACCTCGTGTGGCCCTTCGAGGGGAAGATGACGCCTGAAGACAACTACTGGGCGACCAAGCTCGCCCTCGCTGAGATGGCGCGCTACGGCTCGGTCAGCGCGTCGGACATGTATTATGCCACCGACGAGCGCGTGCAGGCGGTGGGCGAGGCCCATATGAAGATGAACGTCTGCGAGAGCGTGCTTTACTTCGAGCCGAAGCCGTTTGCGGAATACCCCATGTGCGAGAAGATGGAGCGCATCGTCAAGCAGTACCACGGCGCGCAGGACGGGCGTATCCGCGTGGACTACAACATCCATGCCGAGTACACATCCAACCCCATCACCTGTACCGATATCGGGAAGGTCGCAAAGGCGGCGGGTCTTCCCATCCATATCCACATCTCCGAGACGAAAAGCGAGCACGAGGAATGCAAGGGCCGCCACGACGGCCTCACGCCTGTGCAGTACTTCGAGAGCATCGGCGTGTTCGACGTGCCCGTGATTGCGGCGCACTGCGTGTGGGTCGACGACAAGGACATCGAGATTCTCGCCAAGCGCGGCGCGACCGTGGCCTTGAACCCTGCCTCCAACATGAAGCTCGCAAGCGGGTTCGCGCCCGTGCGGAAGCTTCTCGATGCAGGTGCGAACGTGGCGCTCGGCACCGACGGCATGGCCTCGAACAACAACCACGACCTGTTCCAGGACATGTATCTTATGGGCACGATCTACAAGGGGCATGAGCTCGATCCCGCGATCATCTCGCCCAAGCAGGTCATCGCCGCTGCCACGCGCGGGGGAGCGCTCGCGCAGGGTCGCGAAGACTGCGGGCTTGTGAAGGTGGGCATGAAGGCCGACCTCACGGTGCTCGACACGACGGGCGCATCGTGGTGCCCCATGACGAACCCCGAGGTCAACATCGTGTTCTCGGGTCATGGTTCCGATGTCGTACTCACCATGTGCGACGGCGAGGTGGTCTATCGCGACGGCGAGTGCCCGGGTGTCGACCTCGAGCAGGTGAAGGCCGAGGTCGCCGCTCGCACGAAGCGCATCATCTCCGAGCTCTAAGGCAAACGGCTCGCAAAGCGGGAGCGCCCATCATCCGCGGCGCCAAGATGGTCGAGCACTCCGGCCACATGGTCCCCGAGGGCGGCTACGACATGATCCCGAAGTACGTCTTCGACGGCTGCCTACTCGCAGGCGAGACCGCGGGGCTGTGCATGAACATGGGCTACCAGGTGCGCGGCATGGACTTCGCCGTGGCGTCCGGCCAGATGGCGGCCAAGGCGGCCGTCGAGGCCCTCGACACGGTCAACGTCGACGAGGCTCTGTCCGTCAACAAGTACGAGGTCGACGAGTCCAACGCGCATATCGAGCTCGTCGACGATCCGTCCGATGCCGAGTTCGACAAGCTGATTCGCGTGTGCC
>OGQR01002435.1_pt1 | contig 11124 bp, 11 predicted proteins | sample 1553271 | NCBI WGS metagenome assembly OGQR01 (sample SAMEA2579970, study PRJEB22360) | human gut metagenome | biome: human gut; feature: human-associated habitat; material: faeces | place: Denmark | collected 2008/2010 | reverse complement strand
CGCGTGCACGACCTGTTCAACGCGGAGCATCTGCATGACAAGGTCGAGGCCAGCCTGCATCAGAAGAACCAGATGCTCGTCAAGCTGTACAACCGTCGCCCGATCGACGTGGACGAGACCACCGACGAGCTGCTCAAGCTCGGCGAACGCCTGAAGCCGTACGTTGCCAACACCTCCCTGGTGCTCAACAAGGCGCTCGACGAGGGCAAGACCGTGCTGTTCGAAGGCGGCCAGGCCACCATGCTCGACGTGGACCACGGCACCTACCCGTTCGTGACTTCCTCCAACCCGACCGCCGGCGGCGCCTGCACCGGCACCGGCGTTGGCCCGACCAAGATCACCCGCGTGATCGGCGTCTCCAAGGCGTATGTGACCCGCGTGGGCGAAGGCCCGTTCCCGACCGAACTGTTCGGCGAGGACGGCGAATGGCTGCGCGCCCAAGGCCACGAGTACGGCGTGACCACCGGCCGTCCGCGTCGCTGCGGTTGGTTCGACGCGGTCGTCAACCGTTACGCGGCCCAGGTCAACGGCCTGACCGACATCGTGCTCACCAAGCTCGACGTGCTCACCGGCCTCAAGGAAATCCCGCTGTGCGTGGCGTACGACGTCAACGGCGAGCGTCGCGACGATATGCCGACCGACCAGGCCGAGTTCGCCGCCGCGAAGCCGATTTACGAGTCCATGCCGGGTTGGGACGAGGACATTTCCCAGGTCCATGACTTCAACGATCTGCCGAAGACCTGCCAGGATTACGTCAAGCGTCTTGAGGAACTGTCCGGCTGCCGCATTTCCGTGATCGGCACCGGCCCGCAGCGCGACCACATCATCCAGATCAACTCGCTGATCGACTGATTCCCGAAATCTGCGTGGCTACGATTGGTGCCGGCTGGCTTTGTGCCTTGCCGGCACTTTTCATTATGCGTGCGAAACATGGTGAGCCTACGCGCGCGGCCTAATCCTCCCAGAATGTCCGATTCCCCCGAATCGGTCATCCGCGGTGCTGTATTGATGCCTTACTTGTCCGATTCTGGTGAATATGACATCCGGCGTAGATTTTCGCTGTGTGTGTCCGTTGCTCCCGAATTAGACAAGTAGGGGTACTGCATGAGGGTTCCGGTTGTCCGGTTCTCCCGAATCGGACACCGTGGCGTAGGCTGAGGCCCTAGGCGACGCTGCAAACATCAGCATGCAGCGTGCGCTACAGCTCCTTGCTGGTGCGGTATTCCGCGCTGTGTGCGTTCCGATGGCTCTCCGGGCGCGTCCAGTAATCGTTCAGGATGGCGCTTTAGGCTGAAGACATGAATGCCAAAATGCGTGTACATGGCCATTGCAATGGCTTGAAGACAACGCTTCTTTTCGCGTTGATGTGGGCGATTATCATGCTCATCTGGCTGTGCACTGGTGCCAGCCGCAATACCCTCGGTATTTACGTTTTCATTGGTTTGGCGACTACGTTCGGGTCGTACTGGTTTTCCGATAAACTTGCCATCGCTTCTATGGGCGCACATGAGGTCAGTGAGCAGGAAGCGCCTCAGATCTATCAGATTGTGCGCGAGCTTTCCGCTCGGGCGGGCAAGCCGATGCCTCGCATTTATATCGCGCCTACCGAAAGTCCCAACGCGTTTGCCACCGGTCGTAACGAGCGTCATGCGGCGGTGTGCTGTACGCAGGGGATTCTGCGTATTCTCAATGGTCGCGAGTTGCGTGGCGTGCTTGGGCATGAGCTGATGCATGTGTATAACCATGACATTCTTACGTCTGCGATTGCGTCGGCCATGGCGTCTGTGATTTCGTATTTGGGTTATTCGTTGATGTATTTTGGCGGCGGTAGTCGTGATCGTGATGAGTCTTCGGGGCTGATTGGCGCGATTGGTGTGGTTCTTACCGCTGTTCTTGCGCCGATTGGAGCGTCGCTGGTGCAGCTGGCTATTTCGCGTACGCGTGAATATGACGCGGATGAGGATGGCAGTAGGCTGACGGGGGATCCGGAGGCGCTGGCTTCGGCGTTGAATAAGATTTCCATGGGTGTGGATGCTATGCCGATGCAGGCCACTGCGGGGAACCAGTCGGTGGCTGCCATGATGATTGCGAATCCGTTCAAGGGCGGTGGTTTTTCCCGTTTGTTTTCTACGCATCCGCCGACTGCTGATCGCATTTCGAGGTTGATGCAGATGTCGAGGGAGATGCATGGTGCTCAGGTTGGCGGCACGGGGTGGCAGACGCAGGTGCCGAAGTACTGAGTGCCGGGATGGGGCGTTGGTGCGTCGCGATGGAAAAGGAAGCCTCGCGTATGTTTCACAAGTTGTTTCACGGTTGTTTTGCCGTGCGGCTTCGGCGGTGCGCTGGCGCGTTGCCTTGACACGTTGAACCGACATATTGATACATGGTGACGTATGAGCGGCGACCATTCGACGCATATTCCTCAACCTCGAACGGTACGCACCTATGACGTGCGCGTGATATGTGCGATTCATCTTTCGAGCAACCCGCCGTGCCGTGGCTATTTTGATGCTAAACTAACTACTTGTGCGCCAAAAGCGCCATCTCGCGGATGTAGTTCATCGGTAGAACGACAGCTTCCCAAGCTGTAGAGGCGGGTTCGACTCCCGTCATCCGCTCCATGCGAACCCTTTGAAGTCAATAACTTCAAAGGGTTTTCTTCTCCCTTCCCCCAGACGCGTTGCCTGCATCCTTGGTATCTTCCGTTCTGAACTTCCGGTTTTTTCCCTCTGATTTTCCGTTCCTTTGGTTCCCCTACGTCCCCTCTCTTTCTCTCTCTTTCTCTCTCTTCTGTATCTCTCCAGGTGTCCGATTCCCCCGAATCAGTCACATGTGGCTCGGATCTATAACCAGGGTTGCCCGATTCTCCAGAAAAGGACATCTTCGGCATAGGAATGATGCCCAATGTGCCCAATTCTCCCGAATCGGTCTTTTGCGGGATTCAGATTTACGTCAACGTGTCTGATTCTCCAGAAAAGGACATGCGGTACTACGGAATATGGTTTGGGATGTCCGTTTCCCCCGAATCGGACAAATATGCTGTTGAGATGGCAGATATTACATTGCTGGTTCGCGTTGCCTCAGTCTATCTGAACTGTTCGGGCTGCCTAGGCCGTTATGTGGAAAGCTTTGTGGATGACACGCCGACCTGTGGATAACTGCCCGGAGTGTCGTCCACAGGCTCCGATCGAGTTGGCATCATAGTCGGATCATTTCATATCTTGTGTGCATGGATATGCAAACGAAAACTCAGCGAAGACTAAATGCCCTTCTTCAGTGGTTTTATGCGCGTCGCTGTCTTGCGTCGCCTACCGCTCCGAAGGATCGGCGCGCTCTCCAACGTCGCGTACGCAGCGGCAGCGTCGTCATGCCTTACAAAGGGCATTACATCGGTGCAGAAGAATGGAACAAGCTGTCGTATGCCGAACGCATCATATGGTCGTTGCGCTCCGTGTGCAGGAGATATCAGGGCATAGTGTTGTGTGGTCCTTCGGCGGCGGCAGTGCATGGTTTCACTACAAGTCTGAAGACTCAACGATATGTGCATATTGCGGTGAGCAAACGATCTCAGGCGGGGCGTCATGGCTTTATTTTCGCGCATTATTACAAGGATCCGCCTCCAACATGCGAAATAGACGGCATGCTCGTTACCGATGCGATGCAGACCATGATGGATTGTGGACGAACTTTGGATTTCGTCAATGCGTTCGAAATATGTTCAATGGGGTTACGTAAGTGCGGGTTCGCCAACAAGGCGTTGCAGGGATTCGTGGGAAGGAAAAGAAGACTCTGGGGCATCATACGTGCACGATTTGTTGCGGAATGCGCGGACCCGCTATGCGAAAACGGTGGTGAAGCGGTAGCCGTGGCAACAATCATCGAACTTGGTTATAAGCAGCCTCAAACGCAAGTGACGTTTACAAGCCCGTTGGATGGCCGTGAAATTCGCGGTGATTTCTGCTGGGAACGTGACGACGGTTCGCTTGTCGTAGGCGAGTTGGATGGGCGGCGGAAATACACTGATCCGGCTATGACCGATGGTGCTGAAATAAGCGAGGTGATCATGCGGGAGAAGGATCGTGAAAGTGAACTGAATATGCTTCAGATACCGGTTGTCCGGTTCCAAATGGAACATGTGCGGAAACGGGAGCCGCTACGGCAACGGTTGGAAGCCTCGCGTATACCCCACGATTCAAATGTTTGGCGCTCGCCGTTTGCCGGTTTTCGGTGCGTTGCCTACTAGTTATTTTCAGAGCGGGGGATTGAACGATATTCGTGTGCGAGACATGACTTGGGATAGTTAGCCCTATGAAACATGAGGTGAATAAGGATCCGGATCGGCCTAATCCATTAAACGGGCATGCGGTTTCACATAAAGGCACGGTTATAGGTTTGTCTGCGGTTCTGTTGTGGGGCTTCATGGCGGGGCTGGTACGTATTGTCGCCGATAATTTCGGGGCCACGCTCGGTTCCGCGTTGATCTACACTGTTGGCGGCATGCTGTTGCTTGTCGTGCGCAAGCCGGCTCCGATTAGCGAGTATCCGCGTAAATATCTGCTTGTGGGCGGCGTGATGTTCGTGCTTTATGAAGCCTTTATTTCTCTGGCGATCGGTTTGGCCTCGACGTCGGTGCAATCCTTGGAAGTCAGTTTGGTCAACTATCTGTGGCCCACCTTACTGGTGTTGATGACTGCGGCGTTCTCGCATAAAAAGGGTGCGGTATGGCGTGCATTGCCTGGCGCCGTTATTGCGACGATTGGTGTCAGCTTGGCGGTTGGCGGCGAAGACTTTGACGTCAATGTTGCTTTGCAAAACATTGTCTCGAATCCTTTGCCGTATCTTATGGCGTTCGCTGGTGCATTTATCTGGGCGATTTATGCGACGGTGACACCGTCAATGTCTAACGGATATGATGGCACAACAGTTTTCTTCTGCTGTGTTGCCGTAACGCTATGGATCATCCATTTCGTTTCTGGGCAAGGGCTGCCGGTGCAAGCCCCATCGGTATGGGGGTTCGTGGCAGTATTTACCTGCGCGCTGTCGATTGCAGGCGGCTATGCATGCTGGGGGTATGGCATGCTGCACGGCAATATGGAGATGCTTGCATTGGGCTCGTATGCGACGCCGATACTATCCACCGCATCAGGAACGGTGCTGCTTGGCGTTGCACTAGGTGCGCCATTCTGGGTTGGTGTGATACTCGTGGTGGCCGGCTCGTTGATCAATGTGTGGATCGACAAACGTGCCACCAAACACACCGCTTGAGTGTCCGATTCCCCTGAATCGGACACTCAAAGTGTTCTCCGTTCTGCGTACTTGTCCGATTCTGGAGAATCTGCCATAGCGCCTGTAGCAGCATTGACCTGGCTGACTGTTTCTCCCGAATCGGCCAAGCATACGGTGCAATAACCCGTTAGATTGTCCGTTTCTGCCGAATCGGACAGCTAAGAGAGGCAGGATGTTCGCCGTTTGTCTATTTCTCCCGAATCGGGCATCTAAGGGAGCCGTAGCATCTTGCGCTTGTCTTTTTCGGGGGAATCGGACAACCAGGGTAGTGATCTGGCGAGGAAAGAGGCAGCCTGGCCCTTTGCCGGCTGCTCTGTCGGAGGCGAGTTTCCTCTCGGTTCACATCACCTTGGTGGATTCCAGGTTGCGGCTCACCCAATTGTTCAACCGGATCACCGGCTTGCGAAGCACCAGTCCCAGCAGCAGCGAAGGAATCAGGAACAAGGCGAGGTACACCATGTCAAGCAGGTATTCGTTGCCGTATGATCCGGCCATGGCGGCGTGCATGGCGTCGATGGCGTGCGGGAACGGTAGGAACGGGTACAGTATTTGGAAGAATTTCGGCAGTGTTTCGATGGGGAATGTGCCGCCTGATCCAGCTACCTGCATCACCAGCAGCACTACGGCTATGGCTTTGCCGATGTCTCCGAACGATACGGTCAGCGTGTATACGATGTTCGAGAACACGAGCGCGGCAAGCCATCCTACGGCGAGGAATTGCAACGCGTGATTCGCCTGCACGCCTAGGAAGTACATGTCGCCTAGGCATACCAGCGTGCCTTGCAATAGTGCCAGCAGCAGGAAGATCGTGTAGCGTCCAAAATACTCGTGGCGCAGTTGCAATCCCCAGCGTGAGGCGTTTCCCGGCCCGGATGGTCCGGCAATGCGCGGCAGGGTATCACCCAATCCCAGCACATGCGCTTTTTCACGGTCCGAGATCGTTACTTTCAGCATGGCGCAGAGGATGATCGCGCCCACCCAGATGGACAGGATCGTGTAGAACGGTGCCATGGCCGAACCGTAGTTCGCGATCGGGTATACGGCTACGCGATGCAATGCGACGGGTGCGGAAATCAACGTGGATAGTGTGGATGCGTTGGATGTGGTCAACGATTTGAGCTCATTCGAGTTTTCCGCGCCATTGTCGCTTGAATTCATCGCGGTGATCAGCGTATTCAGCGTTGTGGCCGAGGAGTTGAGTTTGGTCGCTATGCCGTCAAGCGTGGAGCGGATGGATGCGATGTTCGTTCCCACGTTGCTTGTTACATCATTCAGACTGTCCGTTGTGCCGCTGAGCTGACTGATCACGTTGTCGGTCTGTGAGATCAGGGTGCTGACCGATGATGCCAATGCGTCGATTTTCGGTTTGACGTTTGCGGAGTAGTCGTCGCGCACGGTGCTGATCGACTGTTTGGCGCTGGTGATCTGGCTGCGGATTTCCGCGTGCGATTGTGCTGCCGAGGCTGTGTTCTGCGTGATTTGCTTGGAGGCGTTGTCGAGGCGCTGCGCGAGTTTCTGCGTATCGCCTTGGGCCGCGGTCAGCAAGGTGATTTCACGGTCGATGGCGTCCAGCAGCGGCTGTTTGGCTTTGTCGCTGTCGGGTAGTTGCTCCACCGACGTGCGCATATGCTGCAGGCTGGCGAGGTACGTATCGTATACGGATTGGCTTTCGGCGACCTGATCGCTCAGTGTTTTCAACTGTTGTGCGGCTTCGGCGGAGTCTTTGCCCAATGCGTCGAAGGCTTTATCCGCCTTGTTCGCCACCACGATCACCGGCCGCTTGCAACGGCGCAAGATCTGCGCCACCTCCATGTCCAGATCCGTGATGCCATTCAATACATCGACGACGAACAAGATCACGTCCGCCTCCTCGATAGCCACTTTTACCTGCTTGTTGATCTCCTCCTCGAAAACATCCTCCGAGTTAACCACCCATCCGCCTGTGTCAATCAGCGAAAACTCCTTGCCGGTCCACTCCACCTTGCCGTACTGACGGTCACGGGTAGTACCAGCCTCCTCGTTCACGATCGCCTGACGGGTACCCGTCAACCGGTTGAAAAGGGTGGACTTACCTACATTGGGTCTCCCCACTATCGCTACTATATTTCCCATAAATTCTCCTTTCGTATGCTATTATTAGTCCAGCTGATAACCGAAGTTCTTCAATATGTTGTCACGGTTACGCCAGTCTTTTTCCACTTTGACAAACATTTCCAAAAACACCTTTTTTCCGAAGAAACGTTCGATATCCTTCCGGGCCATAGCACCTACTTTCTTCAATGCTTGCCCTTGATGCCCGATGATAATCCCTTTCTGGGTATCACGCTCCACGATGATCAGCGCCTTGATATGGATCAGCTCATCATCCTCCTTGAACAACTCGACGACCACTTCTACCGCGTAAGGTATTTCCTTCTGATAATATAACAAGATTTTCTCACGAATGATCTCTGTCACGAAGAAACGGGCCGGTTTATCGGTCAAGGCGTCTTTCTCGAAATAAGGCGGGGAATCAGGCATCAACTCCTCCACCCGACGCTTCACGTAATCTATATTGAAATTCGAAAGTGCGGAGATCGGGATGATCTCGGCCTTCGGAAGCAATTCCTTCCACTGGGCCACGAGCTTCTCCAGCTCCGGCTGATTGGTCTGGTCGATCTTATTGATCAACAAGAGAACCGGACACTCTATGCTCTGTACCCGTGCTAGGAACTCGTTATTTTTATCAATCGTCTCGACGACATCCGTCACGTACAACAGCACGTCGGCGTCGCCTAAGGCGGATTGAGAGAAATTAAGCATGGATTCCTGCAACTTATAATTCGGCCGCAAGACTCCCGGCGTGTCAGAATACACGATTTGCATATCGTCGGTATTCACGATACCCATAATACGATGCCTTGTCGTTTGCGCCTTCGAGGTGATAATAGAGATCCGCTCCCCGACCAAACGATTCATCAACGTAGACTTACCTACGTTTGGGTTTCCAACGATATTGACAAAACCCGATTTATGCTTTTTTTCCATCATACCCCCATTTCAGATAAACCGCTCCCCACGTAAAGCCCGCTCCAAAAGCGGCAAGGATCAGGTTATCTCCTTTTTTCAATTGATTCTCCCATTCCCATAGACAAATAGGAATCGTACCGGCGCTTGTGTTGCCATATTTCTGGATATTGATCATCACCTTATCCATATCTACGCCCAAGCGTTTCGCCGTAGCGTCGATAATCCGCAGGTTCGCTTGATGAGGAACGATCCACGCGATATCATCATGCGTCAAGCCATTCTTCTCTGCGATCTCAGCGGCCACGTCCGCCATATAAGAAACCGCGTACTTGAACACCACACGTCCATCTTGATAAACGAAATGCTCACGGTTGTCCACCGTCTCGTGAGAAGGAGGATAAGCCGAGCCGCCCGATTTCATGATCAGATGCGGATAGCCTACGCCGTCTGTCCGTAAAATAGTATCCAAGACACCGAACTCCTCGGTAGTTGGCTCCAACAAGACCGCTCCGCAAGCATCCCCGAACAAAGGACAAGTAGAACGATCTTGATAATCTGTAATAGATGTCATCTTATCACCCGATACGACAACCACCTTCTTATAACGCCCCGAGCGAATATAATTAGCGCCCGTCTCCAAAGCATACAAGAAGCCTGCGCACGCACCTTGCATATCAAAAGTCATCGCGTTCTTACAACCTGTATGATAAGCGATGATAGAAGAAGTTGTCGGGAAATGATGATCCGGGGTAGTCGTAGCTGTCAAGATAACCTCTACTTCTTCCGGATTCAGGTTCGTTTTCTCGAGCAATTGCTTCACGGCCCGTATACCCATGTAAGAGAGTCCTACGCCCTCCCCTTTCAATATCCTGCGCTCCTTAATACCCACACGAGTCATGATCCACTCATCCGTCGTATCGACCATCTTGGAAATATCCTCATTCGTCAATACATCTTCAGGAACGTATCCACCCACTCCTGTGATAACCGCATTTATCTTATCCATAACTTTAAAAATAAAAGGACTACTTATCCCAATTAAAAAAAAGCCCTAAAAAAACTTTTAGGGCTATTTCTTTTGTTCATCAAACCATATAAGTTGACAAACTTACACAGCAGCTTCTTTTTCAATCGCTAATTTACCTCTGTAATAACCGCACTCACCACATACTGTGTGATAGATGTGCCATGCGCCACAGTTCGGGCAAATTGCCATTGTTGGAGCTACAGCCTTGTCATGAGTTCTTCTCTTGGCTGTTCTTGTCTTACCTTGTCTTCTTTTAGGATGTGCCATTGTTTTATTTATTTAATTGTTATCATTCTCTAGCAAACCTTTCAGAGCATCCCAACGAGGATCGGCAGGACTAGCGTTTCCGTCATCTTCCAACGCCAAATCATCACCTCCCATGTCATCCTCAAAATCGTCTTCGGTCTCATCCGAACTTCTGGCGGTATGTTTCTTCAATTTAGACGACATTGCCTTATTACATTTACCCGGCGCATGTACATGCTTCATGGGAACCGCCAAAGCGATAAACTCATACAGGAACCACGCCAAATTAATAGCGCCCTCCTCTTCCGGTATCACGACAACCTCATCACTCTCCTCGGCATATTCCTTGCCGAATTTTACCACCAGACGATTGTGGGTATCAATAGGAATTTCCATATCGTCCAAGCATCTATCGCATGGAACAACAACAACCCCTTCTATCTGAAAGTTCATCTCAAACATCATTGACGACCGTTTTACGGTAAGATGAACCTTCACTTTGCCCTTCTGGACCTCGGTTCCGTCAATGTCCACAAAAAACTTGTTCTCCAAAAGATACTCGAATTCGTGTACTCCCGGAGAGAGATTTTTCAAATCTACATTATATAATTTAAATTTCCCCAAAGCCTTTTAGTGTAAAAACCTTGCAAAGGTACGAAAAAACTAAATACAAAAACAATACCTTTATGCTTATTTTTTCCTATAATACGATTTAACCCTTATATTTCTTCAATTTTATACGAAAAGTCGTCCCTTTCCCCAGCTCCGAACTCTTCACGAAAATCTTTCCTCCTTGGAAGGACTCGATAATACGCTTTACCAAGGACAAGCCTAGTCCCCAGCCACGTTTCTTGGTCGTATACCCCGGATTGAAAACCGTCTTGAATTTTGATTTTGGGATACCTTTTCCGGTATCTGCCAAATCGATCAGCACGACCTTCTCTCTTTCCTCTACTTTTAGCGAAATCTCACCCTGCCCCTCCATGGCGTCCACCGCATTTTTCGTCAGGTTCTCGATTACCCAAGCGAACAGGGAATCATTCATTAAGACCAATATCGGCCGCTCCGGCAAATACGTATTAATTTTCACCTTCGAGGAAATACGGGTCTCCATATATCCCAAAGCCGCACGGATGGATTCCACGATATTTGTCGGAACCGGATCTGGATCTGAACCGATTTTAGAGAAACGCTCCGCTATCGTTTGTAAGCGTTTCACATCCTTATCCATCTCTGTCAATAGAGAAGGATCTATATCTTTCGTTCGCAAATATTCAACCCAAGCGATTAGCGAGGATATAGGCGTTCCTAATTGGTGAGCCGTCTCTTTCGATAACCCCACCCACACTTTATTCTGTTCTGCCTTCTTTGTACTAGCCAAGGCTAAAAAAGCGATTAATATAAAAACAAATACAACTGATAATTGCGCATAGGGATAAACAAGCAGTCGCTTTAAGATAATCGAATCATCGTAATATAAATATTGGTAAGTACCATCCTCCATGTCAATTACGATCGGAGGATTTTTGGTTCTCAGTTCCTTAACCTTATTCGTC
>OGQR01002414.1_pt1 | contig 11211 bp, 11 predicted proteins | sample 1553271 | NCBI WGS metagenome assembly OGQR01 (sample SAMEA2579970, study PRJEB22360) | human gut metagenome | biome: human gut; feature: human-associated habitat; material: faeces | place: Denmark | collected 2008/2010 | reverse complement strand
GGGCGGTGTTTCGTCCGGCTGAGCGTCTTCGGCGACCCCGGCTTCCATGTGCAGGAGCCGCTTTCGGGCCGGGCGGTGGTGCTGGTGCGGCTGGATGCCGTGCCTCTGCCCGCCGGGGTGAGGGCGTATCTGGACGCCTGCCTCGCGGGCGTCGGCGCAGAGCCTCGCCCGGAGTGGGGCGTGCGGTTCGTACCCTGTCAGACCGTCGCGGGACACTGTCTGCTGCCCGCCCTGCCTGCCGCACTTGCGTCAAACGGTAGAAAACAGGACGGAATATACGCAGCGTTTTGCGATATGCCGCCTCCGCCGGGCGGATGGACGGCTCTCGTCAGCGCGGAAACGGCGGCGCTGCTGGGTAAATGACAATACAGTGGGAGGAATGCACCTGTGTTTCAACGGTTTGTAAATCTTTTGCAGCGCCTCTGGGCCAGACTGAGCTGGACGGGCGGCGTACATTATCTGAACGGCGGGCCGGGTCTGCCGCCACCCCTGACCCCGGAAGAGGAAAAAGCCCTTCTGGCCCGGATGGCCGACGGAGACCCCGCCGCCCGGGATGAGCTCATCACCCATAACCTGCGGCTGGGGGTGTACCTTGCGAAGAAATACGAGGGCAGCGGCGTCCCCTCGGAGGATATGGTGTCCATCGGCACCATCGGGCTCATCAAGGCTGTGAACACCTTCACGCCCGAGCGGAGCATCAAGCTGGCGACTTACGCCAGCCGCTGTATCGGCAACGAGATCCTGATGTATCTGCGCAAAAGCTCCAACCGGCGGCAGGAGGCCAGCATCGACGAGCCGCTGAACATCGACGGCGACGGCAACGAGCTGCTGCTGTCGGACGTGCTGAGCAGCGAGGAGAATCAGGTGGGCCAGCGTCTCGAACAGGACGCCGAGCGGGCCAGCCTCCGCCGGTCGGTGGAGCAGCTCTCGCCCCGGGAGCGGCAGATCATGGAGCTGCGCTTCGGCCTGCTGGACGGCGTGGAGCGGACCCAGAAGGAGGTGGCAGACGCCATCGGCATCAGCCAGAGCTATATTTCGAGGTTGGAAAAGAGGATCATACGGCAGCTGAGGGAGCAGCTGGGGGAGTAGCCCCCTGAATTTGGAATGAATGTTATCCTGCCCCTGCGGCCATACTTCCGGTGAAATTGAAACGAAACCGGAGGGTAGGGGATGTACAACAAGGTTGAGCTGTGCGGCGTGAACACCGCCGAACTGCCGATACTGTCCGAGCAGGAGAAACGCGACCTGCTCACCCGGGCGCGGGCCGGGGACAAAGAGGCCCGCCAGAGCATGATAGAGGGCAATCTGCGGCTGGTGCTCAGCGTGGTGCAGCGCTTTTCGCAGCGGGGCGAGAACATGGACGACCTGTTTCAGGTGGGGTGCATCGGGCTCATCAAGGCTATCGACAACTTCGACCCGGCCCAGCAGGTGCGGTTCTCCACCTACGGCGTGCCGATGATCATCGGCGAGATACGGCGGTTCCTGCGGGACAACAACGCCCTGCGGGTGAGCCGCAGCCTCCGGGACACGGCCTACCGGGCCATGCAGTCCCGCGAGGAACTGGAAAAGCAGCTGGGCCGTGAACCCACTGTGGACGAGATCGCCCAGAAGACCGGTCTGTCCCGCCGCGAGGTGTCGGCGGCGCTGGAATCGGTGGTGGAGCCGCTGAGTCTTGAGGAACCGGTCTACGCCGACGGCGGCGATGCGGTGTACGTCATCGACCAGGTGCGCGACCCCGACGGCGAGGACAGCTGGATCAGCGGCCTGCAGTTCCGCCAGACCGTGGCGGGCCTCACCCCGCGCGAAAAGCGCATCATGGAACTGCGCTACCTCAAAGGCAAGACCCAGATGGAGGTGGCCCGGGAGATCGGCATCAGCCAGGCACAGGTGAGCCGGCTGGAAAAGGCGGGGCTTGTGGACGCCGCCCTCCGCTGCGGCGTCAAGCCTTTCAGTACCCTCACGGCCCTGCTCTGTAAGGCGGTGCGGGCGTATCTGGACAAGGACGAGGTGCTCTACAGCTACTCGACAGACGCCCGCGACGCGCTGGGCGCGCCGAACGCCCTCTACAACTGCGTGGCCTCCTTCCAGCGCAAGCTGCCGCTGACGGCAGATGCCCCGCTGGCCGAAGTGGCCGTGGGCGTGGACGCTGACCTGAAAGAGAACCTTTCCGCTGAGCGAAAACTGTTCCGTATTGCGGAGCAGATGGGCTGGGTCTACCGGGTCTACCAGCAGAAAGCCAGCCTCAGCATCAAAAAGCGCATCTTCCAGATGGGCGAGTACATCAGCGGCTTCCCGGCGGACTTCTGGGTGAGCTATCTGGGCGACCCCTTCGCCCCGTCCAGCCCGGAACTGACCCGGTACATCGAGGACTTCCAGACCTGGGTGCCGGCGGACGGCGCTTCCATCGGTCTGGAATGCACCAGCCTGCATGGCATCATCACCCTCTGCGTCAAGAACAAGGTGCCGCGCCCCGGCTTTGCCGAGGCTCTGCGCGCCGCGTTCGAGGCCGAAGGCATCAAGGTGCTGGAAGCCGCAGAGCTGGGCGCAGACAATACATAAGATCAAACCTCTCCGTCACGCCGTAGGCGAGACGGAGAGGTTTCTTTTTATCCAAAACGTAATTTTTATATCAAATTTTCATGCGTCATACTTTTGCGAAAAAATCGCCTGAAAAGCCGATTTTTCCCTTGCGTCCAACAGTTTGCCGTGGTAGGATAGGTCGAATGTGACCGAAACACACTGGGAAATGGACAAAAGTGAGGAAAATCGTATGGAAAAAAATAAGAACAGCGGCTCGGCACTGGCAAGAAAGATGGCGGTGTCTCTGGTTTGCGGTCTGGCGGCAGGCTTTGCCTTTATGATGCTGCGCGAAAAGCTCGTGGCTTCCGGCAACAGCGGCATCTGGCAGACCATCAACGACCTGCTCTTCCAGGACATTACCGCAGAGGGCGCGGAACGTGCGCTCGGCCTCTTCTACATCATCGGCCAGCTCTTCATCAAAGCACTGCAGCTGGTCATCATCCCGATGGTCTTCACCTCCATCGCGCTGGCCATCGGCAGCATTGCCGATATCAGCACCATGGGCCGCATCTCGGCCAAGACTCTCTTCTGGTTCCTGCTCTGCTCCTTTATGGCGCTGGCACTGGCCGGATGCGTGGGCTACGCCACCTATTCCATGGGCCTCTTCAACGCTCACATCGAGGGCCTGACGGAAGCCGCCGGCTCCACCGGTTCCAACCCCCTGAATGTGGTGCTGAATGTCATCCCCTCCAACATCGTCACGGCTTTCGGCAGCAACAACGCTGTTCTTTCCTCCGTCTTCCTCGCGGTGGCTGTGGGCCTGAGCATGAATGTGCTGGGTGAGAGCCGTACTTCCACCCTCCGCCGCCTGCTGGGCGAGGTGAACGACGTGGTGGTGGTCTTCCTGAACTTCGTCGTCACAAACTTCGCGCCCTTTGCAGTCTTCGTGCTGCTGACCCGCACCTTCGCCATCTATGGCATTGATTACCTCAAGCCCGCTCTGGTGTATGTGGTGGTCACGGTGGTCCTGCTCTTCGTCTTCCTGCTGGTGGCCTATCCTCTGGTGGTGGCGCTGGGCGCAAAGCAGAACCCCATCACCTTCATTAAGAAGATCGCCAACGTGGCCGTCTTCGGCTTCTCCACCTCTTCCAGCGCAGCCACTCTCCCCCTGAACATCAGGGTCTGCACCGAGGATTTCGGCGTCGATGAGTCCATCGCCTCCTTCGTCCTGCCTCTGGGCATGACCATCAACATGGACGGCACCGCCATCATGCAGGTGGTGGCCACTGTCTTCATCGCAGGCTGCGCCGGTTACACCGTTACTCCCGCCCAGCTGGTCGTGGTCGCTCTGCTGGCTCTGCTGGCCTCGGTGGGTACGCCTGCCGCCCCCGGCGCAGGGGCCGTCATCCTCTTCACCATCCTGTCCGGCGCGGGCTTCGTGAATGACAGCGCCCTGCTGGCCTACTCCCTCATCCTCGCCATCAACCGCCCCATCGAGATGCTCGTCACCTCCCTGAACGTGGTGGGCGACGCTGTGGCCAGCATCTGCGTGGCCAAGAGCGAGGGTCTGCTGGACGAGGAAAAGTTCAACGCATAATTGACCTGTAACATACAAAAGCGCCCCTCCGTTTTACCGGAGGGGCGCTTTTTGCGCAGCAGAAGTCTTCTTTTTTACAGACGGCCCAAAGCCGCCGCCGGGGTTTTACGCCGATTTTGCGTCCGCATGGTTTCGGGCCGGGCGGCTGCGGCGGTAGAATAAGGCCGTTCCCGGTAAATCGAAAAAGAGAGAAGGAGCCATGAGGCTCATGGAAAGAGAGGACTTTCGCATGAAAGAGAATAAAATGTCCCGCCGCAGCTTTTTGAAGGTCGGTGCCGTTGCATCCGCCGCCGGTATGCTGGCCGCAGCGCCTGCCGCTGCCAACGCCGCTGCCCCCAATGCCGCCAACGCAGCAGAGGAAGAGAACGGACTGCTGGGCGTGTTCGGCGGCAAACCCAAGTATGTCTTCCTCTTCATCGGCGACGGCATGGGTACGGCCCAGATACAGTCCGCCCGATTCTATAAGGGTACGGTGGAGAATAACGGCGCTGTCGTCGAGGGCGAGCTGAGCTTCACTCAGTTCCCCGAGGTGGGCAGTGTGACCACCTACGACAGCACTTCTTTCTGCCCCGACTCCGCTTCCACTGCCACTTCCATCGCCACCGGCCACAAGACCGAGAGCGGCGTCATCAATATGTGTCCGTGGACCCGCGATGTGCCGTATGAGACCATCGCCGAAAAACTCCACGCCCAGAAGAACTACAAGGTGGGCGTCGTGTCCACCGTCAACATCGACCACGCCACCCCCGCTGCCTTCTATGCACATCAGAAGACCCGCAAGAACTACTACGCCATCGGCAAGGAGCTGGCCGTCTCCGGCTTCGAGTATTTCGCAGGCGGCGAGTTCCAGAAGGTGAACGGCGACGGAACCGGCCCCAGCGACCACGAGATCGCTGCCCAAAACGGCTACAACGTCGTCACCCGTCAGGCAGACGCTGCCACCCTCAAGGCTGGTGCAGGCAAGACCCTTATCATCGCCGAGGCACTGGCCGACGGCAAGGCCATGAACTACGCCATGGACGCCGCCGCAGGAGAGTGGCAGCTGACCGACTACGTCAGGAAGGGCATCGAGCTGCTGGACAACAAGAAGGGCTTCTTCCTGATGACCGAGTCCGGCAAGATCGACTGGGCCTGCCATGCCAACGATGCCGCCGCTTCCATCCACGATGTGCTGGAGATGAGCAACGCCGTGCAGGCCGCTGTGGATTTCTACAACGCCCACCCCAACGATACCCTCATCCTCGTCACCGCAGACCACGAGACGGGCGGCATGGCCATCGGCTACAAGACCACCAACTACGACACCTTCCTGACCAACCTCACCCACCAGAAGATGTCTTACGCCAAGTTCGACTCCACCTATGTGAAGGGCTACATCGCCAACAAGACTCCCTTCGAGGCCGCCATGGCCGACGTGAAGGCAAACTTCGGCCTGACCCTGCCCACCGACCCCGATGCTGCCAGTGCAGGCAAGCTGCTGCTGACCGACTACGAGGTGGAGAATCTGCGCAAGGCTTACGAGCGGACGCTGGAAGTCGGCGCTGCCTCCCAGAAGGAGATGAGCCAGCAGGATTATGAGCTGTACGGCACCTACATCCCCTTCAGCATGGCCATCTGCCACACCATCAACCACAAGTCCGGCATGGACCACACCACCTATGCCCACACCGGCGCGATGGTCAATATCTATGCGCTGGGCGCTGGCGCGGAGAAGTTCCGCGGCGTCTTCGACAACACCGAGATCTACCACAAGCTGGCTGAGCTGACCGGCGTACAGTAAGCCTCTCTCTTCAAACGAAAAAGCCTGTGCAGACGCTCCCGGGGCGGGAGGCTGCACAGGCTTTCTTGTGTTCACAGGTGGATGGTGCAGCCGCGGCCCAGCATCTGGGCCAGCAGTATAAGGGTCGAGACGCCGAAGCACCCACCCATCATCAGCAGGCAGAGTACTACAGAGCTGAAGTCGCACCGGCATTCGCCGGGTCGGGCGGAAAAGTAGAGCACCTCACACCCCAGCAGGATGAGCCCCGCCGCCGGTAGCACCTGCCAGATGACCAGCCACGGCAGGCCGGGCAGGAAGCGGGCCAGCAGGAAGAGCGTGCCCGCCGCGATGAGGCAGACGCCCAGCGTCAGGGTGCCCACCCGACGCAGGGGTTTATTCGTTGTGTTCTGTTCCATCATCCGTCACCTCGTTTTCATTCACCACAGGAGAGGAGAGCAGAGCGGCGTTGTCCGGCTCGTCGGCGTGATACTCGCAGAAATCGGCATCCTCGGGGACATCCTTGGAAGCATCCGGCTTTTTGGCCGGATGGGGGCCTTTCACCAGCCAGACGCCGCAGACGATGAGGACCACACAGACCACCACATCCGGCAGGCTGTCCATGACGAGATAGAGGGCGCGGAAAACGGGGGAGGAGTGGCCCCAGCGGTAGACGAGGTCGCCGAGAGTGTTCATGATGAGGTTCTGGTAGGCGATGAGCGCACCGAAGGCGATGAGCAGCCAGCCCACCAGCTTGTGGCTGTCCAGCAGAGCCCGGGCCAGCCGCTTGTCGCGGGGGTCGAAGTGGATGAGGTAGTCGTCCTCCGGCGCGGTGTCCGCGATGATCTGCGCCCGGAGGTTGAAGGTGTCAAAGAAGCTGTACATCCACACCACCACCAGCAGGAGCAGCACCGGGTTGAGCAGTGAGCTCACCATCCCGATGAGGCAGGCCGTGAGGATAAGGGAGAGGCCCCGCTTCATGTAACCCTGATACATCTGGCCTGCGCCGGGGATAAACGCACAGCAGAAGGTCAAAAATCCGTTTTTCAGCATAACGATCTCCTTGTTTTATGATTTTATGTTTTCTGCCGCGTTCAGCAGGCTTTCCAGCACAGAGGAAACGCGGGTATAGATGTTCTCGCCGGGGCGGGAAGTCACGGGCCTGCCCAGCTTTTCGGGCAGAATCTTCGGGGGCTGTTTTTCCGGCAGGGTGACCTGGACTGTGGGCAGGAGAGCCTGCAGGTCGCTGCCGTGGTCGGTGACGAAGGTCAGCGCTCCGGTACGCCACATGGTCAGCGCCAACACGGCGGCGACGCCCGCCACCGCAGCCCGGCCATAGGTGCTCTGCATCAGCCGCACCCAGATGGTGCTCATCACGGTACGGCGGACATCCCGGGGCGGGTCGGTGAGGGCGTCGGCGGTCAGAAGTGCGGTGTAACGATCGGTGCATTTGTCGCAGTAGGCGAGATGTTCGGCGGCTTCCAGCCGTCCCAGCTCGTCCAGCTGCCCGGCGGTGAGGGCGTACAGCCCTTCGTCGCTCAGACAGCCGTCTTCACGGAACAATTCCATCTCAAAAGCCCTCCTTTCCGGCGGCGCTCAGCTGCGCGGCCAGCATCTTTTTTGCCCGGAAGACCTGCGCCTCCACTGTTTTCTGGGGCCTGCCGCAGAGCCGGGCGGCTTCGGCGGCGGTGTGCTGTTCCAGCAGCATGAGGCGGCAGGGCGTCTTGTAGGGCTCCCGCAGAGCGAGGATGCGCTGCGTCAGCTCCTCTTCGCCCAGAGCTTCCAGCACCTGCGCTTCCGGCTCGCTGCCGGGCGGTGCGCCCTCAAGTGCAAGCACATCGTCGCCGGGGGTGTTCACCCGGCGCGCCCAGGCGCTGCGTAAGTAATCCTTGGCTTTGTTGGAGGCGATGCGGGCCAGCCATTGCTTTTCGTATCCGGCAGGACAGCGGTCCATGCTCCGCCATGCAGAGAGAAAAGTTTCCTGCGTCAGATCCTGCGCATAGCCCTCATCTGCCACCAGCTGACGGCAGATGGTGTAGACGAGGGACTGATACTTCTGTACCAGCCTGTCAAATTCCAGTGCATTCAATGGCTGCGCTCCGCCTCCTTTCTGCCCGGCATTTCAAGCGCTCTGTCTATCGATACGAATCAGTGGGTCCAAAACCTGCAAAATCGTGGGAAAAATATTGAAAATGTGGTAAAATGGCCTTATCAAACCTCACAAAGGAGAAAACACGATGGCCTCTGCCACAAAACAGGCACTTCTGGCGGCGCTCTCCGCCGCCCAGGGCGAATGCATCTCCGGCCAGCAGCTGGCGCAGCAGCTGGGTGTGAGCCGCGCTGCTGTCCATAAGGCTGCGGCTGCACTGGCGGCTCAGGGCTATGCGCTGGAAGCCGCCCCCCGGCGGGGCTATCGGCTGGCGGGCGGCGACCCCTTCTGCGCCGAGGCGGTGGGGGAGTACGACGCCCCCATCTACCTCTACGACAAGCTGGAAAGTTCCAACCGCACGGCCAAGACGCTGGCCCTCGAGGGTACGCCCCACGGCACGATGGTGCTGACAAGTCAGCAGACGGCGGGCCGGGGCCGGCTGGGGCGGCGGTTCGAGAGCCCGGAGGGGAAAGGCATCTATCTCTCGCTGGTGCTGCGGCCCGGCCTGCCCATGACCGAGGCGCAGACCGTCACCGTCAGCGCGGCGGTGGCCGTCTGCCGGGCTGTGAAGCGGCTCTGCGGGCTGGACTTGGGCATCAAGTGGGTCAACGACCTCTATTATAACGGCAAGAAGGTCTGCGGTATCCTGACGGAAGCCGGGGCTGACATCGAGAGCGGACAGTTGGAATGGCTGGTGGTGGGCATCGGCCTGAACCTGACCTCCCGCCCGGAGGACTGGCCCGAGGAGCTGCGGCCCATCGCGGGCAGTCTCTACCCCGGTGGGCCTGCACCGGTGAGTCGGGCGGCACTGGCTGGGGCCATCGCCCGGGAACTGCTGGGTCTCTGCCCGGCCTTCGACTGTCTGGACGAGTACCGCGCCCGGTGCTTTGTGCCGGGCCACTGGGTCACGGTCTGCACCGGGACGGAGAGCTACGCCGCAAAGGCGGTGGCCATCGACGACGCCGGGCGGCTCATCGTGCAGCGGGAAGGGGGCCGCACCGAGATGCTCTGCCACGGAGAAGTGAGTATAAGGCCGTCGCCGCTGGCGGTAAAATAATAAGAATAATATAGAAAGAAAGCATCGGCAGACACCCGGCGAGGGTGCTGCGGATGCTTTTGCTTTAAGTAGAGCAAATGCCTCTCCCAAAGAGAGAGCCTAAGAGCTGAAGGAAAGCTGGTCAAAACACCCCGAAGCACACCAGCCCCAGCACCGCCGCGATGCCGATGACCTTCGGCACACTGAGCTTGAATTTCTGGAGCAGTACAAAGCAGAGGATGCCGATGGCGATGCCCGGCAGGCTGATGCCTCCTGCCTCGGTGATGTAGGTCTGGCGGCAGAGGCCCACCAGAACACCCAGCACCATGCCGATGCAGACAGGCTTGACGATTTTCATGATGTAGCTCATCACCTTGCTGGTGCGGAACTTCTGGAAGAACGCCGCCGCCAGAAGCGTCAGCGTCAGGGTGGGGCTGAGGACGCCCAGGACCGCGAAGACGCCGCCCGGCATCCCGGCGGTCTTGGTGCCTGCAAAGGTGGCGGCATTGACGCCCAGAGAGCCGGGTGTCATCTCGGCGATGGCGATGAGGTTCGTCAAATCGGCATCCGTCATCCAGCCGTGGGAGGACATTTCATCCATGATGAGGGGGATCATGGAGGTGCCGCCGAAGCTGGTGAAGCCGATCTTCGCAAACGCGGCGAAGAGCTGAACGAGGGTCTCAAACATGGCCATGTTCGCTCACCCCCATCCAGACCAGCGCGATGACCACACCGGCCACCACCAGCGTCAGATTGCTGATGGACGTAAAGTAACAGAGCACAAAGGCGACGGCACAGATGATGATGGGCATCGCGCTGGTCAGAGCATCTTTGCCGAGAGAGATGGCCGCGCCGCCGATGATGGGGGCCACGGCGCACTGGACGCCCTTGAGGGCCGACCAGACCCAGTAGTTATCTTTAATGGCGTCGTAGATGGCCGTCACGATGGTAAGGGTGACGACGGCGGGGATGCACAGGCCGATGGCCGCGCAGATGCCGCCCAGCACCCCGGCCATCTGATAGCCGAAGAGCAGAGTGATGTTCGCCACCATGATGCCGGGCAGGCTCTTGCCCACGGCGATGAGCTCCAGCAGATCGCTCTTGGTCATCCAGCCGCGCTCGTCCACGAACTCCCGCTCCATCTGGGCAATGATGCTCCATCCGCTGCCAAAGGTGAACGCGCCGATTTTGATAAAGTAAAGAAGCATCAGCAGGGCCATTCGTGCGCCGGTGGGGCGCTGCTGTGCGGTTTCGGGTTTTGTTGTCTGCATGAATCCTCCTGAGATACCGGGTTTGCTGTTCTTTTACCTATAAGATACCACAGACGTCCCCAAAAGGCGAATGGAAAAATGGAATGGTTCCCGGTTCCTGTCAGGAATGCTCGTAAGTCATCCAGCTGCCTTTCCATGCGTAGAGGGCCATCAGCACGGCACCCAGCGCCCACGACACCGGGTAGAGGACGAACACGCCCTCGATGCCCGCAAAGAAGGGGAGGACGAACTGGATCCACACCACACGGAAGAGGCAGAGCGAGATGAGCAGCACCACCATCGGCGGTACGCTGCGGCCAGTGCCGCGCACTGCGCCCGCCACGCCGTGGAGGATGGCCAGCAGGAAGTAGAAGGGGCAGAAGTAGTGCATGGCGCTGCACCCGAAGGCCACCACCGTCTCGTCGGAGGTGAACAGGTGCATGATGGGATTCTGGAACGCCAGCAGCAGAGCACCGGTGCAGAGGGTGTAGAGCACGCCCATGCCCAGCGTGACCCACATGCCATTCTTCACTCGTTTGAGGTTGCCTGCGCCATAGTTCTGGCCCACGAAGGTCGTCGCCGCCATGCTGAAACTGGTGACGGGCAGGATGTTGAAGCCGTCGATTTTCATATAGGCCGCAAAGCCTGCCATGGCGGCGGCACCGTAGCTGTTGACGCTGGACTGCACCAGCACATTCGAGAAAGAGATGACCATGTTCTGGATGCCGGTGGGAAGGCCGATGCGGATGATGCGGGAGGTCATCCGCTGATCGGGCCGGATGGCGGAAAGCTCCACCTTGTAGTCGGCGTCCACCTTCATCAGAAAGCGGAGGCTCAGCACACAGGAGACGAGCTGGCTGATGTCGGTGGCGATGGCAGCACCCGCCCCACCCCAGCCGCAGC
>OGQR01002411.1_pt1 | contig 11224 bp, 16 predicted proteins | sample 1553271 | NCBI WGS metagenome assembly OGQR01 (sample SAMEA2579970, study PRJEB22360) | human gut metagenome | biome: human gut; feature: human-associated habitat; material: faeces | place: Denmark | collected 2008/2010 | reverse complement strand
AGGAATTATATAATTTAAAAGCAATAAACAAGAGAGATTATATCAACGAAATATGGAGGAAATAGAATGGCAAAAAAGAAAATTTATGCTGTAAGAAAAGGACATAAAACAGGTTTATTTTATACATGGGATGAATGTAAAAAAGCGGTGTATGGATATTCCGGAGCAGAATATAAAGGATTTTTAACGAAGGAAGAAGCAGAAGCTTTTTTAAATATTGGAGCAGCTAAAATAATTACTAATAAGAATTCTTCAACGGCAGCAACTGGTGTAGATTCCACTGCACTAACAACTTCGACATCCGACAGGCTTGTTGTTTATGTGGATGGAAGTTTTGATGTAAGTATTCAAAAATACTCTTTTGGCTGTGTTATTTTACTTGAAGATGGAAGAATTATTGAGCGAAGCGGGAATGGAGAGGAGCCGGAGTTATTAGCGATTCGCAATGTAGCCGGGGAGATGCATGGTGCGATGTATGCGGTACAGTGGGCATTTGAAAATGGGTATTCCTCTGTTGTTATTCACTACGATTATGAGGGAATCGAAAACAGCTTTGCTATTCCGGATTGCCCGATTAATATTTTGTTTCAAAAGCCGGGAGAATATCATGAATCGATAGGTGGAGCAGAAACCTGGGAGGAACTCTTCGCAAGAACCGGTGCATTTTTGAAGGAAGTGATAGACCCGCAGCTACAGGAAGGTAAGGATATCCTGATTGTGGGACATGGTGCGATGAATGCAAGCATTATCTGTCAGGTGAAAGGTATGCCGATTGAGGAGTTTTGGAGTGCAGGGCTGGAACAGTGCAAAATTTTGGAACTGTAGATTTAGAAAGATGATGAAGTATGATATGTGATTGGAATGGAAAGAAGCTGTAACATGAGTAAATTAGAGAGGACGATAAAATTAATTATTATAGTGGTTGGTTCAGTCGTTGCTGCATATGGCATTACACTGGCATTGTATGCGGGATTTGGTGGTGCAACCCTTGCGGTATTATGGCAGGGAATTTCGAGACCGTTTCAAGTTTTGTGTAAACGTTAAAAACTGATATAAGATTTGTGAATAGTTACAAATGGGCAGAGCCGCTTTTTCAGGTTCTGCCCATATCTGCATTATACAGAAGTTTTTAGGCATGTCAATAAGACCTGCCTAAAACAAGCTGTTTTTTACAGGTTTCGTCCGGTCAGACGTTCTTCAAAATAGATTTCCAGCTGGGAATGAATCTGTCCCCAGTCCTGCCGGTGACCTGTCCATTTTTTCGTGATGTCCATAGTTGCTAGATATAGCATTTTTAAAAGACTGTCATCTGACGGAAAAACCGTCTTGCTTTTGGTCACTTTCCGAAGCTGACGGTTGAATCCTTCAATGGCATTTGTGGTATAAATCAGGCGTCTTACTGCCTCCGGATACTTGAAATAAGTGGACAGGGTTGTCCAGTTATCATGCCAGGATTTATAGATTTTCGGGTACTTGGACTCCCATTTATCTTTGAACAACTCTAATTCATTTAAAGCTGTTTCTTCTGTTGGAGCCGCATATACAAGCTTCAGATCAGCCATCAGTTTTTTGATGTCTTTGTATGAAACAAACTTTGTTGAATTACGGATTTGATGGATAATACACTGCTGGATTTCTGTTTTTGGGTAAACAGCCTCGATTGCCTGTGGAAATCCATTCAAACCATCAACGCATGCAATCAGGATATCCTCAACTCCCCGGTTTTTTAATCCATTCATGATAGAAAGCCAGAACTTCGCACTTTCGTTTTCTCCAACATACATTCCAAGGACATCCTTTTTTCCATTCATGTCGATACCAAGAGCGATGTAAACCGCACGTTTTACAATACGTCCTTCACTGCGGACATGGTAGTGGATCGCATCCATAAATACTACCGCATACGCTTCCTCCAGAGGACGTTCCTGCCATTCTTTTACGATGGGTAGGATCTTGTCCGTGATCCGGCTGATCGTGCTGTCAGAAATGTCAATATCGTATAATTCACGCATGTGGGATTCAATGTCTCCGGTTGTCATTCCCTTGGCATACATGGAAAGTATTTTTTCTTCCATGTCCTGAGTTACGGTATTCTGATATTTTCTGATCAGCTGCGGCTCATAGTCGCCGCTACGGTCCCTTGGGATAGCTACATCCATATCTCCATAACTGGTGTGCATGGTTTTACTGGAATGACCGTTTCTACTATTGTCTGTCTCTTTGTTTCGGTAGTCATACTTGGAATATCCTAATTCCTCACTCAGTTCTTCATCCAAAGCACCTTCCAAAAGAACAGACATCATGTCACGCATGATACTGTTTACATCGGTACCATCTTTGATGTGGATATCATTATTTTTCAGATAGTCACGCATCATTTCTCTCATTGCTGCTTTTTGTGGGCTGTCTTTTCTTCTTGCCATAAAAATAACCTCCAAACTGAGTAATTTTATCTTACATCAGTTTGGAGGTTTACACAAACTTTAGGATACTCCCTACCTTGAATATAAAAACCCTCTTGAACTGAATTTTTATCCAGTCCAAGAGGATTTTCTCTTTTTTACTTTTCTTGCAAACAGCCTAAAAGATTATAACTTTTCTAACTTTTCCAAAAACGCAACATAAAATTCCCGTTCTTTAATACAAGCTTGCTGAACCTCTATACTTTTGGGAGTGTATACTACCGGGTGATCCAAATTATAAAGTGCTTGTTTCGTTGCCTGGATTGCAGATTCTGTTGTATTACCCAAAATATCCAGATTATCCACATCTCCTTCTCCCTTAAGCTGTTTGTTAAGTCTTTGCACCATCATTTGCGATATGTGGCTCAACATTCCGTTCCCCTTTATTCCTAAGCCATTCGCATTTACTTCTTTAGCCGCTTCCATCCATGCGTCTTTTACATCTTGCGGAGCATTCGGACCAATCATAGCAAATGCTTTTTCATCAAAGTCTGCTTCTGGCATATACCTATTTGTGTTTTCGCTTTCTTTGACAGCCTGTTCAGCATTAAATTGAGGAACATTACCATTCCTATGCTTAATATCATATGGCACACCACTCATGGAATAACTAGAACTAATCTGCATAGCGCAACTCCTCCTTAATACACATTAAACCTTACCGACGTAACATTTACTAATCAATATTTACTTGTAAACTCTTCATAGAAAATACTTTCTTCATCCGCTGTTGTATCCTTATCTATGAATTCCTGCAAGTCTTTTTTCATATTATCAAATACTTCCTGACTATGACTTTTATTACAAAAAGCTGTATGCATCATACATCCATATACTCCACATGTAATTGCATCATATCTTTCACATCTTGTTATATCGTTGCGAACAATCTTAAATGGTATTGTGGCACCTCCTTATTTTCTAATCCTCCTCCAATCTGCAATAACATTATCCTCCCCTCTTGTACTTGTACCCCAATACCCCAGATGTGCTACAGGGTATATATATGTTTCTCCATAAGTATAAGGTTCTCCAGTTCCTATAAGTTCAGATACTCTATTGCAGGAAAACAAATCTGGATATTTTTTCTTGTCAATTTCATTTTTACCAAGCAGTTCAAAGTATCTGACAATATTTTTATCCGTCTGTGAATCCCTTGCTTCCAAATCTACATTTTTATGGAACATCACTTCTACGCCATCATTCATCTTACGGACATTTGCAATCGTACCCTTTAGTTCTTCCTTTTCAGGTGGTCCGAAATCCTGACCTATCAGCATATACTTAATATGTGGTGTCTTCTTGGCGTAATCTCTCCCTTGCCAATATGTCCATAGGTTAATTTCCTGACACAAATCTTCTCCCTGACGTAAATCGCACCAGCCAAGTGTCAGGTTCTTTGTGTATATAGGATTTTTACGATATTTGTTTTTTACATTTTCTATCAGCTTGCAATAAGCTGCGGATTTTTTTTCATTCATTTTATGTATATTCACCTCAAAAATTCACTGTTTTATTTTAACACTTTCCTTATCTGCTTATCCGTTGCCTCTGGATACATCTCATGCATATAATCTACAATCTGCTTCCATGAATCCTGCGGACTATCCTTATAACAGGAAGTCACATAATCGTATCCATAGATATGCTCAATAGATGAATAACTTTATATGCGCCTGGAATTCTTCCCTCGCTGCACAGAACTCTAATACGCCTTTGCTTAATATCCCATTTCTCTGCCACTTCTCCAATTAATGACACGATTCGTTCGTTTAGGATATAAATACTTATCTACTAAAACTTACGCCAACACTTCTCTTTCAAAAATGCCTTAATCTCATCTTCATTTCGACCTTCATAATAAGCTACAAGAAGACTCTTGAATTCAGACACAATATTCTCCGGCACAACTAACAATCCAATACCTTTTCCAATCATAAAATGATTAGCAAAGATAATAGAAGCTCTCTTATTACCATCAATAAAAATCTGTGTCTTCATACAATAAAGCGTAAGCTCAATTGCAATATCAACGTCCTCAAGTCCTGAGTTTATAATTTCATCTATTTTCTCTTTTACATCCAACTCATTTGGAATTGGAGGCACATAGCTTGAACCACCAATCGTAACAGGAACAGCTCTAACGGAACCACCATTTTCGAAGAACCCTTCATTTACCAGGCGTGCTATATGACTTACCATATAATAATTGCAAGGAGAAGCCACTACATCCGGATCCACAATAAACTCCCACGCATGCTTCAAATTTAAGATTTTTTGAACATCAGTTGCTTTTACTCCGTTAACTTCGCCATTTTCCAAAATAGTTTCTGTCTGTGGAAATGTAGTGGAAACACCTTCCAATACAGCCTGATCATAAATCAGACTTTTGATATTAGCTCTAGCAAAGTCAATATTAAGCTTTACTCTTGGTGACAGTTCGCTTTCTGTATATCCAAGCTTTGCTAAGTCCTTTTCGATTTTTCTAAGTTGCTTTTTAACCGCTCTTATTTGCTGCGATTGATTAACTGCAAGTGCGTAGAGCTCCTCAGAATATTTATCTATATAATTTGATTTGTATTTTCCAGCTTCTCTTTTTCTAACATAAATATATTTCTGATCATTTACAGTCTTGACTTCAATACTTCCATCAAATGCAGAGATATTAATTTGAGCCTGCAAATCAGCTTTTTCATTTAGTAATCTTTGGATTTCTGTTATATTACTCATTCATCCATCTCCTTTTAAGGTGATTTTATGATTATATATTGGCACTTTTTCACCCTAAATTCAATATATTTTTTAAATTTAGGGTGACTTTTTTATTATATTTTTTTCAAATTCACCCTAAATCATATCGGACAGGTTTATTTCTTACTCGCCACCTGTAGAGGTGGGAGTCTTCTCCGATGAGATAAAAATGTTTTAGATTCGTTTCTATCTTTTGTATTCGAAAGCATCCCCTGTGAATTTAGTGCTAATTGTGTTGGATCCTTGGGACATCCGCGATTTACAACTCTACACTGTTTATCCTTGGTTGGATGAATTCCAAATGGCATACTAAATCCTTTAGGAAATACCCATAAATGATACACATCCATTACATCAAACGAAAACAGATTTTCTTCATCCCCATTGTATGTAATTGCAGCATGTTCAACCTTTCCCCAGTCTGTTATTAAAATCCGACTTGTCACTTGATATCCATCATCACTAAACCAACAACGATCCATTTGTGGCATCCATATTCCGTGATATGCGCCAAAATTATCATGTAAATACTTAGGTGCTATTCCTTCTTTCCATACTCTTGCATATTTACCCTCCTTCGTAATAGCGCGATTCGTGCGTTTATAGAATCAAAAGAACACTCTCGTGCGTTTCCGTGCATTTATGAGGCATTTAAAAACTATCTACCAAGCAAACTGTGGCATGTCATGATTCACCTCTGCCTTGTAATAACTGTTCATAGTACTTACCGCATTAAACAAGCTAGCAGCAAATAACTTTTGATGTTATACGCCTTAGTAGTATTCTTCCCAAGACAGCCCAGTACATACTCAATATGCGAACTATTCAGTTTCAAAAACTTAGATTTTACGAGATTCATTGGATACTCCTGTCCCGAAATCGTCATGGATGCCTTGTTGGAAATCACAGTCTCCAGAATCAAGTCAAAGATTCCTTGTATAGCATCCTTCTCGTACGGATTGCGCTGTAATAAGGCATCATACTCAATATTCTCTTTGATAATTTCCGAATATGCCTGGTATTCCTCCATTCCATCAATCGCATCATCCTTCTCTTCTGTGATTGATAAGATAACCTCCTTTGTTAATGCCGTATATCAACATAAAAACAATACTCCGGATATCTAAGCTTAATTGCCTCCCAGAAAAACCTTGCATATCCGCTACAGAACAGTTCCTCTACCGAATACTGGCGACTCTCCATCATCTGTTTCTCATGTTCCTTGTAATCATATATTTCGTTGATATGATTTCTGGTATCCTCATTGATTCCAAGGCAATAAACTAATGCCTTGTGATATACATCCTGGTACCGGCATTTCAGCAACCATTCCTCGTAAAATTTCCGGTGACTCTCATTTTTAAAAATAAGTTTTTCTTTATTTGCACTTATCGCTGTGTTGTTCATACTACTTTCTCTCCTCTTTCTTAATTCGTATAAATTTCGTATACCATATCGCAGGAATTCGTATATGAATCTGAATATACGAAAACGAAAAAGGACCTTTCCTCAGAATAATTTCTGAAGAAAAGTCCTCATTTTTAATCGTTTTCTATCTGGAATTGTTCAAAGCTATCCGTCAGTTGAGCCTATAATTCTTCATATCAACTTACGAATTTGTTGTAGTAAGCGTTGTAGTAAACCTACCTCTTACCCTCTGAAGCCCTTGATTTTACTGACTTTATTTATCCAACGACTTCATTGTCGGGATTTCACATCAATTTAATTTACATTGACGCTTTTTCCTTTAATAAAGCCTTTTTCGGTGTTCCAACATTATTATAATAACATATTTATGCTGATTACACCACTTGAATTTGTCGTACTCTTGTCGTATGGCACACATTTTGTCGTACTCTCGTCAGTCCATGCCGGACTCTTTCCTAAAATACATCTAAATTGTGTGCTAAATTTTGAATTGCTTCCTGCTTTTTAGTATCGGTAACTTCCGCATAAATATCCATGGTTGTTTCGATATTTGCGTGTCCCATAATAGACTGAATTACCTTTAAGTTTGTTTCATTTTCGCAAAACCTTGAACAAAAGGTATGTCGCAAATGATGACATGAAAAATGTGGTATTATCACAGGCTCTCTGTGCTGTTTTGCAGCTTTTACCACTTCTTCTGCATTGTGTGCTTCATATATACGCTTGATTGCTCTGTTTACAGCTTGCGGATTATGGATATTGCCAAAACGATTCATAAAGATAAATCCTTTCATCCCATCAATCACTGTTTCATTAAATCCATGTTCCTTCTGGTCATCCAATTCCATCTGGAGTGCATCATAAACCGTATCCATCATCGGAATCGTGCGTATACCAGCTTCTGTCTTTGGAAGAGATACAGCAAATGAACATATCGGATGTTCTTTGAACTCTCTACTGTAATAAACCACGCTATGATTGATACTGATCGTCCTTTTTTCTAAATCAATGTCTTCCCATCGGATACCGATTGCTTCTCCTATTCGGCAACCTGTTCCAAGCAGAAACTTAAAAAAAGATGCCCAGTGGTAAAATGTAGGACTTTCATCAATATAGCGTATAAAGGCTCTCTGTTGTTCCACTGTCAAAGCGTGTCTCACACCATGATTTTTCCCCGGTTGCTTTTTAATCTGTGCCATTACTCCATCGCTTGGATTAACACGAATGATGTTATCACGCACAGCAAGCTGAAATGTCGGGTGTAAAACAGTATGAATTGTTTCTAGCGTATTTATCTGCATTTCCTTCTCTTTCAACAAATGCTGATAGAACTGCAATACATCAGAATACTTCACAGCGGCAATTTTCTTCTTGCCAAATCCACCTCGTATAAAGCGATCATACATATATTTATAGTTCCGCATTGTTGTTTCCCTCAACTCTGCCTTTGTCGATATATATCTGTCAAAAACAAAATTGATTGTAGATGTTCCGGCTGCATACGCATCCAACCCATCAAGCTGATCTTTCATCAGTTTAACTTCTCTCTCCCGCAATTCCATGATGTCCTTAGAATAGATGCTCCGGCGCTTTCCTTCCGGATCAACATAAGTATATACATACTTACCATCGCAACTGCGTTGAGTTTCGCCTTTTCTTAATACTCTCCCTTTGTTATCCTTTCTTGATTTCGCCATCTCGTCTCCTCTCTCAAGGAAAGAGATTTTGTACTAGCTACTCAGCCGGTTTATCCATTGCATACTGCATATCAATCCCTCTTTGTAGCACCTGTGTTATGGTCATGTCATGTTTGGACGCATATCCTTTCAGTCTTGCAGCTTCTTCCTCCGTCAGTTTTAATCCGATAAGAGTTTTTTTAGGATTATCCGACTTCGGTCTACCTGTTCTAGCCACAATATACACCTCCATCCATTTCATAATCATTATACTTTCTGTTTAACCAAAAGTCAAGTGAATTTTGGTTAAACCAAAATCTTTTTCCTTGTCGGCAAAATTTATTTCACCCGAAATGACTCAAGATATTGGTCAAACACATCAAGGTCTACTAACACCATTCTGTCTATCTTCAGAATTGCTCCCGCATCTTTGGCAAGAGTCTGAAATTTATTCATACCCATGCTGTACATTTCTGCCCCTTCCTTATATCTGACCAGTCTTTTTTTATTTATTGCCTTTGGCATCCTCTGCATTACTCAAATCCTCCTTAAATTTAACACGCATTTTATCTGCCAATGACAACCTACAATTCACTTGCCGGCTCTCATCGGCAGATAAAAATGCAATACAGGTGGCAGGTCATTACTCTGCCCACATCGGTCTTGCACCGTCATTCAAATTGACCGGACTGCAAATTTCTTTACAATCCGGAAGTATCATTATCACGGATATGCTTCATCGCCCTGTGTTACTGCCACACATTTTGTCAGATCTTCTCGCTCCATACCTTTGCTTCAATGTAATGTTTAAACATTTCCTCACATTCACTCCTATCAAAGAGCAGGTACATCTTGGCGAATCTACCTAGTGGCTCCACATATCCTCACGTCCTGTATGCAAAAAATATTCAGTTGTCAAGGTACAGGGTGCATACGCAGCAATCAGCGAATGGAAAGGGACAATGCTAACCGCCTGTTATGCAACTTCAAAAGCCAATATCTTTGTGATCAGCTTTGTTTCTAATCTGCGACGCAGAGTTTCATCAATGCAGTAATGCACCTGTCCGCTTTCGTCATATAACTTTCTGGTAGACAATTTGATTATGTATCCCTCATAGTGTTTTAACACTGTATTGATGGCACTTACATCGCCCTCTGATGCTGCCTTTATAATATGGAAAGGCAACAAATTTTCCTCATTTCTGCTTTTATACATCTTTTTCATCTGCTATTCCTTCCATGATCTTCTTCAAAATTTCAAGTGAGCGTGTCCTGTGTTCATGAATGGTACTGCGAACCAGATTCATTTCTCTTGCAATATCCGCATCGCTCATTTCCATGAAATATGAAAGTAAAATAACATTCCTTTTTCTTTCTGTAAGTTCCTTCAAAGCTTCAGCAATCAGGGTATTTTTTACTTCAATGTCATAGCCATGCACTTCAAAATGATGATATTCTGTTCCATACTCATCCATAGTAAATAATTTGCTCAACTCCTTTTCCGACAGTTCAGAGAATGTGACTTCGTGTTTCCTGCGATAGTCCATGTGTTTGTAATAATTTACAGCTTCGCCTTTTAATGCCATCTGGCATAACCGGTCAAACTGGTGCCGGATAGTCATTTCATCCTTAGAAGAAGGTTGCCCCATACGAGTTCACCTCCTCCCGTTCCGAATGCCAAGGCTTTTGCCCTTTTTCCCTTCCGGTGTATCTCCCAAATGAAACTGGGAAGATGTTCGGGTGGATTGAAAAATTTTTAGGAAAATTTTTCTGTATATAAAAAACGCCCTTATGGGCATATACCCACAGGACACCGTTTATAGCTGATATTAAATTTTCTCCACATTCTACGAGTGTATATAATACACTTTCAATTGTAGAATTTGCCGCATTACTTAAAATGCGACCTATTTAGCTGTCCTTCCACGCAATGGGCAGGATAATATTTCCCAAATACAAAAATATCCTTTCAACGGTTCAGAATCCATAACTCTCCCAAACACATTCAAAGGATAAAAACATGAGAAAAAACCTTTGAATACTGCGTTTTTTTATATGCAATATCCAAAGTTACTTATTTTATTCAAGTGCATTATATCCCTCTGATATAGTGCGTTATTAGTTCATTTTCTTTTTAAATGGTGAACTATACACTATATACGGAGGTGCATGACATGGCTAAATCTAAGAAAATTGATAAAGACATGGGTTTTCGCCTGAAGAAAGCCAGATTAGACCAAAAGCTGACTTATGATGAATTATCCGAAAAATCCGGTGTTTCATCAAGATATATCAAAGAGATCGAAAATCATGGTAATGTTCCAAGCCTTGAAAAACTCGGTCAGCTCATTCGAGCTTTACACATCTCTGCTGATCCGTTCTTTTATCCGGCAGCTCCAACTGATAATCTGGATTACCAAAGACTGCTGGTCTATCTTTCAGAATGTACAAGCGATCAGATAACCACCATTCTTGCACTTGTAGAAGCCTATCTTCGTACATATAAAACCCATGAAACAGAATAGCAGAAAGATTTTGATTTTCTCTTGATTATTTCTGCATTTTTCTGGATAAAAACAGGGCGGTCAGCTCTCCATAGCCTTCCACCCTGTCATCTTATCTTTTCATAGAAGAAACTATTGATTATATTGGCAACTCACAATCTTTTAGCCAAAATCGCAGTTCCAACCAAAGTACCGATTTGATATTTTCCTTTTACCGAACCTTCTTATGCCTTAATATCAAAACTCGATCTATCAGATACAGAAATACTCACAGATCCTGCTACAAGGCTTTGTGTCATACTTTTTACATCAGTACCAGTTACGGATAAGGTATAATCACCCGTTTCCTTTCTTTCTGCCGATTTTTCTGCACGTTTCTTTGCAGCTTTTTCTTCCTCTGCTT
>OGQR01002396.1_pt1 | contig 11273 bp, 9 predicted proteins | sample 1553271 | NCBI WGS metagenome assembly OGQR01 (sample SAMEA2579970, study PRJEB22360) | human gut metagenome | biome: human gut; feature: human-associated habitat; material: faeces | place: Denmark | collected 2008/2010 | reverse complement strand
AAATTATTATTTTTAATATAATTAGTTACAAAACTATCATATTCAATTAATTCTTTAGAAAATTTTAAGTATTTTTCATGAACTTTAGGATTTTCCTTTTTTAAGAATGGTAGAACAATATGTCGATATCTATTTCTAGTATGTTCTAACTCATTATTTGTTTTATCAACTCTGTATGGAACATTATTTTCTTCAAGATACTTAATTATTTCATCCTTTGTTACCTTTAAAAGTGGTCTTAAAATTAAATTATCACTATGTGTAGATATTTCTTTGATACCTATATAACCACTTAGGTTGCTTCCTCTTGTTAAACGCATTAAAATTGTTTCAATTAAATCATCTCCATGGTGCGCTGTTAAAAGTTTTTTGGCATTGTATTTCTTTAATAATTCATAAAAAAATTCATATCTTCTTCTTCTAGCATCTTCTTCTGTGAATGTTTTTTCAAGATACTCATTAATCTCAAGTAACTCAAAAATTAATCCATTATTTTTAGCATATTTTTCCACCATTTGGGCTTCTTCTTCACTTTCAATACGTAGTTTATGGTTAACATGAGCAACAATTATTTTTAAATTTAACTCATCTTTTAACTTGGTTACTAAATCAAGTAGGCACATTGAGTCAGGGCCTCCGCTACAAGCTACAACAACAGCATCTTTATTATTTAAATTATTTTTTAAAAAATCTATTACTTTTTTCATTGTAACTCCTTTAAATTGTATACAAGCATTTCTTTTATGTTACCATCAAGAATTTTTTCTGGTTCATGTGACTCATAATTACTACGATGATCTTTTACCATTTTATAAGGTTCCAAAATGTAACTTCTTATTTGGCTACCAAAATTAATACTTGATGACTCACCTTTTAAAGCATTTAATTTTGCTTGTTCTTTTTCTAGTTCTATCATGTATAATTTATTTTTTAACATTTTCATTGCTTGTTCTTTGTTGTTTAATTGACTTCTTTCATTTTGACATGTAACAACAGTTTTAGTTGGTATATGAGTTATTCTTACTGCTGAATTACTTGTATTAACTGATTGACCACCTGCTCCGCTTGAATGATAAACATCTATTTTTAAATCTTCTTCTTTTATTTCAATATTAATATCTCTTTTTATCTCAGGCATAATACTTACCGATGCAAATGATGTATGTCTTCTGGCCCCAGCATCAAATGGTGATATTCTAACTAAACGATGCACTCCATCTTCTTTCTTTAAATATCCATAAGCATAATCACCACTTATTTTTAAAGTAATACTTTTTATTCCTGCTTCTTCACCTTTTTGTTCATCTATTATTTCCCACTTGAAGCCTTCTTTTTCAGTAAATCTTTCATACATTCTAGCTAGCATACTAGCCCAGTCACATGATTCTGTGCCTCCAGCTCCTGGATGAATTTCTAAATATGCATTTAACATATCAAATTCTCCACTTAAGATAACAGATGTTTCCAACTCATTTATTTCTGTTTCTAATGTTATTAACTCTTCACTTATCAACAAGAAAAATTCTTCTTCGTCAGCTACAAGCAATTCTAAATTATCCGTTATTTTTTTATTTAAATTATTATATAATGTTACTTCTTTTTTTAAATTTGCTAATCTTTTGTTGATATCATTCGCTTTATCAACATTTTGCCAAAAATCTTCTTGTTTTTGTTCTTCTTCTAGGGCAGATATTTCTTCCTTTTTTTTATCTAAGTCAAAGATACCTCCCTAGAGAATTTAAGGTTTCTTTATATTCGTTTAATTTATTTAATAATTCTTCTTTCATGCGAATTTTCCTTTCGTGCCATTATTTTATCATATTTTCTCAAAAAAAACTAGGGTCCAAAAGAAAAAACTAAGTAACAATGTGCTACTTAGTTCTATTAGCTATTAGTTAAAGTATTTTTTTCTTTTAGCAATACTTTTTGCTACTAATCCTAGACCAGCAACTGATACAATACCAACTACTAAATCTAAAACTATTTTATCACCTGTAGGTGGGTTTACTATCACTTCATCTTTAACATCTTCATAAGCTAAGGCATATGTAGAGAATTTATCTGATTCAAATGATAATACGTTTCCATCAACTGATGCAGAAATTATTTCTGATTTTCCATCGTGATATCTAACAACATAATACTTTCTTGTATAGCCTTCAGCAACTTTTGTAAGTTCTTCTGGTAAAGCCATATTGAATTTGATTTTGTTATCTAATGTAGATAATGTTCCTAAAGTTTCTCCAGTTACATTATTTTTAACATTTAATGTAATATCAAAGAATGATACTACTTTTATATTTTCTTTTTCTTTAGCAAGTTCATTGATGCTTTTTGAAGCTTCTTCTGGTACTTGTTCTTCTTTTTGATTATCAATTGTAACTATAACTATAGCATTAATATCTGTTACATCGATTTTTGAATCTTTTATAGCTTTTTCTAATGTGTCTTTTAAAGTGTCATCTTCTTTAACACCAACTGTTACTTCTTCAACTGGTTTAGTTGTATCAATTGTTGGTGTATCAACTTTTAATTCTTTTTTAGCTACAACATATTCGTTTTCAACTTTTGTTTCAACATATTCACTAGTAATATATTTTGCTACACTACTTGAGAATGTTCCACCAGTTATTACTGTACTTACTTTACCAACAAATTCAGGGTTATTGTATCCAGTTTTAATATTTGTAACACCAGCTTCTGTAAGTGTTAAAACATCATAAGCATTACGTGTTTTACTATTTGTGATAAGTTTAGCATTTCCAGAAATGTTAATTTTCATTTCTTGAGCAATTTTACCCATATCATAAATTGCTACAGCACTACCTTCTCCGTTAGCAGCATTAATTGTTCCTCCAGTTATGTTAAGGTCTAAAATGTTTGTTGTTCCTTCATCTTTAGAAGTATAAGTTCCACCCATAACAGACACTGCATTTGCTAACCATACTGCGCCATTAAAGTCGTAGTAGTCAACAATTGAATCAAGAGGACCAGTCGTTGCATTAATTGTTCCACCTGAAATATTAATCTTACCCATTCTAATTGAAAGTCCACCATTAATTGTACCATCAGTAATAGTTAATGCTACTGGGCCTGGCATATAAACAGCTGGGCCTCGTTTAGATGTTAATGTACCTCCATTAATAACAAAGTTCATGGTTCCTAAAGTGTTATTGCCTGATAAAGATGCATCCAATGATATAACTTCACCGCCATTAATTATAACTGTACTTCCTGCAAAACATGCTATACCATATACTGCGTTACCTGTATCGGCATTAATAATCTTGCCACTTTCTAATGTTAATTTTCCTGCAATATTATTACCTGAGTCACCAACATAAATTGATGCTTGTTTTTTTGTACCTTTAACAACTTGTCCGCCATCTTTAGATGATCTGATTGTTAAAGTACCATAGTCATGGATGTTACCGGTTAATGTATAACCATTTAAATCAAGAATAACTTCTTGTCCTTTTTTAATTGTAATTTCTTCATTATAATTCTTATCTAATACGATAGTCTTTTCTCCAGCATCAATTTTGCTTTGAAGTGTTTCATCAGCATTAACGCCAGTAATCATCATGAAAGACGCTACAATTAATAAAAGCATTTTTTGAAATTTCTTCATTTTTCTCCTCCTTATTATAAGGTTACCATAAAATAATAAAAAGTAAATAGATATTTGTTAAATTCTGCTTACTTTACAATTATTTGTTTATTTCGACACCGTTTACATACAATTTATATCCATTTAAATCAATGTTTGAGTGAGTTGTATCAGCATCTTTAAGGTTGGTAACATATGTATTTAATGTTAATTTTATTTTAGATGTTTTATCTAACTTTAGTGATTTTAGCCAAGAATTTGATTTTTTTTGCATTTTTACAGGGTCTTTTTTGAAAAATTTCACATTTTTGCGGGGACTTTTGAATTTTTGGCAATTAAAAAGATATGAAAATCAATCCATATCTTTCATAAAATTATTTAATTTTTCTAGCTTCTAGATAATATCTTTTGTCATATGAATGCCCCATTGAGAATGTTTTTCTTGGCAACGATCCATCTAAAATAACAGTTTTAAATAATTCACTTTTTGGCATGGCATCAAAGATGAAACCAACATTTTTATTACTCTTATGAGTTAATTCTTTTGTTACATCTTCACCATGAATGTAATCAACTTTTCCTGGATTTTCTTTTAAATATTCATCTAGGAACATTTGAATTGAACCAACAGAAATGTTTGATCTTGGATTTTCTATATACCAAACTTCATCAATATCTTTAGTGATTATTTCAAATTTTTCACCATTGCCATCTTTGTTAATAACATAATATTCTTTTAATTTTTCTACTAAATCTTCTGGATTTGTATCAAAAACTACTCTATTAATTGCTTCAAATTCAAGAGCTTTGCTATGTAAGTTTACAAGTTCAACTAAAGCATAACGCGCTGGATGATTTAAATATTCTTCTTCACTCATAGTTTTTTTCAAGTTTTCATAACAAGCTTTCGCTGTTGCAAGTGAATGATTTCCATCTCCCATAGCGAATAGTAAAACACCCTTGTCTTTAACATTATATTTTGCATCAAATGTACTTTGATCTGCTAAATTTTTTAATTGGTTATCAATTTCGTCCATAGTTTCATTATTTAAAACATATCCTTTAATGTGTCCACCATTTTTCATTAAATCAAAATCATAAACAACATCTTCTTCAGTTACTTTTGTTTTTAGACTTTCAATGATTTCTTTTTTGTCATCATCAATTAGAATCATAATGTGTGGAAGCTCTAGTGATGCATTTTCTCTGATTTTAACACGTGGTGGTATTCTTTCAATAACAGTTTTTTCTGTTGCTCTGATTGGTGTCTTGCTTCCAGCTTCATAAGAATATCCTTCTAGGTCAACGATACCCATTAATCCTTCACGAACTTTTCCATCATTTTGGGTTCTTTCAAGATAAATCATGCTATCTTTGTATTCTTTGAAAAAGTCTTCTTTTAATAATTCTTCCATGTTTGAATTAATATTTTCAATTCTTTTTTCAACATCACTTTCTTCAAGATATATTTCTGGTAAAGTTAATTTTAATGTTGATGGACTATCTCCGACGATTTTTTCAACATCACTCCAATATTCTGGTTCACTTGTATATTGGTCACAAGCTACTACACTCCATTTACTCATATCAGCATTTTTAGGAAGTAGTATATTACCTCTTTTGAAAGGTACGTTCATAATATCATCTCCTGAATAGATTATATCATAGATATTATAAAAAAATAAGCATCAAATTTAATTTCTAATATAGATTGGCTTTTCTTTTCTTCTTATTAATTTCTTAGCTTCATTAAGTCTAGTTATTTTTGTACCTATATAACTACTCAAAGCGTATCGTAAAGCTTCGATAAATTCAATGCAAGAAACAGAATCAGATAAGTACATTTCTTTTAAAATTGAGTTTTTATTTACGAAATCGTTAAAATAGTTATCTACAAGAAACAACATTATTTCCAAATTAAACCCGCGCATGTTATCTTTAACTTTGTCTCCATAGCTATATTCCAGAGTATCAATTATTTTAAAGGTGCCATTATTATATAAAATATTGTACATAATATCGTATATTACTATATTGTTTTCTGATAGAATATTAAAATCTAATGTTGCATTTTTTATGCCTTTTAATAATGTATCAAGATTTAACATTAATGGATTTATTTTCCATAGATTTCTTGATGAAATATATGGCATAGTATATCCTACGACAATATCATTTATCATAATAACATCTGTTGCCCAGATAAAAGTTTTGTTTTTTACATTACTAAATTTTAATATATCTTCTTTTTTATAAGATGTTATTCCCTCTTCAAAAAAATCATGAAATATTTTTATTACTGTATTATTAGTTTTGTCTAAATAACATATTCCTTGTGATCCCTGTCCTATAAATTCTAAACTATTTAAATATGTTTTTAACTGTTTTTCTGATTTAAAGTTCATACTTACCTCCGCGAGATAATATTTTAGCACTTTTTACCCACAAACGCAAATAAAGTTAAAGCATCCACTTTGATAACCCAATCATAACATTTGTTTTGTCATATATCAAAACTTTTATTTCCAATAAAACTTGATTGGATATACCAAATATTGGTTAACACTTACCAAGCATAATCAAAGTGTCACATTTTTATTTTACGCAAATTTCTTTGCTAGATATAACGCATCATAACTAGATATTTTTCAAGTCGTGATATTTCAATTAATTTTGTTGGGGTTTTAACTTTTTTTTACTGATTTTCTTCATCTAACATCTCGTAATGCATGACGATATCTCTATCGTAATAAGTAATGCGTCCACTTGGTAAAAGTAACATTCTGTTAATATTAAGATTATCAACAAAATCCAAATTATGTGATACAACAAGCATTGTTCCTTCATAATTTTTAAATGTATCGGAAATTATTAACTGTGTCATTGGGTCTAGATGGTTGGTTGGTTCATCTAAAAGTAAGGTATTAGCTCCAGTTAAAGATATTTTAGCTAAGGCAACTCTACTTCGTTCTCCCGGAGATAAAACTTCAACTTTTTTGAAAATATCATCACCAGAAAATAGAAAACTACCTAACATTCTTCTTATTTCATAATCTGCAAGACCAAAGTTAGCAAAGTTTTCTAAAATTGTTTTATTAGGTTCTAGTATTTCATGCTCTTGGGCATAGTATGCTATATCTGTTTTTTCAGTTATTTCAATATTATTTATAAGATAAGCCCTAAATTTTTCTTCTGAAATACTTCTTTCATATAAATTATCATACAAATTAACAAAATTGATATTACTTGTACTAACAAGTTCATATGCAGTCTTTAATGTTCCAACACTAGTATTTGGAAGTAGAAATCTATCACTATCAAATACCATACCTACAAATAAATCTTCAGCAATTTTTGTATCCATTTCTAAAGGACTATTTAACAATAAATTTGCAATCATTTCACAAGTACTTGATTTAGTTGAATCTGTCCAGTCAACATCACCAACTATATCTTCGGCAGGATGATGGTCAATTTTTAAAATACTTTGATATTCTAAACCATTAATACCATCAACTCTACAAAAATTTGGTACATCTAAAACAATTAATAATGAATTTACTATACTTGTCAGTTCTGGTTTATCCAAAGAACCTAAATATTTAAATTTATGAACACCAGCTCCAACTGCATATACATTTTTTTCTGGAAATGTAAGTTTAATCGAATCCCTTAAAGCTATTTGACTAGCTATAGCATCAGGGTCTGGACTTATATGACGAGCAAGAACTATATTGTCATATTTTTTAATTATTTTAAATATTTTTTTATACATTTCCTTCATATTCATCACTCTTTCTAATTATTTTTAATTTTAATTTCGTATGTTTCTAATGCAATTTCCATTTCTTCATCAGTTGGAACTACATAAACAGGTATTTTAGAATCATCAGTTGAAATAAGTCTAAATTCTCCTCTAAAATCATTTCTTTCTTCATCTAATTTTACACCTAAAGATGCAATTTTTTCTAATATGGCTTTACGCATTGCTTTACTATTTTCACCAATACCAGCTGTTAATGTAATAACATCAGCTCCACCTAGTTCATTATTATACATAGCTATATAATTAGCAATTTTTTGAGCATACATTTCATTAGCTAAAATTGCTCTTTCATTTCCTTCTTCTGCAGCTATTTCTACATCTCTAGAGTCACTACTTACTCCACTTATACCAAGTAAACCACTTCTTTTGTATAAGTCATCCATAACTTCATCAATAGATTTACCAGTTTTATTCATCATATATTGAACAATAGCAACATCGATATCTCCACAACGAGTTCCCATAATTAGACCAACTAATGATGAGAAACCTAAAGTTGTATCAACTACTTTACCACTATCAATAGCTGTAATTGATGCCCCGTTACCAATATGACAACTTATAACCTTAAGATTATCTTTACCAAAATGGTTACAAATAGTTTTATAAATATATCTATGACTTGTTCCATGATATCCATATCTTCTTACACCATATTTTTCATACCATTCATATGGAACTGCATAAATATAATTTTCTTCTGGTAATGTTGATGCACTAAAAGCTGTATCAAATACACCTACTTGAATAGCATCAGGAAGTTCTTTAGCAAAAGCTCTAACTCCCATTATATTTGCTGGGTTATGAAGTGGTGCAAGTTCATCAAACTTTCTTAAATCTTGTAATACTTCTTCAGTTAAAAGAGTTGCCTTTGTATAGTCTGTTCCACCATGAGCCATACGATGTCCTACTCCTTCAATTTCTTGTAATGAATTAATAATTCCCATATTTATTAATTCTTCCATTAATATTTTTACTGCTTCAGCATGGTCTGGTAAATTAACTTCTTTTTTTATTTTTTCACCATTATGTTTAATTGTATAAAAAGAACCATCTATTCCAACTTTTTCAAATAATCCACTAGCTAAAACATTTTTTTCTGGTAATTCAACTAATTCAAATTTAAATGATGAACTACCGGCATTTACTGCTAATATTTTCATATCTTTCACCTCTAGATACCATTTTACTAAATTTTACAAAAAAAGTCTACCGTTTTAAGAACAATTGTTAAAGTCTTTTTGAAATGATTCTTCAAAATGTTAAAAAAAACACAAAATATATAAAGTCAATAAAAAAAAACTAACTTTTTCACACTATTTTCAAAACTAAAATTTCCCTAAGAATGGGGTCAAAACACGTGTTTTTGTCGAATTTTATCGACTTTTGGCATACGATTTTTCTTGATTTTTGTTGACAACACATTTAGAATAAATGGCCATGAAGGAGGCGATTTTTATGATATCGCAAGAAACTAAAACATTTTATGCATTTAATATCGATAAAATGTTTAAAGCTGTGTTTGTTGGAACAGATGAAGTAAGTAAACGTTTACTTTTGGAACTTCTTAGTGAGTGCCTTGATACAAAAGTTGATAGGATTGTTGGTTTTATCCCAATCGAGCTCGGTGTTAGAAGTAAACATGAAAGAAGTAAAAGACTAGATTTAATTGTGGAAGTTGATGGAAGGAAAATTAATGTTGAGTTGAATTCATCTTTTGATGAAGTAACTAGAATTAGGAATTTAAATTATTACTTTTCTTTTTGTAGTCAGTATACTATTGAAGGAGATGCTTATGACATTGAGTCTGATTTTATTCATATTTCATTAAATTATAAAGCTTCAAGTAAAAGTCCTCTTATTGCATGTTACACGTTTTATGACAAAGAAAATAAGAAAGAACTAGACAAAAGGTTTAGATATTATGAAATCAATGTTGAAAAATTTGCAAAACTTTGGTATGATAGGGACATGAAAATTGTTAGAGAAAAACCACTTTTAACGATGATTGGGATAAAAGACCCAGAAGAATTAGACAAATATTCTGAAAAGATGGCAATATCTAGCATTAAGGAGAGTGTTGATAAATTGAAAACATTAAACAGTGACAAGAAGTTCGTATATAACATTACACCAGAACAAGATGACATTTTAACTAAGAATACATTAAAGAAAATATATAAATCTGAAGGTCATGAAGAAGGACTTGCTGAAGGAAAAATTGAAGCGCAACGTGAAATAACAATAAACTTATTGAAAAACAACTATCCAATTGAAGAAATAGCTAAGATAACTGGTTTACCAGAAGAGAAAATTAATAATTTGAAAGCTGAATAATATGAATAAGATAATAAAAAAAATATTAAAAATTATTGGAATTATAATTGCTATTAGTGCAATTATAATTCTAGGAATAAGCATATATGTAAAGTGCAGTGTCAACAAAAAAATAGTTGACGTAAACAATATTAATGGTAATTATGATGCGATTTTGGTATTGGGAGCTGGTTTAAGGAATGGAAAACCTAGTCCGGTTTTAAAAGATAGGCTTGATACTGCTTATGAGTTATACGAAGATGGTTATTCTAAGAAAATAATTGTTAGTGGTGACCATGGAAAAAAATATTATGATGAAGTAAATGTTATGAAGAATTATTTACTTGATAAAGGTGTAGAAAGTAATGATATTTTTATGGACCATGCCGGTTTTTCGACATATGATAGTGTTTATAGAGCTAAAGAAATATTTTTAACAAACAATATAATTATTGTAACACAACAATTTCATTTGTATAGAAGTTTATATATTGCAAATAAGTTAGGATTAGATGCTATAGGAGTTTCTGCAACTTTAAGAAACTATAGCGGAAGTGTAAAGTTTGAACTTAGGGAAATCTTAGCTAGAGATAAAGATTTTGTAAAGGTTATGTTTAAACCAGAACCAACATATTTAGGTGATACTATTCCAGTTTTTGGTGATGGAAATGTTACAAATGATTAAAAGTGTTTGTATATAATAATGTTATTTGATATAATTTAGAAGGTGAAGATAAAATGAAATATTTGATTAATGCATTTTGGGGATTTTGTATGGCTTTAGCTGACAGTGTACCAGGAGTAAGTGGTGGAACAATTGCTTTTATTCTGGGATTTTATGATAAATTTATAAATGCTTTGAATGATGTTTTTTATGGAGATTTTAAAAAGAAAAAAAGTGCTTTATGGTTCTTATTTAAATTAGGTACTGGTTGGATTGTTGGTATGGCTTTAGCTACATTAGTTTTAACTAGTTTATTTGAAACAAAAATATATAACGTTAGTTCATTATTTTTAGGATTTATTGTATTTTCTATACCTTTAATAATGAAAGAAGAAAAAGATAATATTAAAGGTAAATATAAAAATATTATATTTGCTATAATTGGAATTTTGATTGTATCTTTAATAACATATTTTAATCCAATTAGTGGAGGAGATAGTGTTAATATTGCTGATTTAAATTTTGGCTTAGCTATGTATATTTTATTAGCTGGTGCTATAGCAATATGTGCAATGGTATTACCAGGCATTTCAGGTTCAACACTTCTTTTGATATTCGGGTTATATATACCTATAATTAATGGAATAAAAGAATTTTTACATATGAATTTTACTTATTTTCCAGCATTATTTATTTTTGGAATTGGAGTCTTACTTGGTATTGCTTTAATAATAAAGTTAATAAAAATTGCATTAGATAAATATAGAAGTGCTACAGTTTATTTAATAATTGGGTTAATGATTGGTTCATTATATGCTATTGTAATGGGACCAACAACATTAGAAGTACCTAAAGAA
>OGQR01002391.1_pt1 | contig 11294 bp, 10 predicted proteins | sample 1553271 | NCBI WGS metagenome assembly OGQR01 (sample SAMEA2579970, study PRJEB22360) | human gut metagenome | biome: human gut; feature: human-associated habitat; material: faeces | place: Denmark | collected 2008/2010 | reverse complement strand
AGCTGGGTCCCCCGCACGATGCTGTCATCCACAAAAAGCAGCTTTTTCCCCTCAATGAGATCGTGCACGGGAATCTGCTTCATTTTCGCCACCCGGTCCCGTTCCTTCTGGTTGGTGGGCATAAAGCTCCGGGGCCAGGTGGGGGTATACTTGATAAAGGGCCGGGCAAAGGGAATGCCGCTCTCATTGGCATAGCCAATGGCGTGGGGGGTTCCGGAATCGGGCACCCCGCTGACATAATCGATATCCTGGGCCACCCCTTTCTCCCGGTCGGTCTTGGCCAAGCTCACCCCGTTGCGGTTGCGCATGACCTCCACGTTCACGCCCTCATAGTTGGAGTTGGGGTAGCCGTAATAGGTCCACAGAAAGGCGCAGACCTTCATCTCTTTTTCCGCCGGCAGGAGGGTCTCCCAACCACGCTCCGTGATCTTCACCACTTCTGCCGGACCCAGCTCATAGGCGTCATGGTAGCCCATCTTCTGGTAGGCAAAGGACTCAAAGGCCACACAGCAGCCCTCGTCATCCTGTCCCACATGAATGGGTAAACGGCCAAATTTATCCCGGCCAGCGATGAGGCAGTCCGGCGTCATAATTAAGACGGATACCGTCCCCTCCACCATCTCCTGGGCGTAGCGGATTCCCTCGGCAATGGTGGGCCGCTGGCTGATCAAAGTAGCCACCAGCTCATTGGAATTAACCCGTCCGCCGCTCATGGCCTCAAAGTGGCCGTCAGCCTGATCCAGCAGCTGCTGAATCAGCTGATCTTCATTTTTGATGACCCCCACCACGCAGATGGCGTAGGTTCCGTGGACCGAGCGGACCAGCAGAGGCTGCGGGTCCGTATCGCTGATGCTGCCAATACAGCACTTGCCCACCATTTCCCCCACCGTCCTGTCAAACTTGGTGCGGAAGGGGGCGTTTTCAATGTTATGGATCTCCCGCTGGAATCCCAGTTCCGGGTCCCAGGCAGCCATACCGCCCCGGCGGGTTCCCAAGTGCGAATGATAGTCTGTCCCAAAATAGACATCCAACACCACGTCCCGGCTGGAGATAGCGCCGCAAAAACCACCCATGGTTCATTCCTCCATTTCTGATATGCCCTTAGTTGAATTTTGCCTCAACTCCGGCGTTTTTCTCCAAAACCTTCTGGGATTCCGTAGCCCTGGCCTGACGGATCTTCTCTGCCAGCGCCATATCTGAAACTGCTAAAATCTGGATGGCCAGCAAGGCCGCGTTGGCCGCCCCGTCAATGGCCACGGTGGCCACAGGGATTCCTGTGGGCATCTGCACCGTGGACAGCAGCGCGTCCAGCCCGTCCAAGGTGGAGGATTTGACGGGAATCCCAATCACCGGCAGCGTGGTGTTGGCCGCCAGCGCCCCTGCCAGATGCGCCGCCTTCCCCGCGGCCGCGATGATCGCCCCAAATCCGTTCTCCTGGGCTGTCCGGGCAAACTCCCCTGCTTGGACTGGGGTCCGGTGGGCAGAGTACACGTGGACCTCATAGGGAACCCCGTATTCCTTGAGCTTGTCAATGGCTTTCTCCACAACAGGCAAATCACTGTCGCTGCCCATGATAACGCCTACTTTTTTCATACAAACCATCCTCTCTTTTCCATGATTGATCAGGCCCTCTTTGTTTTTATCCTACGAAAAAAAGGCAGTCCAATTCCCTTTGTGTGAAAATTGAACTGCCCAGACGGTCGGCCGCAACTATGCTTTTTGCTCCCTGTGGTTCTCCCACTTCCGTCAGTCACAAAAAGTTCTTGATTTTACACGTTCGATTATACTATAACCACGCTGGTTTCGCAAGCGATAGATTGTAAAGGTTTGCGCATTTTCCCCTTTCTCCTCTGTACAATCTTTCTTCTCCAAGAATCAAAGAATCCCATGGAGCACCTTCCTGTTCCATGGGATTCTTGTTTCCAATTTATTTCGGTTCTTCCAGAGATTTTCCCTTGGCAAAATACTCTTTGGTACATTTGACCACCACGCCGGACAAAAGGGCCAGCGCAATCAGGTTGGGCAGAGCCATCAGCCCGTTCAGCGTGTCGGCAATATTCCAAACCAACTCCAAATCAACTGTGGCACCTACCACAATCATTAGGACATAGATGACCTGATAGGGTCTGATGGCCTTAGACCCGAAGATGAACTCACAGCAACGCGAGCCATAAAGCGCCCACCCCAGGATCGTAGAAAAGGCAAAGAGCGCCAGTGCCACTGCAATCACCAATGCGCCGCCTTTCTGGGTGAACAGGGTACCCAGCGCCTCAGACACCAGAGAAATTTCGCCTGTCACACCATAATTCAAATCAATCCCCGAGCAGAGCAGCGTCAAACCGGTAAGGCTGCAGATGATGATCGTATCCATAAAGACTTCAAAAATGCCATAGAGCGCCTGCTTGACAGGTTCCCGCTCAGACGTGGTGGCATGGGCCATGGGCGCAGTACCCAAACCGGCCTCATTGGAGAAAATCCCCCGTTTCATCCCCCAGCTGATGACCAGGAACATGGAGCCCACAGCACCGCCTGTCACACCGTTGGGTGTAAAAGCCCCCACAAAAATGTCGTGAAATACTGTGGGCAGGCTGGAGGCATTGTAAAGAATGATCGCCAGGCACGCCAAAATATAGACCACCGCCATACAAGGCACCAGCTTCTCCGTCACCGCACCCAAACGCTTTACTCCACCAAAGAGGACCACTGCCGCCAAGATCGCCAGCACAATGCCCAACACCAGGTTCAGGGTGGCTTCTCCACTGAACTCAGGATTAAATGCCAGAACTGCTGTGTGAATGGAACCTACAATATTGCCCGCCTGAATGGCATTGCCCGTGCCCAGCGCAGCCAGTGCAGCAAAAACACAGAAGATGATGCCCAGCCATTTCCAGTTCTTCCCCAAGCCGTTCTTAATGTAATACATGGGGCCGCCTACCCAGTCTCCGTACTTGTTCCGCTCCCGGAACTTCACCGCCAGAAGCACCTCGGAATACTTGGTGGCCATACCAATCAGGGCTGTCACCCACAGCCAAAACAGTGTACCCGGTCCGCCCAAGGTAACCGCCGTGGTGATTCCGGCGATGTTTCCGGTGCCAACCGTACCGGCCAACGCCGTCGAAACCGCCTGGAACGGGGTGATCTCCCCCTCCCCCGCATGGGTCCTTTTGAAAATCTTCCCAATGGTATTCTTCATGGCGTAGCCGAATTTCCGGAACTGCAGCCCCTTATTCCGTACGGTCATGAGAATACCGACGCCAATGAGCAGAATCAGCATGGGGGCCCCCCATACAAAGCTGTTCACCGCGCCGTTGATTTGTGCAATCAATTCCATACGCTTCTCCCTTTTTCGTTTTTGACGGATTGCCGGCTGTTTCCCCTCAATTTGTAAATTTTTGCCAAGCTCCCGTCTTTTTCAAATTGCGAAAGTAGTATACTATATCAGCATTTCTTTCTACAATCCACAAATTGTAGCGTTTTTTTTCGATTTTCGACATCTCGTCTGTGCAAGATGTTTCAAAACAGCATGCAAATTAGGACGCTTTCCCCTATCATGCGCTCCTTTCCAAGCCCCAGAAACTTTCCATCTAAAAAAAATCCGCAGGACAACATAGTTGTCCTGCGGATCGAAATTCTTCCCTCTAAAAAAGATTACTTATTTACTTTTTCAGAAAAGTGCCGTTTGGTTTCCCGGACCACAACACCAGACAGGCCAACCAACGCAATCAGGTTGGGGATTGCCATCAGGCCGTTCAGGGTGTCAGCGATGCTCCAAGCCAGGCTCAGTTCCATCGTCGCGCCGACGAAGATGATCACCAAGAAGATGATCTGATAGGGCTTAATTGCCTTAGAGCCAAAGAGGAATTCGCAGCACCGGGTGCCATACAGCGCCCAGCTCAGGATGGTGGAGAACGCAAACAGCGCCAGACCCACAGCGATGATAATTGCGCCGCCCTTCTGGGTGAAGACAGATCCCAACGCCTGGGCGTTCAACGCAGTGGTTCCTTCCGTACCAATGTTCAGATTCAGCGCACCGCCCTCGGCCGCACACAGAATGGTCAGGCCGGACAGAGAGCAGATCACGATGGTGTCCATGAACACTTCAAAAATGCCATACAGGCCCTGCTTTACAGGATCGGTCTCAGAGGTTGCCGCATGAGCCATAGGCGCAGAACCAAGGCCGGCCTCGTTGGAGAACACGCCGCGTTTCACGCCCCAAGTGATAACCAGAATAACAGAACCTACTGCACCGCCTGTCACGCCTTCAGGGGAGAAAGCGCCGGTGAAAATTTTGGAAAACACAGCAGGCAGATAGGCTCCATAGTACACCAGCACGATCACGCATGCCACAATGTATACCACAGCCATGAAGGGAACCAGCTTCTCCGTCACCGCGCCCAGACGCTTAATGCCGCCGAACAGAACGATTGCGGTCAGCACCACCAGAATCAGACCCAGCACCACATTCACTGTGGACTGTCCACTGAAATCAGGGTTAAAGGAAAGGATTACGGTGTTGACAGAGTCGGTGATATTGCCCACCTGAACCGCGTTACCGATGCCAAAGGCGGCCAGAGCGGCAAAGATACAGAAGATAGCACCCAGCCACTTCCAATTTTTGCCCAAACCGTTCTTAATGTAGTACATCGGGCCGCCTACCCAGTCGCCATACTTATTCTTTTCCCGGAACTTCACCGCCAGAAGCACCTCGGAATATTTGGTGGCCATACCAATCAGAGCTGTAATCCACAGCCAAAAGATGGTGCCAGGGCCGCCCAAGGTGACCGCGGTGGTGATACCCGCAATGTTACCGGTGCCCACCGTGCCGGCCAGCGCCGTACTCATCGCCTGGAAGGGAGTAATTTCGCCTTCTTTTGCTTCCCCCTTCTTAAAGATTTTACCAATGGTGTTCTTCATGGCATAGCCGAACTTCCGGAACTGGACGCCTCTGTTGCGGATGGTCAGCAAAATGCCGCCGCCCACCAGAAGGACCAGCATGGGGACGCCCCAGACAAAGCCATTGATTGCACTGTTAATACTTGCGATCAATTCCATGCAAATCTCTCCTTTTCTCAATTCTCTTCGCTCGAACTGCAAATGTCCGCCTCTGAGATCACAAAACGGAGTGCCGCAAGACCGCAGCACTCCGTTCAAAAGTTCCATCCAAATAGGGCTCTTTACTTCGTTTTTTGCACTGTAAATTCGTCCTATGAGTCTGTCCTTTTGCCTGAGAGTCTTGGTCTTGCCCCTTCGGCCCCTGCCATACGCAGATGTCTCCAGATTGCCATCCATCCGCGGCACCGGTTCCCTCCCTTCTCCTTACCATTTTATTTCCAGGAGTGGAAATGGATACCAGCCACCGAAGAATTCATCTGACGGGATTCACTTTGCAAGATTCATTTTAATCTTGTTTTGCCAAAAAAGCAAGCCTTAATCAATTCTTAATTTAATTTTCTCTTCTCAGACCCGAAAATTTGTTGTTTTCAACTGAAACTAATCAAAGTGTCAAAGCATGTTTTATAGAAACCGCCTGCCTCACTTTGTCAACAATTCCCTCTGTTGTCAAGGAATACGCCTCCAGAACTTTTTGTGCCGCGCCGGAACGTCCAAATTCATCCGCCACACCGTGACGGACAACAGGAACCGGGCATGCAGACGAAAGATATTCCGCCACCGCGCTGCCCAAGCCCCCAATCACGTTGGCTTCCTCTGTCGTTACAACACAGCCGGTTTCCCGTGCTGCTGTCAAAAGGATCTCTGTATCCAGGGGCTTCAGCGTATGCATGTCGATGACCCGAACGGAGATTCCCTCTCCTGCCAGCTGTTCCGCCGCCTGCAGGGCCATCTGCACCATCATACCCACAGCCACCACGGTAACATCCTGTCCGTCCCGGAGCAACGCCCCCTTGCCAATGGCAAACTGGTATCCCTCCACACGATCTGTCACCGTCTCCACTGCCAGGCGTCCCAAACGCATATAGGCCGGTCCTTCATAAGCCAAAAGCGCCCGGACCGCCTCCCGCATCTCATAGCCGTCGCAGGGGCACAAAACCGTCATATTGGGAATGGCACGCATAATGGCCAGATCCTCAATGCACTGATGGGTTGCCCCGTCCTCTCCAACAGACAATCCGCCATGGGAACCCACCACTTTCACATTCAGGCCGGGATACGCCACACTGTTGCGCACCTGTTCCCAAGCCCGTCCAGCGGCAAACATCGCGAAGGAATTGACGAAGGGTTTCTTTCCACAGGTGGCCAGTCCAGCAGCCACCCCCACCATATTGGCCTCCGCGATCCCCATATCAAAAAAACGGTCAGGGTGGGCTGCGGCAAACTCTTTGGTCATTGTGGAGCCAGACAGGTCAGCATCCAAAACCACCAGATTCGGCTCCTGATCCGCCAGTTCCACCAGTGCCTTGCCATAAGCGGCACGGGTCGCAATTTTCTCTGCCATCTTACTTCCCCTCCTTTTCCGCCAGGGCAGCGGCCAGCTCCTGCCGCGCCTGCTGATACTGTTCCGCGTTGGGGGCCTTGCCATGCCATCCAGCCTGGTTCTCCATAAAGGAAACCCCCTTGCCTTTGATCGTTTTGGCCAAAATCATAGTCGGCGCTCCGGTGAGCGTTTTCGCCTGTGCAAACGCCGCCGTTAACCCAGCCAGATCATGGCCGTCCACGGAAAGGACATGCCAGCCAAATGCTTTCAGCTTCTGATCCAGCGGCTCTGTGGGCATAACATCCGCTGTCTTTCCATCAATCTGCAGACCATTGACATCAATGACCGCGCAGAGGTTGTCCAATCTGTATTTGGCTGCGCTGAGGAAAGCTTCCCAAACCTGTCCTTCCTCCACCTCTCCATCTCCTAAAACTGTATAAACCCGATACGCTTTCTTGTCCATCTTCCCGGCCAGCGCCATGCCAACTGCCGCAGAAATCCCCTGCCCCAGAGAACCCGTGGACATGTCCACTCCTTTGACATGGTTCATCTCCGCATGCCCGGACAGATGCCCCTCCACGCTGCGGAACAGCGCCAAATCCTCCTCGGGAAAATACCCTTTCTGCGCCAAGATTGGGTAAAGCGCAGGTGTGCAATGCCCTTTGGACAAAACAAAGCGATCCCGATCCGGGTCCGCAGGGTTCTTGGGATCTACATTCATTACCTCAAAATAGAGAACCGTCAGGATGTCCATGGCAGAAAAAGAACCCCCCAGGTGCCCCGACGCACAATGGTACACCATGTCCAACCCCAGAAGCCGTCCCTTCGCCGCAACGGTCTCCAGCGTGCGTATTTCTGTTTTCATATCGTTGCCTCCTCCAACAAGCCACAGGAATCTATAATCAGTTACAGTGTAACACGGAAATTTTCTTTGGTCAATTCTCTTTCTCGCCTTGCAATTTTTGTTTGTTTCCTTTATAATGTTTTTCGTTCCTCTCCTTCACACGAGGTAGCTTTGGTTCCTATCCGGGTGTAGCGCAGTTGGTAGCGCGCCTGCTTTGGGAGCAGGATGCCGGGAGTTCGAGTCTCCCCACTCGGACCACGGGTAAGTCTGTATAGGACTTACCCGTTTTTTAATTTTTTGTAAAAGGAAAGTTCAAAATCCCTATCATTCCCAGGTTCCAAGAAAGGCCCGGAGACTTTGATAATCTTTTGCTGATCGGTTTTGAAAAAAACATGTGGAGGATCAGAATCACCTGGACCGCATGGTCCACTTCTTCCTATACGACTATCGCTTTGAGCGGGTGTGGAAGAATCCGGACAACGACATTGAAAAACTGTCCCGCCACCGTGCGGTGCTTTCGCCAGATTTCAGTATGTACCTGGAGATGGCGCCTGTCATGCAGCTTTACAACGTATTTCGCAATCGCTGGTGCGGCGCTTACTGGGCATCCAAAGGGATTCGCGTGATTCCTACCGTCAACTGGGGCGATGAATCCACATTTGATTTCTGCTTTGAGGGGATTGAAAAAGGAAGCGTTGTTGCCGTCTCCACTTATATGGCCTCAGAGCACGACAACCGCTGCGACCAGAAAGAATGGTTCATGGCAGGCTACAACGAGATGCTGCGGCGTATTGAGCCGGAAAAAATCATCTGTTACAATACACCGTTTCCCGAAATGCAGGGCAATCTCATCTATGTCGATTACGAACGCAGCTCTTGGCGGTATCTAAACTACGAGCGTTCATTCCCAAAAGAAGATTTGGATGCGTTCAAAATGGATGGTGCACCAATCGGGAATTGTGATACAATAGAACCGTACCTGATTGGAAAAGGCGGAGGCAGCGCATACGGTGGAGCGTGGAAACCGTCTAAGCCGGATGATGGACGTTTTATAGGTGAACCCGGCAGCATCAACCGCAAAACAGATCGTAACGGGAATTTAAGAGAAACTAAAATCGGTGCAGACGGAAGGGCAGTCAAGGAGCGGCACTACTCAGATCACGGCAGTCCCAAACAACACTCTATTCCTCACGACCATACCATTTCATGGGAAGGAAACCGACCAAACTGGGGCAAAGCAGAAAGCTATTGGGATGGAGATATTCCTGATTTCAAGTCATATTGGAGGTATGATATGTCCTATCACATTTTAAAATCTCAAAACTCACTGGAAGATAACCGTTTTAAATCGATCAGCGATTTTAAGTGGTGCATGAAATGTGGTGGAGAAGTAGAAATCGAATGGAACGGCATTCATTATGGCATTATCCGATATGGGACAGATGATAAAATCACAATCTATGTTTGGAATCGTCCTGAAACGGAATGCTGCTTTGACACCGCTGATGATGCGTTGGAGTATATGGTTGGTTCAGACCGCTTGCGTGATGTGATTACACATGTTACAGTTTTGGATCGTACAATTTGAGATAAGAACCTCTTGCTTGCTGCGCTAAAACCATTGATATGATTGGATTTTTCCAAGTCCTATAATTACACTCGGACCACTTTTTACTGAAAAACCGCCTAAATAGGCGGTTTTTCTGCGTTTTCCCCTGCAGTTTGTCATTATGATTCCCTTGAGGTTGCTTTAAGGATTATGCGCGAAAGATATACAGATAGAAAATAATGGAACAATATCAGTATCTCGCCTATTATAAAACAGTAGAATTGGATGGATTTTATTCCTCTCAATATTGTAAGTGGATATCGTGGTTCAGTTGCCGCGGGAAGAAATTTCTGGGAAGGCAAACACCAAAACAATTCCCACATCCCGGTATCTGATGCGATTGTGGCGCTATACCAGGATGAAACAGCCAGAATTACCAGCGTATTTCTAACTACAAAGCGCCTGGATGATTTCGGTATCACGAAGCACGAGACATTGACCCTAGTTTTGCGGGTGCCCACCAGCCACGCCCCAGCTACCGTCAACTCCATCCTGGCCGTCGTCAATGGTTTCTTTCGCTTCATGGGTTGGAAGGACATCGCTGTAAAGCTGTTGAAGATACAAAAGGCCCTCTTCTGCGATGAACGCCGGGAGCTGACTCGCGCGGAGTATGCCCGGCTGGTCAGCGCAGCTCAGAAGGTGGGCAATGAGCGGCTGTCCCTGGTCATGCAGACCATCTGCGCCACTGGTACCCGCGTGTCCGAGCTGCGCTTTATCACCGTTGAGGCCGTGACTACGGGGCGGGCCGAGATCTGCAACAAGGGCAAACGCCGCACGGTCTTCCTCCCGGGCCGGCTACGCCGGCTGCTGCGGAAATACCTTCAGAAGCAAAAAAAGACCGCCGGAGCGGTATTCACCACCCGGACGGGCAGGCCGTTGGACCGGTCAAATATCTGGCGGGATATGAAAGCCCTCTGCGAGAGCGCGGACGTGGAACCAGGCAAGGTATTCCCCCTCAATCTGCGTCATTTATTCGCAAGGACCTACTACTCTTTGGAAAAAGACCTGTCCCGGATAGCGGACATTCTGGGCCATTCCAGCGTGAACACCACCCGTATCTATACCGTGGAGAGTGGCGGCGTCCATCAGCGGCAGTTAGAGCGCATGGGGCTGATTATCACATAGTTCTTCTTCTGTTGCAACTGATATGCTTTTGCTTGAACTATAATTTTTATTCATTATAGTACATACCTCGGAAAGTTGCAAGAATTTTCATCCGGTGTTCACTTTTGGGCGAAGAAACAAGACGGGACAAGCACGAATTTTTGCCCCGTCAGCTTTGCTATGGGAAAATGAGCTTTGTGGAAAGAAATGACTGCCGTTTTTGCCTTAAATGCGATGTTAGAACATGAAAATCTTTTAAGGCTGCAACAGAAGGAGAAGAATGTAGTCAAACCTCACGGCGGCCCTTCACAGAGGCGATTTGGTGGGCAAGGCCCCGAGGGTTTGACGCTCTGATTCCTTCACAAACGGAATGGAGGGATACTGCTATTCATCAAGATCGTCCTACAGAAACAAAAAAATTTGAAGGAGAGGTACAACCATGAATACGAAAATCACAGCAAGTTGTTTGTCTCTGGCGCTGGTCTTGGGGCTGTTCTCTACCACGGCCCTGGCAGCAGAATATCCCAATCAACCTGCAGACGCTGACGAGGCCGTTGCTCAAAGTCAGGAAGTGGCCGAACCGACGCCTGCGGCAAAAGAAAGCGGGGGAAAAGAAGTCGATATTATGCGGACGCGGTGAATACCCTGGCCTCCATCGGCGTTATTAAGGGCGTCGGCGACAATCAGTTTGCCCCGGATCGCGCCATTACCCGCGCAGAGTTCACCGTCATCGCCATGCGCTTTGCCGACCTGGACACCAGCGGCGAGAATATCTTCACTGATGTGAGCGCAGATGATTGGTTCTACGAGCAGGTGGTCGGCTCCATCAAGTACGGCTGGATCACCGGTTACGAGGACGGCACCTTCCGTCCCAACAACACCATCACTCGGGCCGAAGTGACCACCATCGTCAACCGAATGCTGGGCCGCGCAGCGGACAAGGACTACGTGGATGACCACATCGACGAGCTGCGCCAGTTCCCGGACGTGTCCAAGACCAACTGGGCCTACTATAATATCGTGGAGGCCACCAACGCCCACGATTATACAAAATCCTCCGGTACGGAGACGTGGACGAACGTGACCGACTGAGCACAGGCTTGCAGCGCCCAGACAGTCACGGGCAAAGCATGACACCCAAAGCGGGGCTGAGGTATCATAAACCTCAGCCCCGTTTCGTATTTGAAAAGCAGGTTTTCAGCTTTTAACTTGCGGTGGAGCCGAAAAACCATGCCGAAAGGCGTGTTCAACCGGGCGCGGAAGCGGCCCGGTCCGGGGCTTGGGGAGGCCCCAACCAGCGTTTC
>OGQR01002380.1_pt1 | contig 11327 bp, 13 predicted proteins | sample 1553271 | NCBI WGS metagenome assembly OGQR01 (sample SAMEA2579970, study PRJEB22360) | human gut metagenome | biome: human gut; feature: human-associated habitat; material: faeces | place: Denmark | collected 2008/2010 | reverse complement strand
AAGACCATACACAATTACTTTTTCGTCAAGGCTATGGAACTTTTGAATGAGGGCGTCTTGGCAGTCACATCGCCGTTGCGCAGGAACGCAACAGCCGCGGCAGGATCCATCACGCTGACCACCGCATCCGGCAGAGCCAGCGTCAGGTCAGCCCCCAGCGCACGGGAGCCGAGCAGGGTAAAGGCGGCGCCGTATGCCTTGCCGGTCACAGCCGTCACCTTCGGGCAGGTCGCGCCGGCATAAGCGGAAGCCAGCTTGCCCAGCGCCCCCGCCAGAGCGGGATCGGCGCGCATCGCCAGTCCGGCGTTATCCACCAGCGTCAGAACCGGCAGCGAGAAGGCGTCACAGAAATTCACAAGGCGCGCCGCCTTGGCTGCACCGGCGGCAGTCAGCCTGCCCTCATCGGCGGCACCGTTTCCGGCAACCACACCCACGGTCATACCGCCCATGCGGCAGAGTCCGACCGTCAGCTCCTGCCCGCAGGCGGCGTACAGCTCGGTAAAGCTACCCGCATCGGCAAGCTCCGTGACCAGCGCAGCACCCGTTCTGCCGGCAGGGCTGACGGGGCGATCCGGCGCATCGGCAGGATCCGTATCTGCACTGTCCGCATTGTTGCGGGGCAGGAGTCCGACCAGCGTGCGGACGGCGGCAACAGCGGCATCCTGCGATTCCGCCGTCAGTGCGGACAGCCCGTTTGCGGCTGCATACGCCGTAGTCCCCGTCTCCCCGCCGACATTGAAGGGCGGATTGACAAACAGCTCGGATCGGTCCTTCACCGTAACGGTGAAGTCGAACAGCCCGGCGTGCGGTCGGCCGCCGCAGACACCCTCAACCAGCGCGACCTGCGGGATAATGCCGGAGGCGTCCGAAACGCACTTCATCAGCTGTCCGTATGCCGACAGCGCGCCCGCCCCGTCGGTCACAACCGCGCCGGCGCTGTTCAGTACGCCCACAACCGGCGCACCCGTGCGCACCGCCTGCTCGTACAGTCTGGCAATCTTGGCGGCGCCGACCGCATCGAAAGCACCCTTCTGCCGATCGGCATCCTGCGCGAAGGCAAAAGTCAGCTTGCCACCGACCGCTCCGTAGCCGCAAAGCACAGCGTCATACGTCTCTCCCTGCCTGCGGACAAACGCACCCATTTCGACAAAGGTGCCCTCGTCAAACAGCGAAACAATCGCCGCACGACCCATGGTGTCCTTCTTTTCCATATCCATAAACCGTAGTTCCTTTCCTGACCGGCTGACCCGACCGGCGCCTGCCCCGCAGAGAGAGAGATGCGCCTTCCGGTTGCCGCCGACCCGATTTACGTACTTTTTCCGGGTAAAACAGGCTTTCGGAAAAAACCCATCCTCCCCCGATTATACCAAATTATAGCACCAATCCGAACAGCCGTCAACTGCCGGAGCGGCATTTGTTTGTTAATTATTTGTGACTTGACAGCGGCAGGCAGATGTGATACAATGCGCACAGAAGTTATCCGACGGAGGTACACATGAATACTGCCGAAAAATGCGCCGCACCGGACGGCGTTCTGCTTATAGACAAGCCCGCAGGCATGACCTCGCACGATGTCGTGTCCCGTGTCCGCCGCCTGTTCGGTACCCGGCAGGTCGGGCACACCGGCACGCTGGACCCCATGGCGACCGGCGTGCTGATCCTGCTGTTGGGGCGAGCCGCCAAGGCATCCGAGTATGTGTCGCACGATGAAAAATCCTACGAAGCCGTTCTGCGCCTGGGACTGCGCACCGACACCGAGGACACAACCGGCGTCATTCTGTCGACCGCTCCGGCTGTCAGCCTGCCGGACGGTGCGGCACTGGATGCGGTTCTGCCGCGCTTCCGCGGAAAAATCTGCCAGATTCCGCCCATGTACTCCGCCCTGAAGGTCGGCGGGCGCAAGCTGTGCGACATCGCGCGGGCAGGCGGCACCGTGGAGCGGCAACCCCGCCCCGTGGAGATACGGGCACTGACGGCAGAGCCGGCTCCCCTGCCCTCCGACTTCCGTCTGCACGTCACCTGCTCCGGCGGCACCTACATCCGCACCCTGTGCGCCGACATCGGCGATGCACTGGCGTGCGGCGGCACCATGGCGGCACTGCGTCGCACGGCGGCAAGCGGCTACCCCGTCTCCGCCTGCCGGACGCCGGAGGAGTTGGCTGCCATGGAGCCTGCTGCACGCGTCGCCTGTCTCCTGCCGGTGGAGACGCTGTTCTCCGACCTGCCGCGCCTGTCCCTGTCGGAGTTTCACACCAAGCTGTGCCGGAGCGGGTGCGAGCTGTATCAGACGCGACTGAACCTGCGTCAACCGTATCCGACCGGAGCGCGCCTGCGGCTGTACGGTGCGGACGGTACGTTCTTCGCGCTCGGCGAGGTTCGCGACTACCCGGACGGCACGGCAATCAAAATGATCAAGCTGTTTGTCCTCTGATGCTGCGGCGCCCGGCTGGCAAACATTCCGCCGTATATAAAAAGATCCCCCGGACACACTATGCATATCCTGTGTGTCCGGGAGGTTTTTTATGCTGACGATTCTGTTGCGCACACTGATTATTTACCTGACGCTGGTCGTAACCATGCGCGTCATGGGCAAGCGCCAGCTGGGCGAGCTGGAAGTATCCGAACTGGTCACGACTCTGCTTTTGTCCGAGGTGGCGTCCCTGCCCATCACCAATCAGGACATCCCGCTTGCCTTCGCCATCGTGCCCGTCCTGACGCTGCTGTCACTGGAGGTTCTGCTCTCCGGACTGCTGCTGCATGTTCCGGTGCTCAAGAAAGCACTGTCGGTGCGTCCCACCATCCTGATCCGGCACGGCAAGCCGGACGCCGCCGCCATGAAAAAAAGCCGCATATCGGCGGAGGAGCTGTTCTCCCATCTGCGTCAGAAGGGGGTGTCCGACCCGGATCAGGTGGAGTACGCCATCGCCGAGCCGAACGGACAACTCTCGGTTGCTCTGCGCGCCACCGAGCGGCAGGCAACCACGCGGGAACTGGGTGTCGATCCGCCCGAGCCGGGCATCATGCACCTGATTATTCATGACGGCGTGATTAACGACCGGAATCTGCCGCTGGCAGGGCGTGCCCGCCGCTGGCTGGATCAGCTTCTGGCGGCGCACCGTCTGACACCGGATCGGGTTTTTCTGCTGCTGACGGATGACGGCGGAACGGTACGCATCCTGCCGCGCCATACCTCATGAGAAGCCGCACACCGACCGCCGCCGTCATAGCGGCAGCCGTTCTGCTTTGCCTGATCCTGTGCGCAGTCGCCGCCAATGCCGTTTTCGTGCGCGGCAGCGTTGCCGCGCTGCGTACCCGGGCAGACGCACTGCCCGCCATCCCGGACGCGGACACTCCCGGATTGCTGGACGGGCTGGAGGCGCAATTCAATCGGTATGAGACCGGACTGTCCCTCTCGGTCAGCTTCCCGATTCTCGACCGGGTACGTGAACAAATCGCGGCGGCACGGGCGTATGCCGTCTCCGGCAGTGACACCGACTATGCCGCCGCGCTGGCTGTCCTGCGGGAGGCGCTGAACGACCTCGACAGGCTGGAGCGCTTCTCGGTTCGGAATATCATGTAGGGTGCCGATCACGGCTTATCCCTCTGCAAGCAATCTGTATGACGAATGACGGAACGGTTCCGCCGATCCGCTGTGCAATGAATTCTCAGAAGTACCCAGCCGTAAGCAGCGCAGGCAGCCCTTACTTCAACCGCAATGTGAGAATCAGCGCATCCTCCGTGGGCTTGGTGTAGAAATTCTTCCGCCGACCGACCTCGGAAAAGCCGCTGTGGCGGTAGAGCGCCAGCGCCGCCTGATTGGACGGGCGCACCTCCAGCGTGACAGACGCCAGGTGCGCCGACTTGGCATAACGGATCAGGGCGGTCAGTACCGCCTGCCCGTACCCCTTCCGGCGGCATCCGGGATGTACTGCGATATTGGTGATCTGCCCCTCGTCCACCGCTACCATCATGCCGCCGTATGCGACAACGCCCTGCCCCCCGCCGGGCGGGATGCTCCCGGTGCAGAGGAACCCGACACCGATCCCGTCCGTGCAAAGCAGCTCCAGGCTATGGGCGCTCCACGGCTCTCGGAAGCACAGCTTCTCCAGCGCGGCGCATCCCTCCAGGTGAGCCGGTATTTTCTGCATCCGCTCCGCACGCAGGCGCGGAGCCCGTGCAGGGCGCTCCGACGCGGAAGCGTTTTCCGGGCTTTCCGGGTTCTGCCGATTCTCGCGGCTGTCGCGGTTGTCCCGTTCCTGTTCCGTCATATTCTTATCCCCCATTCCCGCTGTTTTCCGGCTGGCTTGCGGTCTCGGAGACAGTCTCCGTGGTTTCGCCGCCGAACATCAGCTGATGCAGTCCGTCCCCAACCGCTACGAATCTGCCGTCGAAGACGCCGCGCAGAAAATATCTGCCGTAGTTCACACCGTCCAACACCATATCCTCGCCGTACTCTATATACAGCAGGGAGAAATACAGTGCCGGATATGCCGCAGAGGTAAAGCGGAGCTTATAGGAGTGCTGCGCCTCCAGCCCGAGATACTCAATATTCTCCCCTTCGGTATACGCACGCACGGCATCGGACAGGATATCCGCCCCCGTAACGGTGCGCAGAACATGGATCGACTGCCGATAGGCACAGACCTGCACGGCGTCCGGCTTCATCTCGGTCAGCGTCGGCAGATGGACACCGTCTGCGTACAGAACATACCCTTCCTCCGTAACCAGCCACTCATCCGCAGAAAGCCCCTCGATGGCATACACCGTGCCGGAGCCGCCGCCCGTATCGGTCAGCGTTCCGACCTTCTTTCCGACCTCGATCGCCTCGTAGGTCGTGGAGGCATGGCGGTAGGTTTTCTGTCCGTCCTGCGTTTTGATGACACCGCCCGTTTCCCGGAGCTTCTCGCCGCATCCGGCGAAGCACGTCCCGACAGACAGGATCAGTGCCAGAGCCAGTGCCGCCGTGCGCCGGAGTCCCGTTCTTTTCATTAACGTGTCTCTCCCTTCCCTTTGCCTCAATACCCGAAAACGCCGGTCAGCGAATCGTCGTCCTCGATCCAGTCGCTGACACGGATAACGCGGTATTCCTCCGGCGTATCCCGGATAATGACACGTTCAATGCCTGCGTTGATGATCTGCCGCTTGCACATGGAACAGCTGTTCGTCCCCGCGAACAGCGAACCGTCCGCCGGGTTGACGCAGGTCATGTACAGCGTCGCGCCCAGCATCTGGTCACGCGCGGCATTGATGATCGCGTTTGCCTCCGAGTGGACGGATCGGCACAGCTCGTACCGCTCGCCCCGGGGTATATTCAGGTGGGCACGCATACAGAAGCCCATGTCGTCGCAATTCTTGCGCCCGCGCGGCGCACCGTTGTAGCCGGTCGAGATGATTGCATCATTCCGGACAATGATGGCACCGAATTTGCGCCGCAGGCAGGTGCTGCGCTCTGCGACGGTCTGGGCAATGTCAAGGTAGTAATTGTGCTTTGATACGCGCTGTTCCATACTGTTTCCTTTCTTTTCCGTGTGTGATGGCAGACAGAGAACCGGAGCGGTCAGTCTGCGTACAGTTTTTCCAGATTGTAGAATTCCCGCGTGTCCTTGGTGAACACATGTACCAGCACGTGCGCGTAGTCCAGCACCAGCCAGTTGCGGTTGTCGCGTCCCTCCACATGGAGCGGTTCCACGCACCGGCGGCTCATCTGATACTCCACCTCGCCGCCCAGCGTCTGCACGTGGGTGGAGGAAGTACCTGTCGCCAACACCATGTAGTCGCAGATATCGGTCTTGTTCTTCATATTGATGATGCGTATGTCACGCGCCTTCTTGCCGTCCAGGAAATGGGCAATGGCATTGGCAAGCGTGCCGGGATCCGCACCTGTCAGCGGCTCCGGGCGCTCCTCTGCCCCGGTCTGCACATCCATGTTCACATTCATGTTATCAGTATTATCCATATTCATTCGTTCCTTTCTTTCCGTTTCCTCTTTTCTCAGCGCTTTCCGTGGCAATGCCGCGCAATGCACGGTCAAAGTCCCGGCGGTATCCGTTCCGCCACCATGCGCGGTACTGCCCCTGTTTCCTTCACAGCCCGTTCTGCTCGCAGAGCAGTTCATTGCGGGCAAGGAAAGTGTCCGGACTGACCGGAACGCCGTCCCGGATCAGTCCCGTTATGGTCATGTCATAGGACACGATCAGCACGGTGCGGAGATGCGCAAGCCGTGCAGGCATCTCCATCTGCTCCGGGTGCGCGTCCCAGAACAGATTCCGCAGCGTCACGCAATCCGGGAAGGTGCGGCTTTCGTCGATGTAGTCCGCCAGATAGATCAGCTTCTCGTCCAGTGTCATGCCGACACGTCCTGTCGTGTGCCAGCGCACCGCCGACACGATGCGCGGATCCGCAAATGCCGGGTACATCACCGGGATCAGTGCGGCAGCCGTCATGGCATGAAAGCACTTGGGCGCCAGCACATCGCCCCGTGTCCGGGGGATTCCGTAGCGGTCGCACAGCGCGATCTGCTCCTGCGGGGACAGTTCCTTGGTCATGTCGTGCAGCAGTGCCGCCGCCTGCAAAATCTCCGTGTCCTCCGGACAGTAAAGTTCCGCCAGCCGTGCCGCCATGTCCCGCACCGCCAGGACGTGACGCAGGCGCTTGGGCGACAGCCCCGATGCGGCAACCTCCGCCGCCAGTCCGTCCAGCATCGCCCTGTCGATACCGCCGGACACCGGCCTCTGCCGGTCATTCTCCCCTGTCATTGCTATGTGTCCCGTCCCCTTCCCTGTACAGATTCTTTTCCCGGATGTATGCCGCCACGGCTGGCGGCACCATGTCGTCGATGGATCGTCCGGCGGCAACCGCCTGCCGGATCTCCGTGGAGGACACCTCCAGTGCCGGCGCATCCACACGGCAGACCGTTTTCCCGTACTCCGCCCGGTAGCGTGCGATCCGCCGGATTATCTCTCCGTCCAACGCCGCGTCCGCTTCCCGGCGGATGTAAACCGGCCAGCAGAGCCGGAATATTTCGTCCGGTTCCCGCCAGCTGTCAAAGGACAACAGCATATCCGTTCCCATCAGCAGGAACAGGCGGTCATCCCCGTGCAGGTCGGCGTGCATCTGCCGCAACGTGTCCACGGTGTAGCTTCGCCCGCCCCGGCGGATTTCCATGTCGCTGACGATCACCCCGTCCATACCGGCAAACGCCAGCCGCAGCATCTCCAGCCGGTCGGCGGCAGCGGCATCGCCGTGCAGCTGCTTGTGGGGCGGCAGGGCTGTCGGCATGACGTACAGCACATCCAGCCACATCTTCTCCATAAAGGCGTGCGCCGCCGCGATATGTCCGTTATGTACCGGCGAAAAAGTACCGCCGAAAATACCGATACGCATACCGTCAGTGTACTCTCTCTACGGTCAGATCCCGGAGCGTTTTGTATGTTTCTTCCATGTAGGCTTTCAGCTCCGCCGCCGAAGTCAGGTTCAGTCCCTTGTCATACAGGAGCTTCCCCGATGCCCACACCGCTCCGTCGCGTCCCGTGCGGTACGTGACGATAATGGGCAGTCCCTCCTGAAACACATACAGGTAATGGAAAACCGTATTCTCGCGGATGCCTTCGCAGGTAAACAGCTCGGTTGCTGTCAGCATAGCATACAGCGATATCCGGTCACTGTCCGCCCCCGCGTTCAGGGACAGGTAACCGGAAAGCCCCACGGCAGACTGAATCCTGTACAGCTCCTGCAATTCCTCCGACAGACCGTCCGTGGTGCCGTCCGACGTCGGCACTGTCGCATCGAGCAAAAATACAGCGTCTGCGGTCTTGTAGTGTGCCGCGTCCATCTGCCCGCGGAAAGTCGTGCCGTCCTCCTGCGTCTTATCCAGCATATCCGCCGCTTTCTCTCCGTACAGCAGGCGCAGATAGTCGGAGCTTGCCATGTCACACATGGTATAGACAACGCTCATGCCGCGGCGGTACAGCACCGACTGCGGATTGGGCTTCGCACATCCGGCAAGCAGACTCAAAGCAAGCAGGGCGGCAAGGCAAAGCGCCGCCGCGCGGACAGATGCCCTCTTACAGCGGAAATTCATACAGTTCCCCTCCCCGGCAGTTCAATGTGCCGATTCTTCGGATTCAGCGGTCGGCGGAACAGGATTATCTTCCTGCCTATGACAGCGACAACAACTGCCCGCAGTTGCTCCGCCAGCGCCTCGGCGGCATCGTGCGCGGTGCAGTCAGCGGTCTCCAGCACGGACAGTTTGATCAGTTCCCGCGCCTCCAGCGCGTCGGAAACGGTAGCAATCAGATTCTCTGTCAGACCGCCCTTGCCGATCTGCGTTACCGGGCTCATATCCGCCGCCAGACTGCGCAGGTAGGCGCGTGCGGCAGAGTTCAGGGAAGCCGGGATGGGATAGGATGTGTACAGATTGGACATATTGATTCCTTTCGTCATATCAATGTTTTCCGAGCGCATCCGCCAGTGCGGCAAGTGCCCGTCCCCGGTGGCTGACGGCGTTCTTGCGTGCGCCGCTCAGCTCCGCGAAGGTCATGCCCGCATCGGGAAGATAAAACAGCGGATCATAGCCGAATCCGTCCTGCCCGCGCGGAGCATCCAGTATAACGCCGGGGCAGTCGCCCCAGACAGTCAGCTCACGCCCGTCCGGCGTGATGCAGGCGATACAGCAAAGAAAGTGCGCTCCGCGCTCCGCCGCCTGGATGCCGTTCAGCTTTTGCAGGAGCAGGGCGTTGTTGGCGGCATCATCGCCGTGCTGTCCGGCGAAGCGCGCGGAGTACACGCCCGGGGCGCCACCCAGCGCGTCCACGGACAGTCCCGAATCGTCGCCCAGGCAGTACCAGTCAGGATGCCCCGCCCGCAATGCCGCAGCGCGCGCCGCGCGCGCTTTGATCCGTGCGTTCGCGTCAAATGTGGTGCCGTTCTCGTCGATATCCCCGGCAAAGCCTACCTCATCCAGTGAATGGACGGCGACGCCGGAAATATCCGCCGCGAGAATATCCTCCAGTTCCCGGATCTTATGCCGGTTGCGGGAAGCAAGCAAAATATGCATCGTGCCCTCCGCCATGGCTCATTCTCCGAACAGCGCCCGGACGAAATCCGCCGCGTCAAACTCCTGCATATCGTCGATCTTCTCGCCCACGCCGATGAACTTGACCGGGATGCCCAGCTCCTGTTTGATAGCAATGACGATGCCTCCCTTGGCTGTGCCGTCCAGCTTGTTCAGCGTGATGCCGGTAATATTCGCCGCCTGGCTGAATTCCTTTGCCTGCGAAACGGCATTCTGCCCCGTGGTCGCATCCAGCACCAGCAAGGTCTCCCGGCTGGCACCCGGCAGCTCGCGGTCGATGACGCGGTCGATCTTGGCAAGCTCGTTCATCAGATTCTTCTTGTTTTGCAGGCGTCCGGCGGTGTCAATGATCAGCACGTCGGCGGCGCGCTTTCTGGCGACCGCAATGGCATCAAACACGACGGCGGCAGGGTCACTGCCCTCGCTCTGCTTCACCATTTCCACACCGGCACGCTCGCACCAGACCGCCAGCTGGTCAATCGCCGCCGCGCGGAAGGTATCCGCCGCCGCCACGACCACGCGTTTGCCCTGCAGCTTCAGGCGCTTGGAAATTTTGCCGATGGAGGTTGTTTTTCCGGCGCCGTTGACCCCGATGACCAGGATTACGCTGGGGCTTGTTTCCAGCCGCAACGGCTGGCTTTCCCCGATCATGCCGGTCATGATCTCGCGCAGTGCGTCCATGACCTGCTCCTTCTCCTTGAGCCGCCCGTCGCGGATGCGGTCACGGAGCTGATCCAGTATCTCCTCGGTCGCGGTCATGCCCACGTCAGCGCTGATCAGAATCTCCTCCAGTTCCTCCAGAAGATCCTCGTCCACCTTGGTGAAATTCCGGAGCAGGCTGTCCACCGGCGCGAACAGTGCATTGCGCGTTTTGGTCAACCCTGCCCGGAGCCGTCCCCAAAACGATTTCTTGGTAGTCGTATCTTCGGTGGCTACTGCTTCGGCAAGCACATCCGCCGGTTCGGATTCCACTGGCTCTTCCGCTGGTTCTTCCGCAGGTTCTGCCTCGCCCTCGGCATTCCCGGCGCTCCCCGTGCTATCTGCGCTCTCCGCTTCCTCGGCAGCTTCCCGCTCCTGTTGCTCCTGCTCCAGTCTCAGTTCCTCGTCCAGGATGTCTTCCCCGGCAATCTCCGGATGCTCCGCAAAGAACGCCTGCTCCGCCGCCTCGGCGGCGGCTTCCTCCTCGGCAGTCAGGGCACCTTCCCCATCGGGATCCTCGCCCGCCTGCTCTGCCGGCAGTTCCTCCGCCGGTATATCCTCGTTCCTGTTCTTCTTGCCGAACAGCTTAGTTAAAAAGCCCATTCCAGCTTCCCTCCTTGTTCTTGGAAATATCCGCCACATCCAGCGTCAGCACCTTGGAAATACCGTGTTCCGGCATGGTGACGCCGTACAGGCGTGTTGCCGCCGCCATGGTACCGCGGCGGTGCGTAATCATGATGAACTGCGTCTCGTCCGCATAACGTCGTATGTACTGCGCAAGCCGCTCCACGTTTACCTCGTCCAGTGCCGCCTCAATCTCGTCCAGAATGCAGAACGGCGTCGGGTTTACCTTGAGGATGGCGAAAAAGAGTGCCACACCGACAAACGCCTGCTCGCCGCCGGACAGCTGCATCAAGCTCTTGATGATCTTCCCGGGCGGTGCCGCCTTGATCTCGATCCCGCTCTCCAGGATATTGTCGGGGTCTGTCAGAGATACCTCGGCAGAGCCGCCGCCGAACAGCTCGGCAAAGGTCTTTCCGAAATTCTCATTGATGGCATCAAATGCCGTTGCAAAGGCGACCTTCATCTCGTCCTCCAGCCTGGCGATGATGCCGGTCAGCTCGGCACGGGACTTTTCCAGATCGGCAAGCTGCGTGCGCATGGCTTCACAGCGCTCGTAGACCTCCTTATACTTCTCCACTGCGTCCGGGTCAAAATGCCCCAGCGCCCGCAAGCGGTTGCGGCAGTCGGTCTGAGTCGCCAGCACCTCGCGGCGATTCTCCGGCGTGACCGGCTCCCAATGCATCGCCTCCGCCATGGTCTGCGCCTCCGGCAACGTCATGTCGTAGTCCTCGTGCAGTTTGGCATCCAGCTTTTCCTTCTCGGCTCTGAGTCCGGTCAGTTTGGTATCTGCCGTCGTGAATGCGCGGAACAGCGTCTCCTTATCCTCATACTTGCGGTTGATCTGCTCCCGGAGGGCTGTCAGGCGCAATTCGTACTGCGCACTGTCCGCATCCGCACGGCTCTTGTCCGCCGACAGTGCCGCCAGCCGCTG
>OGQR01002378.1_pt1 | contig 11329 bp, 13 predicted proteins | sample 1553271 | NCBI WGS metagenome assembly OGQR01 (sample SAMEA2579970, study PRJEB22360) | human gut metagenome | biome: human gut; feature: human-associated habitat; material: faeces | place: Denmark | collected 2008/2010 | reverse complement strand
TTCCGTGGCAGATCCGGCATTTCTGTCCGGTTCCGCCCGGGTTATTTCCGCCGCCGTCGGTGTTTCGGTTGTTCCGTCCGGCGCTTCCGTTTGTCCGACACCGGATGCGGATTGTCCGGTGGGCGGCAATCCGGCACTGCTCATGAGGCGACATAATGCAGACAGCCACCCGTGCCCGCCCGAAGTTCCCGCCTGTCGGAAGACGGGTATTACCGCCGCCAGCAGGCACAGCACGACCAGCAGGCAGACCGTTGCCGTCCGTGCCCGTTTTCCCAAACGATACCGCCCCCGCGTCGGCAAGGAACCGCTTCCCCGCCCTCCGAAGATTGTCCCGGTGCCGTCTGTCCGCCGGATTGCCTGCGTCCCAGCCGGGATCGGGAGTCCTCCCTGTCGCCTGCTTGTATCCATAGCAACCCCTCCTCCGCCTTGTGATTCGGAGCAGTATATGCAGGGGACGGGGGGACTATGTGTTTTACGCCATAGAGATAGACAAATTAAGTGCAGTTGCTTGCACAGCAATAGTTTTTCGCACTCAGTGTCACCATCTTTGCACGGCGGCGCATTAATCGGATGAACATAGCGGTAAACAGTATCATTCCCGTAGAAAGCTGCATTTTTCTCTGATTTTTGTATAAAGCAGAAGCGATACCGTGAGTATGTCGTTCTTATCTTGTAAAGATGGATTTCCACCCAAAGATCCCATTTTCAATTTGGCAAGCCGCATAGGCGACATATTTGCCATCAACCAGCGCCGCAAATAACGGATACTTGACAGACAGGCGCTCCTCCATCTCCTCTCGTCTCGATTCACTATCCGGATACGATGTGATACTGCCGTGCAGGGCTTTTCCGCAAGCAGAGGGGGCGTCGGATATCCGGCGCCCCCTCTGGGTATATTACAGACCTCTCTTGACGTAGCTGGTGTGCAGGATGTGATGTGCCTTCTCAGAGTTAGGATACCCGAAGAATTCATCATACAGCATCTTGACAGCAGAGTTGTCCTGCGACTTGCGCAGATCATCGTTCCGGTCGTCGTTGTAGAGGACGGCGGCACGGACGGCAGGCAGATCAATCGTCGCGCGGACGTGCGCAGGCTGAATCGGCTGACCGCCACCGTTGACACAGCCGCCCGGGCAACCCATGATTTCGATAAACTGAAGATCCAGCTCGCCGGACTTAACCCGGTTCAGCAGTTCCTTCGCCTTGCCGGTACTGGAAGCGACACCGACATTAACAGTCAGGTCACCCAGCTTATAGGACGCCAGCTTGATACCCTCGGTACCGCGCACCTCCGGGAAATCCACGGATTCCAGCTTGGTGCCCAGGATCAGCTCGGCGGCGTAACGCAGTGCAGCCTCCATGACACCGCCGGTCGCTCCGAAGATAGCACCGGCGCCGGACCCGATGGCAAAGGGAGCATCAAAATGCTCGTCGTCCAGGCTGCGGAAGTCGATGCCCGCCTTCTGGATCATGCGCCCCAGCTCGCGGGTGGTAATTGCCACATCCACGTCCGGAATGCCGTTACCGGCGGCGGACTGATCGGCTCTGCCGACCTCAAACTTCTTGGCTGTGCAGGGGATAGCCGACACGAAGAAGATATCCTGCGGATCCCAACCCATCTTCTCGGCAAAGAATGTCTTGACGACTGCGCCGAACATCTGCTGCGGCGACTTGCAGGTGGACAGGTTCTCCGTCATATCCGGGAAGTAGTGCTCGCAGTACTTGATCCATCCGGGCGAGCAGGAAGTGATGAGCGGCAGAGCGCCACCCTTCTGAATGCGTCCGATGAGCTCGGTCGCCTCCTCGATGATGGTCAGGTCAGCGGTCATGTTCATGTCGTACACACCCTCAAAGCCCAGCGCCTTGATTGCCGCGACCATCTTGCCTTCCACATCGGTTCCCGGCTCGTAGCCGAAGCACTCGCCGATCTGGGCGCGCACGGAAGGAGCAGCGCAGATCAGGACGTGCTTCTTGGGGTCAGCCAGCGCCTCAAACACCTTATCGGTATCGTCACGCTCATAGAGTGCGCCCACGGGGCAGGCAACGATGCACTGTCCGCAGTTGATGCAGGAAGTGGACTCCAGCGGCGTTTCAAACGCAGAGGCGATGTGCGTATCAAAGCCGCGGTCATTGGCGCCGATAACGCCGATGCCCTGTACCTTCTGGCAGACTGCCACGCAGCGCCGGCAAAGAACGCACTTGTTGTTATCCCGGATGATCGGCGTCTTATCATCAATTTCGTAGTGATTCATGACGCCCTGGAACCGGCTCTCGGTCACGCCGTACTGGCGGCACAGAGTCTGCAGTTCGCAGTTGGTGCTGCGGACGCATTCCAGGCACTTCTTGTTGTGATTGGAAAGCAGCAGCTCCAGATTCATTTTGCGGGAATTGATGATGCGGGGCGTATTGGTTTTGATTTCCATCCCCTCGGTGCAGGGGTATACGCAGGCAGTCACCAGCCGGAACGGCTTTCCGCCCTCCGACACCTCCACCAGACACAGCCGGCAGGCGCCGATCTCATTGATATCCTTCAGGTAGCACAGGGTGGGGATATCGATCTTCGCCGCCTTGGCGGCTTCGAGAACCGTGGACCCCTTGGCAACGGCATAGGGTCTGCCGTTTATTTTGACGTTCAGAGTTTCCATTCTACCACAATTCTCCTTTCTTAGGCTTTGGTAATAGCGTTGAACTTACAGTTGCTGATACAGGCGCCGCACTTCACGCACTTCTTGGTATCAATCTGCATGGATGCCAGCTTATGACCGGGTGCGATGTAGTCCGTGCGGGTGATGGCGTCCACGGGGCAGTTCTTGGCGCACTTACCGCAGCCGATGCAGGCATCGGGCTGAATGGAGAAGCGAACCAGCTTCTTACAGACACCGGCGGGACAGCGCTTCTCCACGATGTGGGCGATGTACTCATCCCGGAAATACCGCAGGGTGGACAGAACCGGGTTGGGCGCGGTCTGCCCCAGTCCGCACAGGGAGGCGGACTTGATGTAGTTGGCAAGCTCCTCCAGACGGTCTATATCTTCAAGCTCGCCGTTGCCGGAAATAATCTTGTCCAGGATCTCGAGGAGGCGCTTGGTGCCGACGCGGCAGGGGGTGCACTTGCCGCAGGACTCGTCCACGGTAAACTCCAGGAAGAAGCGGGCAATGTCCACCATGCAGTTGTCCTCATCCATGACGATCAGTCCGCCGGAACCCATCATGGATCCGATTGCCATCAGGTTGTCATAGTCGATCGGCGTATCAATCAGGTGAGCGGGAATGCATCCGCCGGAAGGCCCGCCGGTCTGCGCCGCCTTGAATTTCTTACCGTTCGGTATACCGCCGCCGATTTCCTCAATGATATGGCGCAGGGTGGTACCCATGGGAACCTCGACAAGACCCGTGTTGCGAATCTTGCCGCCCAGTGCGAACACCTTGGTGCCCTTGGATTTTTCGGTACCCATGGAACGGAACCAGTCGGCGCCCTTGAGTATGATCTGCGCCACGTTGGCGTAGGTCTCGACGTTGTTCAGAATAGTGGGGCTGGCGAACAGACCCTTGACCGCCGGGAAAGGCGGGCGGGGACGCGGCTCGCCGCGCTTACCCTCAATGGAGGTCATCAGAGCCGTTTCCTCGCCGCAGACGAACGCGCCCGCGCCGAGACGGATCTCCAGATTGAAATTGAAGCCGGTGCCGAAAATGTTCTCGCCCAGCAATCCGTACTCCTTCGCCTGATCAATGGCAATCTGCAGACGTTTGACCGCGATGGGGTACTCTGCACGGACATAGACGTAGCCCTGATCAGCGCCGATAGCATACCCTGCAATCTCCATTGCCTCAATGACGGCATGGGGATCTCCCTCCAGAATGGAGCGATCCATGAATGCACCGGGGTCGCCTTCGTCGGCGTTGCAACAGACGTACTTCTGCACGTTGCCACGGTTGCCGGACGCAAAGCGCCACTTCAAACCGGTCGGGAAGCCGGCACCGCCGCGTCCGCGCAGACCGGAATCCAGAACGGTCTGGATAACCTCGTCCGGCGTCATCTCGGTCAGCGCCTTACCCAGTGCGGCATAGCCATCCATGCCGATATACTCCTCGATGTTCTCGGGGTTGATCACGCCGCAGTTGCGCAGTGCCACGCGCAGCTGGGACTTATAGAACACGGTATCGTTCAGCGCGGCATGCTCATCCTCCTTGTGCTCAGCGGAAGCAGACTTCTCGTTGTAAACCAGACGCTCAACCATTCTTCCCTTGAGCAGGTGCTCGTCCACGATCTCCACCACGTCATCGGGGGTAACATGGCTGTAAAAGGTTCCGTCAGGGTATATGATGACAACGGGGCCGAGGGCGCAAAGACCGAAGCATCCGGTCTGGACGACCTTCACTTCCTCCGCAAGCCCCTGCCGTTCAATCTCCTGCTGGAAGATCTCCTGGATCTTCTGGCTTCCGGACGAGGTACATCCGGTGCCGCCGCAGCACAGTACGTGTGCACGAATCATGTTATGCTATCCTCCTCTGCTTGCTTATGCGTTCTGTGCGGCAGCGAAGGTATACTCCTCCACGATCTTGCCGCCCTTGATGTGCTTCTCAATGACCTCTGCCGCCCGCTCGGGAGTCATTTTGACATAGGTCACTTTCTCCTTGCCTGCCTGGAAGATCTCCACAACAGGCTCGTACTGGCAGATGCCGATGCAACCGGTCTGGGACACCATAACGGTATCCGCGAGACCCGCCTTGTTCACGCCCTCCACAAAGGCGGCAAGCACGGGGCGTGCCCCGGCGGCAATGCCGCAGGTCGCCATACCGACCATGACGCGGATGTCTCCGCTGCCCTCACGCAGGACCATCTTGTCCTTCATCCGCTCACGGATGGCGGCAAGCTCAGCTAATGATTTCATCTGTATGTTTCCTTTCCAAAAATAAACTCAGAGTTACTTGTCGGGGTTGCGCACATCCGGCTGTGCGTACTGCTCGCGGAGATAATCCGCTATCCAATCCAGCACCGCCGGTGTGTTCAGGGGAATGTCCGCTCCCAGTTCGAGCCGCAACTCACGCGTATCCAGCCGGACGACCCGTTCAGGCGTCTCGTGCAGGAACACGAAGTCGATCTCAGGGGAGCCTTGTATCAGCGTCCACAGCGTGGACACGGTGTCCCCCAGAGGGGTACAGTCAATGTGATCGGTATGAAAGCACGCCGTGACGCAGGTGCCGTGTCCGTCCGGGAATGCATCCCGGTGACGCGACTCCACTGTCAGACTACCGCCTGTCTGTTCCGCCGCCAATCGCAGAAGCGGCAGTCCCAAACCGACCTTGCGCGTCCTGCGGGTGGTACAGAACGGATCCGTCACGCTTCGGAGGAAATCCGGCTTCATACCGCAGCCGTTGTCCTCCACGGTCATGGTCAGCACGTTGCCTGCCTCGCGGAGTGTCATCCGGATCAACGTAGCGCCTGCCTTGACCGAGTTCTCGGCGATATCCAATAAATTCAGGGACAGTTCTTTCATGTGTCACCTGTCACCTCCGTTGGGATGCATCGCCCCGCAGGAACCGGAACAGCGCCGCCCGCACATCGTCCGGCGATCCGTCCTCCACCTCCAGCTCCACAGCATGGCAGGCATCCGGAATGCCGTCCAGGCGGTGGGCATCCGATCCGAACAGAGCGCCGACGCCGCAAAGCGCAGGATGCGCCTCGCGCAGGGTCGCCTCGCATTCCATGTCCCGGAACTCCGCAAACAGGAAGGCAGGCGATTCCGGAAAACTGCCCAGCACCGCAAGGATGCCGTTTGCCTCCCGGTCAATGTGGGCGGGCCAGCAGACGCCGCCCGTTTCCGTACACAGCCGTGCCGCATCATCCAGAGACAGCGCGGTGGCATTGGGGAGCAAATCCGGCTCGCTATCGGTCACGCAGTCGTCGCCGTCCATCACCAGCTGTTCGCCGAATATGTCCGGTCGGTTGCGAAAGCGGATGCGTTGCGCATCCACCGCACGGTCGAACACAAGGGCTTCCTCCAACCGCTCAAAGAGACAGACCATGTGGATATCCTCCGCTGTGGTCAGCTCCATGCCCGCAACAGCAATCAAGCCGAAGCGTTCCGCCGCCTGCATAAAGCCGGGGCAGTTGCGGCAGGTGTTGTGGTCAGTCAGCGCAACGATGCGCAATCCTGCGAGGCTTGCCATGCCCGCGATGTTACCGGGAGTCATATCATTATCGGCACAGGGAGACAGGCAGGAATGAATGTGAAAATCGTAAGGAAATCGCTGCTTCATGTCGCCGCCCTCGCAAGACAGGCGGACAGGGCAGCGGCAGTTTCATAGGCGGTCCGTGACGTGGTGAGAAAGCAGATCTCCCGTTCCGCGGCGGCACGCTGCACATCCTCCGGCAGGGTGACGCCCTCGGCAAGAATGACGCAAGCAACATCGGCAAGCGATGCGACCGCTACCGTGTTGATGTTGGACATAATGGTAATCCATGCCTGTCCGCTCCGGGCACGTCCCATAACCCAGCTCAGCAGATCGCCGACGTAGCCGCCGGTCACAACCCGCTCCGGGTCGGGACAGGTCAAGGGGGTCAGTTGCATTTCGTCGATCATCTGACGCACTGTCATACAGGATCCTCCTCTCGTCCGGCATCACCGTCCGCGCGGCGGCTCCGCTCGACTATACAGTCGGCGCGGCTCGCCACCCCACGCACCACATCCTCCGCAAAGGCACGGCAGTTGGGAGCACCGCAGGCACCGCAGTCGATCCCGGGCAGTTCCCCGCGCAGTTTCTGTATCTGCGCCATCATACGGAGCGATTCACCGAAGTTGCCGCTCAGGCGCTGGATCGGACGATAGGACGGCAGGGATTCAAAGAAGCAGTCACCGGGGATGAATTCCTTGTCCTCCCCGCGCAGGATAGCCTGCGTTACGGGCAGGTAACGGCGCAGGGTCTGCAGGCGCGCCTTGGCAACGAAGGGGTTCTCCACCGCCATGACGCCGCCGACACAGCCGCCCGGGCAGGCGTTCAGCTCAATGAACTCCAGTGACGGAAAATTGCCGTTGTCCAGCTGATCCAGCACGCGGTTGACGTTTTCAATGCCGTCCGCCGCCAGATACTTGTCGTTGAGCAGAGCGGCAGACTCGCCGCCCGAGGTCGCCCAACTGACGCCGATCCGTCCCGTGCGGGACGAGGACGGCGGGGTTTCCTCGCGGTGCATGACGCTGAGCAGGCTGAAATAGATGTCGCTGACCGACACCACTTCATCCACCCGGCTGACATAGTCCCCAAACCCGCCGCGGACATAACTGACCTTCGCAGGACAAGGGGAGATGAACACAACGCCGATATCCGCATCGGTCAGTTCGGGGTGTGCTTGCTTTGCACGGCGGCGTGCCATACCGGCGGCTATCTCCATGGGCGGCAGCAGCTGCAGGATATGCCCGCACAGGGTCGGGTAGCGCAGGGAGATCAGCCGCAGCACCACCGGGCAGGCGGAACTGATAACAGGCTTGACGACTCCCTCGGTCTTGAGATACAAACGGGTATACGCCGATACATACTCGGCGGCTTCGGCAACCTCCACGACATCGTCAAAGCCTATATCGCGCAGTCCCTGCAGGACGAAATCCACGTCGCCCAGCTCCTCAAACTGACCGTAGAGCGCGGGAGCGGGCAAGGCGATTTTCCAGCGGTAGTGGGCGATGTCTTCCAGACGGCTGTAGGTTGCCTTTTTGGCTTTGTTGGGGCAGTACCGGATACACAAGCCGCAATCCAGACACCGGTCGGGATTGATTACGGCGTGACCCTCCTGAATGCGGATGGCCTCGGTCGGACAGTGTTTCAGACAGGTGGTACATCCGGTGCAACGGGTCACGTCAAGGGATACCGAATGCTCATATGTATGCATACTGTCATTTCCTTCCTTGCACTTGTCGTTTTCAGGATACGGACGGTACGGAGAAGGACGGGTCTGTCAGAGATTGACCCGCATGGTGATGGTGGTTCCTTTGCCCAGCTGAGATTCAATCGTCATATCATCGGTGTAGCGTTTCATGTTCGGCAATCCCATGCCCGCGCCGAAGCCGAGGCTCCTGACCGCGTCGGGTGCCGTGGAGTAGCCCTCCTGCATGGCAAGATCAATGTCCGCAATGCCGGGACCGCGATCCTCCAGCCGGATGGCAATGTGATCCTCACAGATCAGCACGTCAGCGACACCGCCGCCCGCGTGAATGACCATGTTGATCTCGCCTTCATACATGGCAATGGAAACCTTCCGGATAATATCCGGGGAGATGCCTAACTGCCGCAAGCTTTTCTTGACCTGTACGGATGCCTGCCCGGCAGAGGTGAAATCGTCCCCGTCTACCTCAAAGCGGAGAGTCAGTCCGCCAGGCTCAGGATTCATGAGCCACCCCCAGCCCGGCTGCGTACAGCTTCCCACACGCCTCATACATCCGCTTGCGGGTCGCCAGAATGACCATGTGGCTCTCCCTCGCCAAACGGACAATCTCCTCTGTAGGCATCTTGGAGCGCACGAATACCACACACACCATATCCATCATTTCGGCGGTGCGCACGACCTGCGGATTGACCAGACCGGTCAGAAGAACCGCCTGGTCCTTCACATACGCCAGCACATCGCTCATCATGTCGCTGCCGCAGGCGGAGTTGACCTCCCTGTCCATATACTCCTGCCCGCAGAGAACCTCGGCGTCGAGCAGTTCGCGGATAATTCTGATTTTCATAAGTGGCTCAGACCTGCCTTTCACAGAGTTTAGTGGGAAAGCGGGTAATTCTTACAGGAATTTTGCCAGAATAGCGGCAGCCTCGCCCTTCTTCAGTCGTCCGTAAACCTCTCCGTTTACAGTCATAACCGGGGCAAGACCGCAGGCGCCGATGCACCGGGTTGCTTCCAGAGAGTACCGCCCATCGACAGACGTACTGCCTACCGGCACGTTCAGGCACTTGGAACACTCCTCGATAATCTCGCCGGAGCCCTTGACATAGCAGGCGGTGCCGAGACACACGGCAACAGCAACCTCTCCGTCAGGGTTCAGCTTGAACTGTGCATAGAACGAGGCGATACCATAAATCTCCTCCAGCGACACGCCGGTGCGCAGGGCAATAATCCGTTGCACCTCAACGGGCAGGTAACCGTAGATTTCCTGGGCGCCCTGCAGGATCGGCATCATAGCGCCCTTTGCGTCCTTGTGGGCGTCGATGACGGCAATCAGCTTTTCCTCCTGCTCGGGGGTGCCATGAAACGCAACGGTTGTGAGTTTTTTCTTCATGAAAACAACCTCCAGATAAATTTGTTGAAAAAGTTCCTGTGGAATGCTCAACGTTGTCATTATAACATAAACAGACGAAAAAATCCAGTGGTTTTCAGAAAAAACTTACCGAAAGAACGACCTTTTATTTCCGACTTATCCGAGCCGGGCTACTGCACGGGAAACGACGCAAAAAACCGGGGCATTCATCGCCCCGGTTTCCGGTAAAACAACATCCAAGCCGTTCGGTTCTGACGCCTACAAGGCACATCAATAGAACGCTCCGTCATTCTTCAAGGCATACTCCAGCATCCGGCGTTTCATGTAGCGCTTGTTTCCGACCAGGAAATCCTTGATGTTCTCGATGTATTTCCCTTCCGCATCGCTGTAAATTTCCTCAAGCGCCTGCGGCATACGCTGCTCTCCGGCTCTCCTCAGTTCGTCCGAGATGTCGTAAATAAGCGAGGCATCCGCCTGAACGAAGAGCTTCCAGCAGTCATCCTGATCGACACTCGCCAGATCATACAGCATCTTGTAGGCGACCAGCGGCGCCAATACCCGGTTTTCCCCGAACTCTTTGTCCGTTTCCCGGAAGTAGTTCCGCTCCCAGACCTCCGGCAGATAATCATCCTTCCCGACCATGTTTCGCAGGTACAGACTCATGCGGCGGATCACGCGTTCACCGGTCAGCTCTTTGGTCGGAATATTCCGGCGCGTCTCCTCATCGTAGCGGAAGAAATGCGAGTCGGCATCGTGGCTGTGTACGTACGCCGCCAGCAACAACCAAACACCCAGCAAGGTCATCAGACCGAAGATCAACGCGAGCATGATCTTAAAGAACCCCGGTCTGCCCTGCGGCACCACCACAGCCAGCATAATGATGTCGAACAGAATCAGTACGGCTCCGGCGATAAAGAGCGCGAGAACCAATTGCTTCTTGTTCAGCTTCAGTTTCAGCTTTTCCATATGTATGTCCGTTCCTTTCCGGGGACCGCAGCGCGGACTCCGCCCCGCCTATTCATCTAATATATCGCCATTATACCATATTATTTCCCGATTTGCAAGAGCTTTGTGAAAAAATATTTGCATATTCGGCACAAGAGTCGCGTTTGACCGTGGGAAAACGCCCGAAACCTGCGATACTGTAAAGGGCACCTCTAAAAGAGTATCTTCCCTATGCCCGGTCTCCCGGCTCCCACGCCGGCACCATATCAGCCGGGAAGGTTTCACGCAAAAGCGCAGCGTACCCGACATGCGTGATATACGGCGCGTCGGCAGGCGGTGCGAGAAGCTCCATATCCGTGCCGTAGATATGCGCACGGACGGACGTCTCGGCAAACCCGCAGGAGAGGTAAAACGCCTTGCGGCGCGTCCGCTGAACCGGATTGTCGCAGTCATCGGTCGGCTCCTCGATCTCAAGGAAAATGCGTGCGCCGGGGGCACGGTCACGGCAGAAATTCAGAATGCGCGGGAGCGCGGCGTGACGAGCGTCGTTGTGGGGCTTCCCCTCAATGAGGACGGCTCGGAGAGCGTACAGAGCGAAAAGACGCGCCGTTTTGCTGCAGCCCTCGAACGGGAGGGACTGAGCGTTGTCATGGAGGACGAACGCTATACAACGCGCGCGGCAAGAGGCGATCTTTTAGAGATGGGCGTCTCGCAGAAGCGGGACAAGCGTAAAAAACAGGTCGACTCCATCGCTGCGGCGTATATTCTGGAGAGCTACCTTGCCAAAATCAAAAAAGGAGAAAGACAATGAAAGAGGAACGCAACGATTACACCGAGGACGACAACATCGTCGAACTTGTGGACGACGAGGGCAATACCTTCCGTTTTGAGCATCTCATGACGTTCGAGTACAAGAACAACTGGTACTGCGCTCTTACCGAGATCAAGGAAGCCGTCGAAGACGACGGCGAGGATGAGGACGAGTCCGAGGAAGTCGCCATCTACCGCATCGAGGGCGACGAGGACAACGAACAGCTCATCCAGATCGAGGACGACGACGAACTGGACGAGGTTTTTGCCGAGTTCTGCGCGCAGTATGAGGACTTTGAGGACGCCGACGAAGCCGCCGAACTGGACGGC